>Ga0334722_10000618_pt1 | contig 50541 bp, 49 predicted proteins | sample C3_bottom_MG_FD_207210 | JGI IMG/M metagenome (GOLD analysis project Ga0334722, IMG submission 207210) | Sediment microbial communities from Yellowstone Lake, YNP, Wyoming, USA - C3_bottom | ecosystem: Environmental > Aquatic > Freshwater > Lake > Sediment | place: USA: Wyoming | collected...
TCAGCTGCGTGGACTGCCACGTGGGGCACGGCGCTTCCTGGTACGTCAAGGCCAAGGTCTCCGGGGCGCGCCAGGTCCTGGCGGTGCTCCTGAAGTCGTACCCCACCCCGATCCCGACCCCGATCGAGAACCTGCGCCCCGCCCGGGAGACGTGCGAAGAGTGCCACTGGCCGGCGAAGTTCTTCGGGACCCAGCTCATGCAGATCCCGCATTTCCGCTACGACGAGAAGAACACGCCCGAGCAGATCAGCATCGGGGTCAAGACGGGCGGCGGCAGCGCGGCGTTGGGGGGGACCGCCGGGATCCACTGGCACATGCTCATCGAGAACAAAGTCCGTTACGCAGCCCTGGATCGCCAGAAGCAGGAGATCCCGCGGATCGAGGTTCGCCATGCCGGCGGACGCGTGGACGAGTACACGAGCCTCGACTTCAAGGGGACCGAGGAGCAGCTCCGCGCCCTGCCCAGGGACGAGATGGACTGCATGGACTGCCACAACCGGCCCACCCACACCTTCGATCCGCCGGAGACGGCGGTGGACCGGGCGATGACGACAGGCGTCATCCCCCGGACGCTCCCCTGGGTCAAGAAAGTGGTCGTGGACGCCCTCGTCCGCGAATATCCCACCGGGGAGAAGGCCCATGAAGGGATGCTGGCCGAAATCGGCGACTTCTACGCAAAGCGCTATCCCGAGGTCTATAAGAAGCGCGCCGCCGACATCGAAAAAACCGTCGCGACCGCCGTGGCGATCTACGACCGCAGCGTCTTCCCCGAGATGAAGGTCAACTGGAAGACCTACCCTTCCAACATCGGGCATCGGAACTGGCCGGGCTGTTTCCGATGCCACGACGGGCGGCACGTATCGAAGACAGGGAAGGTCCTGAGCATGGAGTGTACCATCTGCCACACCCATCCCGTGCGGTCGCCGCTCATGCCGCTCGGAACCGTCGTGACCTCGGGCCGGATGTCCTGGCACCCGATCGAGCTCGCGGGCAAGCACAGCCGGATCCTGTGCAACCGGTGCCATCAAGCGGGGTTCCGGCCCCCTTCGGATTGCGCCGAGTGCCACAAGATCGACACGAAGGCGCCGATGATGTCGTCGATGAAGTGCGGCGAGTGCCACACCAAAGTGTTCGAGGCCACACCCGTGACCGGCTGCAAGGAATGCCATGACCGCGTGGCGGGGCTGCACGGCAAGGGAGAGCACAAGGACGCTTCCTGCACCGACTGCCACAAGCCCCACGGCTGGTCCGTCACGGGCCGCGACCTGTGCCTCGGGTGCCACAGCGACATGAAGGATCACAACAAGGATGCGGGGGCGTGCATGAAATGCCACGATTTCCGGGGGCGGAAGACGTAGGAATCGGCGGGGGGATCACTCCTCGTCGATCAGCGTCGCGGGGCGTATCCCCTTCTTCCCGAACTTCTCCCGGATCCGGTCCACCGCGCGATTGAGATTTTCCTTTTTTTCGCGGAAAACCGGGGGCACGTCCCCCTTCCCGCCGGCGGAGCCCCCGCTCCTGCCGCCCGGAGACTTTCCGAACAGGGAGAATTGCTCCGGTTCTCCGGGAAGCGCAACCTCATCGCCTCCTCTCAGGCCGGACACCGAGATCCCCAGCAGGCGGACCGGCCGCGATCCCGCTTCCGTCTTCGGAAGGAGCGCGAGTACGCTCCGGTAGATCTCTCCACCGTCGTCGGTACCGTGATGCAGCGTGACGGCGCGGGTGATCCGGGTGAAGTCGTGATACTTCACCTTCAGGGTGACCGTCCTGCCCTTGACCCCGTGGCGCCGAATCCGTTCCGCAACCCGAGTGGCAAGGGACAGAAGTTCCTTTTTTATGGGTTCCATGTCCACGAGGTCTTCGGGATACGTATCCTCGCGCCCGATCGACCTGGCCTCCTGCTCGGGCGCCACCTCCCGTTCATCGATCCCCAGGGAAAGCTCGTGAAGGAGAACGCCGTGCTTTCCGAACCTCTTGGCGAGAACCTCGACCGCGATACGGCTCAGGTCTCCGATCGTTTCAACCCCCATGCGGTGGAGCTCCGCCTGCGTAACCTTTCCCACGCCCCAGAGTTTGCCTACAGGAAGAGGCGCCAGGAACTCCCTTTCCTTTCCATGGGGAACAACGGTGAGCCCGTCGGGCTTCCGCAGGTCGGAGGCGATTTTCGCGACGAATTTGCTGGCGGCCACCCCGGCGGAGACGGTCAGCCCCGTTTCGTTCCTTACGGCGGCCTTGATCTTCCTCGCAATCGCCTCGGGCGCCCCGAACAGGCGGGTGGAAGCCGTCACGTCCAGGAAAGCTTCGTCGATGGAGAGCGCTTCGATCAAAGGAGTAAAGCGGTGGAAGATCTCGAAGACACGATCGGACGCTTCCCGGTACCGCTCCATGCGCACGGGCAGGAAGATCCCGTGCGGGCAAAGGCGCTTCGCAGTGGCCGTGGGTTGGGCGGAGTGCACGCCGAACTTCCTGGCCTCGTAGGAGGCGGCGCAGACGACTCCCCTCCGCTCGCTCCCCCCCACGATCACCGCTTTCCTTTTGAGAGCCGGGTTGTCCAGCGCTTCGACGGATGCGAAGAAGGCATCCATGTCCAGGTGGAGGATCTCTCTTGGAGGGTGATCGCTCACATTCCGGTTCCCGCCTTGTAGGAACTTCTGACCAGCGGCCCGGCCGCGACCCGCTGAAACCCCATCCTGCGGGCATCGTCCGCAAGGACCGAAAACGCCTCTACGGTCAGATATTCCCTGGCGGGAAGATGATTCCGGGAGGGGGGGAGGTACTGGCCCAGCGTGACGGACCGGACCCCGGAGGCATAGAGGTCCTCCATCACGGAAACCACCTCTTCGCGGCTCTCCCCGAAGCCGACCATGAGTCCCGATTTGAGCTCCAGCCGGGGCGCCAGGGCATGCGCGCACCCGAGGAGCTCCAGGGAACGGAGATAAACCGCCCCCGGCCTCACCTCGGGGTAGAGCCGGGGAACGGTTTCCATGTTGTGCGCCAGGATGTGCGGACGGGCGGACACCACCCGCCGCAGAGCCTCACGGTTCCCCCCGAAGTCGGGCACGAGGAGTTCGACCGTTGCGGATGGAGCCCGTTTCCGGATCTCCTTTACCACGGCGACGAACTGGGACGCGCCCCCGTCTTCCAGGTCGTCGCGCGTCACCGACGTGACGACGAGATGTTTCCAGCCCAGCTCGACCGCCGCCCAGGCGACCCGCGCAGGCTCGTACGGGTCGGGCGGAGGGGGGGGGCCGGAGCCGACGCTGCAGAATGCGCAGCCCCGGGTGCACGTGTCGCCGAGGATGAGGACGGTTGCGGTCCCTTCCCCCCAGCACTCGCCCACGTTGGGGCACCGCGCCTCGCGGCACACCGTGCGCAGGCCGTACTTGCGCAGCACTTCGGCAACCCTTTCCACCCTCTCCCCCGAGGGGGCGCGCACCTTGAGCCAGGGCGGGCGGACCGACGGCGTGGCGGGCTTCACGAAAACTCCCGCAGACGGTTCCCGAAGGCGAGCGTAACGGCGTCGCAAACCGCCTCCATCGGGATTTTCCTGCCGGTGACTTCCGCGATGGAAGTCGCCTCGCGGCCTTTCAGTCCGCACAGGTGGATGCGCCGGAAGTACGACAGATCGGTGTCCACGTTCAGGGCGAAGCCGTGATACGTGACCCACCGCCGCACGCCGATCCCGATCGAGGCGATCTTTTTCCCCATCGTCCACACGCCGGTAAGCCCCTCGATGCGCGCGCCGGAGACGCCGAAATCCGAGAGCGCCTCGATGAGGGCGGCTTCAACGGAGCGGACGAACCGGTGAACGTCGGGCCGGGAGAGGAGTACGATCGGATAGCCGACCAGCTGGCCGGGGCCGTGGTAGGTGATGTCGCCCCCGCGCGAAACCCGCTCCACGGGGATCCCTTCGCGCGCCAGCAGATCCGGGGGGACAAGGAGGTTGGCGTCGTCGCCCACCCGGCCGATCGTGTAGACGTGCGGGTGGGTCAGCAGGAGGAGGGTGTCCGGAATCTCTCCGGACGCCCGCCGCTCGATGCATTGCATCTGGAGCTCCAGCGCCCGCCGGTACTCCACTTGTCCAAGCCAGTTCGCCTCCATCGGCCGCAGTCCCCTACAGGGAAAAGACCCCCGCTTCCAGGATCTCCCGCACGCGGAAAAGGAATTCGTTCGCCGTCACTCCGTCGACGATCCGGTGATCGTACCCCAGACACAGGTACATCATCGGCCGGACGACGATCGCATCCTCCCCTCCCGCATCGACGACAACGGCCCTCTTGACCACTTGCCCCATCCGGAGGATTCCCGCCTGGGGCTGGTTGATGATCGGCGTCCCGAAGAGGTTCCCCTTCGGCCCCGGGTTGGTAACGGTGAATGTCCCGCCGGCCAGATCGTCGGGGAGGATCCGGCGAGCCTTCGCCCGGGCGGAAAAATCTTCCACCGCTTTTGACAGTTCCCCGATCGACTTCCTGTCCGCGTCCCGGATGACCGGCACGATGAGCCCGCGGTCCGTCTCGACCGCGATTCCCATGTGGATCGCTTTTTTAAGGACCGTGCTCTCCCCCGCCACGGAGGCGTTCAGGTACGGATATTCACGCAGGGCTTTCACGGACGCCCAGACGACGAAAGGAAGATAGGTCATGGAAACGCCCGTCTCCTTCGCCTTGGCGCGGATAGCGGCCACTTTGTGCAAGTCCACCTCCGCGAAGGTGTGGACATGCGGGGAAGTACGCTTGCTCATCACCATGTGTTCGGCGATCCGCTTCCGGATCGGGGTAAAGGGGATGACCTGGTCCTCTTCCGGCTCCGCGGGCCTGGGGGTCGGCGGGGCGGCGGCGGGAGGCGCTTTTTCGACGGGAGAGGGCGTTGCGGGGGCCCCGCGCCGCGCGAGGAAATCTTCCACGTCCTTCTTCGTGACCCGGCCGTCGATCCCGGTCCCGGGGATCCCGGACAGGTCGATGCCGTGCTCGGCGGCCATCCGGGCGACCACCGGCGAGATCCGCACCTTCGGTCCCTCGGCGGGCGAAGGCTCCGGAGGCGCCTTGGAGGGTTCAACGCGGGGCGGGGACGGCAGCGGCGGTTCCGTGCGGCGGGCCATCGCCCCGGGGAACCCCTCCGTCTCCTCGTCCCACGGCGCTTTCGGGGGAGGTGCCTCGGCGGGCTTGGCCGCCTCCTTCTCCGTCTCGATCCGGGCGATCACCGCGTGAATCGGAACCGTCTCTCCCTCCTTCGCCACGATCTCGACGACCACCCCGGCGACCGGAGAGGGGATCTCCGCGTCCACTTTGTCGGTGGAGATCTCGACCAGCGACTGGTCCTTGGACACGGCGTCGCCCGCCTTGACGAGCCACTTGGCCACCACCCCCTCGACCACGCTTTCCCCCAGCTGCGGCATGACGACGTCGACGCGCATCGGATCGGCTCCCTTGCCGCTTTAATAGGCGGCCAGTTTTCGAATCGCTTCGGTGATCTTCTCCTGGTTCGGGAGGATGTAATCTTCCAGCGATGTAGCGAAGGCGTTGTGAGTGTCCTTCGAGGCCACCCGCACGATCGGCCCGTCCAGGGACTCGAACAGCTCCTCCGCGATACGGGCGGCGACCTCCCCCCCGATGCCGCCGGTGCGCCTCGCCTCGTGGACGATCAGGACCTTACCCGTCTTGGCCACCGACGCCCGGATCGTCTTCCAGTCCAGCGGCAGGATCGTCCGCAGGTCGATCACCTCGATGTCGATCTCCCCCGCCATGTCCTTCGCGGCCTTCATCACCGCATGCACCGGCGATCCGTAGGTGATGACGGAGAGGTCCCTCCCCTCCTTGCGCAGCGCCGCCTTCCCGAGGGGGACGAGATATTCGGTATCCGGAATGTCTTCCTTGATCCGGCGATAGAGGAACTTGTGCTCCAGGTAGATCACGGGGTCGTCGTCCCGGATGGCGCTTTTGAGAAGTCCCTTGGCGTCGTACGCCGTTGCCGGCGCCACGACCTTCAAGCCCGGGACGTGAAAGAACCACGCCTCCGGGTTCTGGGAGTGGTAAATCCCCCCGTGGACTCCCGCCCCGCACGGCCCCCGCACGACGATCGGGCAGGAGGCCTGCCCCCCGTGCCGGTACCGGAGCGTCGCCGCCATGTTGACGATCTGGTCGAACCCGCACGAGATGAAGTCGATGAACTGCATCTCCAGGATCGGGCGCATCCCCTGGATGGCCAGGCCCACCCCCGCGCCGACGATGAGTGACTCGGCGATCGGGGTATCCACGACGCGCTCGGAGCCGAACTTCGCGTGCAGCCCCTCGGTCGCCTTGAAGGCCCCGCCGAGGACGCCGACGTCCTCCCCGAGGAGCAGCACGTTCTCGTCGCGCGCCATCTCCTCGTGCATCGCCTGGTTGATCGCCTGGATGTAGGTGACCTGCATTTATTCCTCCGTGATCGGCGTGGCGTGAAGGTCTTCCATCGCCTCCGGGCCTTCCGGCAGGGGGCTCGCCTCCGCGAACGCCAGCGCGTCGTCGACGATCTTCCTGACCCGCTCCGCCGTCTCCGCCTTGACGGCGGCAAGGTCATACTTCCGCTTCTCCAGGTAGACTTCCCAGCGCTCGATCGGATCGCGGCTTTCCCAGGTGATCAGCTCCTCCTCGCTGCGGTAGGTGGCGCGGTCGTGCTCGGAATGGCCGTGGTACCGGTACGTCTTGCACTCGAGGTACGTCGGGCCCTCTCCGCTTCGCGCCCGGTCGAGCGCCTTTTTCGTGGCTTTCATCACCGAGTGGAGGTCGTTCCCCGAGCAGACCTCTCCCTTGAAGCCGTATCCAGGACCCCGGTCGGCCACGTCCTCCACGGCGAACTGCAGTTCGTTGGGGGTGGAGTAGGCGTAGAAATTGTTCTCGCAGACGAAGACGACGGGCAGCTTGTAGATCCCGGCGAAGTTCATCGCCTCGTGCACGTCCCCGCGGGAGCTCGCCCCCTCGCCGAAGAAGGCGATCGCCACGCGGTCCTCCTTTTTGATCTTGAACTTGTAGGCGGTGCCCACCGCCACCGGGAGAGTGGAGCCCAGCATGGAGGTCGCCCCGAAGATGCAGTGCGAGAAGTCCCCGCCGTGGAGGAAGGAGTCCTTCCCCTTGGCGAACCCGTCCCTCTTCCCGAGGATCTGCGCCATCAGGCGCTTCGGGTCGGCCCCCTTCACGAGGAACGCCCCGAGATCGCGGTGCAGGGGGAAAATCCAGTCGTCGGCCTTAAGCTCGTGGCAGACCCCCACGACAACGGCCTCCTGCCCTTTCCCGGAGTAGACGCCCCCCTGGATCTTTCCCTGTTTGTCCAGCGCGGAAACCCGGTTCTCGAACTCCCGGATGAGGCGAAGCCAGAAATAGAGTTCCCGCTCCTTCTGCTCGGTCATACCTCCTCCGCCCCGTTAAATATCGATCGCCTCGCCGCCCAGCATCAGCGCCGCCTCCCGGATCGCCTCCGGCAGGGTCGGATGGGGGTGGACGGTTTTACCGATCTCGTGGAACGTCGCCTCGACCGTGCGCGCGAGCGACAGCTCGGAGATCAGGTCCGGCGCCCCGTGCCCGATGATGTGACAGCCGATCACCTCGCCGTACCGCTCGTCCGCCACCATCTTGACGAACCCCTCCGTGTGTCCCGAAGCCACGGCGCGCCCGAGCGCCGTGAAGGGAAACTTCGATACCTTCACGGGAATCCCGCGCTTGCGCGCCTCCTCCTCCGAGAGTCCGATCGTGGCGACCTCGGGCTGGCAATAGACGCACGCCGGGATCTTGTCGGGGTCCGGCCGATGGGCCTCGATCCCGGCCATCCCCTCCACCGCCGCCACCCCTTCCGCGGACGCCTCGTGGGCAAGGAGCATCCCGCCGATGACGTCCCCGATCGCATAGATGGTCGAACAGGCGGTCCGGAACCTGTGGTCCACCCGGATGTACCCCCGCTCGAGCTGCACGCCGAACGCCTCCAGGCCCAGCCCCTCCGTCAGGGGCTTTCGGCCCACCGCGACCAGGATCTTCTCGGCCGAAACCGCTTCCTCCTTCCCCCCCATGGACACCGTGAGCGTCCTGCCGGCCTTGTCGAGCGATTTCGCCGTGGCGGAGACGAGAACGCGGATCCCCCGTTTGCGGAACGACTTCGCAAGCTCCTCGGCCACTTCCCGGTCGACGCGGGGGAGGAGCTGGTCCATCATCTCGATGACGGTCACCTCGGCCCCGAAGGCGCGGTAGACGTAGGCGAACTCCACACCCACCGCCCCGCCGCCCAGCACGGCGACCGAACGGGGCAGCGCCTCCTGCGCCAACGCGTCGTCGCTGGTGAGGACGGCCTCGCCGTCCGGTTCGATCCCCGGGAGGCCCCGCACCGCCGTGCCCGTGGCCACCAGGATATTGCCGGCCTCGAGCTCTTCCCCGCCCGCGCGCACCATCCGGGGAGAAGCGATCGCCGCGCTCCCCGCGATCAGTTCGATGCCGTTTTTCTTGAACAGGTAGCCGACGCCGCGCGACATCCGCTCGGCGACCTTCCGGCTGCGGCGGATGACCTCCCCGTAGTCGACGGACAAGCCCTGGCAGGCGATGCCGTATGCCGCCGAGTTCTTCATCTCCTCGTAGAGGTCGGCGCACTTGAGGACCGCCTTGGACGGGATGCATCCCCAGTTGACGCACACCCCCCCGGGGCGGTCCCGCTCCACGACGGCCACCCGCATCCCGAGCTGCGCCCCGCGGATCGCCGCCACGTACCCGCCGGGCCCCGCGCCGATCACCACCAGGTCGAAACGTTTCATTCGGCTTTCACTCCGCGCCCAGCGCTTCTATCTGAAGGACGACGTCGTTCATGAACCGCGTGGCCGTCCCCCCGTCGATCAGCCGGTGGTCGAAGGACAGGCTCAAGTACATCATGTCCCTCGCGACGATTTCGCCTCCCCGCACCGCAGGCCGCCGGACGATCTTGTGCGCTCCGAGAATGGCCGCCTCCGGGGGATGGATCGCCGGGTAGCTGAACAGCCCGCCGATCGACCCGATGCTGGTGACGGTAAAGGTGCCGCCGGAAAGGTCGGTAAGCGAAAGCTTCCCCGTGCGGGCCCCTTCCGACAGATGCCCGATTTCGCGGGCGAGTTCCACAATCGTCTTTTCTCCGGCATCCCGGATGACCGGGACGACCAGGCCATCCTCGGCGTCCACGGCCATCCCGATGTCGTAATGTTTTTTCAGGACGATTTCCCCCCTCTCCTCGTCGAGGGAGGCGTTCATCGCGGGGTGGACGCGCAAGGCGGTCACGACCGCCTGGATGAGGAACGGCAGAATCGTGATTTTCACCCCTTCGCGCTGCCCGATCTCCCGAAGGGCCTCGCGCATCGCCAGAAGATTCGTGGCATCGGCTTCGTCGACCAGGAGCACATGGGGGATGGTGGACTTGGAGAGGACCATCTTCTTCGCCGCCATCCTGCGCTTGCCCCGGAAAGGGACGCGCTCCTCCAGCGGCTTGGTCCCGGGGGCGGAAATGGCGGCGGCCGTGCGAACGTCTCCCTCGGTCACCCTCCCGCCGGGACCGGTGCCCGTAACCTTCGAAAGGTCCACTCCGAGGTCTTTCGCGAGCTTGCGCGCGACGGGGGTGGCAAGAACCTCCCCGGCTTGCGCGCGGTGCGGGGTCGCGGGCGGCGTGGGGACCGCGCCGGCCGCCGCAATGAGGGCGATGACCTCCCCCACCTTCACGTTCTGGCCGGGCTGGGCCAATATCCTGGAAAGCACACCGGTGACCGGGGAAGGAATCTCCACATTGGCCTTGTCGGTCAGCACCTCGACCAGGAGATCGTCCTCCTTGACCGACGCCCCTTCGGCCACCAGCCATCGGACGATCTCTCCCTCGGCGACCCCTTCCCCGACGTCGGGCAGCCGCAGCTCGAAGGTCATTCGGGAACCTCTCCCGGTGGAATCGGCGCCATCTTCAAATCATATTCCGAAATTCGGAGGATTCGGAGCAATTTCCCCTTACGGCTTGATCATCACCATCTTGATATTGGTCATCTCCTCGACGGCGAACCGGACCCCTTCCCGGCCCAGGCCGCTCATCTTGTTCCCGCCGTACGGCATGTGGTCGACCCGGAAGATCGACGTGTCGTTGATCATCACCCCGCCGACGTTGATCCGGTCCACCGCGTACATCGCCTTCCGCAGGTCGTTCGTGTAGACGCCCGCCTGGAGCCCGTAGGGGGAATCCTCGACCATCCGCACCGCATCCTCGAACTTCTCGTACTCGTAGAGGGAGACCAGCGGCGCGAACGCCTCCTGGCACATCACCTTCATCTCGGCGCGGACGTTGGTCAGGACGGCCGGGTACAGGACCCTCCCTTCGCGCTTCCCTCCGATCAGGAGCTTCGCCCCTTCCGTGACCGCCTCCTTGATCCAGGCCTCCGCGCGCTTCGCCTCGGCCTCGTCGATCATCGGGCCGACGTCGCTATCCTTCTCCAGGGGGTTGCAGACCTTCAGTTTCGAGGTGGCGTCGACGAACCGCTTCGTGAATTCCTTCGCTACCGATTTGTGGACGTAGAGCCGCTGCAGGGAGATGCACACCTGCCCGGAGTTGGCGAAGGCGCTGACCACGCAGCGGGGCACCGCGGCATCGAGATCCGCATCCGGTTCGATGATCGTGCCCGAGTTGTTCCCCAATTCCATCGTCACCTTCTTCAGGCCCGCCTTCCGGAGGATCGCCTCGCCCACGGGCGGGCTCCCGGTGAAGGAAATCTTGGCGACCCGCGGATCGGTGGTCATCCAGTCCCCGACGGTACCGCCGGAGCCGACGACGACGTTGAACACGCCGGCGGGCACCCCCGCCTCCTCGAGGATTTCCGCGAGGCGGATCGCGGTCAGGGGGGTCGTGGACGCGGGTTTCAGGACCAACGTGTTCCCCGCGGCCAGCCCCGGGCCCACCTTGTGGGCGACGAGGTTCAAGGGGAAGTTGAACGGCGTGATGGCCGCCACCACCCCCACCGGGCAGCGCAGGTAGAACCCCATCCGCCCCTCCCCCGCGGTGCTGGCGTCCATCGGCACGGTCTCCCCGTGGATCCGCTTGGCCTCCTCGGCGGAGAACTGGAACGTCTCCACCGACCGCGAAACCTCGCCTGCGGAATATTTCCACGCTTTCCCCGCCTCCCGGCAGATGACCGCCGCGATCTCCTCCTGGTGCTTCGCCAGCAGGTTGCTCGCTTTCTCCAGGATCCGGAACCGCTTGTGCGCCGGCGTCCTCGACCACCCGGGAAACGCCTGGTGGGCGGCGCCGATGGCCTTCTCCACCGTCTCCCGGGACGCCACCGAGACGTTGGCGATCGTCTCCCCGGTATATTTATCGATCACGGGTAGGAACTGTTTTTCCTCCACCCATTTCCCGCCGACGAACAACGGGTGGGTTTTTACCTTCGCACCCATGGCATTCGCTCTCCTTTCGGCAGTTCAAGATTCTTCGATATCACCACAGTTTCATCGACTCCTCGACGATACGAGTGAGGTCCTCCCGGGTCACCGGCCGCGGACTGCCCACCAGCAGGCGCTGCTGCTTCCAGCCTCCCTCGACCAGGGCCGGGATGTCCGCCTCGGTGTACCCGACCGCGGAGAGTCCGTTGGGGCAACCGACGTCCCGCATCAGCCGGAGGAAGGCGTCGGGCAGTTTCATCGCCGTCTCCATCGCCGACAGCCCCGCCGTGTTCACGCCCAGCAGCGCGGCGATGCGGGCGTGCTTCTCGGGGTCGCTCGGCGCGGTGAAGCGGAAATTGGCGGGGGCGGTGAGCACCACCGATAGTCCGTGCGGCACCATCGGCTCCGCGGTGTCGTAGCCGGGGGGGACCCACCCCTTGACCATCCCCGCTACGGGATAGGCCAGCGCGTGCGGGATGTGCACCCCGGCGTTCCCGAAGCCGATGCCGGCGAAGGTCGCGGCCATCGCCATGTGGCTCTTGGCCTCCACGTCGGTGCTGTTGTAGCATGCCCGTCTCAAGTACTTCCCCACCCACTCGATGGCCTTCTCGCTCCACAGATCGGCGATGGGATTGGCCCCGATATACGGCGGCCGCAGGGAGGGGTCCTTCGTTTTCGGCCGTACATTATAAGGCTTGATCGTGAAGGATTCCGCCGCGTGGGTGAGCACGTCCAGGCCGGTCGCGGCCGTGACCGCGGGCGGCGCGGACAGCGAGTTCATCGGGTCTACCAGGGCCACGGCGGGCCGGATGTGCTGGTGGGAGATGCCGGTTTTCAGGTGCATCGCCAGAAGATCCATCACGATCACGGTGGTCGTTTCGCTCCCGGAACCCGAGGTCGTCGGCAGGGCGATCAGCGGTTTGAGAGGCCCCGGGACGGGCTTCCCCTTCCCGATCGGCGCGTTGATGTAATCGAGCAGGTCGGCCGGGTAGGTGTGATAGAGGTTGACGGCCTTCGCGGTGTCGAGCGTGCTGCCGCCGCCGAGAGCCACGATGGCATCGAACTCGAGACCGCGCGCTTTCTCGATCGCGAGGCGCATGGAGACATCCGTCGGTTCGCACCGGACCTCGTCGAAAACGGCAAGGGCGATCTTCTCGCTTTCGACGAGGGTCCGGACCTTGTCGACCAGGCCGTGCTCCCGCAGGCGCCCGTCCGTCACCAGCAGGACCTTTCGGGCCCCCAGGATCCTGAGCTCGTATCCCAGCTCTTCCGTCGCCCCGATGCCGAATTTGAGCTTGGCCATCGTCAAGGGGATGATGGTTTCCAGTTCCATGCTCACCGCGCACCTCCTGGGCCTATACGGCCAGGTACCTTTTCTGGACGGCCTCGTCCTCGATGAACCTGGCGGTCTCGTTCCGGTAACGGATCGCCCCGTTGTCGATGATGAACACGCGGTCCGACACCTTGACGGCGAACTTGACGTTCTGCTCCGACAAAAGGATCGTCGTCCCCATCTCCTTCAAGCGGAGGATCATCTCCTTGAGCGAAAGGACGATCACCGGCGCCAGGCCCTCCGTGGGCTCGTCGAGGAGGACCAGCGCGGGGTTCCCCGAAAGCGTCCGCGCGATCGTCAGCATCTGCTGTTCGCCGCCGGAGAGCTGCCCTCCCGGCTTGGAGTCGTATTTCTTGAGGACGGGGAAGAGATCGTAGACCCTGTCCAGGGTCCACCCGTCCTTCCGATGGATCCCGGAGGAGCGCCCGATCTCCAGATTCTCACGGACCGTCAATTCCGGAAAGATCTGCCGGTCCTCCGGCACGTAGCCGATCCCCAGGCGGGCTTTCTCATGCACCCTCAGGCTCCGGATCTCGCTGCCCTGAAACAGGATGGCCCCGGAGCGCGCGGGGGTCAGCCCCATGATCGTGCGGAACGTCGTGGTTTTTCCCGCGCCGTTGCGCCCCATCAGGCAGACCACCTCCCCTTGCCGGACGTCCAGCGAAACGCCGAACAGGACGTGGCTCGTCCCGTAGAAGGTGTGGATGTCTTTCAGCTCCAGGATCATTCCACGATCTCCTCGCCGAGGTAGGCCGTGATCACCTCCCGGTTGCGGGAGATCTCCGCCGGCGTCCCTTCCGCGATGAGAACGCCCTGGTTCAGGACGCGGATCCATTCGGAGATCCCGAAGACGACATCCATGTCGTGCTCGATGAACAGGAGTGTGAGCGATTTTTCCCTCCAGACCTTTCGGAGGAGGTCAACGGTGGTCGCACGTTCCTCCGGCGACATCCCGGCCATCGGCTCGTCCAGCATCACCACTTCGGGATTGAGCGACAGGGCCACGGCGATGTCCAGGCGTTTCTGGTCCCCGTGCGGAAGGGAACCCGCCCTCTGCTGCGCCTTGCCGGATAGCGACAGCATCTCCAGGGCCTCCATCGCCTCTCCCACGGCCCCGGAATAGGAGGCGGCCCGCCGGAACAGCCTTCCGGTCATCCTCTTCCGGGAAAGGACCGCCACCAGCACGTTCTCCAGGACGGTGCGCTCCTTGAAGATGCTCGTGATCTGGAAGGCCCTGCCGATCCCTTTCCGGGCGATCTCGGCGGTGGGGAGCCCGTCGATCCGCACTCCCTTGAAGAGAACCTCCCCCCGGTCGGGGGCGAGTTTACCCGTCACCAGATTGAAGAGCGTCGTCTTCCCCGCGCCGTTCGGACCGATGATCGCGGAAAGCTCACCCCTGCGAATGGAGAAGCTCACGTCATTCGTGACCTTGAGGCCCCCGAACGCCTTCGAAAGGCGGCGTACCTCAAGAACGGGAGGTTCCATCGGCCGTCCTTTCTCGGTTCCTTGCGCGCGCGATCCAGGAATCGAGCGTCCCGATCACCCCCCTGGGAAAGAAGATGACGATGGCGAGCATGATGCCGCCGATCCAGATCTCCCAGAACTCGGTGTACTTCCCGATCATGTCCTCGATGAACAGGATGACCGCCGCCCCCATGAGAGGTCCGAAGAAGGAGGACACCCCGCCCAGGATGCTCATCAGGATCACCTCGCCCGACTTGGTCCAGTGCAGCATGTCGGGGTGGATGGAGTGCTGGTATCCCGCGAAGAGCCCGCCGGCCAGGGCCGCGAAGGCCCCGGAAAGGACCATCGCGGCAAGTTCGTACCTGCGGACCTTGATGCCGAGGAAGCCGGTGCGCTCCGGGTTCTCCCGAATCGACTGCAGCACCGCCCCGAAGGGAGAGTCCACGATCCGCCGCAGGAGCCAGAAGGAGGTGAAGACGATGATCAGCGTGAAGTAGTAGTATCGGACGGGGGAGCGCAGGAGGGCGGGCATGGGGATTCCCTGGATCCCGTTGTCCCCCCCGGTGAAGCCGTACCACTTGAACACGATCCCCCAGACCATCTCCGCGAAGGCCAGGGTAAGCATCGTGAAATAGACTCCGGTCAGCCGGATGCACAGCGGGCCCAGGAGCAGGGCGAGCGCCGCCCCTGCAGCCGCCGCGGCGGGGAGTGCCACGGCGAACGGCATGGCTCCCTTCGAAAGCAGCAAGCCCACCGTATAGCCTCCGATCCCGTAATAGGCCGCCTGCCCGAAGGAGAGCATCCCGGTGAAGCCGTACAAGAGGTTGAAGGCAACGGCGAACAGCCCCATCACAAGGACCTCGTTCGCCATCGTGACGAAAAACTTCTTCCCGGCGAGCGGGATGGCCGCGAACAGGACCAATACCGCGATCCACTGCGCCGCCTGCCCGAAATCGCGCGTTGTCCGCGGACGTTGCGGGCTCATCCGGCGATCCCCCTCTTCATGAGCAGGCCCTGCGGACGGAAAACGAGGACCAGCGCCATCACGGCGTAGGCGAAGAGGATCGCCCATTGCGGAAGGAACAGGATCCCGAAGGCGGTAACCTCTCCGATGATGAACGCCCCCACGAGCGCCCCCCAGAAGTTTCCCAGCCCCCCGATGACCACGACGATCATCGAGCCGATGATCACCTCGACCCCCGCGCCGGGCGTGACCGTCCGCACGGGAGCGGAGAGAGCGCCGCTCAAGCCCCCAAGCGCGGTCGCCAGCCCGAACACGAGGCTTAAGGCCACGGGGACGTTGACGCCCAGGCTCGACGCCATCTCCCGATTGGCGGAGATCGCGCGCAGGTTCCTGCCGAAGCGGCTCTTCCGGATCAGCCACCACATCCCGAGGGCCACCAACAGGCCCATTCCGATCACCATCGCGTCGTACCGCGGGATAAACAGGTCCCCGATCGTCAAGGAACCGTCCAGGATCTCCGGCCGGGAGATCGACTTGTAGTCGGTCCCCCAGATCATCTTGACCACGTCGTCGATGATCAGGATGAAGCTGTAGGTGAGAAGGATCTGGAACCCCGCCTCGCCGCCCCGCCCGTAGATGCGGCGCAGGAAGAAGAATTCCATCACCGCGCCCGCCGCCCCCGCCCCCAGCGCCGCAAGGAGAACGCCCGCCCAGAATCCGACCCCCGACACGGAGACCAACTGGTAAGCAAAGTAGGCCCCGAGGAGATAGAACGAGCCGTGGGCGAAATTGAACACGTTGACCACGCCGAAGATCAGGGTAAGCCCGGAGGCCACCAGGAAAAGGGTCATCGACGAGGTCAGACCGCCGATGAGCTGCGTGAAGACAAGATTGCTATCCAAGGCGCATCATCCCCGCATCGCTCGGGAAATAGCGCCGGCCCCCGGTAAACGGGGGCCGGCGTCACGGCAACGCTGCTTACTTCTTTACGGCCTTCCGGGCGGCGAGGATGTCCTCCTCGGAGGGGATGATGTCCTCGGCCTTGTAGACCTTGAAGTTCCCCAGCATCATCGTGGCCGGGGGGTAGCTCTTGTTCGGGACCGTCTCCCCGATCGCCTGCATCTGGACGATCTGGTGGTCGATCGGCCGCATGTAGGAGGTGAAGCCGTCCGGGTCCTCCGGCAGCTTGATCTTCATCTTCTCCATCGCGGCGACAAGCTTGTCGGGGTCTTCCGCCGTCCCGGCCTGGCGGACCCCCTCTGCGATGAAATAGACCCCCGCGTAGGCCCCTTCCGCCGCGTAGGAGGGGAACCGGCCGGTCTTGGCCTTGAACTTCTTCACGAACTCCTGGTTCAGCTGGGTGTTCGGCCAGTTGAGGTGGTGGCGGGCGCTCAGAACCAGCCCCTTGGGCAGGCCCGTGGGCATCGCCTCGAACAGCTCGTAGTTACCGCCGCCGTCATAGTTGAAGAACTTCATCTTGTCGAAGAGCTTGTACGGCAGCGCCTGCTTGATGAACGCCACGGTATCCCCGCCCCAAAACGTCGTGACGAGGACGTCGGGCTTGGCCTGGAGGATCGCGGTGATGTACGGCGTGTAATCGGGCTCGAACAGCTTGGGCCACGCCTGGCCGACCATCTGCACGTCATTGCGCTTCTTCTGGAGAAGCATCCAGAAGTCTTCCCAGGTCCGGTGCCCGTACTCGTAGTCCGGCCCGATCACGTAGTACTTCTTCCACTCCTTCTTCTCGTTGGCGTAGAACGCCGCGGCGGCGGCCGACTGGTAGGTGTTGTTCGAAACGCGGAAGTAATACGGCTGGAACTTCTCCGTGGTCAGGCCGGTGGAGGCGTGGTCGGTCCCCACGAAGATGACCTTGTTCTCCTTGGAGACTTCCGTGACCGCGAGGCCGACGGCGCTGCTCACCACCCCCATCAGGAAGTTGACCTTGTCCTCCGTGATGTACCGTTTCGCGACCTTGACCGAATACGCCGGATTCGCCTTGCTGTCGTTGAAGATGATGTCGATCATCCTTCCGTTGACCCCGCCCTTGGCGTTGATCTCCTCCATGGCGATCTCGGCCCCGGAAACGGAGTCGATCCCGTACCGCCCGGCGCGGCCCGTCATCGGGTACATCGCGCCGACCAGGATTTTCTCCGCGGCGATCGCCGCGTCCGTCGCAGCGACGGCCAGCACCACTCCCACCACGAACATCCACTTCCAATACCGCGGGAATCGGATCATCTTTCCCTCCCCTTTGGTTGGGTTGCCGCCGGCCCGTGCCCGGCCGCCCCCGGTTTTGTTCGCCGCTTCACTTCTTCCCCAATCCGATGACCTTTTTCGCCATTGTTGCCTTCTCCGCCAGGTTGGCCTGCCGAAGCATCACGATCCGCTGCGCCTGCGGGGAGCCGGCGCCGTGCAGCGCCTCCACCAGCGTGGCCACGGAGGTCATCCCCTCGATGTACCGGCACAGCTTCCGCTTGTCGTCCGTGGAGAACCCCTGCTTCCCCGCGAAGTACTTCGTCAGGAGCCCGCCGATCTCTCCGTTGTGGAAGTCGGCATCCGACGGGAGCGTGGAGAGCAGGCCGCCGCTCACGTCGTGGGCCAGCCGCGCCACCTGGTAGATGAAGCGGGTCACGTTCTGCTTGACCGTGTTCGCCAGCAGCGGGTCGACCAGCCAGTTCCCGGCGGGAAGCCGCTTCGCCAGGGCGGAGGAGCCGACCGCCCCCGCGTAGTTCGTCTCCACGAGGTGAACGATCTCGGTCAGCTTGTCCTTCACCACGGCGTTCTTGATCGTGCCGTGAATCTCGGCCAGGAGGGCCGTCGCGCCGAGAAGAACGTCGGCATTCCCCGCCTTGCAGCCCCCGTAATTGGCGCGGTGCCAGGCTGCGAACTGCTCCACGAGAGCGCCGGCGAACTCCCCCTCTCCCGCCATGAACACCCGGTCGTCGGGGACGAACACGTCGTCGAAGAGAAGCGTGCTCTCCCCGCCGACGACGCCGAACTCCGTGCCGTAGTCGAAGGCGTCCGCCGCCGTCTCCTTCCGCATGTCGTTCGTCTGCCGCCCGAAGACGACCGTCAGCCCCGGGGCGTCGATGGGGACGGCGCACGTAACGGCGTAGTCCGCCCCTTCCGGCGGAAGCCCCAGCGTGGGCATCACCAGGATCTCGTGGGAGTTGACGGCGCCGGTGATGTGCGTCTTGGCCCCGCGGATCACGATCCCGCCGGGCTTCCTTCCGACGATCCGCACGTAGAGATCGGGGTCGGCCTGCTGCCACGGGGCGAGGGAGCGGTCCCCCTTCACGTCGGTCATCGCCCCCGCGGACATCAGGTCCTCCCGCTGGAGCCTCTCCAGGAACTTCCGGAACCGCGCGTGATAGTTCGTTCCCTTCGCCTGGTCGATCTCGTAGGTGGCGGCCCAGATGGCGTTGATCGCGTCAAGCCCCACGCAGCGCTGGAAGCAGGTGCCGGTTTCCTGACCCACGAGACGCAGCATCGCGATCTTCTTGACCAGGTCGTCGACGCTCCAGAACAGGTGCGTGAACCGGGAGATCTTCTCGCCGGTGAGGTTCGATGCGGCCGTCAGGATGTCCGCGCGCGCCGGATCCATCGCCAGGTCATAGGTGACCGCCGCGGTGCGGACGTGAGGGACGATCGCCGGGTGGTCATAAGGGCTGTCGAGACGCTTCCCGAGATAGAACACCTTCGGCCTGCGCGCCTTCAGGCTTTCCACGTACTGCCTGCCGTTCATCATCGTACTTCCTCCCGCGGGCTCTCCGCCCACTGACGTTTCAGTTCCTGCTTGAGCACTTTCCCTCCCGGATTCCTCGGGAGCTGCCCCACGATTCGCACCTCGACGGGGACTTTGTAGTCCGCAAGACGCAAGCGGCAGTACTCCCGGATTTCCTCCGGCTCCAGGGCCGTCCCGGGCATCGGGACGACTGCGGCGGCGGGGACCTCGCCGAAAATGGGGTGGGGGATGCCGAAGACGGCGGCCTCCGCCATCCCGGGGAAGGCGTAAAGCACGTTTTCCACCTCCAGACCGTAGACCTTCTCCCCGCCGCGGTTGATCATGTCCTTTGCGCGGTCCAGGATATAGACGAGGCCCTCCGCGTCGATGCGGGCGATGTCCCCCGTCCGCAGCCATCCGCCTCCCAGGGCCGCCTTCGTTTTCGCCGGATCCCCGAAGTACCCCTTCACGATGTTCGGGCCCCGCAGGTACAGCTCTCCCGCCCGGTCGGGGGGAAGGATTTCCCCCTCGGCGCCGCGAACCTGCGCCTCCGTGCCGGGTACGGGGAGCCCGACGGAGCCCGCCCGGGAGAGCGCCAGCGCGGAGGGCAGAACGGTGCCCAGGGACGAACACTCCGTGAGGCCGTAGCAGTTGTGGAGCCCGGCGGCGAGGAACCCGCTCAAGGCGCGGATCGTTTCCGGATCCATCGGCGCTCCCCCGTATGCCGCGGTCCGGACCGTGGAAAGATCGAACTCCGGGATGTCCTGCCGGATCGTCAGCAGCTTGTAAATGGCGGGAACCAGGAACAGTGCGGTTACGCGGTGGCGGGAAATGAGCTCCAGCATTTTCCGGGTCTCGTACTCCCGCTGGAGAAGGACCGTCCCGCCGCACGCCAGCAGCGCCACCAGCTGGGAGTGGAGCCCCGTGACGTGGAACAGGGGGAGAGTGATGAGTCCCACGTCGTCTTCCCGGTACCCCAGGGTTGCCCGGCAGGAGGCGACGTTGAACAGGATGTTGGCGTGCGTGATCATCGCTCCCTTGGGGAACCCGGTCGTCCCGGAGGTGTAGAGGAGGGAGGCCACGTCCCCGGGGGAGCAAGCCTTGGGCGCCGGCAGCGGCTCCGGGAGAAGCGCCTCCTCAAAGGGAAGCGTCCCCTCGGCCCCGCCGTCGACGAGCAGCCAGGAGGAAACGCCGGAGCATTGTCGATCCCCGGCGATCTTTTCGTATTTTTCCCTGGTGGTCACCGCCACGGCGGCGGAGCAGTCGGAAAGGATGTACCCGACCTCGGAGGCTGCCAGGCGGTAATTGACGGGGACGGCCACCGCCCCCGCGGCGATCGCCCCGAAATAGGCGACGACGAACTCGGGGACGTTCGGCAGAAGGATCGCCACCCGCTCTCCGGCGCCGCACCCTCGTGCCGCCAGAAACGCCGCGAATTTCCGCACCTTCGCGTCCAGGTCCGAGTAGACAAGCGTCTCCCCGCGATCGGTGATCAGCGCCGCCTTCCGTCCCCTCGCAGACGCGTGAAGAAACGGGATTTCGGATACGGTCCGGAGAATCAGTCGTGTCCCCCTTCCCCTTCCGTGCAGGTCCCTCAACCAAGGATGGGAAGTATTATTGCACAACCGCACCGCCGCCAGCGGGAAAGGTCGACGACGACCGTTCAGTAGGATGCCGCCGCGACGATCGCCTTCAGCACCCGGTGCGCGTCGGGGATGTAGAGCTTCTCCAGCGCGTAGGGAAACGGCGTGTCGAAGCCGGTCACCCGTGCGACCGGCGCCTTCAAATGAAGAAACGCTTTCTCCTGGATCAGGGCGGCAAGCTCCGCGCCGAAGCCGCATGTCCGCGGCGCCTCGTGGAGGACGATCGCCCGGCCCGTCATCTCCACCGACCGGATGACGGTCTCGATGTCCATGGGCCACAGGGTCCTCAGATCGATCACCTCCGCGTGGATCCCGTCCTGCGCGGCCATCCCCGCGGCCTCCTCCGCCACGTGCACGGTTGCGCCATAGGTGATCAGCGAAACGTCCCCCCCTTCTTTCACCACGCGCGCCTTGCCCAGAGGAACGGTATAGTCCCCTTCCGGCACTTCCCCCTTTGCGGTCCGGTAGAGCGCCTTGGGCTCGAGGAAGATAACGGGATCGGGATCGCGCATCGCGGAGGCGAGCAACCCTTTGCCGTCCGCAGGCGTCGACGGCATGACCACTTTGAGCCCGGCGGTGTGGATGAAGTACGCTTCCGGGCTCTGCGAATGGTAGTGGCCCCCCTTGATCCCTCCCCCCGAGGGGGTCCGGATCACGACCGGGGCGGTGAACTGGCCCGCAGAGCGGTACCGGAACTTCGCCAGCTCCGACACGATCTGGTCGAAAGCGGGGTAGATGAAATCGACGAACTGGATCTCGGCGACGGGGCGCAGGCCATTCAACGCCATCCCGATCGCCATCCCGACGATTCCCGCCTCCGCCAGAGGGGTGTCGATCACCCGCTCCGATCCGAACCGCGCCCATAGCCCTTCGGTCGCCCGGAAGACGCCCCCGTTCTTCCCGATGTCCTCTCCCAGCAGGACGACGCCGGGGTCGCGTTCCATCTCGAGGGCGAGCGCGTCGCGGATCGCCTGGACGAGCGTCATCGTCGCCACGGGATCACCCCTTCACCGGCATCCGGATCCACTCCCGCTGCTCCTTGAGGTGCCACGGCATCTCCGCGTAGACGTCCTCGACCAGACTTTCGGGGGGGACCGGGGGAGCTGCCTCGCACGCCGCAACCGCCCGCTGCACCTCCTCGCGCGCCTCCACCGCGGCCGCGGCTTCGGCCTGGTCGGTGAGCAGACCTTCCTTCTTGAGATAGGCGGCGAACCGGTGGATGGGGTCTTTCCGTCGCCACGCCTCGACCTCTTCCTCGGACCGGTAATGGGTCGCATCGTCGGAGGAGGAGTGGGCGCTCATCCGGTAGGTCAGCGCCTCGATCAGGGTCGGCCCCTTCCCCGCTCGCGCCCGCTCCAAAGCGTCGCGGGTCACCCGGACGACCGCCAGAATGTCGTTGCCGTCCACCCGGACGCCGGGAAATCCGTACCCCGCGGCCTTCACGGCGATCGACCCTGCCGCCGTCTGTTTCGCGAATGGAAGCGAGATGGCGTACTGGTTGTTGCTGCAGAAGAAGACGTTCGGCGTCCGGAAGACCCCGGCGAAGTTCAGGCCGGCGTGGAACTCCCCCGTGGAGCTGCCGCCGTCGCCGAAGTAGGCGATGGCGGCCGACTTCTCCCCGCGCAATTGCGCCGCGTAGGCGACCCCCACCGCCTGGGGGATCTGGGTGGCGACGGGGGAAGATACCGAGACCACCCGCGCCGCCCGGTCGCACCAGTGGTTGGGCATCTGCCTACCCTTCGTCGTGTCGCTGGAGTTCCCGAAGAGCTGGCCGACGAGCGCGGAAAGGGGATATCCGTGGAGAAGCGCCACTCCCTGGTCCCGGTAGGACGGGAAGACCCAATCGCCCTCCTTGAGCGCGAAGCCCGAACCGATCTCGGCCGCTTCCTGCCCCGTTGCCCCGATGTAAAAACCGATCCGCCCCGCCCGCTGGAGCGACAGGCCCTTTTCGTCCAGCGCCCGGAGGAAAACCATTTTTCTGAACAGGAAAAGGAGAGCCTCCCCGCCGAGTCCGGGGTCCAGGTCCGGATCCACCGACCCGCCTTCCCGAAGCGCCACCAACAACGGCAGTTCCATAGGACGCTACCCCTCCTCCGTTTTCTCGTCCGCTGTCACTTTTTTACGGCACGCCTCCCGGCTCTTCGCCTTTTTCGGATCGGGGATTACCCGGGTCGGCTTCGGCATCACCCCGCGCTCCTTGACCTTGGGGAGAGGAATGACGATCGTTTTCTTCGGGCGGGGCATCGATGCTCACTTCCCCCGGATCACGCCTTTTTTCCGAAACCCCTCGACCCGGCCCGCGGCATATCCGAGATCCTTCAGGATCTCCTCGTCGTGCTCTCCCAGGAACGGGGCGCGCCGCGGGACTCCCGCCGCGTCCTCGAACTTGATCGGGAGACCGGGCTGCAGGTCCCGTCCTCCCAGGGGAGATCCCACCTCGATGACCATTTCGCGCTCCTTCGCGTTCGGGTGGGAGAACGCCTCCGGAAGGGAGAGGACGGGGGAAAAGCAGATGTCCTTCCCCTCGAAGAACCGCACCCATTCGTCCCGGGTCCTCGACGCGAAGATCTTCCGGAGATCGGCGCGGACGCGCATCCCTTCCTCCCCGGTGGCGTACTGCCGGCCTGCCAGGTCCTCCCTCCCCAGCGCTTCGACAAAGCCCTTCCAGAACCAGGACTCCAGTGCGCCCAGGCTCACGTACCCGCCGTCGGAGCAGCGATACACGTCGTAGCAGGGGAACCTTCCGGTCAGGATCATCTCCCCCCGCCCGGGTTCCTCCCCTCCCGCCAGAAACGACGCGGCGTGGATGGAAAGCATCGCCATCGCGCCGTCTGCCATGGATACGTCCACCATGCGCCCCCGACCCGTCGCCTGCCGCGAGAGGAGCGCCATCAGGATCCCGGAGAACGCCATCATCGCCCCGCCGAAGAGGTCCCCGATCTGCACGGCGGGAAGGGCGGGAGGCCCGTCTTTTTGCCCGCACAGACCCAGGATCCCGGCATAGGAGATGTAATTGATGTCTGGACTTCCCTCGATTTCGTAGACAATCGTCAGGTCTGATTTGACGCCGCCCTTTCGAAGTCGTTAGGACTCACCTGACCGAGGTGGCTGTGCCGGCGGGTTCGATTGTAGAAAATCTCGATGTAGTCGAACACATCCGCCCGTGCCTCCTCGCGCGATCGATAGATTCTCCTTCGTATCCGTTCTTTCTTCAAACTGCTGAAAAACGATTCCGCCACGGCGTTGTCGAAACAGTTGCCCCTGCGACTCATGCTCGGGATAAGACCGTGGTCCTTGCAAAACCGCACCCCGTCGTCGCTTCCGTACTGGGATCCCTGATCGGAGTGAACGATGACCGGCTGTTTGGGACGACGGCGCCAGACGGCCATAAGCAGAGCATCCAGAACCAGTTCGCGCGTCAACGTGGGCTTCATCGACCAGCCTACGACGATCCGGGAGTACAGATCCACGACAACCGCCAGATAGAGCCACCCCTCGAAAGTCCGGATATAGGTGATATCCGTGACCCAGACCCGATCCTGCGCGGCCACGGAAAAATTCTGTTCGAGCAAGTTCGGGGCAACCACTGCGGGTTTGCCGGTCCTGTACCGGGGCTTCTTATAGCCACGGATCGCCCGAATGCCGTTGATGCGCATGAGACGGGCAACTCGTTGTTCGCCACAGAGCTCTCCGTCTTCCCGAAGATCCCGATGGACCCGAGGGCTCCCGTAAACGCCTTCGCTGGCCTGGTAGGACGCCCGGATTTTCTTCATGATCCGCTCGTCCTCCTTGGTCCGCAGGGATTGCGGCGTCTTTACCCATGCGTAAAACCCGCTCCGATGCACCCTCATGACCCGACACATCGTCGTCAACCGAAACTCGCGACGATGACCACAGATAAACGCGTACCTCACCCGGATGCCTTGGCAAAGTACGCGGCGGCCTTTTTTAGGATGTCTCTTTCCTCCTCCACGCGCTTTAGCTCGGACTTCAGGCGGGCGTTCTCCGCGCGAAGATCCATCTGCACAACCAGGCGCGGTGTTTTGCCCGCCTCCTTAAGCCACTTGTACAGAGAGTGGCTGCTTACTCCAAGACGGCCGGCGACTTCCCGGACCGGATACCCTCGTTCCGTCACCTGCCGGACCGCTTCCGCACGGAACTCCACCGTGTACCGTTTGATCGACATAGACACCTCCCCTGGACCCTCATTATTACCCGATCAGGTGTCTACGAAACCAGGGGAAGTCCACACGTACACCTGCACTGTGCGCTAGGTCTATTTGTTGTACCGGTGGTGGTCGTAAAAAACCAAACATACTATGGCTTTCCCACAATTTTCTGAAGGGTTGAGTCCCAAGCGTAGCCAGCGAGTAATGCTAATTGCCAGGTTCTCAGGTTCTCTCCCAGAAATGCGACAATCAGCAAGGATACGGCCAGAGAGAACGCGGCGAGAATTGCGTAAGGCCGCAACCGCTGCCAAATTGTTCGCACCAACAAGAGGATACCTCCTAGCTCAGCCGGACCACCCACATTGAATTGTTGGCGAACTGCCTTCGCAAGGACAGGGATGGCAATACTCAATACAACACCACCTGCGCATGCAATGTAAACTTGCCAAAAATTCATAATCCCTCCCAATAAGCTGTATTGTTCAGTTAGGCCGCAGCAACTTTCTCTGCAAGCGCCGCAAGCTTGTCTATCGCAGAGGCAAATTTCTTGATCGCCCCTGCGATCTTGTCCAGCTCCTTCTTGGCTGTCTCTGCCTCGGCGTTCGCCGCGTTCAGCGCCTTGGTGGCCGCTTCATATTCGGGTAGCGTCTTGTCGACTATCTTGTCGATGAGCACCTGTAGCTGGCCCGCAATTTGGGCTTGCTGCCGGGTTAGTTTCGTTCGTTCACTCTTGGATTTCGTCTTGATAATTAGCGACGTGATGTTTGAAAGCATTGCACTCAGTTTTTCTTCAAGACTTTCAGCCATGGCACTACTCCTCTTATTCGATCACGATGATTTTGACCGCCGTTTGCAGGGAATACGACTTCTGAGCAAAGTCCTGAATGTCTTGAAACGACCAGGCCGAGTTTGTGACTGCTTGAACAAGCGTGCCGTTGGCCTTCTTCATGGCGGTGGCCGAATCTATCACGCGTTTGAGGACTTCAGTTCGGCGCATCCGACTGCCATGGGCAAATTGGAACGCCTCCAGCGCAATCTTGCGGTCGTTGTATGTCCGACCGTCCTTCAGGGCGTTCGTTGCTTCCGCCATGAGTGGGTCCTCGACAATCTGAAGTTGTTTTGCGACCCAGCCCTTATCTGGATCAAAATCCCGAATGAGTAGGTCGCAGAGGTGTTCGACCGCGTTTTGGGACTCCTTCACGATCGTCGTGATGGCCTGCTTGCGTTTCCACTCGATCCAAAACCCGCCGACGTCCTGGATGACGGTACCGATGGATTCCAGTTGCTTGTCGCTGAGTTGCTCTTTCATCGTAGGCACTCGGCCGAGGCTTGCGACAAATTCATTGCTTGCCGTTATAAGTTCGGCCGATTGCATGTCATCAACGAGGGCTTCAAGACTCTTGCCGTATGCCGCCAAGGCGCGTGTCGCGCCCGACACGGTCTCTATACGCTTTACCTCAAATCCGCGGTCGAGCGATGTCTGGTCTCCGAGATTCGGATCCTTGCTCTCACCGCCTAAAAGTAGTCGTTCAATCGTCATCTTCACCGTATCGTCCCGCATGGCCCTCAGCTCGGAGGACGTCACATCTCCGAGCGTTGCGGCAGAGCCGCCAAATTGACGCACAGCCACCTTTTGCTTGGCCGTAAGGGCACAGCCGGTGAAGGTGCCGAGCAGGACGGTCAAGGTGAGAATGCCACACCAACGTGCGGTTAAATGGTCGGATGTGTCCATGGCCTCTCCTTTCTCGCCTGTGTTATCCCAATGGTTGTTGCCAGCTGCCTCGGGGAGGCTCGGAACCTGTCGGTCGGTAGTCCCTCACCTTCTGGTGTCCTTCGGCGGTCTAACGTAACGTTTAGCTGCCTGGCGCGCTTGCCGCCCGCCTTCTCCTCTGCCTTTCGACATTGCTCAGGTGCTGTAGGGCGATATGCAAGCGTGCCAGGTCAGCTACAACGCCTAGTTAGGCCTATTGAACCTAGCAGAATCTTGAAATCAGAGCGGCTATCCAGAATATGGTGGCGTAAGCCAGGCCCTCTTTCAATGAACAGCTCCCCCACCATTTGCACCGAAACAACGTCCAGATCCATACACCGAAAGCCACGACTATCGCCGCGACTTTCCATACCGGAATATTCTCAACAGCTCCTCGGTCGGGCTGGCGTCGGATGCGCTCCAAGTCGGCGATATGCTCTTCAAGGTAGTCGGGCAAGGCCAGAGCCCCCTTCGCGCTCAACAATTCAAAACCTTTCGTGAATACGGCGTTGATCTTCTCGGCGTCTGTTGCCTTGATTTCAAGCTCAGCTACTGCATCCCGGATTTCCTGATGCGTAGCTTTGATGTCTGCGGCAGACAGTTTCAGATCCTTCGGGAAGGACGCCAATTCCTCTCTGAACTGCTTCAATGCTCCCCGAGCACCGGACAGGAGGCGGATGCCCTTTTCGTTGTAGTAACCACTGGCCTCTATTGATGACTTGAGTCTAGCGTCACGAAGAGCAAGGGCCTTATCACGCTCAGCCTGTCGCGCATTCAGCTCAGAAATGCCGAAGCAGGAAATGGACTGAACAAATGCCTCGGTGAATTCCATGAGTCCTGTACCATGCCGATCATCGGCGATTCTCCGCAAGTTGTCACTCATCCTGTCGAAGTCCAGTACTGCCTGTTGTGTGCGGCTTAACATTGGCGTGCCTCCTTCGGTGATATAGGGTTAAGTCGACCAACCAAACGGCTCGCTGCACCAATACATTTCGTTTGTCTCCTGCAACCACCTCCTCCTCTGCAAGCAACTTCAGCGGTTGTCGTTGGCCTAACAGTTGATCATACGGATGCAGGAATAATTATTATTGGTTGTTGCCGGATAGTCCGGATCCCGGTCACGCTACCGCCCCCCTGGTTGGTCTATGCTCTCACGCGGCAAGTTACGTATCGGTTACAAACATGGAGGAAATTCTTCAGGAGCGGGGAACGGCACCCAGGGTCCCGGCGGCGGAAAGGTTCGGCACGGGAGGGATGCAAATCGGGAAAGAAAGTGCGAATATATCGGGGGCAAAGGACCCGAAACAGACCGGGAAAAGGACAAAACGATGAAAATCGCAACTTCCCCCGCGACGCATGCGCAAAAAAAACCGAGGCCGGCCGACGATTCAGCCTTGGGATTCGGCAAGATCTTTACCGATCACATGTTCCTCATGGAGTACTCACAGGAAAAGGGGTGGCACAACGCACGCATAGTGCCCTACGGACCGATCGTTCTGGACCCTGCTTCCATGGTGCTGCATTACGGGCAGGAAATTTTCGAAGGGCTCAAGGCCTATCGCGGGTCCGGAGGGACGATCTGCCTCTTCCGCCCGCAGATGAACTTCGAGCGGATGAACCGGTCGGCCCTTCGCCTGTGCATGCCCGGGATTCCTCCGGACGACCAGCTGCAGGCCGTTTCCGCGCTTGTGCGCGCCGACAGGGACTGGATCCCCGCATCCCGGGGCACATCGCTCTATGTCCGTCCCGCGATGATCGCCACGGAGGCGGGCTTGGGCGTGCGGCCTTCGGCGGAGTATCTGTTCTTCATCCTCACAGGGCCCGTCGGGAATTATTACGCCCGGGGGTTCGAGCCGGTGCGCATCCTGGTGGAGCAGCGGTACGTCCGCGCGGCGAAAGGCGGGTTGGGCGAAGCCAAGACGGGAGCCAACTACGCCGCGAGCCTGCTGGCGGCGAAAAACGCGAAGGAGAAGGGATACGACCAGGTGCTGTGGCTGGACGCCGGCCTGCTGGAAAACGTCGAAGAGGTCGGCACGATGAACATCTGCTTCGTCATCGGCGACGAACTTGTGACTCCTCCTCTCTCCGGCTCGATCCTGCCCGGCGTCACTCGAGATTCCGTCCTGCGGATCGCGCGCGACTGGGGATGGAAGGTGACCGAACGGGTTGTCCAAATGGGACAGGTGAGCAAGGCCGCAAAGGACGGGTCGCTGCGCGAGGTTTTCGGAACAGGGACGGCCGCCGTCATTTCCCCGGTAGGGTCCTTGAGCTACCAAGGAGAGGAATTCACCATCAACGGGGGCCGGGTGGGGGAATTGTCCCGAAGACTGTTCGACGAGATCACGGGCATCCAGTACGGGGAGATCCCGGACCGGTACGGATGGGTGCACAAGGTGGATTAGCGCAAGGAGGCAGCCGGATCGGGGGGCCGATCCAGCCCGAGACGCCGGAAAATCTCCTCCCTGGCCATGCCGTGGATGCGCACGACCTTGCGTCGTCCGCGTTGGCCGGCAAGGAGCTCCACCTGCCTGCGCGGGACGCCGAGAGCTTCCGAGAGAAACCGCACGAGGGCCTCGTTCGCCCGGTTCTCGACGGCCGGAGCCGTCAGTCGGATCCGGACGGCATCTCCCGCAATCCCATCCACCTCCTCCCTCGCGGAACGGGGCAGCACGCGGACGGAAATTGTAGCCGACGTCCCGGTCACCGGGCGACGAACGAAAGCCAGACCGAAATCGAGTGGAACAGCCGGTCGATGACCATCTGGAGGAACCAGATGATGAGGACGGCCACCATGGGAGAGAAATCGATGCTCCCCGCCATCAGCGGGAACTTCCGGCGCAGGAAGGACAGGACCGGCTCCGTGATCGAGTAGAGTCCCCGGACGATGGGGTTGTACGGATCGGGGCTCACCCAGGAAAGCAACGCCCGGATGATCAGCACCCAGATATAGGCTCCCAGGACGTAGTGGAGGATGATCCCGAGCGGCTCAAGAATGACTCTCAGCAAATCCTGAATGACGATCATTGTCCTTCACCTCAAGAGGAAAGTTCCCTGCACCGCTGCCACGCAGCGAACACCGCGTCCATCACCGCCCCGCGAAAGGCCCCCCGTTCCAGCGCCGCGATCCCCGCCGCCGTCGTGCCGCCGGGCGACGTAACCATGTCCTTCAGCTGCCCGGGGTGCCTTCCCGACTCCCGCACCATCCTCGCGGCTCCTTCGACGGTGGAGGCCGCCAGGAGAATCGCCTCCTCCCGCCCCATCCCGCTGCGGACCGCCCCGTCGGCCAGCGCCTCGATGAAAAGGAAGGCGTAGGCGGGGCCGGAGCCCGACAGCGCCGTCACCACGTCCAGGAGCTCCTCGCGCGCGAATTCCGCCACGGTGCCGAAGGAGGAAAAGATCTTGCGGGTCCGCGCCTTCTGATCTTCCTTGACGCCCGCGGCGAAAAAGAGGCCGGTGCTTCCCATCCCCACCTGCGCCGGAGTGTTCGGCATGGCGCGCACCACGCTGCTTCCCTTCCCGAGGGCATCCAGGAAAACCCGGGTCTTGATCCCCGCCGCGATCGAAATGAACAGTTTTCCCCTGCCCGCGCTGCCGGCCATCTTCCGGAGCACTTCGGGGATCGTCTGCGGCTTCACGGCGAACACGATCGTCTCGCTGTCTCGCACCAAGTCCGGGAGGGCGGGGGAAACGGAGACACCGAACCGCTTCCGAAGCTCTTTCGTCCGCCCGGGTCGGACATCCAGCACGAACAGCTTTCCGGGGGGCAGCAGCTTCGCCGCGAGGATCCCCCGGACCATCGCCTCCGCCATGTTCCCGGCCCCGATGAACCCCAAACCCTTCATCCCACCCTCCTTGCGCGGCTCCCGAAGATGGCGGTTCCCACCCGGACCACCGTCGCCCCCTCTTCGATCGCCGCCTCGAAATCGCTCGACATCCCCATCGACAGCTCCGTCATCTCCCCTGCCGCCCCTCCCAGGGAGGCATACCGGCCCAACAGCTCCCGCAGGCGCACGAAATAGGGTCGACTCTCCTCGGGATCCTCCGTCATCGGCGGGACGGCCATCAATCCCCGGACCCGGACGCCCGGCAGGCCGGCGGCGGACGAAAGGAGGTCCGCGAGCGCATCCGGCGGGACCCCCGCCTTGCTCCCCTCCCCGGCCAGGTTCACTTCGATGAGAACCGGCAGCGTCTTCCCCGCCTCGACGCAGCGGCGCGAAATGTCGGCCAGCAGGCGGGGGGAATCGACCGCCTGGATCCACCCGAACAGGGAAACGGCTTTCTTGACCTTGTTCGCCTGGAGCTTCCCGATCAGGTGCCACTCCGCGTCGGGGAACGCCCGAACTTTTTCTTCCGCCTCCTGGATATAATTCTCGCCGAACACCCTTAATCCTGCCTGGTAGGCCTCGCCGACCCGCTCCACCGGATGCGTCTTGGAAACGGCCACCAACCGGATCGATCCGGGGGAACGGCCCGAACGCGCCGACGCGCGGGCAACCCGTTCCAGGACCCGTGCCACGCGGTCCTTGACCGCTCCCTCCATCCTCTTAAGACCTTTCCTCCGCGAACTCGTACCAGCCGGGGCCCTTCCGGGACACGACGAGCAGCCCCGCCCGCAGCAGCATCGCAAGCGTCTGCGTCATCGGGAGCCCGACCACGTTCGTAAAGGAGCCGGAGATCCGGTCGATGAGGAGGTTCCCCGCTCCCTGCGCGGCATAGGCCCCCGCCTTGTCGTCGCTCTCGCCGGTGCGGAGATACGCCGCGATCTCCTCTTTCGTCAGCGGACGGAACCGGACGCGGGTGGTCACGCACAGCGCATCCCGGTACCCGCGGTCCGCCCGAAGCAGGCAGGCGGCGGTGTACACCAGGTGCTCGCGCCCCGCGAGCAGGGAGAGCATCCGCCGTCCCTCCTTCCGGTCCGCCGGCTTCCCGAGGATCTTTCTCCTCGCCACGACGATCGTGTCCGCCGACAGGACGAACGCCGAAGGGTGGCGGGAGGCCACCTCCTCCCCTTTTTCGCGGGCGGCCCGGCGTACGAACCGCAGAGCCGGCTCCCCCGGCCGGGGGACCTCCTCGATGCGGGAAGGAACCACCCGGAACGGCACCCCGGCGGCGCGCAGCAACTCCTGGCGACGGGGAGAGGCGGAGGCCAATATCAAGCGCGTCGTCGGCGTCACGGGACCCATTATAGCGGGAACTCCACCGGCGGGAACACCCTTCCTTGACCCTTGCGAAGGTCCTGTGCTACAAAAGGAGGCCAAGGGGGAAGCGCAATGAACGTGAAAACCGTCAACGTACGGACCGAAGCCGCGCAACAGCTTGTCGACATCACCGCCACGGTGCGCTACGTGGTCCGGGAGAGCGGCGTTACCCAGGGCGTCTGCATGATCTTCATCCCCCACACGACCGCGGCGGTGACCATCAACGAGAACGCCGACCCGAACGTCCGGAAGGACCTCATCAACATCCTCGAGTCCATGGTCCCCTCCAAGGGGGAATATCTTCACACCGAGGGAAACGCGCACGCCCACGCGAAGGCCAGCCTGATCGGCCCTTCCATCTCGGTCTTCGTTGAGGCCGGCCAGCTGGTGCTGGGAACCTGGCAGGGGATCTACCTGTGCGAATTCGACGGGCCCAGGACCCGCAACGTGCTCCTGAGAGTCACCCCGGCGTAACCGGGTTCAGCCTTTCACGTAGGAAAGCTTCTCGGCCACTTTCCCCTCCCGCACCCGGATGATATCCACGCCCCGGACGTAACCGGGCTTCCCGTCTTTCCCCGCCCAGTCGTACCGCCAGCGGACGACGCACCGGTCTCCTTCCGCAAAAATCTCCTCGGTCTTGAAAACCGCATTCGTTGAGGAGCGGAAGAATTTCTCCCAGAAACCCCTGACCGCATCCCGGCCTTCAAAACGTTCGCCGTCCGGCGGAGGGTAGGTGTTTTCGAAGACGCAATCTTTCGTCATGGCCGCCATCACCGCGTCGACATCGTGCCGGTTGAAGGCCTCGTTGAATCGATCGACTGCAGCAATCGTCGATCTCGTCAGTTTATCCACCGGCGGGTTCCCCGGCATGGCGATCTCCCTCCCGATGCGGCGGAAAATTGCATGTATAGGATGCAGCTCGCGAGCAATCGTTTTGAAGCTTCCTCACAAATTCAATCCAAGCTGCGGGCGCTCAGTCTTTTCCCAAGCAAGCCGTCAGCTTCGACCGGTTGTCAGGTGCCGTAAAGTTCGATGGTATTGCCTTATGATCTCCTGTCTTCTGAAGCAGGCTATCGTATGGTCGTTGACCATTCCCGTCGCCTGCATATGCGCATAACACACCGTCGGCCCCACGAATTTGAAACCTCTTTGTCGCAGATCTTTGCTCATCGCATCCGACTCCCGGCTTGTCGCCGGATAATCCTCCAGCTTCCTGAGCTCGTTCACTATTGGCTTGCCATCCACAAATCTCCATATGAAGACGTTAAAACTTCCGAATTCTTCCTGGATCTCCAGAAACCTCCTGGCGTTGTTGATCGCTGCGAGGATTTTGGCCCGGTTGCGGATAATTCCGGGATTTGCAAGAAGTTCTTGCACCTTTTTCTCATCATACCTGGCAACCTTTTCGGGATTGAAAAGATCAAAGGCAATGCGGTAATTCTTCCGTTTTCGCAGCACGATATACCAGCTTAGTCCGGCTTGGGCGGCCTCAAGGGTGAGGAATTCGAATAAGCGATGATCGTTATGGATAGGGACACCCCATTCTTTATCGTGATAGTCGACATAATCCGGTTTGCTGAGATCCACCCAAGGGCAACGGCAGATCGTAGGTTTTTCCTGCATATTGACTCCGAAAGATCTCTGTGGCCTTTAGTCTGGCTAGATTCCGGCGAGTCATCAGCTTCAGCCGGTGGTTAGATGCCGCCTCGATATACATCCTTACGATGTCCAACCTTCACAACGCATATGACAAGTTCTTCATCAGAAACAGAATAGACAATTCGATATTGGCCTTGGCGGACACGGTATTTGTCCTGCCCGGACAATTTCTCACGGCCTGGCGGTCGTGGGTTCTTGGATAGGCCTTGGATTCGGTGGATAACGCGGATACGTTCTTTTTTAGTAAGGGCTTCTATTTCTTTTGCGGCCGAAGGCTTGATGAAAAGCCTATAGCTTGCCACGTTTCCGCAGATCCTTGAGGAAATCCTCGAAGGCGAGATTCGGTTCGCGGGCTCGATCCTCGAAGGCGGCCAAATCTTCCGCGTCCTCGGCCAAACTCAATTTCACGGCGTTATTGACCAAGTCAGACATGGACCGTTCCGTCTCGGCCGCCTTTAGGCGCAAGGCCCGATGGATCTGGGAGTCGAAATATACGGTTGCCCTTTTCAAGGCTGTTTTCATGTCCCCAATATACCGCTATGACGTCATGGAGTCAAGTAGTCTCACCGACTCCTGGTCATCATTGAAAGCGTACATCTAACGCTCGGCTTAAGCTGCGGGCGCTCAGCGAGAAAGAGGCAAGCCGTCAGCTTCAGCCGGCAGTTAGGTTTCGTTAAACATCCTCCAGGCGAATCCCCTTGCCAGCTCGAAGACTCTTCCTCGCGGACTCTATACGTTTCAGAAACCGGGGATCGTTCTCCAGTCGATAATCGAACCATTCGTCTTCTGACTCGAAACCAATCAGGACACCTGCCGGTTTCCCATGGCGAGTGATCACGATTTCTTCTTTTTCCGCCATCCGGAGAAATCTTGACAGATCATCCTTCATCTCGGACAGGGCCACCTTTTTCATAGTTCATTCCCCCATCTCTTCCAGCCAGGAAGCTGCTACTGATTTTGGAACAATGGCCAACACTTCCACGACATGTCCCGTAATGTCGTAGAACACCCTTATTTCCCCCACCATCAATCGATACTGTGGATGGCTGAGCCCACGAAGCCGCTTTATGCGGCTCTTGCTCACCTTTGCTGGTTCGTGTCGGAGATGCCTATCCAGTGCATCCTTCACCTCCGCCCGGACATGGGATTTGAGTCGCTTGAGGTCCTGTGCGGCTTCGGGGGCGAGAACAATCTCGTATCTCATTCTGGCCATAATATAGCCAGAATATTATGCCGTGTCAATAGGCCTTGTCCAATGCGTGAACCCAACGCTCCGCTTCAGCTGCGGGCGCTCATGCCTCACCAATGGCGAGCCGTCAGCTGCAAGCGGTAGTTAGGTTGTTAAACGAAATCTATTCACCCCCAAAATTCTGACAGCAGTTTGCGCCCACGCGAACGCATTGCCGGAGAACCATGTCGGCAGGCATCTTCAATGACAGGTTTCAAGGAAGAAAGCAAACCACGGTCGCGTGCCCCAAACTCCACCAAAGCCTGCATGGCGCAAACCTTCACGATGGAACTCTTGTCGTTTAGGTAACCACGAAGAAGGGAAAGCACACTTTCCAATTCTTTCCGGGATAATTCCAGGCGCGGCAGCATCTGCGCCAGGTGCCAGCGAACTTCTTGCTGATTACTTTCCGCTGCCGCGCTAAGAAGAACATCTTTGAAGGGACCAAGAAGAGCGGGCCGCTCTTTGGAGACCTTTTCCAGTGCATCGGCGGCCCGCATACGAATAATCGGATCGTCGCTCACAAGCCCCACAACCAGTTCACCGGCCAATTCCGGGTTCTTCAATACTTCCCGGACAACTTCAGGAGCGCGCCCAATGGAGCGACGATCGCCACCGCGAAGTTTCATGATGAGATGGGAGCGATTCATATCGACCCTCACCATCTTGTCTTCAACGGTTGAAACCAACCTAACGCTCCGCTTCAGCTGCGGGCGCCCATGACTCAACAATGGCGAGCCGTCAGCTGCAAGCGGTAGTTAGACACTTACTTGCTAACTTTCTTCGTGCCATAGTACCAACCATCTTGTTGACGAACGAATTTCTTGTCACCAAATGTCGCGGTTGTTCCGATATAACCTGCGGTGATGAAAAGGAGATCATCCGTCGAATCTATTGATTCGGTGCACTTCCCGCCGATTTCCCCACTGCCGAATTTAGTCACGGCTTTGGAGGGGGAGATTCTCATACCGCTATCCTGTTCCTTAATCCATATACAGAGTCTATGGCCCTTAGACGGCTCAAGTTTGATCAAGGTGTAGTTTGGACCGAAATCCTCTGCATTAAATGAGTTCTCGACCATGCGGTCAGACGGGACACTTTTTATAAAAATATTCGAGACTATTAGCTCACCGCTCGTAAGACAAGGACCCCAGCCAATCACTTCCTTGTTTTTGCCATGTGAGTATACGTATCCCCAAGCTTTAAAACTTGCCTCCTTTTCTATAGGACCTACCTTTGAAACCAGTTTGCCTTCTGATACATCGAAACGACCGGCGATGGGAACAAAAATGCCCCCGACTGACTCTTCGGCTCCCGAGTATTTGACCAATGCAGTTTTTGGTATCTCAAGCTTTAACTGTGCGTTCGGCATAATCGAGGAAGCACTATTGTCTATGCGTGCCGTTCGAGGTGGCCACTCAATTTTTGTTTCGGAAAAATTGGATTCTGACGTTCCGTTTTTCCCGCGTTCGCTGCAACCCAATAACGCTAATAAAATTACTGCAACGAATGCCCATCTCATATGTATTTCTCCTTTCGTGTCTAACTTAAATTAGACGGCTTGGCTGTCAGTCTAATAAAATCACAAATACATCTCGTATCATGCGGATTTTTGGAAAGAGAAATTTCCTGATTCCGGAAAATCCTACTTCGGGAAATCCAGGGGGCTCCGCACACATCTTCCTCCGCGGTTGAGGACGTGCGTGTAGATCATCGTCGTATTGACGTCTCTATGCCCCGGCAACTCTTGAATGGTTCGAATGTCGGCCGAGTCTGAACATTTCCTATCGAGCCCAATCGGGAGTTTAACGTAGCCGTTGCTTTCGCTCAAATCCTTTTACAATCAGTCACGCACGATCGCTTCGTACCGCTTTCGGAGGGCTTTCTTTGGCAGGCCGCCGTCTATGACGTCCCACGGCAAGTATTCGTCCGCGTCTTTCTCCCGGAAAACGATCTCGGAGAGGGGAACGGCGAGGAGGTTCGGAGAGAGCTTGAGTCTCCCCTTGCGGGCGAGGCGAAGCGCCTGCTCCACGCGCCGGTCGGACAATCCGAGAAAGCCTTGTAAAATAGCCGTCTGCGGAGCTTCGGGGTCGATGCGCAGGTTGGGGATTGCCCGCACGCCGGCGGCGATCTTCTCCTGGAGCAGCTTGAGTTCCTCTTCGGAAGCCATTGGCGCCCACTGCAGCGGCGTGAACGGTTTCGGGACGAAGGGCGACAGCACCACGGTGACGGTGCCCATTCGCCCCACCGCTTTCGATTCCTCGAGCACGGCCTTCCGGAACTCCCGCAGGAAACCGACGGTGCCGTCGATCTCCTCGTCGCGCTCCGCTCCGGGGACACCCACCAGGATATAGAGCTTAAACGAGACGATCCCCGCGCGGACCAGGGTTTTCCCCGCGGAGAAGAAGACCCGGTCAGGCACCCGCTTGCCGACGCGGGCGCGCAACCGCTCGCTCCCGCACTCGGGGGCCAGCGACACCGTCCGGTGCCCGCTGTGCTTCAGGATCTCCGCGATCTCCTCGTCCACCAAGTCTGCCCGGACGGAGGCGGGCGACACCATCCCGCCGCGGGCGAGAATTTCCTTTGAAAATTCCCGGAAATGACTCCAGTCGAGCACGGCGGCGCCGATCATCCCGATCTTGCGGCGATGGGGCCAGGCGGCGGCGACGGCCGCGTGCGCAAAGGGCAAGGGCATCTCGCGGAATTCCGGGCAGGCGTGCGCGGCGGCGCAGAACCCGCACATCTTGGGGCAGCCCCGGGAAGTCTCCAGCAGGGCCATTCTCCCCAGCTCGGCGTCCTCGGCGAGGATGACGGGAAGCGGGGGAAATTCAGAGAGGTCGATTTTCTCCCGCGTAACGCGCGCGGGAAAGCCCGGAACGGGATTCAGGACCCTCAGCCTTCCTTCCCTCCCCGGATCGCCTCCAACGGGTTCAAGGTACTCGGGAACGTAGCCGGCCGGAACGTACATTCCGGGAATGGCGGCAAGGCTTTTCAGGTATCCCTTGTCCGCGGGATGAGGATCTCCCAGGTCGAGAACCGCCTCTACCGCCCTTTCTCCATCGCCCACCACGACCGCATCGGCGAAAACCCCGGCGGGCTCGGGGTTGAGGGACGCGGCGAACCCTCCTGCGAGGACCATCGGCCGAGGGCCGCCGGCTTCCTCCCGGTCCTTGCGAAACGGCAGGACACCCCCTGCTGCAAGGATCGATGGGATATTCCGCAGGTCGTTCTCATACGACAGGGAAAAGGCGACGATGTCGAAGCCCTTGAGGGAGCTGCCGCTCTCCAGGGTCGAGAGGGAAAGCGACCGGCGGGCAAGGATCCGATCTTCCGCGGCGGACGGCAAAAAGGCCCGCTCGCACAAGGCGTCGGGCCTTTCATTGATGCGTGCGTGGATGGAGAGGAACCCGAGGTTCGACATCCCCGCCGCGTACCGGTTCGGGTAGACCAGCGCGATCCGGAGCCGGCCGCCCCACTCCTTCCTCTTGGCCCCGACCTCCCGGGACAGGACGGCGTCGTGGAGTTTCCGGATCTCCCACGCCATGCTCTGCCCGGGAGCCACTAAGCGAAGGCCTTACTCACCCCGGCGGCGCAGGAACGTCGGGATCTCGAACTCCTCGAGGGCCTCCGCCTCGCTTTCCTTGTCGATGACGGGGAGGTCCTCGATCCGCTCCGGGGGCCTCTGCGGCGCGGCCCGGAGGAACGTCGGCTTCTCCAGGTCCTCCTTCCCCACCAGCTTGATCGTGCGGCGCGGGCCCTTCCAGAAGCTCTCCGCCACCCCGGCTTCGAACCCGGTCGCGATGACCGTCACCTTGAGCTCCTCGCCCAGTCCCTCGTCGATCACGGTCCCGAAGATGATGTTCGCTTCGTCGTCGGCCTCCTCCTGGACGAGGCTCGCCGCCTCGTGGACCTCGTTCAGGGAGAGCGACGGCCCCGCGGTGATGTTGATCAGCACGCCGCGCGCCCCGCGGATCGAGACATCCTCCAGAAGCGGGCTGGAGATCGCCTTTTCCGCGGCGGCGACCGCCCGGTTCTGGCCCGAGGCGCAGCCGGTGCCCATCAGCGCGACGCCCATGCCGGACATGATCGCCTTGACGTCCGCGAAGTCGAGGTTGATGTACCCCGGCTTCGTCACCAGCTCCGAGATCCCGCGGACCGCCTGGAACAGGACCTCGTCGGCCTTCCGGAACGCCTCTACGAAGCGCATCTCCTTCCCGGCGATGAGCAGCAGCTTCTCGTTCGGGATGACGATGATCGTGTCGACCAGGCTGCGCATGTCCTTGACCCCGATTTCGGCCTGGCGCCGCCGCGTGGCCCCCTCGAAGGAGAAGGGGCGGGTGACCACCGCGACCGTCAGGGCCCCTACTTCCCTGGCGACCTCCGCGACGATGGGGCCTGCGCCCGTGCCGGTCCCGCCGCCGAGCCCCGCCGTGATGAACACCATGTCGGCCCCGGAAAGCGCCTCCCGGAGCAGGTCCCGGTCCTCGAGAGCGGCCTCGCGGCCGATGTCGGGATTCGCCCCCGCCCCCAGCCCCTTGGTCAGCCTTGCCCCCATCTGGATCTTGAGCGGGGCCAGGTTCTTCGAAAGGGCCTGGGCATCCGTATTGGCCGCGATGAACTCCACGCCCGAGAGCCCCTCCTCGATCATCGTGTTGATGGCGTTGCCGCCGCCTCCTCCCACGCCGAACACCTTGATGACCGCGTGGCAGCGATTCTCCTCGACGAGTGTGAACATGCCGACCTCCTTCTTGGTTATTCGAATTAGAAAATATCCGTAAGAAAACGTTTGACCCGATGGAGCAAACCTCCGTCCCCCCCCGCCGCCTCCCGGGCGACCAGCACCTCGGCCATGCTCGCGCCGTAAATCGCAAGGCCCACCGCGGTCGCGTAGCCGGGGCTCCCGACGACCTCCACGAGCCCGCCGACGCCGATGGGACCTCCCCGCCGGACGGGAAGCTGGAAGACCCTTTCCCCGAGATCGGGCAGCCCGTCGAGGAGGGAGCCGCCGCCGGTCAGCACGACGCCGGCGCCGAGCAACTCCTCGAATCCCGAGCGGAGGATCTCCTTCCGAAGGAGTCCGAAAATCTCCTCGGCGCGCGGCTCGATGATCTCGCTCAGGTATTGACGGCGGATCGGCCGCGGCTGGCGGCCGCCCACTCCCGGAAGCTCCACCAGCTCGTCCCGCCGGACCTTCTGGATCATGGCGCAGCCGGAGGAGACCTTTAACACCTCCGCGTCCGCCCAGGGGACCTTCAGCCCGATGGCCACGTCCGACGTGATGTTCGATCCCCCCAGGGGAAGAACGAACGTGTGCCGCAGCGCGCCGTCGTAGAAGACGGCCATCTCCACGGTCCCGGCCCCGAAATCGAGCAGGACCACTCCGACCTCCTTCTCCTCCGGGGTCAGCACCGCATTCGCCGAGGCGAGGGGGCTGAGCGCGATGTCGTCGATGACCAGCTCCGCCTTCTCGACGCACTTGACGAGGTTGCGCGTGCCGGGGACGTCGTCGGTCACCACGTGAACGCGGGCGTCCAGGCGGATGCCGGTCATGCCGCGCGGATCCTTGATCCCTCCCATGTCGTCGACGATGAACTCCTGCGTCAGGATGTGGAGGACCTCCCGGTCGTTGGGAAGCTCGACCGCCTTCGCGAGCTCCAGGACGCGCGCGACGTCCGCCTCGGTCACCTCCCGCTCGTTGCGGACCGAGATCGCGGCGTGGCTGTTGAACGACTTGATCAGCGGGCCGGACACGCCGACGAAGACGGACTGGATCGAGACTCCCGTCATCTTTTCCGCCTCGCCAAGGCTTTGCTGGATCGACTTGACCGTGGCGTCCACGTTCACCACGGCACCCTTCCGCATCCCGTCCGTTTCGGCCCTCCCCACGCCCAGGATCTCCAGGCCTTCCGGCCCCTTCCTGGCCACGACCGTGGCGACCTTGCTCGACCCGACGTCCAGCCCGGTGATCACCGGTCCCGAAACCGTTTCCATTTATTCCCCCGGCCGCACGTAGATGCGGCCCGCAGTTTTCAGATCGACGATGCCCCGCGCATGCCCGACGCTGGAGAGCTTGGGCATGGCCTCCTCGATCCTCTTCATCGCCTCCCGGAAATCCATCATGCCGATCTTGATCTGCAGCCCCGAGTCCCGGGTCACCAGCGTGTACCCGTCCTGGGCGTCGAAATGGACCTCGGAGACGTTCTGGCGGAGCGCCCCCGACTCCGTGCAGCGCAGCAGCTCCAGCGTCTTTTTCAGGTTCTGCAGGGTGACGGCGTCCCGCGCGGTGAGATCTCCCCGCGAGAACCCGGTCACGATGGGAAAATTCTTCGGGTCGTAGGCGGCGAGCCGCTTGAAGATCGTCCCCTCTTCGTCGACGTAGTAGAGGGCGTCGAGGTTGACCATCGCCGCCGGCTTCCGCTCCTCGATGCGGACCACGAGCCGGTCGGGGAACGCCTTCCTCACCGACACGCTGCGGACCCAGGGGTGGGACAGCAGGCGGCGTCCGATGTCCCGCGACGAGAGCGACCAGATGTTTCCCTGCGCCGCGCCGGACAGGATCCCCGACACCTCGTCCCGGGTCACGTAGGCGCAGCGGTTCATGTCGATGTCGCGGACCGAGAAGAGGCGGGAATGGCCCAGCCAGGAGTAGACCGCGGCCCCGGCCGCCGTGACGAGAAAGACGACCAGGATCGCCGCCGCGACGGGAAGCACCTGCCTGAAGTTGATCCGTGCGGCATTACCGTTCTTTTCCTTCCCCTTCTTGCGGGCGGCGTGCGCCTTTTTCCTCGGCTTCCCGAGCGACTTCTTGTGGTAGGCCTTGTACTCGATCATCTATTTCCCGAGCCCCGCGTCGTCCAGGATCTCTTCCACCAGCTCGTCGAAGGTCATCCCGTCGAACTTCGCGGCCTTCGGCAGCAGGCTGGTCTCCGTCATCCCGGGGATCGTGTTCGCCTCCAGGAAGAACAGGTTGCCCGCGGGATCCACCCGGTAATCGAGGCGGGCCGCGCCCCGGAGCGAGAGCGCCGCCGCGGCCTTGCGGGTATATTCCGCCGCACGCACGAGGATGTCGCGGTCCATCGGGACCGGAATGACGTACTCGGTCTGGCCCGCGGTGTACTTGGACCGGTAGTCGTAGAACCCCGAGCCGGACTTCGGGACGATCTCGATCGCCGGCAAGACCCTCCCGTTCAGGATGCCGATCGTGATCTCCCGCCCCGGAATGTACGCCTCCACGAGGATCCGGCTGTCGAATCTTCCCGCCTCCGCCATGGCCGGGCCCCACTCCTCCGGCCCTCGGACGATGCTGACCCCCACCGTGGACCCTTCTCGATCCGGCTTGACGACGAAGGGGAAGCCGATCCCGGGGGGAGGAGGCGCACCGGGCATCTCTCCATCGTAGAGGGCATCTTGCGCGACGGGGACCCCCGCGGAGGCCGCCACCCGCTTGGCCAGAACCTTGCTCATCGAAAGAGCGGAGGCGGCTACGCCCGACCCGGTATAGGGGACCCGCGCCAGCTCCAACGCCCCCTGGATGCAGCCGTCCTCGCCGAACCGGCCATGCAACGCAAGGAACGCGACGTCCACGCCGGCGTCCCGGATGCCGGCGAGCCAGTCCCCGCGGATGTCGATCTCCCGGACCGGGTACCCCAGCCGGCGGAGGGCCGAGACCACGGCACCGCCGGTGCGGAGCGACACCTCCCGCTCGGAAGACTCGCCTCCGAGGAACACCCCCACCGTCTTTCCCCGGTACCTTCCCTTCTCAGGCATTGAAGGCGCCCCACAGCTTGACTTCGAGGGCCAGGTCGATCCCCGCCATCACCCGCACCCGCTCCCGGCCGCGCTCGATGAGCCGGAGCGCGTCGGCGGAGGTGGCCCGCCCCGAGTTGACCAGGAAATTGGCGTGCTTCTCCGAGAAGAGGGCGTCTCCCTCCCGCGCGCCCTTCATCCCCGCCTGCTCCAGCAGATGGCCCGCTTTCCCGTTCGGCGGATTGCGGAAGGTGGAGCCGAAGGTCCGCTCTCCCCAGGGCTGGGTCGCGCGGCGTTTCTCGTTCAACGTTTTCATCCGGGCGAACACCTCGTCCGGCACGCCGGGAGCCAGTCGGAAGCCGGCCCGGGCGATCACCCCCCGCACGGGGAGCTGCGCCTCGCGGTAGGCGAACCCGACATCGCGCGTGTTGAGCCGGTGCAGTCTCCCTTCGACGTCCACGATTTCCACCCATTCGGCGATCTCCCCGATGTACCGGCCGTACGCCCCCGCGTTCATCGACATCGCGCCTCCCACCGTCCCCGGGATCCCGGCCAGCTCCTCGGCGCCGGAGAGGCCGGACAGGGCGCACAGCACCGCGAAGCGGGGGAGCATCGTCCCGCCTTCCGCGACGATCGAGCCTCCCGCGGAGAAGATCATCTTTCCCATGCTCTTCTTGAGGCACAGCACCGTCCCTCGCACCCCGCCGTCGTAGACGAGGAGGTTGCTGCCCGCGCCGAGGAAGCGCACCTCGCGCCCTTCCTCCCGCTCCGCCTTGAGAATCTCCTGGACCTCCTGGAGGGAACGGGGGAAGACCATCCGCTCGGCCGCGCCGCCGATGCCGACCGTGGTGAAATCGCGGAGCTTGGCTCCGTACACCTCTTCCACGCTCCCCATCGTTCCCGCCATCCGCGTTCCCTTCACCCGGCCGTTAGCCGGATAAAACGCCTTCTCCCAGTTTCCAGACATCGCCTGCCCCCATCGTTAGGAATATGTCCCCCGCGCAAAGTTCGGGGACGACCGTGGAAAGGGCGTCCCCGGCCTTGCCCGCGTAGATCGCCGCCTTATGCCCGTGCTCGCGGATCGCCTCGCAGAGACGCTCTCCGGAAGCCTCGGGGATCGGCTCTTCCCCGGCGGGGTAGACATCGAACACGAAGAGCAGATCCGCGTCGTGGAACGCCGAGAGAAAATCACGGAACAGGGCCTGCGTGCGCGAGTACCGGTGCGGCTGGAACCCGACGACGATCCTTCTCGACGGCCACACCTCCCGGGCCGCCGAAAGCGTCGCCCGGACCTCGGCGGGATGGTGGCCGTAATCGTCGACGATCGTCACGCCGTCCCGCTCCCCCTTCACCTGGAACCTCCGGGCCACGCCGCCGTAATCGGCGAGCCCCGCGCGGATTTGCCCGAAAGGGATCCCGAGCTCCGCCGCCACCGCCGCCGCCGCAAGGGCGTTGCTCACGTTGTGCCGGCCGGGAGCCTTGAGCGTCACCTCCCCGAGCGTCTCCCCGGATCGGATCACGCGGAACCGGTTGCTCATCCCTTCCGATACGACCCCCTCGGCGCGATAATCCGCGTGGGCCGAGAACCCGTAGGTGACGAAGGTCTTGACCACCGACGGGATCAGCTCCTGCACGTTCGGATGGTCGATGCACAGCACCGCGAAGCCGTAAAAGGGGATCTTGTTGATGAAGTGGAGGAAGGTCTCCTTGATCTGGCCGATCCCGGAGTAGAAATCGAGGTGTTCGGGGTCGATGTTCGTCACGACCGCCACCGTGGGGGACAGCCTGAGGAACGACCCGTCGCTCTCGTCGGCCTCGGCCACCAGGAACTCCCCTTGACCGAGCTTGGCGTTGGACCCCAGGCTGTTCAGCTTCCCGCCGACCACGGCGGTGGGGTCCCAGCCGGCCGCCGCCAGGATGGTGGCCACCATCGACGTGGTGGTGGTCTTGCCGTGCGTTCCCGCGATCGCGATCCCGTATTTCATCCGCATCAGCTCGGCCAGCATCTCCGCGCGGGGGATGACGGGGATCTTCCTCCGGTGGGCCTCCGCCACTTCCGGGTTGTCCGCCTTGACGGCCGAGGAGAACACGACCACATGGCCGTCCTCCGGGACGTTCTCCGCCGCGTGTCCCAACCGGATCTCCGCGCCCAACTTCGACAACCGGTCGGTGGTGTCGGACTTGCGCAGGTCCGAGCCGCTCACCCGGTATCCCAGGTTGAGAAGGAGCTCCGCAATGCCGCTCATCCCGATCCCGCCGATGCCGACGAAGTGGATGCGGAGGCCCTTCCTATACATGAGGCGCCTCCTGCCCCTTCCCGATCTCGCGGAGCGCCGAGCGCACGATCCGTTCCGCCGCGTCCGGGCGGGAAAATCCCGCTGCCGCTTCCCCGGCGGCGGCCCGGATGCCGGGGTCGGCAGCCCAGGAGGAGAGCGTCGAGAGGATCCGTTCCCCGGTCGCCTCCTCCTGCCGCATCCACACGCCGGACCCGACGGCGCAGAACTCCCGGGCGTTTTTCTCCTGGTGCCGGTCGGCGGCGTACGGGTACGGGATGAGGATGCAGGGCTTGCCGAACAGGGAAGCTTCCGCGATCGAGAGCGCGCCCGCCCGCATGAGGACCGCATCGCACCCGGCGAAAACTTCCCCGATCCGGTCGGTGAACGGAAACGGCTCGATCGGAAGTCCCTCCTCCCGGACGGTCTTCGCCACCGACTCGAACTCGCCGGGGCCGGTCTGCAGCACGAACGCGATCGGACGCTCTTCCTTTTTCACGCGCCTGCCCATCTCGAGAACCAGGGCGTTGATCGCCTGCGCCCCCTGCGACCCGCCCAGCGCAAAAACGGTGAGGCGGGAACCCGATCGGACCGCCGTCCCGGATCCCCGCGCGGCAACGATCTCCCGCCGGACAGGGTTCCCCGCGACCTCCGTGCGGCCGGCCGGGAAATAGGCGGCGGCCCCCCCGAACCCCGCATACACCTTCCTCGCCATCCTCCCCAGCATCCGGTTCGCCCGGCCCGGCACGGCATTCTGCTCCTGCAGGAAGAGAGGGATGCCGCTCAACACCGCCGCGACGGAAACCGGAACCGAGGCATACCCGCCGACCCCGAAAACCAGATCCGGCCGGCGCAGCCGCAGGACCGAGAACGCGGCCGCGATCCCTTTCACCATCCGCGCCATCCCCAGCATTCCACCGGCCCCCTTGCTCTTGACCTGGCCCGACGGGACGAAATCGATTTCGTATCCCCGCGCCGGTACGGCCCTCGCCTCGAGGCCCACCGAAGTCCCGACGAAGGAAACCGAGCCGCCGGGGACGAGCGTGAGGAACGCCTCAGCAAGCGCTATCCCCGGAAAAACGTGTCCGCCGGTTCCCCCGCCCGCGACGATCAGAGTCATCGACAAAGGCTTCCGCCCCTTTCATCGAAATGTTGATCAGGACCCCCATCGCCGCCAGGTGGAGAATCAGGGAGCTTCCGCCGTAGCTCAGGAACGGAAGCACCATCCCCTTGGGGGGGAGCATCTTCAGCCCGACCATCATGTTCATCAGCGCCTGGATGCCGATCACCGACGACAAACCGATCGCCAGGTATCTCCCGAACAGGTCGCGGGCGCGGCGCGCGATCCGGAACCCCACCCACACCATCGTCAGGAAGCAGGCCCCCACGGCCACGACTCCCGCGAACCCCAGCTCCTCCCCGATGACGGAGAAGATGTAATCCGTGTGCATCTCCGGAAGGTAGAACAGCTTCTGCTTCCCCGAGCCGATTCCCGTCCCCAGAAGCCCTCCGTTGGAAAAGGCGATCAGCGACTGCACCACCTGGTAGCCCGCCGCCTGGGCCTGGGAGAAGGGATCGAGGAACGCCTGCAGCCGCGCCATCCGGTACGGCTTCGACGCGATCAGGAAGACGACCCCCGCCGCTCCCGCGCCGATCAGCCCCACGAGCAGCTTCCAGGGGAATCCGGCGATGAACAGGAGCGCCAGGAAGGAGGCCACGATGACCACCGCCATCCCGAAATCGGGCTCTTTGAGGATCACGGCCACGAAGACTCCCATCACGGCGAGCACCGGCAGGAAGATCTTGAGGCCCTCCTTGGGGTTTTCCCCCTTCCGGTCGATGGCGTACGCCGCGAAGGCGATGAGCACGAATTTGGCGAGCTCCGACGGCTGGAACGTGAACACGCGGAGGTTGATCCAGCGGGATGCGCCGTTCGCCGTGTGCCGGACGCCGGGGACGAAGACCAGGAGAAGGAGCCCGAAGGTCGCCGCCAGGATGAGCCAGATGCGCCGGCGGTAGAAGTCGTAGTCGATCCTCGTCAGCAGCACCGCCAGGGACGCGCCCAACACGAGGAAAAGGACCTGCCGCTTGAAAAAGTACGCCGTGTCGTTCCCGAAGCGCGCGGAGGCGACGGCGGTCACGGAGGTCGCGCTGAACACCATCACGGCCCCGAGGACCGCCAGGATCAGGGTGCAGAAGAACAGGATCAGGTTCTCGTGCCGCTTGCCGATGTTCATCCCGGAAGCTCCTTCACGGCCCTGCGGAACGCCTCGCCCCGATCCTCGAAATTCCGGAACTGGTCGAAGCTGGAGCAGGCCGGCGACAGGATCACGACGTCCCCCCGGCGCGCGAGCCCGGCCGCCTGCCGGACGGCCTCGTCGAGGGTCCCGACCGCCGTGAGCGGCGCCGTGCCGGAAAGCTCCCGCTCCATCCTCCCGCGGGCCTCGCCGAAGAGAATCGCCGCACGGGCCTTGCGCCGCAGAGGTTCGCGCAGCGGGCGGAAATCGACCCCCTTGTCCTTTCCCCCCGCGATCAGCACGACCGGCTCCGGGAATCCCTCCAGGCACTTGAGCACCGCGCCTACGTTGGTCCCCTTGGAGTCGTTGAACCAGGAGACGCCCCGGACCTGCCGGACGAACTCCACCCGGTGCGGCAGTCCGGGGAAGGCCGCGAGGGCCTCGCGCACCGCCTCCGGCGGGACCCCGATCCGCCGCGCGGCCGCGATCGCCGCCATGGCGTTTTCCACGTTCTGCATCCCCCGGATCCGCAGCAGCGTCCTGGAGTAACGCTCTTCCTGCACGCCGTTGCGATAAACCATTTCCCCGCCGTCCAGGCACACTCCTTCGGAGAGGGGCCGGACCAGGGAGAACGGGATCTTCTCCGCCCGTATCCGGTCGGCCCGGGAGATGATTTCCGGGTCGTCGGCGTTGATGACGGCCGTGTCGGTCGCGCCCTGGTTCCGGAAAAGCGCCATCTTCGCCTCCGCGTACGCGGCGAAATCCTTGTACCGGTCGCTGTGGTCCTCCGTGAGGTTCAGGAGAACCGCGACTTTCGGCCGGAACGCGTCGATCGACTCCAACTGGAAACTTGACGCCTCGACAACGCCCCAGTCGAACGGCTCTCCGGCCGCGGCGGCCAGCGGCGTCCCCAGGTTCCCTCCGACGAACACGCGGGAAAATGCGCGAGCCGTCATGTCCCCCAGGAGCGTCGTCACGGTCGACTTGCCGTTGGTCCCCGAGACGGCCGCCACGTTCCCCCGGAACCGCCGGAATCCGAGCTCCAGCTCCCCCCACACCGTGACGTTCGACCGCCGCAGCGCCTCCCGGGGAAGCCTCGAAGCCGGCACCCCGGGGGACAGGATGACGAGGTCCACTCCCTGCGCCGCCTTCTCGGGCATACGGCCGTGGACGAACGCCATCTGCGGCGGGATCTCGGCCCCGAGGGACTGTTCAACGGCCGCCTTCGGGCGCTCGTCGAGAAGCGTTACGCGAGCCCCCTCCCGCAGCAGGAGCAGGGCGGCGGCGACTCCCGATTTCCCGGCGCCGACCACGAAGACGTTTTTCTTCTCGAACGCGTCCATCTCACCGGATCTTGAGCGTGCTGATCGCCAGCAGCGCCAGAATGATCGAGATGATCCAGAACCGCACGATGATCTTCGGCTCCGCCCACCCCTGCAACTCGAAATGATGGTGGACGGGGGCCATGCGGAAGATCCGCTTCCGCGTCGTCTTGTAGGAGTACACCTGCAGGATCACCGAGAGCGCCTCCATGACGAACACCCCGCCGACCAGCGCCAGGACGATCTCCTGCTTCACCATGACGGCCACCACCCCCAGCGCCGCGCCGATGGAGAGGGAGCCCGTGTCCCCCATGAACACCGAGGCCGGGTAGGTGTTGTACCAGAGGAACCCGATCCCGGCGCCCGCCATCGCCCCGCAGAAGATGGTCAGCTCCCCCGCCCCCGGCACGTACGGGATCTGCAGGTAGTTGGCGATCTTGACGTGGCCCGCCAGGTACGCGAACAGCATGTAGGTGCCGGCCGCGATGATCGACGGCCCGATGGCGAGCCCGTCGAGGCCGTCCGTCAGGTTGACGGCGTTGGACGCCCCCACGATCACCAGGATGATGAACGGGATATAGAGCGCCCCCAGGCTGGGATTGAGCTTCTTGAAGAACGGGATGCTCACCCTGGGCTGGATCCCGATGTCCAGGTAGATGAGCGTCGCCGCCACTCCCGCCAGGGCCAGCTGGCAAAGGAACTTCTTCCGGGGAGAGAGCCCCTTGGAGTCCTTCCGGATGACCTTTTTGTAGTCGTCGGCGAACCCGATCGCCCCGAACCCCACCGTCACGAACACCGCGATCCAGATGTAGGGATTCCCCAGGTTGGCCCAAAGAAGAGTCGGGATCACGGTGGCGAGGACGATGAGCAGCCCCCCCATCGTGGGCGTTCCCTCCTTCGCCAGGTGCCGTTCCGGGCCGTCGCGCCGTATGGTCTGCCCGATCTGGTGCGAGCCCAGTTCCCGGATGAGCCAGGGGCCGATGACGAAACACAGCAGGAGCGCCGTGATCGCGGCGTAGATCGTGCGGAAGGTGATGTAGCGGAATACGTTGAAGAAGGAGTATTCCACGTGCAGCGGATAGAGAAGGTGATACAGCATGGTCGGTCAGGCCCACTTCCTTTCGATCTCGATTGCCATTTCCTCGAGGCGCATCCCCCGGGACCCCTTGACCAGGACGACGTCCCCCTCCTGCAGTGCGCCCAGGACCATCGTCATCAGGCGTTCCCGATCGCCGGTGTGGGCCACCTTTTCGGGGTCCATCCCCCCTTCGAGAGCGCCCCGGGCGATCCGCGCCGCCGCCTCCCCGTAAGTGAACAGGAGGTCCAGGCCGGATCCTGCGATCAGGTGGCCGATCCGGAAATGGGACGCCGCCGAGACCTCGCCGAGCTCCAGCATGTCCCCCAGGACGGCCACGCAGCGCCGGCCTCCGCGAAGAATCCTCACGTTCCGGATGGCGGCCTCCATCGAGGCCGGGTTCGCGTTGTAGCTGTCGTCCAGGAGCAGCCCGCCGCCCCGCAGCGGGACGGGATGAAACCTCCCCCGCACGGAGGCGAAGGAGGAGAAGCCTTCGGCAAGGTCCTCCGGGCGGATCCCGAGGACATAGGCGGCGGCCGTGGCCGCCAGCGCGTTCATGAGGTGGTGCTCGCCCGTCACCGGCAGGGCGGAGGTGAACTCGCCGGAAGGGGTCCGCACGGCGATCCGCATCCCGCGGTCGTCCATGGAGAGGACCCGGCCCGAAAACTCGTTGAGCGCGACGCCGTAATAGATCTTCTTCGCCCGGCAGCGCCCCGCTTCCCGGACGACCCGCAGGTCGGTCGCGTTCACCACCGCGGTTCCGGACTCGGGGAGCGCCCGGAAGAGGTCCCCCTTCTCGCGCGCAACCCCCTCGAGGCTCCCAAGCCCTTGCAGGTGCGCGGGGGCGATGTTGGTGAGGATCCCGATATCGGGGGCGGCGATCTGGGCCAGCCGCGCGATCTCCCCTGGCTGGTTCGTCCCCATCTCCATCACCGCGACGTCGTGGCGGTCGGAAAGCTCGAGCAGCGCCAGCGGCATGCCGATCAGGTTGTTCCGGTTCCCGGGGTTTTTCAGGACATTTCTTCTCGCCGAGAGGAGGCCGGCAAGCATCTCCCTGGTGGAGGTCTTGCCCGAGCTCCCCGTGATCCCCACGAGGGGAATCTCCCGCATCCTTTCCCGATGGGCGTGCGCCAGGTCGCCCAGCGCCTCCACGGCGTTCCGGACGACGAACACGGGCTTTTCGGACAGGATCGCGGAGGGGATCTTCCCCGCGCCTTCCTCGGACACGATGGCCGCCACCGCTCCTTTGCGGAACGCCTCCTCCACGAAGCCGGCGCCGTCGACCTTTTCTCCCGGCAGCGCGAAGAAGAGTCCGCCCGGCGTCACCTCGCGGCTGTCGGTCGTGACCTGCCCGATCGGCGTGCGG
>Ga0334722_10000619_pt1 | contig 50512 bp, 56 predicted proteins | sample C3_bottom_MG_FD_207210 | JGI IMG/M metagenome (GOLD analysis project Ga0334722, IMG submission 207210) | Sediment microbial communities from Yellowstone Lake, YNP, Wyoming, USA - C3_bottom | ecosystem: Environmental > Aquatic > Freshwater > Lake > Sediment | place: USA: Wyoming | collected...
CTAGGAGAGCTATAGAGGCATGTGAAGAAATAATTCGCTTTGTGAGGCGGGAATTTGAGCAGTCAAGAGATTGAAACAATAGCAAAGAAACTCGTCGACAAGTTTAGGCTTTACGGGATTGTACTCCTCGGCTCAAGAGCGAGAGGAGACTACAAGCCTTGGAGCGACTACGACCTACTAATTGTTGGCGACTTCTAAGAGCCTTACCTCAAAAGGCTAGACAAGGTTTTCGAGGCACTCAAAGACACTAGTCTCCCCGTAGAGCCACATCCCTACACTCTCGGAGAAGCTCTGGAAATGCTGAAAAAGGGGAACCCACTCATTGTAGCCGCCTTGAGCGAGGGTATTGAGCTGTATATCACACCTGAATTCGAGCTCCTCAAGAACACTTACATGGACCTAGTTAAGAGGGGCCTCAAGAGAACCAAAATCTCTGTCATCGTTCCAAGTGAAGAGCAACAATAAAAGGAAGCAACCCAGCCAGCAAGCTTAAAATTAACCATGTAAACCTTAACCAATCTTAGACATGCATCTAGGATCCGTAAGGTAGGTGGGCCTTGTGCATGAGTGGGCGCTTGCAGAGGCAGTAGTTAAGACTGTTGAAGAGCTTGTAACTAGCAACAAAGACGTCAGGCACATAGAGGTTGTCCTCGGAGAGCTACAGGCCGTAGACGAGGGGGTCTTCGAGACGGCGCTACGAGAGCTTTTGGAAGAGCTCAGGACAGAGAAAGGCATCAACGTCCAAGATTTCAAGATTACACGTGAAGAGGCAGTCTTCAAGTGCATGGTGTGCGGCTACGAATGGAGCCTAAAAGACTGGAGCATTGGGGAAGAGTTCAGGGAGGCGATACACTTTGTCCCAGAAGTTGTCCACTCTTACTATTCCTGCCCGAAATGTGGTAGCCGGGACTTTGAGATCGTTAGAGGCAGAGGGGTAAAGGTAAGGGTGGACTAGATGGAGACGGATTTCCGAGTACCCCTCATAAGGGAGAGACTCAGAGGCTTCAAGCTAGTTGTCCCTGTTACTAGTCCCAAGGGTGGAGTAGGTAAAACTACAATTTCTGTGGGGCTGGCACTCGCTCTAGCTAGGAGCGGTGTCCAGGCAAGCCTCCTAGACACAGACTTCACGAACCCAACGACCCACATCTCTCTAGGCGTGGACGTTGAGGAATTGATGCCAGAAGAAGAAAAAGGAGTACTGCCAGTAAAAGTAGAGGAAAACCTAGAATTCATGAGCATAGCTTTTTACAGCAAGGACAGGGCTCTCCCCCTACGTGGAAGAGAAAGCGTTGACGCGTTCAGAGAGCTCCTAGCAGTAACAAGGTGGACCGGCAAGGTATTCGTTGTCGACACTCCTCCAGGGCTGTCGGACACACTCCTAGAGCTTCTCCGCCTGCACAGGAAGGTGAGGGTCCTAGTGGCCTCCACCTGTGACAAGATGAGCATAGTATCTACGAAGAGGATCCTCGAATTCCTAGACAGCGAGAAAGTTGAGTCATTGGGAGTAGTTGCAAACATGTGTAGCCAGCCAGAGAGAATCCGAGAAGCCCTAGGCATAGAGCCTATAGCTAGCATCCCATACCATGAAGAGATGCCCAGCATAGAGGGCGACCGCGACAGATTAGCCGAGACGCTCCGACCATACCTAGAAAAAGTGGTAAAGCAGATAACGAGCCAACTGTAGATGCAAAAAATCTTCCTGAAGATTCTGCAATAGAAAAATATTTCTGAAGGTAGGACTACCACACATCGACAAACATGAGGATAGCGGTTCCAGTTGTTAAGTCCGGTGACAAAATCCTCCTAGTGCCACACTTCGGCAGGGCTCCCAGCTTCGCGATTATCGACCTAGACGGAAACAGCTACAGAATAGTCGAAATATTCCAGAACCCCTTCCTAACCAACTCACACGGCAGGGGAGTAGGAGTAGTCAACGAGCTAGTAAAGAAGGGGGTAAACACCCTCGTATCGCTCGGAGCAGGCTACGGGGCCTACTACAGGCTAAGAGAGCTCGGCATAAAGATCTACTACGTGACGCCCCCACAGGGCAAAAAGACGATCACCCTGCAAGAAGCAATAGAAATGTTCCTAGCCGGAAAAGCCGAAGAGGCCACAGGGCCTAGAGAAGAAGATGAATCACACTAGGACGATTTCTTAATGTAGTCGTCAAAAGCTCCACATTTTCAGGAAGCTCTTTCGAGCACATGTAAAAGCCTTTTTTCTTCTTCGCGATAAACATTGTCAACGCATACTTATTTTAGAAAAATTGCAAGAAAAGTTGCTTCAAAAGCTATAAAAAGCTATATTAAAGGGATTTATCGAGAATTAATATTTATATAAGTCTGTCAAAGGAAAATATGGAGCAGAACATGACCCAGAATACTAAACATATAATCTTGGAACTTTCTGAACAAGCAAAGCGGACACAGGTCGTTGTGATGGCTGGTGGGGAGGGCAAGAGGATGGGCTACATAAGTGTGCCGAAGCCACTGATAGAGCTAGACGGCGAGACGCTGCTGGCGAGAAGCATTAGGTACATGGCTAGGAACGGCTTCGAGGAATTCATCGTCCTGACAAAGTTCCAAGAAGTCGCAAGAGAGACCGAGAAGCTCAAGGCACAAGGCTACAACATCCGCTGCTCGATGGACCCCCCGCTGAAAAAGGTCGGGAAGGGAAAGGCACTGAAACACGCACTGGAGACAGGCTCAGTGGACCCAGACAGGAGGGTATTCATCATTTTCCCAGACGACCTATTCCTAGACGAGTCCCTGCCACTCAGGTTCCTCTCAAGCCACCTCGAGGCAGTAAACAGGCTAGAGGTGTGGGGAAGCGTAGCAGTAACTGCTGGCCTACAGCTGCCCTACGGATACGTCGAGATAGATTCCTTGAGCCTCGCGACGAGCTTCAAGGAGAAGCCAATATTACCGATACACGCGAGCACAGGCCTATACATATTCGAGCCCCAGGCACTAAGACTACTACAAGAAACCGTTGACATGAACACCGACGAAGCAGTAGAATTCGAAAACGTACTCCTACCAAGGCTAGCAGAAAAAGCCAAGCTACACGCATTCATCGTCCCACGGGACGCATGGCTACCAGTAAACACACTAAAAGAACTAGAAGAAGCAACAAAAACAATAAAAACACAGAATAAAGGTTGCTACAAATAGAACTTCGAGAGCAAAGTTACATTCTAGATCTTTATTAGAAATTTTTGAGCAAAGGATGTTAGCAAAAAATTCTTAAAAAATGTTGGCTAAACTATGCCCTTTACTATCTCATTTAATCTATTTACAAAATTCTCAAAGGTTATTTCAGCGACTCTAGCCAGGCTTTTTTGTGAGTAGTAACTCCACTCATTAGCATCGTTTAACATCTTTGAGAGATTTTCGACTGCTTCATCCACATTATCGTAGCCAAGACCAGCTTCCCCATTCATTGCCAAGTCAGTCCAAGCGCCACCGCTTTTGTGAACGACAATGGGTAAGCCTCGAGCCATAGCTTCAGCAACAGCTATGCCCCAGTGCTCATTAATCGTGGCGTGAAGAAAAACTCTAGCAACATCCATAATTTCATTTATCTCCTCTCTAGGGGCGTTTAACCTTAAGTAAACTTGATGCTTCTCGTCTAATTCCCCAATCAACTTACTGTCCTCAATTACCTTTATGCCGAGACCTGCTTTCCTAGCCAAGTCTACTATCCTATTCACATACCTACGTTGAGTATGAGTCGTAGCGCCTCCAAAAATAACTAACCTAGTATTATTAAGTTGCTTCAAAAGGGCAGGCATAAGAGAACCGACAACCCAATGATATCGCTTCTCTTCACTAAAGCGCCCAAGCATTATTATTAACTGGAATCTCTCGTCAAAGAACTTTGGAGAACCTATAATTTTAACATTAGGAGGTATTGGCGGATTTAACACATATGGTTCTTCCCCAAAAACCATCTTAACAATCCTAGCTGTCCACATCGAATTTGTAAGAACAAGGTCAGCATCCACAAAAGGATCAGTCCTCATGTATCTAGGCAATAATTTCACAAAAAGATCCCAGTAAATATTCATTGGAAAACTTCCATAACGCTCCATAATATACGGATCTTCACCATAGGCAAGCCCTGTCCCTCTAAACCTCGGCTCAATGACCACTTCAAAAGGAAAGTGAATATACTCGATTAGCTTAAGACCACGCAATTTATACCTTAGCAAAGGCTTATAAGTGCCTTCATCTGTAAAAATAACCCTTATATCTGAGTATTTATCAAGAAGTTTTTTAGCAGGTCTCCACACATAAAGCCGGGATAGCAGTCCTAATGCCTTAATATTGAAAGGTATCAATCCATAATATTTAAAGTTTGTCAAATCTATCCCATACCAATCTATGAACCGATATGGCTCAAATTTAAATGTCCCTGTTAATAAAGGTTCAAATCCATTCCTGTTTAATGAAATAGCGGCCGAAGCACAGACAAGTTGTCCGCCGCCTGGAGAGCCCCAATAATGATGTACTATTATGGACTTCACAAGTAACTCAATTCATATTTTCGATTATTAGGTAAAAAAATTTTTCTGCTATAATTAACTTGTCGAAAGATCCCACACTATGCACCTCAAAATAAAGAGAGCGCAAAAAATTTTGTAATCTTACACTGTTGACGCAAAAGTTTTCTTAAGATTCTCAGTATACTTTTTAGTTCCCTGCGTAAATACAACTCCAACATCCTTTAGAGACATTTTTATTAAAGGTGCCTTATATATATCTAAAAAAATCCCCCTCTTTCTCATTCTCTTCCCAAGTTTTATTCCATCATACAGCGCTCTTATTCTAGCCTTTTGAAGCCCTTTATCTCGTCCCCTTAATAAAGAGACAATACTACTTCTTAGTGCATGTAAAAGGATAATGTCCTTATACCTCGTATTAGAAATAAATGTTAAAGCAATTCTATTTCTCATAGTTAAGTAACTTAAGAGGAAGCCTTTCTCCCTTCGAAACGTAAGATTTCTTACATGATAAGCTATGGGTTCTGGTACAGCAATCAATTTATAACTACAATTCCACATCATCAAGCCTAGCAAAGTATCATCATAATAAGCGAAAAACTCATCGAGAAACAATTTGTTCCCAACACATTCTAATATATCCTTTACTCTGTAAAGAGCACATGATCCATCAAGATAAGTTACAGGGAGATATTTTTTAGTTTTCCATTTATATGGATATCCCTGTCCTAAAAGATATGGCTGTAAAAATTCATTAATATAACCCCCGGCTGTATCTATGAGCCCTGATTTATATTTTAAAACAACGCCTTGCATTCCTGCAACCTTACCTAAGTTTTCGAATATCTCTACTAATTTTTTTAGCCCCTCTTGGAAAAGCACTGCATCGTTATTAAGCAGTAAGACATACTTGCTTTCTTTATCTCTAGCTCTAAATCCGACATTATTCCCACCCGTAAAGCCGAGGTTCTTTTGTAATCTGATAATTTTCTTGTTCAAATTAATTTTTTTCTCAAGAAATTTACTAATCTCTTCATAACTTCCATCAGTAGAACCATTATCTACTACTATGAGTTCATATCTCTCAAAAGGATAATCAAGCTCAGCAATAGATTCTAATGACTCTAAGACGATAGGGAGTTTCGTAACAGAATTGTAATTGACCCAAATTATGGAGACCTTCGGCCACACAGTGTCATCCCCTCTAAACAAAACCTTATGAATGATTGAAACTATTATGCGAGAAAAATAGGTGAAGTCATTTAAAAGTCTATCGAACCTGTTAGAGCACGCGCTACAACCAAACACGTCACACGCCAACAAAAGAAAACCACATGCATAGAGGAACTAAAAAAGGGTTCTATTTGTATGGTGGGTGGAACCAGTCCCATGGTTTTCCTACTCGTGGGTCGTCTTTTTTGCCGTTGATTGTCTTGGGGACTATTTGTGGGTCGTTCCATGGGCGTCTTTCTTCGTCTGGGTTTTGGTAGTCATATAGCTTGTTTACGAAGTATATTAGGTAGACTGGCTCCTGGCCTATTGCCTTGAAACCGTGCCAGTAGTGTCCGGGGATGCGTAGTATTTGTGGCTTGTCTCCGCTTAGGACTACTTCTAGCAGGGCTTGTGTGGTGTCGTCGTATGCGCATATCTTTGCGTATCCTCTGGCTACGAAGAAGTAGTCTACTTGGCCTCTTAGGTGGCGGTGCCAGGCCCTTACTATTCCTGGGAATGTTACTGAGAGGTTTGCCTGTAGTAGTGTGTCTCCGCCTAGAAGCTGGTCCCAGTCGGCGCGGATTAGCTCGTGGAAGAGGCCTCGCTCGTCTACGAAGCGTTCTAGTTCTGCTAGTTTTGCGCCTGGGAGGGCTAGCTCCCTAACGTTTTTTAGTGCCATCATGGACGCCTCTTTTCGAGGTACTCTTTTACGAAGTCTTGGAGGGCTTTATGGTTTTCGTGTGTGTATCCTAGTAGCCTGTTCGCCTTGGAAGTGTCTAGGCTGGAGTCTCTTGGCCTCCTGGCCAGCCAGTGCTTCATGTCCTGGGTTTTTGCTGGTTTGACTAGGTTTTTTGGGGCGCCGAGCATGTCTGCTATTGTTTGGGCGAATTCGTACCTGTTTGTCCTTTGTCCTGCCACGTGGATTGTGCCGAGGGGACGCAAATCTAGTATCTTGAGTATCGCAGAAGCTAGGTACCTGTTGTATGTTGGGGATACGTATTGGTCTACGAGTGCTGGGACTTCTTCTCCCCTTGTGAGCTTGTCTGCTACGTATTCTGCGAAGCTTTTCTTGCTTCCGCCTAGGCCGTATATCGCGCTTGGCCTTATGATTGTGTATAGGACGTCGCTTGTCCTGACTATTTCTTCTGCGACGAGCTTTGTGAGTCCGTAGTAGTTGACTGGGGCTGGGAGGTCTTCTTCCGTGTAGTTTCCCTTTTCTCCGTCAAAGACGTAGTCCGTTGATATGTATATTATGTGGGCGTTTACGGCCCTAGCGGTCCTCACGGCGCTCCTGGTTGCCTCTACGTTTGTTTTCCATGCCTTTTCTTTTTCTATCTCGCACTTGTCTACGTCTGTCAATGCGGCGCTGTGTATTATTGCGTGGGGCTTCTCTTTCCACGCGAGGTCCTCAAGCAAATAGCCCCTAGAGATGTCTATCTTGACCCATTTTACGCCCTGTATTTGTCTCGGCTCGTGGGCATTATACGTGGCAATAACGCTGTGGCCGTTTTGTGCAAGCGTTTCTACTAGGACTGAGCCTAGTAGCCCGCTTCCACCAGTAACGAGTACCCTCATCTTGTCCCACCCCACGGGGTGTCTTTTGAGAAGAACTCGTCTCCTAGGAAGGGCCTCCACCACCACTCGTTTGCCTTGTACCACTCGATTGTTTTTCTGAGCCCGTCAGTCCATGGGGTCTGGGGCTTCCATCCCAGGGCGAGTACCTTGTCTCCCCTCATCGCGTATCTCTTGTCGTGTCCGGGCCTGTCTGGGACGAATGTTATGAGGCTGTGGGGCTTGCCGAGGAGCGTGAGTATGTCTTGTATGACTTGGAGGTTTGTCTTGGGGTTTAGTCCTGGGAGGTTGTATGCCTCGCCGTCTCTGCCCCTGAGTATTATTGTTTCCAGGCCCCTGGAGAAGTCTTCGACGTAGAGCCAGTCCCTTTCCTGTGAGCCGTCGCCATAGACTGGTATGGGCAGGTTGTTTAGTGCGCGTAGGATTGTTTTGGGTATTAGTTTTTCTGGGAACTGTCTGGGCCCATAGTTGTTGGAGGGCCGGACTATCCTGACGGGCAGGCTGTATGTTCTCCAGTATGCTTGGCAGAGGAGATCTCCGGACGCCTTGCTGGCGCTGTATGGGCTGCTGGGCTTGAAGGGGGCTTCCTCTGTTACTGGTTGGCCTGATATGTCTCCGTATACCTCGTCTGTGGAGATGTGTATGAGCTTGGGGCCGTCGTGTCTGCGTAGAGCCTCGAGTATAATGTATACGCCCTTTACGTTTACATCTATGAATATGGAGGGGTCCTTTATGCTCCTGTCTACGTGGGTTTCGGCAGCAAAGTGTACAACGTAGTCTGGCTGGAAAGCTTTAAGGGTCTCAGTGAATTTTTCTTGGTCTAGGATGTCTCCCTTAACTATCTTGACCCTCGAGGTGTCCAGCTCTTTTAGGTTCTCTATTCTGCCGGCGTAGGTGAACTTGTCGTATACGAGGATCTCTGCGTCTGTGCGCGAGGCATAGATGTAGTGTACAAAGTTTGAGCCCATGAAGCCTGCCCCGCCGGTAACGAGTAGCCTCATATCTCGATCACCGATTTTTCTCCGACTATGAGTTTTAGGCCTTTGGGCTTTGAGGAATTGCTTCTGACTATTGCCTCTGCGCCTATAATGCTGTCTGTGATCCTTTCTGGTATGTCTTCCAGCTGGACCCCGTCCATGAACACGCTGTTCTCGACCTCTACCCGTGTGAACCTGCAGTTCCTGCCTATGCTCGTGTAGGGACCAATGTAGGAGTCCTCGATGACTGCGCCCGAGCCTATGAATGCGGGTCCCCTTACCGTGCTGTTCCTAATGGCCGCGCCCTCCTCTATGTAGACCCTGCCCTCGACGCTTGAAGCCTGGACCTGGCCTTTGACTACTTTTTCCCTGTACTTTGCGTCTAGGAGGAGCCTATTGGCCTCCAATATATCTTGCGGGGTCCCCGTGTCTTTCCACCAGCCCCTGATCACGCCGTACTCGACCTTGAGCCCCCTGTCGATGAGCCCCTGGAGCGCGTCTGTTATCTCTAGCTCGCCCCTCCAGCTCGGCCTTAGGGACTCGATGACCCCGAAGACCTTTGGGGACCTGAAGAAGTATATGCCGACGAGTGCGAGGTTGCTTGGCGGTATCTTTGGCTTCTCGATGAAGCCTACAAGCCTCCCGTCCTGGAACTTGGCTACGCCGAAGCGCTGGGGGTTCTCTACCTCTGTCAGGAGGACCATTGCCTCTGCGTCGGTTTCCTCGAACTTTTTGGCGAAGTTTGTTATGCCCTCGAGTATAACGTTGTCCCCGAGGTAGACGACGAAAGGCTCGTCACCCACGAAGTCCCTTGCAAGGTATACTGCGTGTGCAAGGCCGTAGGGGTATCCCTGGTAGATGTAGGTGAGGTTCAAGCCTAGCCAGGAGCCGTCCCCATAGTACTCTACAACCCTCTCGGGAGCTAGGTTTCCAAGTATGATAGCGACGTCCCGTACTCCTGCTTCCCGTAGGTCTTCTAGAACCCACTGTGAAACAGGCTTTCCAGCAATACGGAGAAGCTGTTTGGGCCCTGAGTGTGTTAGGGGACGGAGTCGCGTGCCGAGACCCCCATGGAGAACGACACCCTTCATAAGGAAAAATATCTAATTCACAATAATAAATATTTTGAACTTTTGCCTCCCACCTCATGTATCAATTCTTAGAACAAACGTACAATCAACAGAATCAAACATTCATTTCCTTCTACGATGCCGTCCCTCCTTTCCAACACAACCAAACAATCTACAACAAACAGCCTCCGACCAGCCCAGAACACGCCTAGCCAGACGCCACGTAAACAAAGATAACCCGCAACCTTTATAACCAATAAAAAACCAAAAACAAAACACAAAAAAATTCTAAAAACACACAACCACTAAAAAGAGCTACACCCCCACCCCACCGCCCCGCCTCCAGCCAGAGTCCCTTACAACCTCCAAAAGGTACGGGTGAAGACCCCCAGACAAAACATCAAAAAACCCATACTCGGAGTGCTCCCCGTCTAGCCTAACCTTACTTAATGCATTATTAATTAAAGACTTGCTACGGGTTTCTCGTCCTACTTCAACGAATTATATGCCTGTTGCGCGCGCCGAGCAACTTAAATACGCGCGTAGAACTTCTGAGCCTTCTCGTTCTTTGTAGCTCCTATGAGATCAACTATCAATACGTTATTGTTAATGTGCTGCATTATTTGTTCGTACTCTTTGTATCCTAGTGTTATGACTATTAAATCCATATTATTCAGCTGTTTGTAGTCTTCTATAATACTGATATTTTGAAGCTCTTTTCTTGCATTTTCAACCGCTTTATGATTTACATCGTGTATGTATATCCTAGCTCCTTTCTCTAGCAACCTACTCACAAGAGCTAGTGCTTGAGAGTCTCTAACATCAGATGAACCGACAGTATACGCTATCCCTAGTATTGCTATGTTTTTGCCTTGCAGTTTTCCAAAGACCTTCTCGAAATGGTTCACAATCTCGTCTAGAGTCTTTTCGTTTAGCTCGTGTATCTCTTTGATGAAGCCTATCCCCGTCTTCTCACAAACAAACCTTGAAAATGCCAGCATATCTTTTACTTCGCATGGTCCTCCATAGGGCATACCTGGCATTAGATGGCTTCTCCCTATCCTAGGGTCTAGACCCACTATTTCCATAACTCGCCACGCGTCACAATTATCAATTTCTCTGCAGACAAAACCCATGAGATTAGCATACACAACCTTTAGTGCTAGGAAAGCATTAGATGCATACTTGATTAGCTCTGCCTCTTCCGGAGTCACAATGTATATAGGTGGCTCATAACCAACCCTACTGTAAAGCTCTCTAAATAGGTTCACAATATAACTGGAAGACTTCTCGTCTATCCCACCAACAACAACCCTAAATGGTTTGAAAACATCTTCTAAAGCTCTTGTAGCCCTAAGGAACTCTGGGCTATGAACAAAACCAATACGGTCAGGCACCGGTAGACCTAAAGCCTCTTTAGCGTATCCGGCTAGTCTCCGCGTTGTCCCAGGCAAAACAGTTGTTTTAAGCACAACCACCTTGTAGTCATAATTAACATTCCTCCAAACATTAGCCAAGCTCTTTAGCGCTGATACAACCTGTGATAGATCCTGAGAACCATCAGGCTTTGTAGGGGCGTTAACAGCTATGAAGGCCACATCCACATCCCGAAGATCATCATAGCTCGCAGATACATACAGACTGCGACCAACAACCCTCCTTATCGCTTCTCCCGGAAAGCCCTCTACACTACCACTCCTTATAGCTTCAACTTCCTCGCTATTTACATCGATACCAACAACTTTAAAGCCTTGAAGAGAAAAAGCGAGCGCATATGCTAAGCCCACATAACCTAGCCCCAGAACACCAATGATGGGATCGCGCCTATTCACAGCATAGGCACCCCTTCTCAATTGGATAGGCATAGATAATAAAGTTTCTGATAGACCTCGGCTCCGCAACCGCGAAATCATAATCCAGGTGTTTAAGCATATTGAGAGCGTACATCTCATCCTCCTCATCAAAAGTTCTGTGAACCTCAAACAAAATAAAAGGTCTGAATCGCTTAATAGTCCTTATAGCACCCCTCAAAACTCTTAATCCATAACCCTCAACATCGACCTTCATTACAACGTTACCAAAGTTTTCCTTCATCAAAGATTCTAGAATAGAATCTACAGTTGTAACCTCCATAGCGACATCAACCAGCTTCAACTCATTCCTTAAATACTTCGTGAAGGAGCTTTCAGAAGGGCTAGAGGATATGGAGAACCTTGCCCAGCCATGAACGTCACCAGCGGCTTTACCGATAATTTTAACTCTATCCTCCACGCCGTGAAGAGCAGTATTATATCTCAAAAGAATCAGGTTGATAGGATTCGGCTCAAAAGCAACAACTCTCCAACCATGCCTAGCGGCCGAAACAGTATAGAACCCAACATAAGCTCCAACATCAACAAAAACACCGTGCCTCAGCATCCTCAACAGGCACTTAAATAGACTTGAAGGCTTTTCTTCATATCTCCAAGCATATAGATAGTACCTTGAACCTGGTACTAGCATCGCTCCTACATCACGGTTGAGAACCATAAACACATTCCAGGGTCTGAACTCATGAGATTTATGCATTAAAACCCTTCTACTGAAGCGAGTAATGAATCTTCCCACCGGCCTCACAAATAGGACGGACTTCATATAATATATTAAACCCTCTAGAAAGCATTTTCTATGCCGACTTTCCATAATCAATCACATTCTCAAAGAACTCGATTAGTTTCTCTACTTCTCTCTGCGGGTTAATCCTTTCATAACTATATCTTGTAACCTCACCCCTATCAAAATCCTTCTCCAAGACACTCGTAACCTTCTCAGCGAGATCCCTCGCATCGCCAGCTCTAAAGACATAACCTGTAACACCATCAACAATGATCTCAGGCAAACCGCCAGCAGAGCTAACAACGGCTGGGACACCAAGCCTATTAGCCTCAACAGGTACCCTACCAAAAGGCTCCGGCCAGACAGATGGCATAACTACAGCTCTAGCCCTGTACATGAGCCTATAGTACTCCTCCGAAGGAAGCTTGTCAAAGAAAACAACACTCCTCAAATTAATCTTTTTAGCCAGCCTCTCAACCCAAGAACCCTTACACCCAACCATATACAGCTTCAAATCCCTGAACTCTCTAGAAACGGTTTGCCAGGCTTCTAATATTATATGGGGGCCTTTATCAGGATTAGTGCCAGAAGCATAAAAAACGTAGTCACCATAAGGCTCACGAGGATCCGGCTTAACGTACCTCAAAGGCTCCGTAACAGGATTATATACAACGCTAAAAGGCTTACTGCCAAGACTGGGTAAGTGGTTGACATGAATATTCCACATAGCCTTGGAAACAGCTACAAACCCATTAATAGACTCTGCAACGCCATCCATAAGCCTAGACCATTTAAAGAAATCGAGAGGACCTTTAACAAAGTCCAGCAACCAGTAAAGCCTAGCCCTAGCATTGCTATACAAGCCCATCTTTCCAAACTCTAGGTTTATTCCCTGCTTACACCTAATAATCCTCGAAGCAGAGCAAACCTTCAAACAAGGCTTCCTATGAGCATATAGCGCCGCCCACCATGGGCAGATCAATGCGTATGAGTGGAGGTGAGCGACTATGGAGACTTTTCCGGCTTGTCTAATGCCTGGTGAAGACAGGTATTCTACGTCAGTAATCCAGGCTACGTCTGCCCATTCAAGGAGGGTTTTGGCGTTGTTTATATCCATTATGGGATATCCCCCGATAACCCTACAGGGAGCATAATATACCTCAATCCCCAGAGAGGCTACCTTAGAGGCAAAGTTTTCATCAGCCCCTCTGCAAACCAAAAGCTTCAAGTCAAGTTTCCCCCTTAGGTTCTCCAAGAACTCCAATGTGGATACCTGAGCCCCTCCGTATCCTAAACCATGAGCTAGTGCTAGTACCCTCATATGCAACCCATACTTGATATAATTTAATTATTTATCTAATTTAATTATTTATCGCACTCTATCTGTAGAAACCTAACACCAGTAAAAATGGTATCCCTCATGCCTACTGCAACCTTCACCCCATAACTTGATAACAGCTGGAAGCGCAAGCTTAGCAAAAGCAAAATCCCTAGAGACATAAATTGAGACAACATCTCTTTAAATATAGCAATATCCCCAACATTATCAGACCTATAAAATAGAATATTAAATAAAATTCATGAGTATATAAATTCATCGCCTCCATTATCATATATTAAATCGCAGTGTTTATTGAGAGGAGTGACTACTAGGATATAGAATTCATTTAAGGCTCTGTACAAATCGTTATATCTACCTCCCCATATTATTGCCGAGCGTATATCTATTACTCTGATTCCAGAAGTTTCTAAAAGGTTCTTAGTAGCTTCGCTGAGATTATTAATAAGATCCATACGCTCTACTTTCACCCAAGATGCAGGGTCAAAATAGTAGAAATATATGTCATAAGGTGATGTTACTGTTATATGGCTACCTGCCTCCTTACCGTTCCTATTAATAATTAAGAATAAAGAGGCATCGTTAAGAGGCGCGGTTCTTGCGTGTAGGACAGGTATTTCGTGAACTAGTAGGTATCCCCCAAACGTTGTAGTAAGTAGAGATGTTATTAAGACTGTTTTCATTACTACGTTCATTTTGTGTCTTGAGAGAAATGATTGAATGATTCTAGTAAACAATATTGATACCGGGATGGGAAATGATATTAGGGCTCTGTCTATTGAATTTCCGAGGCTTGCAGAGAATATTGTCGTAAAAAAGGTTACAGCTATTGCTAAGGAGAAGGATGCAACAAATATCTCCTCTCGCGTTAGTTCTCCTTTAAATAGACCCCAAACTATATATACTACAACAACTAGCGTTACTAATGTTATTGTGACCTTATAATAGTTCCTTAAAATAAGACCTATAAGGGGTATAGGTTCTCTTATAGTTAGACTATAAGTCACGAGATCCCAGCCCATTATGTGGTACATATAGTTAAAGAAAGAATTGACACCTATTCGGAAAAAGTAATTATAGTAGTTCCAAATATTCCATACACTCACTGTACCGGCAACTATGAGGAAACAAAGTGCAATGTTCCGACTTTGGAGTCGCTTCGATTCAGGACCTTTCCATATGATACCTAGAACTAATATGAATAGAAGCGTTGCAGGAACAACTAGCTGAAATAGAGGGTGAGAGATTGCGAGCGTAACCGAGGCTAGCGTTAACATCATCAGAGGTCGCCTATCCTCTCTTAGAGGTAGTATGGAGTATAGCGCAAAAAGGAGAATTACCAGTGAGTAGAGCCTTGTATTGGCGTGAACAAAGGTGAGCTCGTTCCTATTAAACTGTGTTAAATTGAATGCTAGTAAGGTTGCTATAAGGGATGATGTTCTATCTTCTAAAATATGATATGAAACAACATAGATAAACAAAACTAAGGTAAGCATAAGAGCGGGGTAGAGTACAAAGAGGTTGGCGACAATCGTATTATTTAAACCCAAGATCTTGTAGACTCCGTATAGTGTGAGGAAGAATCCTGGGTCCTCTTTGGGGTAAAGATCGTGGATAGATTGAAGATTACCATAAATATCTATCTCCCATATTTGTCCATGTAGGTAAACATCACGCGCCCAGATGTTTGGATAGTTAACTAGAACCTCTAATATGTATATCGATGGAATAAACAGAGCCCAGACAAGCCTTAACCGCGATTGGAAGCTATCGACTAAAAGCGCTGAAACACTAACAAAAATAAAAATAGCTAATATTGGGATAGCTGGTTGAGGCAAGTAAAGCAATACATCGTAATACAGTGTGCCATGCAATCGTGAGAAATCGTATCTTAAATTAAGGCTTAAAATAGATAGTAGTAAAACAGCTAGCAGAATTAAGAGCATCTCCTTATATATTAACGTCCTTGTTTCAACATTTTCAAACATGTCCAAAATCTCCCTCTATAAGTTCAATAAAGTTCTCTCTGAAAATATTTAATGAAAACCTGTGTGAACCTTCAACCGCTTTTTTCTGTAGCTCGAAAAGCTCGCTGTGAGGAGCATTCATTATGTAATCTATAGTGTCTGCGAGATCGGCTAGTGCCCTAAAGCTCTTACCGTACTTACCTCTATTGATCACATCTACCCACGGGCCACTTAACGCACCTCTGTACACTACTGGCACATCACGGAAAACCATGCCCTCTGCAATGCTCATTCCGAATGGCTCGAAGTGCGCCGTGCTTAGGACTATCTTGGCGGAGGCGTACAGGTCGAGTAGATCTCTTTCGGGTAGGTTCTCAACGAGGTGGACATACTGCTGTAGTCCGAGTCCATGGATTAGGTTCGTTAACCACTCCTTGTACCACGGCACGAAGCCTTGCGCTACAACGTAAAGCTTGGGGATGGATCTCCCCCTACTCCTCAGCTCGGCGAGGGCCTTCACGGCGTCGCCGACTCTCTTGTTAGGTTGACCGCCGATTAGAACTGCTGAATTGTCCTTAGGAACCTTCAGAGGTTTAGGCTGGAACGTTACGGGAGGATACAGAACCTTTACATTCCTCCTCCACAGGGTCTCCATAAAGACCTTAGTCACAGTGGAATTGGCTACTAACTCCACCTCCTTAGGTATGCTGTCGCAGTAGACCGCTCTCCTGAGGGCTCTGTAGTAGAGCCTTGTCTTGTAGCTTTGAAGTCTTTCCAATCCAATTTCAACAGGGTCAACGATGTTGAAGCGCGCTCGGGCAACGTACGGGAAGTGAGAATACAGTATAATTTTCGAAACATTCTTAAATACTCCTTCACCGATTTTCGGAACATCATCGTGGAATATCACTATATCTGGCGAGTGCTCTTTAACTAAGCGAGTTACATATAGTGCTATTAGCTCTACAGCAATCGGAAAAGGAACACGTGGACTATCCTTAGCTCCAAGCAGGTAGTTTACTACTAGTCTACCCTCTTTGCGGAACCTCCAAAGGCTAGTCCCATGAACCCCATCTAACTTTTCCACATTCCAACCACCAAGCGCAAGCAAGTGAACCCACCAATCATTTTCCAAAAGTGTCTGAGCCATGTAAAGGGCTACCTTCACCCCTCCCCCGCCGCCAAATGAGAGACCAATGTTCGGTGCAACTATGAATGCTCTCTGCACTTAGATCACCTGGCTCGCATTCTTGCGAAGATTTTGAGAAGTTTCTGAGCGATTACCGGATACGAAAACTTGCTCCTCACCCACTCGACAGTAGCAGCTTCATTAAACGCGACCGAGCCCCCTATCACCATCTCGATGGCATCGGCCAGGCACCTCGGTTCCCTATTCCTCACAACTACGCCACCGTAAGGGGGTATAAGCTCAGGTATACCACCAGAAGCGTAGGCTACAACGGGTTTACCCATGGCCATAGCCTCTAAAACCACCGTAGGACAGGGATCCTCCCATATAGACGGAACCACCAAGAGATCGGAGACACAATACAAATTTCGTAATTCTTCTCTTTCGGGTCTACCTACGTACTTAACCGTATTCCCAAGATCGAGGCGATTTACTAGATCTAGGCAAGTCTTTGGATATCCTTCCAAGCTCTCTCTATCGAAGTGTCCTAGTGGTCCTGCGATGAGCAACTTGAATTTGTAGCCTCTCTGCTTCAAGAGGTTAGATGCCAACAGTAGATGGTGGAGTCCTTTCTCGGGTACTATTCGACCGATAAACGCTATGACAAAGTCTGTGTCCTCGATTTTGAGCGCTTTTCTCTTTTCTATTTTCTCGGATGGATTACATGGCTTGAAAAACTCAGTATCTACAGCATTATAAGCCACACCTATTTTACTTGGGTTAACCCCGAGTAATTCAACTGTACGATCCTTAATGTACTTGCTCACAGCTAAGTGGGCATCGTATGCTTCTATAAGTGCCTTGTTTACCCTGTTAGGCTTCGGTTCATTGTGAATGTGCCCAGCTATAAGAACGTCACCTTTCTTATTGTATTTGTAAACAAGGGGAGCAAAAGATGTTGTAAAATAATGATTGTGTATAATGTCTACTTCGCCGTAAAGATCTTCAATTTTCTTAAATACTTTCAGTAATTGTATTGTTAGATTCTTAAGCGCGCTAAATTTTATAGCGATGGGATTTGACAAATTTATCGTATGTACATATATGCCGCTATAGTCTACATCTTGCCTCTTTTCGATGGTCACTAAGTGGATTTCTGCACCTAGCTTCCCCATAGATTTCGAAATCCCGTATACGTAACTCTCGATAGCTCCTCCTCTTTTAGGGGGGCAGGGAAGAAACTCAGGACATAACTCAACTACGCGTATGTTCAAATTTAATCCTCCAGATTCAACTAAAATTTTAATAACTAACTTAGAGAATTCATAAGATCTTTTAGTACTCTAAAATAGATTTTCGATATATCGAGCCAACTTGGAACTGCAAATAGGAAAGGTCTAATGTTGTCTAGCGCCTTAATGATTTTTAAGGTTAATTCGAAAGAAAAATCATAATTGCTTAACGGTACTATTAACTCTTCTAAACCAGCTAAGGTAAGATACTCTAGATTTCCACCGACATTTGTTGCCACTACCGGGGTATTACATCCAAGAGACTCAGGTATCACTAAGGGGCTACCTTCAGAATATGAAGGCACAATGGTTACATCTGCTGTGTTGCAGAGTAGTGGTAGTAGCTTATTTTCCGCGTATCCAAGCATCTTCACGTTCTCCTCCAGCTTTAAACCTTTTACCATATTCTCTACATACTCTCTATAAGTTTTTGGTCCCAGCCTTCCAGCTATAAGTAATGTGAAGTTGTCTCCATAGATTTTTCTTACCATGGCGACTGCCTTTATGAGAATATGTGTACCTTTTCTGGGTCCTGGGTTTACATGCAGTAATACTTTGTCTTTTAACCTAATCTTAAATATTTCTTCAACTTGTGTTTTTGCATAGTCCTTGTTCGCGGGCTTGAAAACCTCCTTATCAACACCATTAAGTACAGAGAAAACTTTGCTTGGCGACACCCCAGCCTCTATAAGCTCTCTCCTAGTATTCCTAGACACTGCTACAAGGTAAACATTATCCCGTTTTGTGAATAGCCTGTACAATGTCATGTCAAATTTGTGTGTTGCATATATGCTCGAAATGTATTTGATACGCTCAACACCAAAGATCGGGTGATTCCACATCCACTTAACCTCATTAGCATATGTGCCGTGAACAATGGAAACTGTTGGGATCTCGCGTATATCCCTAGCTATGATCACTAGAGGACCGTGAGTAAGTATAGCACCGGGTTTTTCGCGATCTATTAAATCCCTAATAATTCCAGTGTTCAAGATATAGAATTCTGTTGCGTAGAATGGGTCCTTAAGTAATGGCTTTTTAAGGCTATGGTACGTGATGCCAAGCTTGAGGAGTTCTGCTGGTGGTCGCACAGGTGAAGCTAGAGCTACATCAACACCCAGCTTTATGAACTCCTTTGTTAAATTATAAGCTACTGTGCCTACGCCTCCATGAAAGAATGGGGCTATATGTAGCAGCTTTAAAGTCATTTAACTGTGCTTCTTCCCATTCGGACTGAGCCGTTCAAACAATTGAATTATATATCTCTCTAATTTTTTCTGCGACAATATTCCAGCTAAAATTCTTTTCTGTGAATTTCCTTGCATTATGGGCTAACTTATCCCTGAAACTTTTATCTTGGATCAACATCTGCAACTTGTTAGCCAGGTCTTTCCAATCCCCTTTTCTGAACAGTAAACCGTTTGCACCATTAATTATTATATCTGGTATCCCTCCAGCTGTAGAGCCTATGGGAGGTGTTCCTGAAGCCATCGCTTCTAGGAGAACCATTGGGAAGGCTTCTGTGAGGGAGGGCAGCACAAGGCAGTAAGCGTTTGAGTATAGGATTCTGAGGCTGCTTTTATCTATTGCTCCTGTGAAAAACACTCTCTCGCCTAGTTTCTCCTTAGCATACTTCATCATAGCTTCAGCATAACTAGATACCTGTGCTACATTAAAGGCTCCTGAAAAGGGGCCTACAATAACTAGCTTGAAGCTCTTTGAGAGTTCGTTCGATATATGCTTGAATGCTCGTAGAAGTACGTGTACACCTTTCTCCGGAGATACCCTGCCAACAAATAGTATATAATTCTGCTCCTTTAATCCATATTTGCTGAGAACAAGCTCATCTTTGAGCCCAGGTCTAAAGAAGTCTATATCAACCCCATTGGGAACAATAACCAATTTCCCTGGGCTGACTCCGACCTTCTCAGCTAATGCTCTATACATGGTCTTATTCAAAGCAATCACAATATCTGATGACCTCATAGTATAACCTTCCACAAGTCTGACGATCTTCTCCCCCATGTGCACCTTATCCTCTGGCCATAAAGGATTGTGAGATGTATAGATAAAGCCCTGAGATCTAAGCCTACCTATACCCCTATATAACGTTATGCTGAAGCTAGCCCAGGCTGTACTAGCGTGAATGATGTCAAAACCTTCCTTATCAATATGTTTGACAACTGCTCTTCCGAATAGGAATTCCTGAATGATTCTCTCCTTAAATCTTATTTGAAGTTTAGGCGTTGGGATCTTAACGATCTGCGCTCCATTAACATCCCCGTAAACAACCTTATCGCTATCATAGTTGGCATCTATTGCTACTGCGTCTACCCCAAGCATTCTCAGATATCTCGAGAGCTGATAGACGTACTCCTCTACAGCGCCGCCTTTGACTGGTGGTACAGGTACGAGACCCGAGGATACCAGCGCTACTCTCAAACCTTTACACCGTGCCTCTGTAGTAGTTCCTTATAGTAAACTTTCATTATCTCTATTTCTGCCTTAAGTTCCTCTCTATGTCTTGTCCTTGATAGGCTTTCGCTTCTTTCGATGTGAAGGACTGGGTTGCTTGGTGTATATATGATGTCCAAGCCTTTAAGGATGAGTTGCAGAGCGAAGTATTGTTCGTTTCCTGGTGCTCTCTTCAATAACTCATGTTCTGGGAACCAAGTATCATGTATGTCACTTGTTTTGAAGCTCATGTTGGCTCCTCTAAATGGTAGAGAGTAGCAAGTTCTGTTTGGTATGTGGAAGCCGTGAGCGATGTTCAGCTTTCGCGTTATGTACACTCCTAGCCTATACTTCCTCATTATTGGAAGAGGTGGCTCATGCCAAGACCTAATAAGTAATCTGTAAAGCCTTGTTACAGGCCTGTCATCAGGTATAGGTATGAGTCTCACAGTTTGTAAATCTATGTAGATATCCCTACTGCATACTCCAGCTATGTGCTTGTAGAGAGAATGTAGCATGATGTATCTTTCTATCCACTTCTTCGGAGGTATGACATCGTCGTCAGTAAATATTGTTATGTCTCCTTTGGCTTCCTTTTTTCCCAAGTTGAGGGCATGAGTGAAGTAGCCCTCTTTTTGCTCAATAATAGTACAATTATGGGAGTAATTGTGGCATAAATCTTCTACTAGCCGAAGATCACAATCTTTGAGGATAATGATGACCTCAAAGGATTTGTATGATTGGCTCCTGAGGCCACTAAGCAAGTACTTAAGGTATACACATCCCTTGCTCGGGATCACAATTGATACCTTCATCCCCATCTCTCAAGCTCCTGTGTTGTTGATTCTCGTGCTTTCATCGCGACGACAACAATCAATTGTCTTAGGTTTGGTCTAAGCTTTACCAAGGGGTATGCTGAGAGTTTTAGGAGATTGAGCTTCGTAGGCTTCTTTAAAGCAATCCTCACTAAGTCATTGAAGCTTGAGATTCTTAGGTACTCATTTGGATCGGCATTGACATTTGTTAAGTCGTTTACTACCGAGGAATAAGCCTTTACTAGTTCGAATCCTGCTTCTCGAAGCAGTGATAACACTTCCTTCATCGTGTACTCTCTTACGTGGTAACGGTATATAGGCTGAATGCCTAATAAAAGTCTAAGTCTTCTGAATAACGATGCTATATTTGGTGTTGTAAGTATTAGTATTCCTCCTGGCTTCAAAGCGTTGTTTATGCGGCTCAGGACAAGGGTACATAGTAGTAGTGTAGATGCTCTAAAACCTCTGTAAACACGGCGCAATCAGCATTGTCAAAACCTAATTCATCTCTCTCGAGGTCACACTTAACAACATCGACATCGCATGTTTCGGCAATCTTCATATATGGCCCGGGATCAATATCGAAAGCAGTAACATTGTATCCCAATATCCTAAGAGCACAGGAAGTTATGAAGGGCTGTGCACCTAGATCCAAGACCGCTGAGCCTTACTTGCAGTATTCCTCAACATGTTTTAGGATCTCGAGCCACCTGCCAAACTCAACATAATAACTGTGAACAGCCTTTGAGTCTCCAAATCTCTCGACAATCTCTTTAACACTTAGTAAAGACTCTCTGGTGTTCATAGGATTCTTCACCAAGGCCAAAGCTTTTCAGTACGCGCTAGAGTAGCGTGTGATAGTTTTATAGTTGCGTATAGGGTTTGGGAACATTTTTTATAATCCCAAGATTTTCAAGCAAATACTTCATGTAGCTCTTCTTCTTGACAAGTCTAGAGCTAACGAAGACAGCAACATGATAATTATAATATAATTTGTTCAGACCTAGAAGCTTAAGGGCGCGGAAACCGAAATCCCAATCATCATTGGCTTTTAGGTGAGGACTAAAATTGACCTTCCTTATAACCTCTTTCTTGAATGCTATAAAATACCCAGTCGTGTTAAAGGGTCTCCTTATGTAACGATCATATAGATACGCCATAAGATTCGTTGCTAGTTCAAAGGGGTAGTATATGTGCCCAACTGTACCAACAAGTTTTCCAGAATCATTCATAAAAACCTTTAAAATTTCATATAATGCTGAGGGGGTCATCACCACATCCGCATCTGTACGAATTATTATATCCCCTCTAGAACTTAACACACCTACATAGGAAGCATACCCAACTCCTGGTTTTTCAACCTCTATGACCCTAGCGCCCATCTTCTTTGCTATATCAGGAGTTCCATCGGCACTCATGTAATCCACAACTATGATCTCGACAGGGATACTACAAAGCTGAGCAATATAATTGATTGATGTAAGCAATCCAGGTAAATACCTGGCTTCATTTTTTGTTGGAATCACGAAAGATATGAAAGGTTTGTGATCTAACAGCCTAAGCTTCTCACAGTAATATGTGAAGTCAAGATTGAATGTGATACGCTCAAACATTTGCTTCAATGAAGCAGTAACACTGAAGAGAGCAATAGCATGTTGAAGCTTCGAAGTCATAACTAGAGCATCAGTGTTTGTATAAGATCCAAGTCTGCCAAGTTGACTCTAGGTTAGCGTTTTTCATTACTCCTAGTCTTCATAGTCTCCTCCTAGACTTTGTAGAGTTCTTCGAGATATGTAAGCAATACCTCACTCCACGTCTTTATTGGCGCCTTCTCTACCCTTACTAGGTCTTTCATGAAAGGTTTCGTCCGCGCTTCTAGGTTCTCGGCTATTTCTCTTGTTGTTATTGCCGGTGTCCCTATTGCCAGTGCTTCTGCCGTGAATATGCTATATGATTAGTGTATGATTAGCGTCTGCATGAGTTTATAGTGTACTTGGCTCTAGGTACTTTTCTCTTGACCATGGCCTGCTAGGACACACTTCAAGCGCGTGCATTCGCGCCGCTAACCACTAGAGGTTTACAAGTTTCATCGCTTAATCCCTGTAGAGTTTGTCCACGTACTGCGTGACTGTTTCGTCCCACGTAGAGATTTTTGCTTCTTTTAGTAGCCAGAGCCCGTTCCCGATCTCTTCCCCTAGTGCTTCCAGCGTCTCTTTTATCGTTGCTGAGGCAATCGTCGGCACGCCCATGGCCAGCGCCTCCGCCGTGAAGATGCTGAATGCTTCGTGTGAGCTGGGGTTTACCGCGTACCTCGCCTGGGCGAGGAGGTCGAGGTACTTGTGTCTGGGTTGTGGCGGCATAAGCTGCGCGTTCCCGTATCTCTCGGCGTATCTCCTCAGCTTCTCCTTGTGGGGGCCTTCGCCGATGATCAGCAACTTTAGCCCCATCTTTTTAGCAAGCTCTACAGCGAGCTCCAGCCTCTTATACCTCTCTATTCTCCCGGCATATATCATGTAGTCGCTTTCCTGGCCTTTCCACCTACGCTCCACCACATCCTCTTCTACGCCGTGGGGAATCACAACCAGCTTTCCAGCTACGCTGGAGTAGTGGCTTTGCACGATATCCGCTTCTTTGAAGCTTACGGCGTGCACCTTGTCCGCGGCTTCCACGAATTCCGTGACAACTCTCCTCCAGGGTATCCATAGGAGCTTTCGGACTGCGGTGTGACCGGTGCCGTGGTAATGCAGAGTGACGACGAGCTTTGTGTTTGGCGCCGCCTTTTTCGCGTATAGCGCGGAGATCACGGTGAGTACGGTGTGCGCACTGTGCGCGTGAACCACGTCCGCGCTCCTCGCTAGCTCCGCCAGCAACTTCTGGAGCTCGCGCTTCCTCCTGGGCAGGTGGTAGGCGCCGCTGGGGCTCCAGGTGGGCCACCTCACGATTCTCACGCCGTTAATTTCCTCTTCGCGAGGTTTCTCCATGTTGGGCTCACCCGCGAGAACCGTCACCTCATGAGCCTTAGCCAGTCTCTCGGCGACAGACTTGACGACGTACTCGACTCCGCCGATGCGTGGTGGGTAAGCCGGCGCGATATATACTAATTTCACGGCTGCTTCTTGATAGTTTGCATTATTACTTGCCTGAATCTCTTGGTGCTTTCTATCCATGTTCGTTTCAACAAGAGGGGCGTTGCCTGCGCTATCGTTTCGGCTCGCTGTTTCTGTGTTAGCGGCTCCGCTTCCATGATTGCCTTTTCGTAGTCCTCGCTACTCTCTACGATTCTCAAGTCTAGCGCCTTGCTGTGTGCCACTGCTTCGGGTATGGGTGTGGAGACTACGGTGTCGCCCTGCGATGCGTATTCCCACATTTTGTTGGGGGCTGCGTACCAGGCGGTGGGGTTTGCCGTGTTGAAGGGTATTGTGCCTAGGTCGACGGCGGCCATGTATCGGGGGACTTCCTCGTGGGGGATGAAGTCGATCCATGTTACGTTTTTATCTAGATCGTATCTTCTGATTGTTTCTTTCACTTTTTGGGGGTAGGCGGTCTGCAGGTGCTTGCCCACGATCAGCATCTTCGCGGGCTTCCTCTTCTTCGCCCTGCTCATGGCTTTGAGGAGGGGTTCGAGGTCGAGCCAGAACTCGACGCTGCCGACGTACCCCACCAGCAGCTCGTCGTCGCTCACGCCGAGCTCATCCCTCACCTTTCTCCCGTCGTGGGGTTTCAGGAAGTGCTCGGCGATGCCGTTGGGTACGAGGTGGACGCGCCTCGCCCCCGCCCTCCTCGCGTACTGGGCTAGCGCGATCCCCGGGGCGGTTACGGCGTCGGCGCGCCGCGCCAGCTCCCTCACGAGCGCGTCGAAGGCCGCTGTGAGCGTTTTGCCGAGCGCTGTTTGGGGGTCGGCGATGTGGTTCGAGGCTTTCAGTTGGAGCTTATGGAGGGCTAGGTACAGGCCATATTTCGCCAGTTCAAGCGCGTTTCTGCGCGAACGCAGGTAGAGGGTTTGCGCGTAATTAGAGAGAGGGTCGTAGACTATCATGCTCTTCGCACCGTACAACCTGGCAAAAAGGGAGAAGAGCGTCATGGAGCCGAACACGTACAGCGTTTCGGCGCATTTCACGTGGTGGGCCAGTTTCGCGGCGACTATGAGTTCGTCGATGTAGTGCGTGAGCTTAATGAGGGGGTTGAGGTCCTCACTCCGCTTCCAGTGAACGAGTTTCGAGACCGTCCTGTAAAATTTCCTCGGGAAGGCGACGTACGTTGCGCCGTCTGCGCGCACTACCGAGAGGGTGTTCACATGCTGGCTGAGGTTGTACGCTGCTGTCGCGCTGTCCATTTGACTCAGGAGCTTGCATATCGTGTGTATCCTCACGTCGTCTCCGGATTCCATCGACCAGGGTGCCCCGTAGTACGCGTATATCAATAGCATAGGTTTTTGAGCAACCCCTCTTAATGGGTCAGTAGCGCGATTCAGTAGAACCTGGTTGGCACATGCTCCGAAGCCTTTAGGAGCTCTTCCCCAGCGCTGGCTTTTATCTTTCCCAAGTTACTTCCTTAGTCAAAATATTTCTCAATGATGCTAGTAGAAGATATATTTGTTGCATAATCCATACCCTATAGGGTTTAAAGATTAGAAGTGCTATTCCGAATATTAGCACAACTGTAGATGTTAGTAGCCCTTTGTACGTGGCCACTATTACGAGTAGGATGCTTATTAGTAGAAGCCATGGGTTGACTATGTGTAGCCACCATTCTATCCACCAGATTTTCTCGAACTGTTTAACGTATTTATAAGCTCCTTTTCTCTTAGCATAGTTTCTGGTTTTAAGGAAGTTTAGGATGAGGTGTTGAGCTCTCCTTATTTTTCTCCGGAATTCGCTTCCTCTTACAGGTTCCTTTACGGATACATCGTCGACTTGTATCGCCCTGTATCCTGTGAATGCTATATAGGAGCCAAAACTGCTGTCGTCGCTACCAGGGAAGTCTGGAAGACCATATTTCCAAATGAGCTCTGCTCGGAAGGCTTGGAATGGCCCGTTTTGAGCGGGAGTGGAGTATATTTTGGACTCACAAATCCTAACCTTGTTGTAGTAACTACGGTATATGTTTTCACGTGTATTATTATCAGTGTAAGTTATGCTAGCTGTCACAGCTCCAACTGTGGGGTCTGCGAAGTATGCAACTGCCTTGTTTAGAGCTCTAGGCTCCCAGAAAGCGTCAGCATCTGTGAACACAACTATGTCACTCTCTACATGGACGTGCTTCAAAGCTTCGAGTATAGCGTAGAGCTTCCCTCTGCGCTCTGGCTCTACAACGAGCTTTAGGTTCGCATCCTTGTGCTCTGAATGCCATTTTTTAACGAGCTCTGGGGTCCCGTCAGTACTTGCACTATCGATAACGATAATATCCACTAGGTTCCTCGGATAATCCTGCGAGTAGATATCATCTAATTTTTTCTCGATGAATTTTGCCTCGTTGTATGTGGGGACGATGACTGTGACTTTTGGCTTGTAGTTGGGGTCTCGGTTTATGTTCCAGGGCTTGTTGAGCCATGTTGTTTTGAGGTAGGTGTAGTAGGCTAGTGGTGTGGTGAAGTGGATTAGGGCTAGTGCTAGTGCCGCTTTTGTCAGCATTTTTGGTTGGGGTTTCTGTGAGTGTTGCTTCTAGGAGCGAGTAGTGGTTGTTTGTGTAGAGTGGCTTTGTCTCGAGGATGGCTGTTGTGGTGCTGTTGGCTTGACAGGTGACTGTGAGTAGGTTGGTCGAGTTGGCTGTGGCTATGATGTAGGTTTTAGTTATGTTTTCGTCGAGGAGTGTGCATGGGTTGTGCGCTGGCTGGGTGTTTGTTCTTTGAGTGTTTGTATTGTTCGTGTTATTCTGAGTTCCATGTGTTTGAGGTAGACTGTGAGCATTGCTAGGAGTAGTGCTATGAAGCCTACTGCTGTGAGGACTATGGCGATTATTCCCCATACGAAGTGTGTTATGCCTAGGAAGAGGTAGTAGTAGGCGACCCAGGTGGCGATGGCTAGTCCGGGTACGAGGAGGAGTGCCGCACTGCTTGTGACGAGGAGGAGTGGGTTGTAGCGCCAGGCTAGTCTGAGCATGTCGAGTGCGATCCGTATTCCTGCTAGTTTGCCGAGTTTTTTCTTGCCTATTCTTTTCCTGTACCTTATTGGGGCTTCGGCTATTTTGCCTGTTGTTGATGCGATGTGTGCGGCTATTTCGGACTCGACGCTGAAGCCCTTCATCTCGAAGAGTGCGTTTGATAGGGCTTCCTTCCTGACTATGTACATGCCGCTGAGGACGTCGGAGAGGTGGGTCCCGAAGAGTATGTTGAAGAAGGCCGTTAATATTTTGTTTCCTATTTTGAGGGCGGCTGGCTGGGCTCCTGGGTCTGGGACTCGGCTGCCTATTACGAGGTCGTATCCCTGTAGGGCCTTTTGGTAGAGTTTTTGGAGTTCTTGGGCTGGGTAGGTGTAGTCGCCGTCCATTACTGCTACGAGTTCTGTGTTTGCTATGGATATGCCGTAGCGTAGCGCGTCGGCTTTGCCCTTGCCGGGCTGGATACAGACGTTGACTCCCTTGGAGATGGCTATTTCCCTTGTCTTGTCTGTGCTTCCGCCGTCTACGACGATTATGTTCCTGTAGCCGTTTTGTAGGAGCTCGTCTAGGACTGGGCCTATAGCTTCTTCCTCCATTAGGGTGGGCACGATTACTGTTAGGTTGTCGGCTGGGCGGGTTGCTAGGGCGTGTTCAGGCAAGGTGGCGCCCTGCTTTGATCTCGAATGTTTCTGTGCCGAGGCACTGGAAACTTTTTCGAGGCGTTCATCTCCTAGCCTCTGTAGAATAGTGGTGTGTTTATGTATTGTATTCCTAGGGTTTTGAATGTTTCGAGGCCGGCTTTTTTGAGTGCCTCGGCTATGTGTGTTGCCCCTATAGATAGGGCTAGCTGTATCTTTTTGACTAGCAGTTTTAGGCCTTCCTCATAGGCCTTTATCATTGTTGCCTTGGAGGGCCAGACTTTTTCTAGGATCCTGAGTATTGTTTCCCTTAGAGTGGGGCTTTTTATTGCCCTGAGCCTCCTAGCCAAAAGGAGGATCGCCCTCTCCTCCGGCCTGAGCCTCCAGAAGGCACCGTAGCGTAGCGAACGCTTGTAGGCGGCGGAAACGAGGCTAGGCGTGATTTGAATCTGAGAAGGCGTTGGAGGCTCAGACACGGAGGAAGAGGGCGACATACATCATTAGCAATAGGGAAAAGCATATAAATTTTGTTTTTTGGTCTTCCTGTCTTTTTAAAAAAAGCGTTATTGATTTGCTATGCTGGTGGATGCTGGTTGCTATGTGTGTGGCTAGGTGGCTAGTGCAGTGGTGTATGCTAGTGTGTATGTTGTCTTGAAGGATAGTAGTGCGGCTGTGAGTAGCTTGTGGTGTTTGGGGTGCTTGGTGTTTATCTTTGCTAGGGCTAGTGTTTCTGCTATTGGGTATGGGTAGTCGTAGAGTGCCCTGTAGATGAGTGACGAGGGGGCTGTTGCTGAAAGTGTGGCTACTATGATCATCCAGGGGAATAGGACTATGCCTTCTGGGCTTGTTGGGCTTGTTGTGGAGAGGGCTATGAGTGTGAGTATCCAGGTTGTGGGGTCTAGGGCGGCTGTGGCTGCGTAGTTTATTGTCGCGGTGATGTAGTCGTCCCACCATGCCGTGGAGAGGGGGGTAATTGAGAGTGTTCTCTTTATCCATGCGTCCGCTGTGAGGCGTATTGCTGTCGCTATGGGGACGGTTTTGCCGGGCTTCACGTAGGCGAGGACTATGTAGCCGAGGGCTAGGGCCGTGGCGGCTTGCGATAGGAGTAGGATGAGTGCGGGCTTTCTCGAGCTTGGCGAGGCAAGTGCAAGGAGTAGCGTGAGGGTTGTTGCGGCTATGAGTACTGCTCCCATGTATGCGTGGGTGGCTAGGGTTGCCGCTAGAAGAACTAGGTGGGCTAGGGCTTGTACTGGTTTCCTTGTCTTGAGCCACTTGGCTAGTGAGGTGTAGGCGAGGATTGATAGGGCTAGTGCGGCCCAGTTGCTATATAGTCCTCCGTAGAGCCCTGCGGTTGTCGTGTAGGATACTGCTGAGAGGTATGCGGCTAGCTCTGCGTGTCTTGTTCCCCAGAGCTCCCTTGCGAGTAGGTAGGTTGAGAGTGTGTATAGGAGCATCGAGAAGAGGGGGAGTAGCTTTACGGCTTCTAGTGGTCCCGCTAGCTTTGTGAGGATGTAGAGGAAGAGGTAGTAGAGGGGCCTGTCGTGGCCCAGGGTTAGGACGGAGCTGGGGCCCTGTTTTTGCATCTGGAGCGCGTGGGGTAGGTACCTCGTGTTGGGGTCTACGCCTACAAGGCGGAGGCCGGGGTTGAGGGGCGAGTGGTAGATTATGAGCCAAGTCATGATTATGAGGGCGAGGGGGGCTACTAGGGGAATTCCGGGGCTAGGCTTGTGGCAAGCTTGCTTAGGGCGTTTGATGCCGTCGTTGCAGTGTTGTAGGCTTGCTCGTACTGTGCCTGGGAGTAGAGGTTCTGGGCGGCTTGTATCTGCTGGGCTATCTGGGAGAGCTGTTTGAGGTAGTCTGTGCTGAGTGTCTGGTTGAGTTGTGCCAGAAGTGCTGGTAGTGTCTGGATGGTGGAGTTGAGGGAGGCTAGGGTTTCCTTGTCGGACTCTATCTGGCTACTGGCTAGGGGCTGATAGTTGATAGGGGTTGGTGGCGGTGTTGGTGTGGGTGGCGGGGTGCGGCTTTGAGTGTGAATGTTGTGGAGCCTTGGTCCGAAGTTCCCGACACGGCGACTACTACTTTGTAGGTTCCTGTTGGCCAGCTGGAGCCTGTATTGAAAAAGAAGCTACAAGAGCCACTGTTGCATGTGACTTGGCCGAAGTCTTTCCTGGCTCCGTTTGGGTCGTAGAGCTCCCAGCCTATGATGACGTTGTCAGGGGGCGTGATTTTGACGTTGACTGTTACGGTGTCTCCCGGCGTGTAAGTGGAACTAGAAGTAGAGACGGAGACTGTGTAGGGGTTTGCTAGTGTGGCTACTAGGGGGAAGAGTAGGAGTAGCAGGGCTAGGGAAAGTGCTCCTATTTTACGTGCATCCGTTTGGGTCACCTGTGTTGCACCTCTAGCCGGAAACAGTGAATGTGACCTCGTAAGGGACAGAGTAGGCCGTGAAGCCATAGGCTGGCCAGTTGCTCCAGACGTATATCACTGCCTTGTAGGTGCCTAGGGGGGCGTTCTCTGGTATCTTTCCGCCGACGACGTATGAACCTGCCTTGCCCTGTTCTAGGCTTGTTTTCACTATTCCGTAGTAGAAGGTTACCCCGTTGCTGTCCTGGAACTTGACAATGTATAGGAAGCTGAGGGACGGCGGAGCGTAGTACTGGGAGGGGAATTGTAGAGTTGCGTTTACGAGTACGAGTTGTCCCCTGGTGAACGTGGTTTTCTTAGCACCTGTTTCGTCTAGCGTGTTTGCTGAGGCGACGTTTATGTATAGGGTGTTTGTGGAGGCGGTTGTAATTGTGTAGAGGGCCGCTAGAATAATGGAGGATAAAATAAGTAGGGCTATTTTATTCATGTTGTTTCAAAAGTTGTCTTGCAAAAATTATATATATGTTTCTCGGTGTTGAAATAAGCTTTGTTTAACATTTATTACTGTTTTAGTCGAGGTTTAGAGCTTTTTCGTCAGTAGGATTGGTGTTATTTCTTGCTCGAGGCTTTTGGGTGAGTAGTGGATTTTCGAGTAGCGGCTCAGGTAGGAGAGCATCTTTGCGTGTGTTCTCCTTGCAAGCTCTTTTTCGCTTTGGTCCTTGAAGTCTTCCCAGGGCTTGGGGTGTGTTGCTATTATAATGTGTAGCCTCCTCTTGTAGGCTTCGTGAACGATGTCTGCAAGCAGGAGAGTGTTGGAGGTTAGTAGACCGATGTATAGGAGTGTAGATTCGGGGGGATTTTTCTCTATGAGGGAGTAAGCTTCTAGGAAGCGCTTGCGGACTGGCTCGAGGAGCTCTGATGCTTCGAGCGCTCTGAGTGCATTGAGTAGCTTTTCTGAGGGCTGAGGGGAGGCGTATTCGAGTAGTTCTGCGCTAATGTTCAGAAGCTCCATGGACTTCTTTGCCGCATAGAGTAGGAGTTTACGTGGATCCACTTCCCCGTAGGTGGTCACAATGCCCCTGGAAACTGTCGCAAGGAATACTGGCGTGCTTAGCTTCATGGCGAGTAGGGCTGTTGTGAGGATGGCGGAGGCCGTGAAGTCTGAGGTCTGGGGTCCAGCGGTGTCCTCGTTTATGACTAGCGTGAGGCCCCCCTCGCTGGATTTGTACTCCCTGACTACTGGCTTGATGTTCCTAGCTGTGGCGTGCCAGTCAATGTTTTTGGGCCTGTCGCCAGGGGTGTACTCTCTTAGTCTCTCGTACTCTGTACCGCCACTCATGGCTCTTGGCTTCCTTCCTGCTTCTTCTAGCTCTTCTGTTTCTCCCAGGGCTTCGAGGGCCACGGTGAGAAGCTTTAGTGCCCTTGGTAGGGCTACTACCTCCACCTTTACGGGGACTTCCATATCTTTCTCGAATAGTTTCCCAACCGAGGGAACGACAACTGTAACTTTGACGTTGTATCTTCCGAAGTAGGGGGGTCTCAGAACCAGTGTTTTACCATTATCCTCTAGTCGGCACCAGTCGTTATCGGTAAAGATTCTATAGGAACCAGCAGGGATTGGGAGCTCCAACGGAACTCTCTTCTCTTGCCCAGCCACAGCTTCTATGCGTATTTTCGCTGTCTCTCCCTTTGGGAAACGTGAGAGAAGCTCCTTCTCCCGAACCACGAGCGTGAAGAAGTCGATTGCTAAGAGGAGCAGGATTGTAATTGAGAAAGCGGTTATTGGCCAGTCGAGTAAGACTGCTCCGAGGGCGAGCTCAATGAGGCCGACGAGTGCTAGCTGTTTTCCTTTGGGTGTCGCTCTCAAGCTTTTGGGACCTCTACCTCTGATAGTGCTCTCTTGATTATGTCCTCTGTGGCTAGCCCGTCGAGCTGGTACTCTGGCTTTAGGACTAGCCTGTGTCTTAGGACAAAGGGGGCGAGCCACTTGACGTCGTCTGGGAGTACGTAGACTCTGCCTTTTAGGTAGGCTAGTGCCCTGGCGCCCTTCATGAGCCATATTGTTGCACGGGTGCTGGGCTTTGAGTCGACTTCCTCCGCGTTCCTCGTGTAGGAGACAAGTGAGAGTATGTAGTCCTTTATTTTTGGGGAGACATAGATGTTCCTTGCCTCCCGCACCATCTTGTCTATGTCCTCTGGGCTTAGTACGTTCTTCACGTCTAGTTCCTCTATCTTGTCTATCTTTTCGAGAACCTCGCGTTCGACCTCGAGATTGAAGCCTGGTATTGAGGCGGAGTAGGAGAACCTGTCGAACTCTCCTGTGGGCAACTCGTAGGTGCCCTCGCCGACTACTGGGATCCTGGTGGCTATGACTAGGAAGGGTCTAGGTAGGGGGTATGTTGTTCCCTCTATTGTAACTTGCCTTTCCTGCATTGCCTCTAGGAGCGCGCTCTGGGTTCTGGGGGATGCACGGTTGAGCTCGTCCACCATTACGACGTTGGCGAAGATTGGGCCTAGCTTGGTTTTCCAGGTTGCTGCCTGGATGTCGTAGTATACTGTGCCTATTATGTCCGCTGGGAGGAGGTCTGGGGTCATCTGTATCCTTGAGAACTTCCCGCCTATGCTTAGGGCGAAGACTTTGGCTAGGAGTGTTTTCCCGGTGCCTGGGGGTCCCTCGATCAGTATGTGGCCTTCGGAGAGCAGGGCAACAGCGAGTAGAGTTACAAGGTCTTCGTAGCCTATGAAGTACTCCTTGATCTGGCCTATGAGGGAGTTCAACTGTGTCCTGTTAGGGGTAGATGTCTCCAGCTAGCACCACCTACTAAAAGAGGTTTAGCCCCCTTTTAAAATGTGTTTTTCCGAAAGCCCAAGCTATAATCGCCAGTGAGACTGCAAGCGAGTACTTTACCTCGGGGGATGACGCTATAAGCCACAAACTTAAGAGGAATCTTTTTGCCTCGGCGTGGAGATTTTCCTCCCAGTGCGAGTTGTCAATGGCCGGTGTCCTTCCGCCTGCTAGGTATAGGGCAAACTGGAGATTCTGCTCCCTATTCAGCATCGAGTTTATTGGGAGGCTGGAGTCTGAGACGAGGATCAGCCTGCCGGAGCCGTAGTTGAGCTCGACCGCCACGGGGAAGGGCCCTGTGGGCTCGCCCTTGTCGTAGTGATTGTTGAGGTTTAGGTCTAGGTAGGAGAATGGCGAGGACGTGGCGATGACTCTGGCGCCTTGCTGGTCTGTGAGGTTGAGCGTGGTTGCGTAGTCCAGCGCGATCCGTTTGCCGCCCCAGTAAGATACGGGGAGAGCTGGGTGCCCAATGTTGAGTAGGGGGTCGAGGAGGAGTTTTCCAGAGAACCTTGCGTTTACCCCGAGGAGCATAAGTAGCTGGTTCGCTGTGCCGAAGTCGTCCATTATGACTACGACTCCTCCCCTGGCCAGGAAGCTTTTCACAGCAGCTGCTTCCTGTTGGGAGAAGTTCTTGGAGGGACCAATGATGAAGAGTGTGTAGTTTCGGGGGTCGTACAGATTCGCGAGTGTGGCTAGGGATCCTTCAGCTGCCTTCGTCTTTTGGGCGAAGTCTGTTAGACCATTCCAGTCGGGGTTCGCTGTGTTGAAATCTGTGTTGACTGGGTATAGTGTCACAAGGGCGACTATGACAAGAGCCGATGCTATTAGTGGGATTACCAGGAGGCTTTTCCTCATGGCTTCTTCTCCTCTAGGATTTTCTCGAGTTCTGAGACTAAGGTTGCAAGCTTGTCAACGTCCACGGGAATGTCTCCGTAGAGCTTGGCCTCGGCGAGACCGCTGATCTCCCTGAATATGTCTCCTGCCTTTCCGAGACGGCTACGAGTCTCAGAAAGATACTCGGATATCGTGTTTGATGGCTTCATTTTTATGCCGGTCGCTGTTTCGACAATCTTTACTGCCCGAAAGTACTCTTTCGCCACGGGGTCGTTTATCTCTATGTGTACGGGCGAGGTTTCCTCAGCCTCTACTCGCGGCGAGGGCTCGTGGACAACAATTGGGGTGGGCTTCTCCTCTTCCCTCTCCGCTTGAAGCTCTCTTTTTCTCGTCCCCACCTTAAGGTAGACATAGATAGATGAGGTAACTAGGGTTAGCGCGAAGACTAAGAGGAGTAAGTTAATATTATATGCCTGGAACTTGGCCGATGCTGGCTTGTAACGGGGGTCGTGTGGATTCACTGTGATTGTTCCCTGGATTGTGCCTGTCGGTGTGAACAAGCCGGGCTTGATCTCTACTTGGGTGCAAGTGGTGGTGGAGGCTATCGAGGCCTGGGCTTCTGCCGATGGGATGCTGACCTCAAGGGTGTATGGTGTGGGTTCTCGCTCGAAGGTTATGCATGTGTTGAGTGTAGACGTTAGGGGTGAGAGAAACATTGGGATCTGGAGCTGTGTGATGTTAATGGAGAGCTTCTTGACTGTGAGTGTGCCGCTTGTGGATGTGGGGGCAATTGTCTGGTTGGCTGGGCTGGATACTATCACTATATATTTGCCTTCGGGGGCATCTGTGGGGACGCTTAGTGCTAGGGTTGCTGAGCCGTTTTGAACTTGTAGCTTGAAGTGTTGTCCGAACAGGTAGGCGTCCAAGGTGGGGACTGGGTGGTCTATGGATGCTCTGAGCTGGATGGTGTCTCCGGGGAGAACTAGGTCAGGTTGGATTGATAGGGTTATGTTTGGTGTTACGTAGAGGAGATAAAGGGTCGCGTTGGGGGAGATGGCGGGCTTGTACTTGTAGACGTCGCCTCCTAGTGGCAGGTACATGGCGAACAAGTTTATTTGCTCGACGTAAATGTAGGGGACTTGTAGCGAGAGAGAGTAGTATCCCTGCTCATTTGTTGTGGTCTCAGCGGTTTTTCGCCCGTCCATCATTAAGACTATTGTCCTGTTGGGTAATGGGTCTCCCTGGTGGTTTTTGAGGTAGCCGTAGGCGAGCACTTTTGACCCGACCCACGCAGATGTGGGGGTTATTGAGAGTGTGAGCTGGGTGTCTGTGAGGTTTGCACCTAGAAGGGTGCTTGTCTCGTTGAGCCTATGCGTGTAAGTTACAATGAGCTTGAGGATGGACTGCAGGAGGCTTCCTGTCTCAGCGCCTATCCTCCCCTTGACTGTCCTAGCGGCGTCTGCTAGGCTCATGTAGGTTATGTTCGCCTTTGCAAGGTTCATTGTAACGTTTTCGATGTAGGAGAGGGCATCGGAAACCCTGCCCTGGAGTGCTAGCTGCTTCGCAACTTCCAGCCCTGTCTTTGAGTAGTTCATGAGGATTCCCTCCTCCTGGATGAGGCTGTGGAACCTGTCCAGGACGAACTTGAGGTCGCTGGGGGCTGAAGGGTTGAGGAAGACAGACGCGAGGGCGGCTATACTTGAGAAATTCTCCGCCAGGAAGGCGCTCGAAAGGTCTCCGTAGACCCCAGTTAAAATGACTGGGTCGGGCGCGGCAGGCTTCAATTGGTCAGGGTTTACGTGGCGCGGTATGGCTGGCTGGGCGTAGGCCTGGGTCAGTATAAGTGCGAGTATGAGTAAGGGGAAGAGCTTCCTCACTTGCTGATCACCTCAAGGACTCTGTAGGCGACTACTACTGCGAAGAGGGCTAGGAGGACTAGTGCTATGTAGTCCCTGTGGCGTCTCTTCGGCCTTAGAAGGGCGTAGAGCACGAAGTACTCAAGTACAAGCATGGAGAAGTAGGCGTCCAGCCTCTGTTCGCCGAGCGAGGAAAGCGAGTAGACAGTCACCGTGTAAAAGAGGGGAAGCAAAATGTTGAACAGCCTATCCTTGAGTAGCATGCTCAACCACTTTCAGGAGAGCAATGACCCTGTTTTTTCCTGTCTGCCTCACCTCTCCTACTTGGACCACTTTGCCTAGCGCCATAGCGATGACGGTTACGGAGACGTGTAGAGGTAGGGAGCCGAGAACCTTTTTGAAGCGTGTACCCTCTTTGAAGCTCCTCGGCTTTGATACTTCCAGGATGAGGGTCTCGTCCCTGCTGACAACTTTCACGCCGTCGCAGAGCCCTAGAGAGTAGACGACTACTTCTGTTAGCGCCGCCTCTAGGTCGGTCTCCCTCTCCACGGTGGTTGTGGAGACAGGGGACTGCAGGACGAGGTAGTATCCGGATGGGTCGCTGTGAACTAGGTTTTCGGCTTTGAGCTTCTTTAGGTCTGGCATGCCTCTTGCCTTGAGGGGTACGAGTACGAGGCCGTCCGGCGTGTAGAATGCGGGGTTGTTCGCGGAGAACTCTTCCAGCAGTTTCGATATGTTGGCTGTGTAAGAGTGGAGCACAGAGTGGACGGCTTCCCTGTAGGGTGTGTAGGGGTATGTAGCGATGATAGATGCCGCCGTGACGAGGATGCCTATGCCGAGGGCTGTGAGTGGGATACTTGAAAGGGCGAAGTACGAGTAGAGTGCCAGGGTTAGAGCTGACGAGAACAGCACAACTGTTAGGAGTTTCTCATTTTTCCAGGGCACTATGACCCACCTCTATAAAGCCTTACGTATGCATACTTGCGCCGGGTCGCTATAAACCCTATTATTACCATGTAGGTGGCGAGGGAAAGTAGGATCGGCAATAAGCGTATACCGAAGGGCGTGTAGTTTAGTACGAGGCCGATGAGTGGCACGATTGCCAGTGAAAGACCGATGCTTAGGGCTAGCCTCTCTAGAGGTGATAGTTCCTCTTCCTTGGGGTAGAGTGCCTCTATTAGGAGGAAGCCTGGGAAGAATAGGACGTAGGCTGTTCCAAGCATGTAGCGTAAAGGAAGTAGGATTGAGAATCCTTCGGTGATGAATACGAAGGTAACTGTGAGAACTATGAACACCATGGAGAACCAGAACCAGAGCGAGTAGTCTGGCCGGGACAAATATTCGCTGAAGCTTTTTGGCGGGTTTGGGTCGGCTATCTCAATCTCGTTGTTGACCCATTTCCAGTATAAGGTTAGGCTCGCCTTAAGCTTTCCCTGTTTTTCCGAGTTTTCTCTCCATAATTCTTCTAGTGTTTTTTCCCTCATATTTTCACGCCTGGGGGCGTAACGTTAACGTATAGGTGGTTCCATCTCCCCGTGTATATCCACGTGTTGCTTGTAGTGTTGAGCATCCATAGTTCGAATACTATTGCTTGGTTTATCCCGGGCTGGCTAATCCTTAAAGAGACAGGTACTGTTACGTTTTTGCCCTTATCGAGGATTACTGTTATGTTTTGAAGTATTGGTGTGTCTATTGGGGTTGAATTTGTCGGGATCTTTCCTTTTGAGCCTAGTTTTACTCTCACCTGTAGGAGGGCTGCTTTGCCTAGATGGTTTGCCAGGAAGATATTTAGCTTTACTGGTTCACCCGCAACTATCTGGGTGGGGTAGTCGCCGATGTAGCCCTTCTCGTTTAGCAGTCCAATTGCTAGGAATGGCTCTGGGTTGCGTGGGATGATTAGCGCTATTGATAGTGCTGATCCCACTACTACTAGTGCTGTTAGTACGGCTAGGACCTCCTCGTCTATTATCACTTCCTCTCCCTCTTGCTGTATTTAACGATGTATGTTCGGCGGTTGTGAAGCCATATCAGGGCGTATAGCCTGGGAAAGAAGTAGTAGAAAAGTATGGGGGCTGCCGCTAAAACGGATACTAGTACACCTCTTTGCATGTTTTGTGCAAGCTTGAAGGATGGAAGTTCTTGTCTCATTTGACTGAGTTGCGTATAGGCTTCTACTATCAGGGGCTGAGCTTTTTCTGTCTGGTTAGCTTCGATGTACCTTATTGCTGTGTTTAGGAGCTCTACTTGCTTGGAAACGTCCATCCCTCCGCTGCTCAGCTCTTCGAGTAGCTTAACGCACTGGGTGAAAGTTTGATTAGCTTCTAGGGCTCCAGGTGAGGCGTGAGCTTTATAAGACCCGGTTAGAGCGATGATCATTAAAAAGGTTAAGGTGATACACAACATTCTATCTGGGGAGAGCATCGTTTACCCACCTCCTATACCGCGTGTTTTCAGGTTAAGTAATTGCCTAGCGTCCTCATAAGTCTTTCCACGTAACCTGATCTTCGACGCCGGACTGTAAACGAAAAGCCACCTCACAAGCCTAAAGTACTCCTCCGAGGCCTTGTTTGAAACTAAAGCCCCACCCTCGTTCGGCCTGTAAACCTTGCCAGAGGCAGTCACCGGAACCCTTTTCCACAGGGGAGCACTCACAAAACATTATGCAGTATAAAAGGCTAAATAAAATGTTCTTCTACATGCTACTACTCTAACGCGCCCTGTAGCTTGCTTCAGTCAGCTCTCTCAGCCGTGTTAAAAACCCGCACGCTATCTTTGGGAATCCCAAGCTTCTCGGCGCAGTGTACCGTTTTCTAGAATATAGTCCTCGTCAACATCCATTCGGGTGTAGAGATCAGTTGTCGTTATGAGGACAGACATGCCGTTTTCCTCAGCTAATGCTCTAACATGCTCAAAAATCATTCTCGTGGTCTGGTCATCTAGGTGCGCGAATGGCTCGTCAGCGACTAGTAGCCTAGGCTTCTTGACTAGTGCGCGGGCTAATACAACCCTCTGCCGCTGACCACCACTGAGTTCACGCGGCTTCCTGTACTCTAGTTTCCTTAGTCCCAGAGCTTCGAATACCTCGCTTAGAGCCTCTTCACGGATTCGCTTATTGACTCCTAGTAGCTTGAGTGGTAGCTCAGCGTTCTCCCATGCGGTTAACTCCTCTATTAGGGTGCATTCCTGGTCGACGTAGCCTATGTACCTTAACCTTAAAGCCGAGGTCTCAGCATCGCCTAATTTGCGTGTGTTCAAGCCCATGAAGGCAACACTGCCCTTATCCGGCTTAAGGAGGAGGGCGGCCACCCTGGCAAGTGTCGTCTTGCCTACGCCACTCCTACCCCTAACGGCAACAAGTACGCCACTAGACATTTGCAGGTCAACGCCTCTTAGGATAACTTCACTATCGATAGCCTTGTAGACGTCTTGCAAACTAAGCACGTGCAACGCTACTTCACCAGCAAGTAGTTCTCCATGCTGTTAAAGACAATACTGCTACACTTGAAGAGGTCTGCCGGGGGTTTAAAGTAGTGTAGTGTTGAGAATGGTACACCGTAGACGAGATCTCCGTAGCCAATAACGAGTAACGCTTGTCCAGCAAGGCTACAGGTGCGTAGCATGCCGGGCAGTGCCAGACCTCCACTGGCGATTTCCTCGCCGAGCATATAGGAGTACTTGACGCTGGCTACTAGGCGTTTAGCGTTGTACTTCTCAATGTAGTTCCTGAGGGCTAGATCCATTGCTGTATACCTCCAGTAGAACAAGAAGGGGTCGCTACCAGTCGAGGCTCTCCACAGAACCACGTAGCTATTCGTAATGAGGATGAGTGATAGAAGAAGTGCTACTCGAGGTTTAAGCCTGGATGCAGCTACTAGGCTCAGTGCTAGTGGGAACGCTAGGTAGTTGAGGAACCTGTGGGTTACCCCGGCGAGCCACGTAGCATACGTTAAAGTGTAGAGGACTCCCACGGCTAGCGGTAAGAGCAGTGAAGCCACAACGTCCTCCTCCTCGACTTTAGGCTTGTAGAAGCTGAGAACCAGCAGGGGTAGCGGGAAGCCGTAGAGGAGGATGTTTAAGCCAATCGTTATGCCTTCAACGAGGCTAGCGTAGGTGGATATGGAAATCAGCAGTACAACTATGGATAAGGCTGAAAAACCTTGCACGTTAGCGTAGAGAGCGAAGTATGTGATGTAGAGGAACAAGCTGTAGGCTATGAGGACTATGATGTCACTTGCTGTGAGCACGTATGGGAAACCAACGATGGATATGTGGGCTAGATATAGAGAGGAAAGGAGGAGTGTAACGCCTATAATTTTTTTGTAGGGTTGAAGACTTCTCGGGTTTCCCAGCTTCATTTTCTTGGTGAGCTTGATAAAGGTATATGTTGCTGTGGAAGCTATTGTCATGAGTGATGCAAGTGGGTGGCTCAAAACGAGCGCCAGTGCTGTTACGAAGGCTCCGAGCCATCTCACCCTCTCCGTGGCAACTACGACGAGGAGGAGGGTGAGCATGAGGGGGTAAGCATATACTTCCTTCAAGTATGCTGAGGTGAATAATGCAAACGAGGGGTATACCTGCAGGGCTAGCAAGGCTGGAACCCTTTGTGGCCCGCTAACGATTTTGCCCAGTAGCACGTAGAGCATTAATGCGAGGATTAGTGCGATTAGTGGAGATCCCAGGAATGCGTAGAAGGTATAGGTGGGAATGCCCGTTATTTCGGTGTAGATTAGGGAGAAAAGTGCTGCTTGAGGCCATTTGGCGTGATGCGTGTTGAGGCTTAGTATCCTGGTAGAGGGGTTGTTGATGAGTTGCTGCGTGAGCCTGATAAGAGGCCAGGAGTCTGTGGAAAAAACTGCGTTGTTTAGGAGGGCTGGTATCATTCTTGAGGCGGGGATGAGGACCAGGAAGAGTGCCAGTAATAGTCTACTCGACTTCATGGTAGGCACCTATTGTAAGGCCTGAGACGTAGAGTGCTAGAAGGACTAGGAAAACTGCCAGAGCTTGTGATCTCAATGTGCTAGGCTTAATCGTAAACCCGAGAACTCTGAGAGTAAAAACATCCACATAATTGTAAAGTAGAATTGATAGAAGGAAACCTACAAGCCCCGTTACTACTCCAAGTGCCACAGCTACAAGTAGGAGTTTCCTCTTTGAGAGTCCCATAAGCGTGAAATTTCTGAATACGCTCTTCAGCCTTCTTGCGCTATCAAGACCAAGCATGACCGACCCCAGCGTGCTTGCTGTGGCTACAGCGAGAGCAAAGTATTCTATGTAGTCTCTCTGCAAACCGAAGTTGGCTATGTAGGCTTCGGTAATGGCATGATAAACCATTGACCGGGTCCTGTTCCCACCTATGCGTGGGAGAATGGCTACTACTAGACGGGTTAGCCTGTACTCGCTAGGCTTAATGTTGAGAACTTCTAGAACTTTTTCCAAAGCCTTGCCTGAACCCCTAACCACAGCATAGGAATAATATCCCGGAGCGACGCCCCTGACTCTCGCCACAAGGTCGTAGGGGGCTTCTAATACATAGCCAGAAGTGTAGCCGCAAATTTCCAAGTAGTAGACTTCACCCGTAAAGACAGAAGAGGCTAATGCATGGTCGCCAATGTGGACACCAAGCTCGTAGGCCAAGCTATCGCCGATGAGCACGCAATCACTGCCCATAGTTCCCGCATTCGTGCTTCGGAGGACTAGCACCTTGCCACCGACAAGTATGGGTGTAACGAGGTAGTAATCTACCGTGATGTCGCTTATGTTGGAGATCTTCTGCTCAATTTCGCTCCTGGATATCAGTGCTGTTAGCGGCGAGAAGCCTTGACTGGAGACTACAAGACCTTCTTTCACCCCCAAGACGCCATCGTAGAGTTGGAGCAAGGAGTTTACGAGGCCTAGGGCGGCTAGCGAGAGCAAGCCCAGCACACTCAGCACTAGAATGCAATACGCTATGAGGTGAGGCTTAACGGCGAGAGCTGTATGCAGAGCGACTAACGCCACTCCACTGCACCCCTACTCGCCGGGTATGCTGTGGGAGCACCGAGAACGATTTCAGCTATAAGTAGCTGGGCAATACTCGTCCTTGGTGATGGGGGAGGTAGTGGCATTACGTAGCCTAGTAGAGACCATGCTGTGTAGACTAGCACTACGCCAAGAGTGCATGCGTGAATAACGCCGATTATGTGGAGAACTATGAGCGTGACTGATGTCGAGATGAGAATTCCCCGGTTACTTGCACCGGCTTCAAACGCGACTCTGGCATCCACCCGTAGAGACTCAGCAATACGCCTCTGGGCAGCGTAGATTATGGGCAAGTAGACTAGGCTGAGTAGGAGTATCCAGAGGGTGGCTGTATCAAGTAAATCCATCTCCACGTCTTTTAAAGCACTTAGCATTATGTCTCCCCGAGAAACCAAGCACACGTACCCATCATGGTCTCTCAAAGACTGATCAATGATAAGGACAATATTAGAACTCCATATGCCTGCAACTGTGTAGTTACGGGAAACCTGGTCTAAGAGGACTGTGACTGCCCACGGCTTCCCAAGACGCATGTATACATCCCTAGGCAAAATAACTGCAATAGAGTATTGGTATTGTCTAGCTAAGCCAAGCGGCTCAAGCAGCCTAGAAGGCTCAGAACCTACAATAAGGATATGAGTTTTCAAACCGCTGTTACCAGTAACGAGGAATCCATCTGCCACTACAGCTGGATAGCACTTCTCGCCATTATTTATACTAGAAAATACTGGGACAACTCTCCCATCATTCGCATAGATGTAGGAAAGGCCTTCAAAATCCGGGATTGAAAAAAGAACTATCGTTAGGAGGACGGGCGCCAAAACCGATAGCAAGGTAATGGTATAAAGGCCCTTTCTAACAGCTAACTGCAGGAGCGTCTCAGTCGTTACTAAAAATTCTGAGAACCTAGTCCCCTTTAAACTATCACTCATCCTAGTTAACTACTAGTTAGTGCATGTTTAAATATTTATCAAAACGCGCGTCAAGCTCTCCTCTTTTCTGTGGCCTCCCATAACCCATGCGCGCTTAGTTATTACTGAGGTTTTGTAGTGAAAGAGAGCGCGCGCGGAAACATATTCTGTTGTCACTGTGCAAATTCTTCTAGTGCTTTTTTGACTGCTTCCCTGTGTAGGGGTGTCTGCCAGGCAATGTGTCTGCCTATGCCTAGCTGTGGGTCTTTTTCTGGTGGGGGCTGGTCGACCCAGAGTTGTGGGTCTCTAGATGCCAGGGTGTCTACGATGAGGTTGAGGTCAACAAGTTTGTCGAGGAGTGGTAGCTTTTCTCTTGTGAAGAGTTTGTCTGGGTCCTCTGTTGCCTCGGCTAGCCATTCCCGCTCTTGCGGGTTTAGCGAGAGTATAAAGGCTGTTAGCCGCTTTTTTGAGGCGAGCTCGCCTACAGTTGTGTTGGAGTCCCATTTTTTCTCGTAGAGGATTGAGAGTATCCTGGGGTTGCCGCCTGTCAGGCTCCATGCTTTCTCGTAGTCTGGCTTGGGGTGGGGTAGTTTCTCGTAGAGTTCTTGGAAGCCGTCTTTAGGCATGTTCCAGATAGGCATTAGGTTTGCCCAGAGGTGCCTGGCTATCTCTCTCCTGGAAATGCCTTCGCTTGTTGCCACGATTGCTACGATGTTTTCGTAGTCGTAGAGTGGGTGCTCTATCATGTTTAGTAGCCCCTTGACGTATGCCGCGGCGTTTTGAACCCCTATGACCTGGAAGACGTCGTCCGCTAGGACAGCGATCTTTCTCTTTTTTCTCTTGAGGGCTTCACGTATAAAGTCGAACACTGCCCAGGCTACCCTACCAAGGGAGTCTTCTGAGAGAGCTCTCTGGGCTAGGTCTAGGAAGACTTTCCTTATGTCTGGCTCCTCGATGTCTGCCTCGAATATTCGGTCAAGTGGGGAAAGGTGGAAGACAGTGTAGCCGGCATCTTTAAGTACGTGGGCGGCCTGGCGTAGGAGCGCTGTTTTGCCGCATCCCTCGGGGCCAAAAATGACTATAGGCTGGATTGTGCCTCTTTCAGCCCACTCTTGGACTTGGGCTAGCGCTTTTTCTCTGTCTGTGAACTCGACGAGTAGGCCAGCGAGTCGGAGCTTGACTCTTCGCATATATGGGGACCCGTTGGCATGCAACTTTTATGTATGTCTTGAGATGGCCTTTCTTAGGCCTTTCGCTATGTGTTTGCTTGCTGGGACGCGTCAGGGCTCTTTGATTGTTTTGTCTTGGCTGGGTTGTTTATGTGGTTTCTGTGTATAGTAGTTCTAGTGCGCGGCAGATGTGTGTAAAAGATTTGCATATTGTTTGTGGGTCTGTTTTGTCTATTATGTCTAGACACAGTGCTATGTCGTTGACTATTTGTTTGGCGTTTGTTGCTCCTTTTGGGACGGGTAGTTCCATGAGGTTAATGCAGTGGTCTTCAAGAGTGTGCTTGGTTAAGCGTAGTCCTGGGTCGCCGTTTACGGCGATTATGAGTCTTATTTTTCTCCCGTTTACATGTATGTTGGACATGAAGACTTGGCTAGACGTGTTGTCTCTTTTGGTGTCTGATAGCTGGAGCTGGAGGTCTCCTTTGCGCGAGAGTATGCTGTCGACTAGGCTTCTTGTTCTTTTTTCAGCTGTGTCCTCGTCCGCGTCAATTATTACAACGATTGCCTTGAGTTTTCTCGAGAGTTTTGAGAGCAAGAGCAGGGCACTGGCTAGGAGTGGGATGTTTTCTTTTCCCTCCGCGTCTGTGAAGGCGATAACTGGCTGCTTGTCGGTTTTCGGTAGTTTTTTCTCTATTTTTCGGAGGATCTTTTTTGCTACTTCTGTGTCGCTTGCGCCCTCGCATAGGACGATTGCGTCTAGGCCTTTAATCTTGTCATGTATCACTTTGTAGAAGGATTCCTGGTGGGGCTTCAGCTGGAGTATATGCATAGCTTATAGTATGTGGAGCATTCTTGGGTCTAGTCCTATTTTCTGGAGGGTTTCAAGCTCCGGCTCCTCTATGGCTCGTACGTCTACGTAGCCGTCTTTGCCTCTCTCCATGTAATAGATTCTCAGGCCTAGGCCCAGCTCTTTTGAGATTTCTTTTGCGATGTTTAAGAGCTCGATACTATGTGTCGTGATGAACAGCTGTAGGCGTTGCTTTTTCGCCGTTTTGAATGCAAACCTCGTGAATGTAGCTAGGCCTCCGGGGTGCTGATGTGCCTCGGGATCCTCTATTAGGACGGCTGTGTCGCTTGCTAGGAGTAGTGGGGACGCGTATAGTATCGCCATTCTTGCGCCGTCTCCCAGGGAGTCTATTTCTATTGTTGTTTGTGGCTGGGCGAGCGCGAGTACAAAGCCTGCACCACTTGGCTTATAGAGGATGTTTTCAGCTGTGGGCTCGTATTCCTCTCGTATAAATTCTAGTATTTCTTTGTCAAGCCGCTTGTCGAATATCTTTCCCCACACCTTTTGCTCGAGCTGGCTCACCGTGAGCCTGCTGTCAAGTAGAACTGCGTTTTCAAGGTATGTTATCTCTTCCGCGACAAATGAAAGAACTCTTTCCTTGAGGTCAGTTGTGTAGCTAGTTTTTGTTTTAGGATTCCACGCAACACCGGTACTAGAGAAATATAGCTCTTGGGTGTGGTAGTATTGAGAGATATCAGGGATGCTTGAAGATGAAACTTCAAGTAATACAGGAGAGTCAACTAATGAAGGATTATACATGTATGGAAGTTTAAATATCAACTGGTTTGGTTTGTTTTGGGATTTGAAGTTGAGGGTTATTTCGATCTCTTCCTCTGTTTCTTTGTTGAACCAGAGTGTGTCTTTGTAGGTTTCCCAGTTTCCTCTGCCGCCTCTCCTTGATATGACATATTCATGTTTTGGCGTGTCTCTTATTTGGTCTTTTGGCTGTGCCCAGGACGAGGCGAGGTAGATTGCTTCTAGTATTGTGGATTTGCCTGCGCCGTTTTTACCAATAAAGATATTTATGTGTGTCAGGTTGTTTACTGTGCATTGCCTGATTCCTCTTAGGTTTTTGATTGTGATCGACTCAATCAATTTGGACACTTTGTGTTTAATACGTCTGGCTGGTTTTTAAGGATTCTGTGTTTAGCGCGCGCTATAACTCGGGGCTAAAGATCGAGCTGAAGATTTCAGAGTATTCTCTCAGCGGGCTGGCTACCACGTGGAGCGGGAGTAGGACTCTTTTGGCTTCAAATGCATATGATGGTTCTTCAGATGTAATGGTCTCGTTCTAAGCTATTTCTATAATTTCTCATTTTGGGGCTTTGATGATTTCCTCGAGAATATCTTTGAGTACCCTGCTTGCTTCTAGGATTTCGACTACTCTGCTTTCTTCGTCGTAATTGATAATTACTTGCCCGTAGTCCTCGGCATGGTTTATCTGTGCATCTCTAACTAGTATATCCAGGACGTCGCCCTCTCTATCATATCTTATCTTCATTCGTATCTCTCCCTCTTGCAAGGTTAAACAGTGGTAACAAGGATCTTATCGTCCTCTTCATAAACTATCCTCAACAAGAGTTCCCATGGTAACAAACCTTGTGCTATTTTCCTTCCACGATAGCCACGTACTACTTTCTGAGGATTGCTAAGGACTTTTAGTACTTTCTCCTTTGTAACTCCTAGGTTCTTTAATCGTTTGAGCTTTTCTTCGGCATGTGTAGTGAACTTTATCTCTTTAACCCCCATGTTTAACCTCTGTAGAATAGTGGTGTGTTTTGATAGGAGTAACCTAGCGCCAGGACTATGCCATGGGTCGCCCTCCTAAGGGATTCGGCTACTTGGATGGCTCCAATAGCGAGCGCCAGCTGGATTTTCCTAGCTAATAGTTTTAGGCCCTCCTCATAGGCCTTTATCATTGTTGCCTTGGAGGGCCAGACTTTCTCGAGGATCCTGAGTAGAGCCTCTCTCAGAGTAGGGCTTTTAATAGCTTTAAGCCTCCTAGCCAACAAGAGGATCGCCCTCTCCTCCGGCCTGAGCCTCCAGAAGGCTCCGAACCTCAAGGAGCGCTTGTAGGCGGCGGAAACAAGGCTAGGCGTGATTTGTATCTGAGAAGGCATTGGAGGCACAGGCGCAGAGGTAGAGGACGGCATACAAGCTGAAACTATTTAGGAAATTATAAATTTTTTCTAGGTGGCTTCATTCATTAAGTCTGGACTCTCCTAGTTTTTTGTCCTCTGAGACATATGTGTATCAATGGAGCGCGCGCACCCTGGAAGCTTTGGAGAAGTGGCTAAGGTGAAGCTTACCCTTGTGTAACTTTGTGAGAGGAAAAGTGTGAATTCTTTTGTAAAAAGCCAAGCATCAGGAGGAAAAGTGAAGAAAAGAACTATTTTGCAACTAAGTTTTCGATGGTTTTCATGTCCTCTTCTAGGTCTAGTAGCTGGATCAGGGCCCTGTGCTTTAACTCGAATAGTTGGGCAGGGCTTTCCACGATTATTGGCTTCCCGTCTAGAGCCTCCAAGGCGTGTTCTGGGGACAGGGAATCGAGGCAGACAATGTCTACCTTTTCTTCGGGGACTCCGAGTGCCTCGGCTATGTCTACGGCTAGCTCTCCGAGCTTGTAGAGGTCGCATCGTGGCTCCATGAGGACTGCTATGTCGTAGTCGCCTTTAAGTGTGTACCCCTTTGTCCTGCCGCCGTAGAGGAGGGCGATGGCGACTCTGCCCTTCAACACTTGCCTCAGCTTTTCCACTAGCAAGTCCGTGTCTTCGCTTGGGGGGTCTATGGGCTTGGTTTCGAGGCGGCTCATTATTATGGAAGCTATTCTTGGAGCATCTGTTTTGAGCCTCTCTGCAAAGGTAAATACCTTTTCCCTGTCAACGTCTGCATAGGCATGTACAAGGATGTTTCTTAGCCCAGCCATAGACCTCAGCTTGGAGGCGTCCTCTTCATCTAGGATCCCGAGATCCCTCAAGATATAGCCTATCTCGGAATATGCTCTAGGCCTCTGGCGTCCCAGAGCAGAAATTACCATTAGACCAAGATCGAGGAGGGCTTGTATGGTTAGCTGGATTAGCCTCTCTAGTCCCCTATAACTCTTTTCTGTTTCCATCTCTCCTACGAGTTCCTCTACAAGGCTGAACTGCTTCTTAATTCTTTCCAAAACATCCACGTGACAACACCTGTGGTTTAGGGGGTTCCCACTCTTATTAAAATATGCCTGAAAGAATTACCCCCTAAACAATTGCATCTAGATTCTCAAAGTGTGACTTTGTGGGTTTTTGTATAATTGTATGTTAGACTAGGGTGATTATTTAGCCTTTTAATGGTGCGCTGAAAGATCTAAGGGGAGAAGAGTAAGACTAGGAGTAGTGCTAGGGGGACTGTGAGCTCGTCTAGCACCGAGGTTCTGGTTGAGGCTTCTATGGCTGTAGCTGTCAGAGACGCTAGGAGCGAGGTTGGGAGCTGTAGGCCAACTATGAGGCAGGAAGATATGCTTGTAGCTAGCATTGCCAGGGATCCGGAAAGGGTCTTTCTCTTGTTGAATGGCCATCTTGGTCCATCTATTGCTTTTCCTGTTATCGCGGCGGCCGCGTCTCCGAGGCTTGATATCATTATTGCCGCTACTGCGCGCCGGGGTTCTAGGAGGATTATTGTGATGAGGGTTAGGAGCCAGAAGTAGATTGTGCCTGTGAAATATCTGCCTTGTCTTTCTTCTTGGCGGGCCATTATCTTGTAGGTGTCGTATGCTATTGGGACTTTAATGTTGAGACCTTTCCTTAAGGATATCTCATTGAGGGTATAGAGTAGGAGGAAGAATGCAGAGATGATGACCCCCGCTAGCCTGCCCATCCAGATGATTACTGGGTATGCTAGGAAGCCTGGTATTACATGTATGCTTTTCCTCTTGAGCTCTGCTGAGACTTCGCTTTTCATGGTTTCACTCGAGGAGGAATGCGAGTAGACCCATAAATAGGGGGATTTTGAGTATCCTGGTGGCTCTCCATGCATTGGCTACTGGGTTCCTCCATAGCAGTCGTAGTGAGTATAGTACCGGCAGGTCTACGCCTAGAAGGGCGAGGGCGAGGTATCTCGTGCTGTAGCCGAGGAAGAGTGCCGGGAGGGGGCTTATTGCTACAAGGGCTAGAAGGACAGCTCCGCTTGCCTGCATGGCTGTCCTGGGACCATGTTGGACGGCTATTGTCTTTATGCCGGCCTCGGCGTCGCCCTTTATGTCTTCTAGGCTTTTCGCGAGTTCTCGTCCAAGAATGATCGTGAATGCGTAGATGCTTGGGAGAATTGATAGCTGTGGTTTTGGAGATGCAACTCCTCCATAAATGATGTTTAGGGCTGAAAGGAGAGATACAAGGATATTCCCTGGGAGACCACTACTCTTGGCTCTCCACGAGTAAATGAAAAGTAAGAGGAAGCTAGCTACTGCTAGGGCCCCGCACACCACTGACACGTATATGCTTGAGGCGATCCCAAGGGAGGCGAGAAGAAGCCCTAATGTTAGACCTTGCCGTGGAGTGATTATGCCTCTGGCCAACGGTCTCCAAGGCTTGTTTACCTTGTCGACCTCCAAGTCGAAAAAGTCGTTTATAATGTTCCCCCAGGCTCCAAGCATGGCGGCGCCCAGAAACAGTAGAGACGCTTTTAAGGGGTCGCTTCCTCCTCCAATCGTGTAGCCCACTAGGGCGGCGAAACCGATTATTAGGCAGTTTCCAGGACGAAGAAGGTCGATCGCACCAAGTATGGTACGAGTTGATCTTTCCATGAATCCCTTTTATTACTTCAGCATATAGTCAAAAAGCTTTCTTTCCATTGGATTAGGGATAAGAATACAATGGTTCTGTCAACGAAAGAAGGCCATCATGGACTTAAAAGATAAAAGTTTTAGAGATTTTCTCAGGGCTTTTTAGATTTTGATATGTCGTGGTGTTAAGGGAGCTTGGGGCTGTTGGGGGCTAGTCTATTATTCTTCCTATTATTAGTTCTATGTTTTTCTCTTTTGCTTTTCTCTGTATTTCTTGGGCTACGTCTCTTTTGGCTGTGAGGATTACTAGTATTTTTCTGGGCTCCTTTGCATACCTTGTTTTTGCTAGTTCTGCTTTTTTTGAGGAGCTTGTCTACTTCCTGGGGTGTATCTGCGTGTGCTGTTACTTCGCCTACTATGAGGGGGTCTTCTAGGAAGATGTCTATTTCTTCGCCGTCTATGACTTTTCTTGTGGGCTCTACTCCCTGGGGTATCTGACCTGACTTTTGGAGGCTTGCTGTTAGGAATTTTCTTACGAATTCTTCGAAGGTTATGCCTGCGAACTTGCTTAGCTCGGCGAAGCCTGCTATCATCGCGCTTGCCAGGGAGTCGACGCGTTCCTCAAGGGAGCCTACACGTTTATCTAAAGAGTCGACTCTTTTCTCTAAGGATTTTACACTTTTCTCCAAAGAGTCTATCCGTTTCTCTAGAGAATCCACACGTTTATCTAAGGAGTTTACGCCTTTTTCTAGAGAGTCTACACAGTTATCTAAAGAGCTCAAGCTTTTCTCTAGGGAGTCTACACGGTTGTCTAAAGAGTTAACGCGGTTTTCTAGCCTGCTTTGGGATTCCCGGATTTCTTTGAGCTGTGCCAGTATTTCTTTGAATTTCTCTTCGTGTCTTGCAAGTATCTCCTCGTGCCTATTAAGTATAGAGACTATTTCTTCAAACTTCTCGTCGTGTTTCTGGAGTCTTTTTAGTATCTCGTCATAGCCAATCATGCCTGCTACTGCGCGCGCTATATATTTAAGGTGGTTGATCCCTATGTATTCTTTGGAACCCCTTTCAATAAATTGCTATATTTACTGCTGAGAGGATGCTTGTTAATATTTTTCTCTCTCGTTGTTTAGGGTTTCTTGTGCTATTTGGTGGAGTTTTTGCTGGTCTATTGTTGTGGCTTGGCTTGACTGTCTCTTGAATGATTTTGCGACTATTATGTATTCTTCTTTCCTTGTGTCTTTTTTCCAGC
>Ga0334722_10000620_pt1 | contig 50504 bp, 38 predicted proteins | sample C3_bottom_MG_FD_207210 | JGI IMG/M metagenome (GOLD analysis project Ga0334722, IMG submission 207210) | Sediment microbial communities from Yellowstone Lake, YNP, Wyoming, USA - C3_bottom | ecosystem: Environmental > Aquatic > Freshwater > Lake > Sediment | place: USA: Wyoming | collected...
AATGAGACCATCTCTCAGACCGATTCGGTCTACGTAATCGATGCCGACAAGTGCACCGAGTGCGTGGGCGCCCACGACGCGGCGAAGTGCGTGGAAGTGTGTCCTGTCGACGAGTGCATCATCACCGACCCGAACCACACCGAGTCTCGCGAGGAACTCGAGGCGAAGTACCACCGCCTGCACGCATAGTCGGTCCGCCGACTGTGGACACTTTCGGGGGGCCCCGGTGGTCCCCCGACGCTTGTACGCGTGCGCCCCACGCCGCCACCTGCTTCGCCGGCGGTAATTCTGCGCTACCATTACGGCGCACCGCATGATCGAGTCACCCACCCGGACCCCGGCCGTGAACGGCGCCGCGACGCGATCGAACACGATTGCCTGGACGGCAGCGGCCCTCGCTTACGCCGCATTGACCCTTGCCGCGACGTGGCCGCTGGCCCGTCGATTGTCGAGCGCGGTGGCGCACGACAGCCTCGACCCGGTGCTCAATGCCTGGATCCTCTGGTGGAACGCCCACCACGTGCCACTGACGACCGCGTGGTGGAGTCCCCCGTCGTTCTATCCGGCGCAGGGCGTGCTCGCCTTCTCGGAACACCTGCTCGGATTCGCGCCATTGACGTCGCCGCTGATGTGGATCGGCCTGTCGCCGATCGCCGCGTACAACGTGGCGTTCCTGGCGTCATTCCCCTTGTGCGCGTTGGCGATGCACGCGCTCGTCCGTCATTTGACTGGTCGCCACGATGTGGCCGTGGTGGCCGGGCTGCTATTCGGATTCGGCCCGCTGCGCGCGTCGCAACTGGCTCACCTGCAGGTATTGTGGACGTTCTGGATGCCGCTGGCACTGCTGGGCCTCCACGAATGGCTCGAGGGCCGCCGGCGCGGCCTGTGGATCTTCGCAGCCGCCTGGCTCTTCCAGGGCTGGTCGAACGGGTACTTCTTCTTCTACTTCTCGGTGTGCGTCGGGCTCTGGCTGGGGTGGTTCGTCCGGACATGGCGACAGGCGCTTGTCGTGGCAGGCGCCTGGAGCGTGGCGGGCGCATGCATGTTGCCGGTCCTGCTCGAGTACCGGCATTGGCAGAATACCTACGGCTTCTCCCGCAGTATCGTCGAGATCGAGCAGATGAGTGCCGACGTGGCGTCGCTGCTGCGCGCCACTCCGGAACTGTCGATCTGGGGCGGCCGCCTGCTCGCCCCCCGCGCGGAAGGCGCGCTGTTTCCTGGCGTCACCGCGCTGGTGCTCACGGGTCTGATTGCCGGATGGGCCTGGTGGCGCCGGGCGCCCTGCCGAGTCGAGCGTCGCTGGTGGCAGTGGATGCTGACCGTCGCTTCGAGCGTCGTCTTTCTGGTGGCGCTCTGTGCGCCGGTGTTCGGGCCGTGGGCGCTATCGGCCGGCCCCTTCGCCATCACGATTTCCACCGTCCACAAGCCGCTGTCACTGGCGCTCGTGCTGCTGGCCATGTACGCGGTTTCCAGTGCGCGCTTCGTCAGGGTGTATCGCAGCCGATCGGCGCTCGCCTTCTACGGGATCGCCGCCGCGGCCCTCTGGCTCCTGAGCATGGGACCCACGCCCTCGCTCGGGGACACGCCTGTCTTGTACAAGGCGCCCTACGCGTGGCTGATGCAATTGCCGGGATTCGACCACCTCCGCGTGCCTGCACGATTCGGTCACGTGGCGATGGTGGCGTTGACGGTCATCGTCGGCGTCGGGCTCGACCGCGTCCTGCCGCGGACCGGCCGGTTACGCGTGGCGGCGATCCTGGTCGCTTGCGTCGGCGTGGTCGCGGATGGTTGGATGCAGCCCATTCCACTGGCCGACGCGCCGGGCGCCTGGACCCTGAAGACCGCTCCGGCCCTCGGTTCCGTGGTGCTGGAGCTTCCGCAGCGCGACATTGCGCAGGAAGTGGCCGCGCAGTACCGCATGGTGTTTCACGGGCGCCCGACGTTCAACGGCTACAGCGGCTACGTGCCCGGCCACACCGCGATTCTGGAAATGGCGGGGTGGGCCCCCAACCCGGATGTGATTCGCGCGGCGCGTCAGGCCGCGGATCTGCATGTGGTGATCGACCGCCGACACGACCATGCGCCAGGGTGGGTCGCGGCGCTGAGGGCTACCCCGTCGGCGAGACTGCTCGAGGAGAATGACACCTGGTCAGCCTGGGCGGTGCCGCGCGCCGCCGGACCGGATTCGGTGGATGCGTCACGGATCGATGCCGCACCGGTTCGTGTGAGTGCGCCGCCCGCCTCGATCGATTTGATCGCGCTTCGCGACGGCGATCCGGCGACGGTCTGGATGCAGGGGCGGCCCCAGCGCCCGGGCGAACGCCTCGACGCCGACTTTGGCCGCGTCGTCGACGCCGGCGCGCTCGTGATGACCCAGGGCCCGCTGGCAGCCAGTTTCCCCCGCGGCCTGCGCATCGAGACGGCGCAGCAGGACGGCGACTGGACCGTGCAGTGGGTCGGCAGCGTCGTCGAACGAGCGTTCGCCGGTGCGTGCGCGAATCCGCGGGCCGTGCCGATCCGCGTTCCGATCGGCAGTTCCTTCCGCTACCTCCGGCTGACGCAGACCGGCACGGACGACGCGGTTCCATGGGGTCTTGCGGACGTCGGCGTTCAGTTCCGGCCGCCGCAAGCGTTTGCGGCCGGGGCTGCCAGCACACGCTAGCGCCCACGCCATCTGGAACTCGCGCTCGGGTTTGGGCTATCCTGACTTCAGTTCCTCGAATGCCGGTTCAGACGCATGAGTGACCACGTTCTTCGCCGCATCCTCACGGGCCGTGCCGCCGCCGCGCTGCTGGCACTCGTGCTCGCCGCTCCCGCCCTGGCGCTATCGCCGCAGTCGCCCCAGGGCCTGCCGACACGGCTCAAGACTCCGGCGGCGAAGCCCCCTGGGACGCCTCGGGCCGCCCCTGCCGCCCCTGCCGCACCGGCCACACCGGCCAAGCCAGCGGCAAAGCCGGCGCCCCCGAGAACCGAGAAGCCCGTGCCCTTTGCTGCGGGCGAGACGCTGACCTACGACGTGTCATGGTCGATGGCGTTCGTGACTGCGGGCGAGGCCACGCTGCGCATTGTCGACAAGCACGTGTCCTATGGCGCGCCCGCGTACTACATCGTCGGCGAGGGCCGCCCGTCGCCGATGCTGGCAAAGCTGTATTCGCTCTACTACAAGACGGACACCCTGCTCGACGCGTATACGCTGACGTCGCAGCGCGCCTCCACCTACAGCGATGAGAACGGGCGCAAGCGCACCAAGTCGCTGCTCATGCATCCCGACGGGCGCACCGCGACGTTCGAAATGCAGACGACGACGCACATGACCAAGGAGATCGCCGTCCCGGCGCAGGCCCAGGACGCGCTCTCCGCGCTCTACGCGATCCGCGCCATGGCGCTGAAGCCCGGCATGAACATCCGGATGCCGGTCTGCCTCGATGACGGCGTCTATGCGCTCACGGCCACCGTCAGCCCGCGCGAGGAGATCAAGACCGGGATCGGCACCGTGCCCGCGCTCAGGCTGAGCCCGTCTGTCGTGGATCTGCAGGGCAAACCGGCTGGACGGAAACTGACAATCTGGATGTCAGACGATGCGAAGCACCTGCCGCTGCGCCTGCAGGCGGAACTGACCGTTGGCAGCTTCAATCTCGTCTTGCGCGAGGCGAAGTAGGGCCGCCCGTCAACAGGCTCAGCAGCGCCGCCCCACCCCAACAGAAGTGAATGGCAACGAACGCGGCGACGACATAGAACCACGCGTTCCAGTCGCCGGTCCGCCGGCACGCGTCTCCCGCGGCCACGGCCAGCGCCACCCCATACACCGTCAGTAACCACGCGGCCAGCCAGGCGGATCCTGACAGCCACGGCGAGGTCAGGACCAGGAGGATCACCGCGGCGACGAACGCAGGCGGGACGGCCTGGCGCCAGCGAAGCGATTCCGGGTACTGGCGCAGCATCCGCATTTTCCACTGGCCGTATCGCCCGTACTGCGTCGCCAGCGCCCCCAGGGTGGGCCGGGCGAAGTACGTCGACTGCATGCCTGGGTCGAGCACCACACGCCGCCCGCTTCTGCGAACGCGAAAGTTGAACTCGTAATCCTCGTTGGTGAGCAGGTCCTCGTTGTAGCCGCCCACGGATTCCCAGAACGATTTCTGAAAACACCCGAACGGCACGGTATCGACGTCGCGGGCCGCCGCGTGTGCGTCTGCCACCCGGTAGACCGCGTCGCCCGCACCCATCGGGTGCGAGACGGCCAGCGCGATGCCCCGAGCCGCGAGGGTCTCCGCGCCAGGCCTCACCCGCCACACGCCGCCCACCACGCCGACGTCGTCCGAACGCCGCAGCGTCTCGACCGCCCGCGCCACGTATTCAGGGTTCGGCGCCGAGTGGCCGTCGAGGCGAACGATGACCGCCCCGGTGGCCTCCCGCACGCCGAGATTCACGGCCCCGGGAATGGACGCCCGGTCGAACGGCACGATCCGGACGGTCAGTTCGCGGTGCGCCTCGACGTAGCGGGCCACCGTCTCGCGCGTGTCGTCGCTGGAACTATCCACCAGCACGACCTCGTCCGCCGGGCAGGTCTGGGCACCGACGGCATCGAGCAGGCCACTGATGTGGCGCGACTCGTTCCGGCACGGCACGACAATGGAGATGCGCATGGCGTCCGCCCTCATCGCCGCTTCCACACGATCGAGCGGACTTCCGGGCCGAGCGACCGGTCGCCGAGCGCCTGGAGAAACAGCCACGCACCCACCACGAGTTTGGGACCGTAGGCGATCAGGTAGAGGACCACGGAATACGCGACCGCCACCGAGTGGTCGATGCGGTAGACGCCGAGGACGAGGACGGTCACGTACTGGAAGACGCCGAGATTGCCAGGCGTCGAGATGGGCGCGCTGATGATTTGCAGCGACAGCAGCACGAGCAGGGCTGCCGCGAACGGCACCGAGAGGTTGAAGGCCCTGAACAGCAGGTAGTTCGTGGTCACCGACAGCGCGAGGATCAGAAACGACCACGCCAGGGCCGGGACCAGCGCGCGGGGATCCCGCAGGTGCGCCGCCTCACCGAGCGCCGCCGCGCCGTGCTTCGCGAACCGGGCCATGCCCTGGTGCGTCAGTCGTTCGATGCGGCTGTTCAGCCACGCGCGGACGCGATCGCCGAGCACGACCAGGACGGCCGTCGCGCACGCCGCCACGAGGCCGGCGAACGTCAGTGCGCGGACCGGGCCTTCCAGTTGCACCGGGAGGGCAACCTGCATCACGAGGGCGATCGCCGCGACGGCAATCATCGCCGTATCGAGCAACCGTTCAACGATGAGCGTCATGAAGACCCGGCCCACCGTCTGGCCGTCGCTGCGGCAGATCATCGCGATGCGCAGGATTTCGCCGATGCGGATCGGCATGACGATGTTGACCGTCTGGCCGAGGACGACGGCCCTCGCGAGGGATGCCAGCCGGGGCCGCCGTTGCCCGATGGCGTCAGGCGCCGGTTCACGGGCGTCGCGTGACGCGGAGCCTGCCCCCGCCGGACGAGGAGAGGCCGGCGCTGGCGCGGATGACAGCGTGCTCGTCGTGAACAGGACCTGCCAGCGGACGATGACCGCGGCCACGCTGGCGACGACTGAGACCAGCGCGAGCATCGTCCAGATCGGATCGGCGAGGCTGATGGCGTGCCACAGGCCCGCGGGGGACTCCCCGCGGAACGCCAGCCACAAGGCCAGCAGCCCGATCATGGAACCGATGACGACGCGCATCCTGGCCAGTGTAGCCCAGGTCGCGCCGGCTCTACTGACTCACCTGGCGCTTCAGGTAGTAGTAGGTCTGGGTCCGGCTGGTATTGCCCGAGTATTCCGTCTGGTTGATCACCGAGACCAGTTCCCACCCGTTCGAGCCGTAGCCCCTGAGGGGCGTCCCACCGCCCGGCGCCGCTTCGCTCAGTACCTGGTACTCCCACGACACCTTGGTGGCGGTGGCGGCGGGCGGCCCCGGCACCCGCTGCTGCCAGGCCCGCAGGCCAATGCTCCCGACGCCCACCAACAGGACTACCAGCAGGCCCAACCGTCTCGTCCGTTTGCTCATCGCGCCCTCGTTGTGAACCGAACCGTGCATGGGTAGACAGGATGATACTTCAGACGTCGCGCGGCGGACGCCGGCTGGGAGATCGTGCCGCCTACCAGTGCCGAATGTCGTCGGCGGCCTCGGCCGGGTTTGGCGGCGCGATCTGAGACTGGATCCATCGGGTCACGACCTGCCGGGTCCCGAGTCCGACCGCCAGTGCCAGCGCCAGCGTCACGCCCCCCAGCACGATGAGCAGCGCCGCGGGAACGATGGCTCGCCCGATCCCGACGTGATCCAGCGCCACGGCGCTCGAGAGCACGATAATCCCGGCCCGCGTCAACGATCCCAGCAGCTTGGCACCCGAGAGGCCCCGATTGACCGCGCCGATCAAGACGCTGCGCGACACGACCCGGGCGGTCATGATGCCGATGAAGAAGATCGCGACGCCAATGGCGAGATCGGGCAGATACAAGAAGAACCGCTTCGTGAGGTCCGACGCCAACGACGCGTCGAGCGAGTACAGCACGAGCGTCGCCGTCATCACGGCAAACGCCAGTTGCACCAGCCTGACGAGCACGGCGGACGCGCTCAGGATCCCGGCCCGTTCGAGCCACGACGACACGCCGAGCTTGGTGGCCCGGCGTTCCACCGCCGACCGGCGAAGCAGGAAGCCCGCCACCCTGCCGGCCAGGACGGCCAGACCTGCGCCAATCGCCAGGAACAGCAAGCTGGCCAGCACGTTGGGGATGAGCGCCACAGACTGGGTCGCGAACTGCTGCCATGCCTGCGTGAAGATCTGTTGTACCACCTGCCACATATGAGCCTCCCCTGCTGTTTCGCCTCGGTGTTGCCGCCCAACGGTGCCGCGCGCGCTCGTCAGCGATTCCCGGCCCAGCGCCGGCGCAGGTAACCCTTTTCCTGCTCGAACGTCTCGCAGAGCCGCTCGATCCTGGCCTCCACCTGTCGTGCATCGGCGTCGGCCATCTCGATGACAAAGGATGCGACGCGCCCCATGTACAGCGGGAGCGTGGCTCGCACGAGGTCGTCGCGTTCGGTGACGCGCACATGATAGGCGGCGGCCAGGTCGTAGACGAGGCGCACCCAGAGTTGATCGTCGATGGCGCACTCGCCGTCGCCCCGGGCGGCGATGCTCTTCAACCGCGCCATGTCCGCCTTGTCGAACATCGTGCCCCAGATGGTGTCGAGATCCCGGACTCCGCGCCGGAAGTGTTCGACCATGCGCGGGGCGTTGACCCGGATCGGATCCAGTCCGACGTCGTACCGGAACCCGAGCACGGCCACGGGACGAGACCCCTCGACCGCCAGCCACGAGTCCTCGTGCGTCTCCATCAGCCGGAACACCGTCCCGAGCACCTGCACCAGCATCGCGCTGAGGTCGGCGCCCGGGTCCTTTGCGTCGTGGAGCTTCGCGCCCAGGAACGCCTGGCACAACGCGAAGCCGCCGCAGATGGCGGTGGTGGTCATCCAGATGTCGATCCCGAACCGCGCGACGTCGGTGTCCCAGACGGGGCGGCTCAGGAAGTGCCGCATTAGCGGCAGAGACATCCCGAAGTCGCCGCCAATCGGCTGCCGGATCTGCTTCCCGTACAGGGCGCGCGTCATCGGATACACCACGTTGTTCGTGATCGTTCCGTCGAACTTGTGCCGGAGGTAGTAGGGCGCCACGAAGTCGACCCCGAGGTCCATCACCGGGGCAATCAGCAGGTGGATCCACTCCGGCGTGATGCTGCGCAAGTCGGCATCCACCACGGCGCAGGCCTTCGCGCCCAGCACGTCGGCCGCCCGGAAGATGGTCCGGAACGCGCTGCCCTTCCCCGGCAACCCGTGATACGGAATACTGAAGCGATGGATCGGGCGCACGGGGTGGGACACCATCATCACCGACGTGTCCGGGCTGGTGGTGCCGGCGACCACCGCCTGCGTGCCATCGGTGGACCCGCCGTCCGAGTTCAGCACCAGCGACTGCGCGCCGGGGTAGTACTTCGCCAATCCGGCCTGCGCCGCCCCGACCACGTGACCGATCGTCGCCGCGTTCTGGTAGCTCGGAATGCCGATCACAACGTCGGCGTGGCCGATCTCGGCCAGCCGCGCAGCGACCTCCGGCCGAAGAACATCTGGGTGAGCCATCACGTCCGCTCCCGGGACGACCCGCCCGCCACCGGGATCGCGGCATCCTGCCACTGGTCGAGCACCGCGGTGACGGCTTCGGCCCAGCCCTCCGGTCCGCTGGCCCGGGTAATCCGGGCGGTAGGGACTTTTCGTGCCAGGCGGGCCGTGGCGCCGCTCATGTCGTTCCTGACGATCACGGGGCGGTCCACGGCGCGCAGCATCGACATGTCATTGAGGCCGTCCCCCAACCCGACCAGCACCACGCGCTCGCCGCGACGGGCAAACAGCGTCCGGAGTTCAACGACGGCCTTGCCCTTGTCGGTGTCGCCGGTCGCGTGGTCGTACCGCCCCCCCGACACGACCCGGACGCCCTGATTCCGGAGCGCCTTGAGGAACCGGCTCCGAGCCGCCACGTCCGCATCGAGCAAGCGGAACGGTTCGTCGTACTGACGCATCTTGGCGAGTTGCGCGTCCATCAGCGACAGCCCGCAGTCCGCGGCCACCTCCCTGACGGTCATATCGGAGAACCCGATCACGGTCACCTGCTCGGCGACCGCCACCGTCCTGAGCACGTCCACGATCTCCGCGTAGGGGCGGCCCAGTTCCACCGTGAATCGCTCGTCAGCGGACGCCGCGCCGGACGCCGGGGTGTCGAAGTACCCGGCCGGAGCCACGATAGCCCCGCCGTTCTCGACCACGAAGGCGCCGCTCAGCCCAATCCGGCGCCGGAGCGCGTCGATTTCAGCCCGCGTCTTGCTGGAGGCCAACACCAGCGGCACGTCCAGCGCCATCACCCGCCGGAGCGCGCCCATGGCCGGGCCAATGGCGTACGTCACCGGGTCGAGGAGCGTCCCGTCGAGGTCCGTCACAATCACGAGTCGCATCGTTACCCGTCCCCGCGCGTCATGCCGCGCCGTACTCGAGGCAGTCCTCGTCGACGGCCACGCGCAACTGATCCAGGAAGTCCGGAATCGCCGACACGATCCGGTTCCAGTTGGGAATCAACGGCGCCCCGAGCGGGTCTGCGAGAAAACGCTCGCACGCCGTGCGCAGCGCGCCGGAGAACACCGACACCATCGTTTCTTCGCTATGCCGATCGAAGGCCAGCCCGTTGATGGCGGCGTCGGCGTGATACCGGGTGATGGTGTCCTGCGCCATGCGGATGTACTGCACGAGGAGAGTCTGGAACAGCCCCTCGGTGAACACGATGCCCTCGGCCGCGAGGGTCCGGATCAGGTTCTGCGCGATGTCCGTGCACATCCGCAGGAGGCCCTTCGACTGATCGTCGGCCGAGACCTCCTGGTGTTTGTGGTCGTAGTTGAAACAGAGCTCGGTCTGGCAGACGCGCTTCAGCGCGCAGTTCCGATGGACTTCGGCCAGGACGCCGATTTCAAGGCCCCAATCCGAGGGGATGCGATTGACCCGGGCGAGGTCGGCCTTCATGGCGAACTCTCCGGCCAGCGCGTACCGGAAGCTGTCCAGATAGACGAGCAGCGGCTGCCGGCCGACCACGACCTCCAGCGACCGCAGCAGGGGCGTCATGAACAGGCGCGTGACGCGTCCGTTCATTCGGTCGCTCACCCGTGCGTAGTAGCCCTTCGCAAACTCGAAGCCCAGCGACGGATGGACAACCGGATAACAGAGCCGGGCCAGCAGCTCCCGGTCATAGGTGACGATGTCGCAGTCATGGACCGCCAGCGCGTGGCAACGAGCTTCGCTGAGCACCAGTCCGTACGCAATCCAGCACGCGAATCCCTTCCCCGCCTCGGACTCCAGGAGCCCGGCGTCGTGCAGCTGGCGGAGCACCGCCTTCACCCGCTTCCCATCGAGCCAGATGATGCGGACGCGCTGGTTGGCCTTGGCAAACAGCTCACGCGCCCGCGCCACGCCGTCCTCAGATGCCCGGCCGAGGCTGACGACCACGGTGTCGAGATACCGGACGCGCCGCAGGTGCTCAACGATGCGAGGCAGGGCCGGCCGATCGAGTTCGTCGATCAGACACGGCAGCACCAGCGCGAGGGGTTCGGTGACGGTGAACCGCTCGAGGTCCCGCTCGAGCTGCTCGACCTTGGCCCCGCCAAGGCGGTGCAACGTCGCGACTACTCCGGTTTGATAGAAGTCGGGCATCGTGAATTCCTTCCTGCCCCTCCTACGGTAGGGCGCCGGGTCATCCGCCACCATCAGGCCGGGACCGGATTCCGTTCGGAACGGGGCGGTAGGACGAGGGTGCGTGAATGGGCGTACAATCCGGTACATGACTGGCCCAGGGTCCGCAGGATCCTCGACGGAGCACCCGGCCCGCCCGGCGCCACCGCGGCGCGGCCCGCTCGCGACGGTGATGCTGGTCGGCTTCGGCGTGACGACCCTGTTGTGGCTGGTGGCCGGCGCCGATCTCATGTGGCGCATAGAACAGATGGACCGGGAGGTCAGCGCCTCGACCGATCGGGTCCTTCACTCCGAGCAAGCCCTGGAAACGATACGCACCACGGTCCTGCTAGGCGCGATCGACTGGCGGGATGCCTTGCTCGACAGCGACGGCGCGACCCAAGCCGGAGCGTACGTGAGCAGACTTCGTGAGTACCAGGCGACGTGCACCGCCGCGTTGGCCGGCCTTCGTGAGGCCGGCGCCGCCATGGCGGCCGCCGACGCGGTAACCGCGCTGGCGCGCGAGGTGAACGATTACTGGGCCTCGGCCCTGCCGATCATGACGCTGGCCACCGTGCAACGGGCCACCGATATTCGCAGGATCATGAAGGAACGCATCATTCCACGACGGGCCAACGTGCAACGCATCGTCGCTCAGGTGCAAGCGCTGAATCGGCTTCAATTCCAGCAACAGCACGTGCGCGAGACCGAGGTGTACGCCCGGTCGAAGACCCGGTTCCTGCTGACCGGGAGCCTGGCCCTGGTGCTCAGCCTCGGCGTGGGCGTCTTCGCGACGGGTCACGCTGGACGGCTGGAACAGGCGCTGCAGGCGCAGTCCGCGGCGAACGCCCAGAACGCGCTGAATCTCCATCGCCTGTCCGGGCGGGTGGTGCGGGCACAGGAGGACGAGCGGCGGCTGATCGCCAGAGAGCTCCATGACGAAGTCGGGCAGGCCCTGACGGCCGTCAAGATGCAACTCGCCGTCGCGCGCCGATCCGCCTCCGCCGCCGAAGCGGCGGGCCTCGACGAGGCCAGGACGGTCGTCGACACGGCGCTGCAGTCCGTCCGCCAGCTCTCGCGCCTGCTGCATCCGCCGATGCTCGATGACATGGGGCTCGTGCCGGCCCTCGACTGGTACCTGAAGGCGTTCGGCGATCGCGCGGGCGTCGCAACCGACCTGGTGCACGCCGGCATGGACGAGCGCCCGGTCCCGGCCATCGAGATCTGCCTGTTCCGGGTCGTTCAGGAAGCCACGACCAATATTGCCCGGCATGCGTCGGCCCGCGCGTGCCGGGTGTACGTGCAACGGCTGCCCGCGTCCGTGGTGCTGACCGTCGAAGACGACGGCTGTGGGTTCGACGTTCACCAGGAACGGCGCGGATCGGACGGCGGCCTGGGGCTGCTGGGCATCCGGGAACGTGTCGCCGATGCGGGGGGCACGTTCCGACTCGAGAGCGGACCCGGCAAAGGCACCCGGTTGTACGTCGAACTGCCGACTCCGGTCGGCATCGCCGCGTTCCCGGCGCCCGTCGCCGGTGCCCATCACCCAGACGATGTTCCCGCCACGGAGACCGACGATGGTACGCATCCTGCTCGCGGATGATCACACGCTGGTGCGTCAGGGGATTCGACGGATCCTGGAAGAGCACGCCGACTGGCAGGTAGTCGGCGAAGCGAGCGAGGGGCGGGACGCGGTGAAACAGGCGCTGCAGATCAAGCCGGATGTCGTCATCATGGACATCGGGATGCCGCAGCTGAATGGCATCGAGGCGACCCGCCAGATCACGAGGCGGGCACCGTCGTGCCGGGTCCTGATCCTGTCGATGCACGCCGACGAAGCGTACATCACGCAAGCCGTCGAGGCCGGCGCGAGCGGGTACATCCTCAAGGACTCCGCCGACGCGGAACTCGTCAAGGCCGTCACCTCCGCGATCCAGGGCCGGTCGTTCTTCAGCCCGAAGGCCACGACGGTGCTGCTCGATGAGTACCGGAAGACGCTCGCCCGCCGCGGCATCACGGACCGCTACGAGTCGCTCTCGGAGCGCGAGCGGGAGGTCTTCCAGTTGATCGCCGAAGGCCACTCGAACAAGTCCATGGCGACGATCCTGGGCGTCTCGCCGGCCACGATCGAGACCCACCGGGCGCATATCATGGAGAAACTGGACCTCCACTCGGTGGCCGAAATCGTCCTGTATGCGGTGCGAAGAGGCGTTATCAGCTAGCGCCCGCTACCCCGACATACCCTGTCTCCGGGGCCGGAATACTCCACCGACCCGATAGGAGCCGCCTGCACGCGTCGCTAGGCTGGTCGTGTGCGTGCGGAAGCTGTGCTTCGAATAGCCGGCATCCAGCAAACAGTTCCCCGCGCCGGGCCTCGACCCGGCGCCGGCGGTGTCGTGTGGCACGCCGAGTTCCAGCCAGGATAGGGGGATCCCGTGAAGCGATTACTGATCGTATCGAACCGGCTGCCGGTCACGATCCGGCGGCGCGGCGGCCGGCCCGTGCTCACACCATCCGATGGAGGGCTTGCCACCGGGCTGGGCGCCTTCCACGCGAAACGCGGGGGGCTATGGCTCGGCTGGCCCGGCGATGCCGCGGAGTGGTCACCCCATCAATGGGCCTGTATCGACGCGGAGTTGACCGAACAGGGCCTCGTGCCAATCTCGCTCGGCGCCGACGAGGTGCGAGGCTACTACGCCGGTTTCTCCACCGGGGTGCTGTGGCCCCTCTGCCACTACCTCGTGGACCGGATCCCGCTCGACAGCTATCACTGGAACGCGTATCAGGACGTCAACCGGCGCTTCGCCGATGACGTGGCCCGGCTCCATCAGCCCGGCGATCTGATCTGGGTGAACGACTATCACCTGATGCTTGTGCCCGCGATGGTGAGGGCCAGGATTCCCGACGCGCGGATTGCGTACTTCCACCACATTCCCTTTCCGTCGATCGAGGTCTTCCGGGCGCTGCCGTGGCGGCGCCCCTTGCTCGAGGGTGTGCTCGGCGCCGATCTGATCGGGCTACACACCGACAGCTACGTCCAGCACCTCCGTGCGGCATTCCGGCACACCCTCGGTGCCGAGGGCGGCCATCACGATGTCGAGTGGCAGGGCCGCTCGGTCGTCCTCGGCGCCTACCCCATGGGGATCGACGCCGCGACCATCGCCCGGGTGGCGGCGCGACCGGCCGTCCGGAAGGACATCGATCGGATCCGGCACGAGGCCGGCGGGCGGGCCATCATGCTCGGGGTCGACCGGCTGGACTACACGAAGGGAATCCCGCGGCGCCTCGTCGCGTTCGAACGGCTCCTGTCGAGGGATCCGTCGCTGCGTGACCGCGTGCGGCTCATTCAGGTCGCGGTGCCCTCCCGGGGCAACGTCGCTGCCTATCGCACGTTCCGCAGGGACGTCGAAGCCCTGGTCGGCCGGATCAACGGCCAGTTCGGGACCGTCGAGGCGGCGCCCGTGCACTACCTGCATCGGACCGTGTCGCAGCAGGAACTCACGGCCCTTTACGGGGCCGCGGACGTCATGATCGTCAGCCCGCTGCGGGATGGCATGAACCTGGTCGCGAAGGAGTTCGTCGCCGCCCGGACGGGCGACGACGGCGTGTTGATCCTCAGCGAGTTCGCGGGTGCGTCGGAGGACCTTCGCGAAGCGATCAGCGTCAACCCGTACGACATCGAGGGGTTCGCCGATGCCATGCTGCGGGCCATCGGGATGCGCGAGCCAGAATGCCAGGCCCGAATGCGGGCGCTTCGCCAACGTGTGTTCAGCAACCCGGTCGAGCGCTGGGTGAGCCGTTTCGCCGATGCCGCCGAGCGGGCCGGCCGCGAGCGGGTCCGGTCAGCCTTGCCGGGGGAACCGAGCGAGGCGGAGGATGCCGCCGTCCTGGATCACGTGACCCGCCTCGCAGCCCGCGCCGACACGGTGCAGTTGTGCGTCGACTACGACGGCACGCTGGTGCCGTTCGCGGACACGCCGGGACTGGCCGTTCCCGACGTGGGCCTGCTCTCCTTGCTCGGCCAGGCTGCGGCCACGCCGGGACTGACCGTCCACCTCATCTCGGGGCGAAGCCGTGCCACGCTGCAGGACTGGTTCCGCGATTCCGGCCTGTCGCTGTGGGCCGAGCACGGGCTCTGGCATTCGCGGGACGGCCGGACCTGGGAAGCGACGATGCCCGTGGATCCGCAGGCCCTCCGCAGGGTGCTCCCTGCCCTCGAGCGCGTGACCGCGCTGACCCCGGGATCATCGATCGAGGACAAGGGGCACTCGATCGCCTGGCACTACCGGCTGGCTGATCCCGACGCCGGTCCCGCCCGTGCGCACGACCTGGAGGCCGAGTTGATCCACCTGCCGACCGCCGGCCAGTTCGACGTCATCGCCGGCAACATGGTTGTCGAGGTCAGACCGAGAGGCGTGCACAAGGGTCTGGCCATCGAGTTGATCCGCGGGAAGGCTGATCCAGGGACGGTGATCGTGGCCATCGGCGACGACGTCACCGATGAAGACATGTTCGAGGCGCTGCATCCCTCCGGTGTCGGCATCTGCGTCGGGCATCGGCCATCCGTCGCGCGCCATCACTTGAGAAACTGGCAATCAGTGAGGCAGTTGCTGGCCCGGCTCGCCAGGACCCATGACTCGGCGTCCCCGGGGAACAGCGAGCAGGCGGCGATGCACTCCCAGGAGGTGCCGGCATGATCCGGAACCCATCGGCCACGCCGACGCGCGCGCCGGACCCGTTCGTGTTCATGACGGAACTGCGCCTGGCGGTCATCTCCGGGGTGGCCGCGCGTACGCTGCCGGAGTTGCGACACGGGCTTGAGACCGTGCCCGGCTCGTCGGTGTTCTACCACACGCACCAGGCCTACCTGGCTCAACACTTTCAGAAGCCGGTCTATTACAACGATTTTGCCCGATGGGTGTCCGACGCCCTGCGCGAGTACGTGCTGGCCGAGCAGATTGCGGCCCTGGACCTGCTGTCATTTACCAGCGTCCGCCAGTTGCGGGAGGCGATGCTGGCCCTGATGGACGCGCGGCTCGCCGCCCGGCCCGCCACCGCCGCGGCGCCGGACGGCGAGGCGTTCTACTTCTGCCGGGCGCGGAGTTTCATCTTTCCCTCCGGTCTGACGGCTCGCGAGGTCCCGGACTTGTTCCGGGCAATCGGGCAGGTGTCGGACGCCTCGCTGTACTACCATTTCTTCGAGGCCCGGCTGCGCCTCGGGCGCACGACCAACAACTTCTCCGATTGGCTGACGCGCCAAGGACGGCCCGACCTGGCGGCACAGATCGACGGTCTCGACCCCTATATCCGCACCTTGAGCGAGTTGAAAGAGGCCATTGCCGCGATCGGCAGAAAGGACGCGTGAGTGGTGAGCGGCGCCAGTCTTCAGGAGTTTGCGGCGGTCGTCGGCCCGGCCGTGACCGGGGAACTGTCCCGCCTCGCGGACGCCGTCAGGCACCTCCGCGTGCAACACGTCAACTCGACGTCCGTCGGAGGTGGGGTGGCGGAGATCCTGACGCGGATGGTCCCGCTGCTGCGCGAGCTCGGCATCGACACGCACTGGGACGTGATCAAGGGTGACCGCGAGTTCTTCGATGTCACCAAGGCCATTCACAATGGCCTCCACGGCACGCCGACCGAGATGACCGAGGCGATGACCGCGGCGTTCCTGCGGACGACGCAGATGAATCTCGACGAGTTCGTCCCGTGGGGGGATGTGGTCTTCATCCACGATCCGCAGCCAGCCGGCCTCATCGCCGCGCGCCAAGCGTCGCGCGGTCACTGGGTATGGCGCTGCCACATCGATGTCTCGGCACCCGACCCGCGCGTGTGGGACTTTCTCGAACCCTACGTCGTTCGCTACGACGCCGTCGTGGTGTCGATGCCCGGGTTCGCCCGGTCGCTGCCCGTCCCGCACTATCTGGTGGCCCCGTCCATCGATCCGATCAGCGATAAGAACCGCGAGTTGCCGCCGGAAGCGATCACGGCGGTGCTGGAGGGGTACGGCATCGATCCCAGCCGGCCCATTGTCACGCAGATCTCCCGCTTCGATCGGTTGAAGGACCCGCTGGGCGTCATTCGCGCGTACCGTCTCGCGCGGCGCCGCCAGGACTGTCAACTCGTGCTGGCCGGTGGCGGGGCCACGGACGATCCTGAAGGCGCCACGGTACTGCAGGAGGTCCGTGAGGCCGCCGGCCGCGATCCGGACATTCACGTCCTCGAGTTGCCGGTCTTCAGCGATATCGAGATCAACGCCCTCGTGCGCGGGTCGACGGTCGTGCTCCAGAAGTCCCTCCGGGAAGGGTTCGGGCTGACCGTTGCGGAGGCGATGTGGAAGGGAAAGCCGGTGATCGGTTCGGCGGTCGGCGGCATCCTGTCGACCGTCCTCCACGGGATCACGGGCTTCCTGGTGCACTCGCCAGAGGGCGCGGCAAGCCGCATCGTCGAGCTGCTGATGAACCCTGAGTTATGCCGCCGACTCGGCGAGAACGGCCGCCAGCACGTGCTGGCCAACTTCCTCACGACGCGGCACATCCGCGACTACCTGCTTCTGCTGCTGGCCCTGGATCGGCCCGAGCAGGACGTCACGCGGTTGTAGGCGAACGTTCTCTCGGGAACCAGCCGCGATCCCGGTCGCGCACCCGTGGTGGCGATCTGACCGGATTCGATCTGCTTGAGGCGGTCCGGTTCAGTCGCCGGATTGATGGGCCCCGTACCCGGCGCCGGGCCCCAGTCCGACAATGATCGCGCCAGGCGGCCGCGGGCACGGAGGGCACGACATGAGTGGATGGCTCAACAACCAGGCTCAGCTGACTGCCGCAGCCGCAGCCCTCGGCGCTGTCGTCGCCATCGCCTGGCTGGCGGCCCAGTTGGCTGCTCGTGCGGCACGAGCAGGACTGATGCGGGTGGCGGGCGACGACGCAGCGTCCCGCTTTTCCGCGCCAATCGTCCGCAAGCCGATCCGGATCATCTGGAGTGTGGTGTTCCTGTTGGTGGGCGCCATGCTGATGATGCCCGCACTGGATCTGGCCGGCCTTCGGGTACGGGGCGGACTCGACTTCGAGACGCTGGCGGCGTGGCTGCTCGGCCCCGGTCTCCGAATCGTGCTCATCACGCTGCTCGCCTACTCCGTCGCACGCGTCGTTGGTGCGGTCGTCGGCCGTTTTGAGCACGAGGTGAGCCGGGCGAACGGTTCAGGCAGTTCCGAACGCGCAAAGCGCGCCACCACCCTGGGCCGACTCGTCCGCAACGTCCTGAACATCCTGCTCTACGGCGTGGCCGGGCTCATGGTGCTCCAGCAGCTTCAGATCAACGTGCTGCCCGTCCTCACGGGTGCCGGCATCGCAGGTCTCGCGGTGGGTTTCGGAGCCCAGACGCTCGTCCGCGACGTCATCAGCGGGTTCTTCCTCATCCTCGAGGACCAGGTCCGCGTGGGCGACGTGGCCAGCGTCAACGGCACCGCCGGGCAGGTCGAGTCCATCAACTTGCGCACCATCACCCTGCGCGACCTGTCGGGCACGGTGCATATCTTCCCAAACGGATCGGTCCAGCAGATGTCGAACCTCACCAAGGATTTCGCCTACTACGTGGTCGACATGGGAGTCGCCTACAAGGAGGACACCGATCAGGTCGTCAGGGTGATGCGCCAAGTGGCCGAGGACCTCGCGGCCGACGAGGCGTACGGCCGGCACATGCTGGCACCGCTCGAGGTGCTCGGCGTTGATGCGTTCGACGAATCGCAGGTGACGATCAAGGTCCGCCTCAAGACACAGCCGCTGAGGCAGTGGGAGGTCGGGCGCGAGTATCGCCGCCGGGTCAAGAAGGCCTTCGATGCGCGAGGCATCGAGATCCCGTTCCCGCACCTGTCGGTGTACTTCGGCGAAGCGAGCAAGCCGTGGCGCATCGATCAGCAGGGCCCCGCCGATCTGTCGCGCTGAACAGCCCCTGAGCCGCGTCGCCTGCCGGCCAACCGCCTCCCGGCGCTTCAGCGTGGTGTCGTGGCCTCTTTGAGGACAACCTCCGCGATGGCTGGGACTCTCTCCCGGAGCACATCGGTCAGGCCGACCGCCAACGTGGACACGTCCTGGGGCACGACACCGATGATGACGATGTCTTCCGGATCGAGTTGAACGTGGGGCGCGGTCACGATGTCGGCCAGTCCCTGTTGATGGGCCGACCACCGGCGTGGTCTCTCGGCCGCCACATCGCGCGCGGTGAAGCGCACGATGGTGCCCGGCGGCGCCTCCCAGCGCACGGCGTCGACCACGACGACTCGCGAGCGTCCGCGCAGCTGGCCGCTGAGTTCGAACCCGCCGGTGCCGCCGTCGAGGACCTCCACACCCGGAGGGAGCCGGCGCTGCAGCAGATGCTGCGCGACGTGGACGCCGACACCCTCGTCGGCCATCAGCAGGTTGCCAATCCCGAGCACGAGGATTGGCTTGGTGGCGCCAGGCGCGTCCATCAGACGACCTGGAACACCTTGGCGGACTTCCCGGCCTCGAACAGGTGCACCGCGCAGGCGATGCAGGGGTCGAATGACCGGACGATCCGGGCGAGCGCGAAGGGGTTGGTGGTGTCCTCCACCGTCGTCCCGATCATCGCCTGTTCAATCGGTCCGGGCACGCCGGCGTCGTCGGCGGGCGAGGCATTCCACGTCGTGGGCACCACGGCCTGGTAGCGTGCGATCTTCTTGTTCTTGATCTCAATCCAGTGCCCGAGCGCGCCCCGGGCCGCACACCAGAGGCCCAGGCCTTCGGCACTCTCCGGGATCTTGTGTTCGGTGCAGACGGGCTCGTCCAGCTTGACGCTCATGATCATGCCGGTCAGTTCGTCGGCAATCAGCTTGCACTCGAGCGATCGCGCCACGTGCCGCCCCATGACCGACGGCAACTCATCCACGCCGACGTGGAGCTTCCCCAGCGTGTCGTCCACCAGCGGCCGGACCTTGGGATGGGCGTTCGACCGGTACAGGATCAGCAGCCGGGCGAGCGGTCCGACTTCGTAGGGACGACCGCCGTACCGCGGCGCTTTCAGCCAGCTGTAGGCGCCGGGTTTCGAGGGGCTCGGACTGGTGGCCCCGTTCGACGGAGGCCGGCCGCTGGGCGAGTCGTACCAGGAGGCCTTCACGTCCTCGGTGATCTGCTTCGGATCCACCGTGTCGAGTGTGCCGTCGTGGAGGCGTCCCATTGGAAAGAGGCGCTTCCGAAGCGTGACGTCCGGGGTCGCGTCGAGGTCGAACAACCCGTACGACAGGTAGTTCCCGCAGCCCTGTCCGATCTTGAAATAGTCGCGGTAGATGCCGCCCAGCGTCACCACGTCCGGAATGTAGACGGTATCGATGAACTCGGTCAGCTCCTTGAGGCGCCAGAGCGACGTCGTGATGTTGTCGATGCGCGGGATGATCGTGACGCCGCCCGGGGCGATGGACGCCATGTGCGGCATCTTCCCCGCCCAGATGGCGCAGAGTTCGTGGGCTTTCAACCGGATCTGGTAGGCGCGCACGTAGTGGTCCACCATCGCCTCGCTGACGTCCTTCGGAACCCGGTAGTCGGCCTCGTAGCGCGGCACGAACGGCGGAACATCCGGGCCCCGGAAGAAGTCCAGCGACGCCAGATGGTAGAAGTGCAGCACATGGGATTGGATGCAGTTGGCCGCCTGCATGATGTTGCGGATCACCCGGCCGTTGGCGGTGGGCATGATGCCGAAGGCGCTGTCGAGCGCCTGGGCCGAGGCGATCGCGTGCGGAGTCGGGCACACGCCGCAGAAGCGCTGCGTGATCTGCAGCGCGTCCAGCGGGTCGCGCCCGACCAGGATTTGCTCGAACCCCCGATAGAGCGTGCCCGCGACCCGTGCGTCCACCACACGCTTGTTGTCGACGGTCGCTTCGACTTTCAGATGCCCTTCGATGCGGGTCATCGGATCGATCACGATGCGAGTCGTGCCGGGCGTCGTCATGGCTCACCTCCGCTGGTACAAGGGCGAATGGGCATCGGGATACCCTTTTTCCGTGCAGCCGAAACAGGGCGCGCCGGCCCCGATGCACCAGTTGGTGCTGCCATTCCAGAGACGAATGGGACAGTCCGCGTGGGTGAACGGCCCTTTGCAGCCGAGCTCCAGGAGGCAGCCTTCCTGCCCCAGCCTCGTGGCAAAGACGCCGTCGTCGAGATAGTCGCGGTTGATGCAGCGGTTGTGAATCGACCGCCCGAAGAACAGTTTCAGGCGGCCGTCCTCATCGAGCTCCTTCGCGCTCGGCAGGCCGTAGAGCAGGATCTTGGACACCGTGCCGATGAACCAGTCGGGATGACAAGGGCAGCCGGGGATGTTGATGACGGGCGAGGTGATGTTGAGCCGCTTGTAGACCGCGGGCACGCTGATGCTGCCACTGGGATTGGGCGCGGCGGCTGAGACGCCCCCGTAGGCGGCGCACGTGCCGACGGTCAGCGTCGCCATTGCATTGCGGCCGAGGACTTCCATCCACTCCAGCATGGTGACCGGCACCTGCCCGCGCTCGCCGAGCGTCCCGTAGATGCCCTTGTCCTGCGTCGGGATGGCCCCTTCGACAATGAAGACGAACTTGCCCTTGTAGGTGTCGGCTGCCTGCCGCGCCGTGTCCGTCGACAGCGCACCGGTTGCCGCCATCAGCGTGCCGTGGTAACTCAGGATGAGTCGGTGGCCAGGCAGCACCTGTTCGAGAATGACGTTCTTGATGCTGGGGTGGATCGTGTTGATGACCGACACCGAGCACCCGCTGCACGTGGATGCCTGGAGCCAGATGATGGGGTACTCCTTGACCGCCTCCTGTACGGCCGCGGCAAGCCGCGGGAAGAACTCGTCGAGTTGGCTCATCGCCGCCGGCACCGCCAGGGCCCAGCGGACGAACTCCCGTCTCGAGACTGTGGGTAGTGGTGGCATGTGCATCTCCCGTGGTCGACACGTCGATCCGGGGGCAGGGCGGACATCGCTCGATACGGCGGGGCTGTGCGCCTCCTGGCCCCGGGGGCGTGCGTGGCCGGGAAGGCTGGGAGCGACCATGACGTTCCTGGTCGCGCCAGCAGCGGCGGTCGATTCCGCCAGCAGGGGTCTGTCGTCTCGGTGCGCTGCCGGCAGGCGGCAGCCATGGTCACCAAACGAGTGGTGCACGCGGGGCATCGACCGGGCGGAGGCCGCCGACCCGGTCACGGCTCCATTATCGACGTTGATTCACGCGTGTCAAGCTTCCGTATCACGCCAGGAATCGGGTGCCCTCGAGTCCTTCCCGGCTCACGGTCCGATTCTCGCGAGAATCCGCGCCAGCGCGTCGCCGGGCGCGACGGCTCTGCAGGCGTCGGGACGTCCCGTCCAGAGTTCTCGTGCCAGCTGGATGTTCTCCTCCGCCGCATCCGAGAACGACGGGGGCCGGCGCTTGGAGGCCACCGCTGCCCGGGCCTTGAGGGCCGGACTGGCGGGCGATTCCTTTCCCGATGGCCCAAGGCAGGTGTCCATTGCGGCGAGCAACTCCATCAGCACTTTCGTGCTTCGGGCGTACCGATCCGCGGATCGGAGCCCCACCAGCGTGGGATCCAGCGCCAGCACGTCGGCGGCCACGACCAGCCCCTGGGTGGCGCGCAGATTTGTCGAATCCAGCTGGACCGCCCGCTCGAACGCCTTCCTGGCGGCCGTGTAATCGGCCCGTGCGAGCTCGGCCTGCCCCAAGCCGGACCACGCACGCGCGTCATACGCCGTCAACCGCAGCGCCTGCCCAAAGACGTCTGCCGCGTCGTGCGCAGAGTCGAGCGCAAGCAGCCCCTCGCCAATCCGGTCGAGTACCGCGGGGTTCTTGCTGTGGTCGGTCAGGCGCAGCAACTCCGCCACGGCCAGCCGACCGGCCCCGGAACGCTTCAGCAGATCGGCCATCTCGAACCCGGCCTCGACGCGTTCCGGGCTGTCACTCGCGTCGCCAATGCCATCACTCGCCAGGCGATACGCGCCAATGGCCTCGTCGACGTGCCCCGTCTTCGCGAGGACCCGCGCCAGCCCCAGTTGGGCCGTCACGTTTTGCGGCTCCGTCTTCGTCACTTCCCGCAAGTACATCTCGGCTTCGCCCGGCCGGCCGTTCCGCGCGAGCGCGAGCGCGAGCGCGAGACGGTACTCGCCGCGATGGGACGACGATAGGGCGACCCGATACCGTTCGATCGCCTCGGCGTCCCGGCCCGCTCGAGCCAGCTGATTCCCGTCCGCGTAGGCACGCGCCGCCGTCTCCATGCGGGCCGCGTAGTAATGCTGGGTGAGGAAACCCGCGATCGCAAACACCGCCACCACTCCCACGACGACGGCCGTCAGCAGCGGCTTGAGCGACGCGGGCTCCTGGTGGAGCGTTTCGGCCAGGCTCTCATCGTCCACGGGACCATAGGCCTTCGGGAGGTCGTCGAGCGTCACCGTGCCGAGCAACTGGTGGACATTGTTCCGGCTCACGATCGGCAGGACGGTCAACCCGGTTCTCCCCATTCGCTGGAGGACCGCATCGGTCGAATGATCGACGTGCGCGTGAGGAAAAGGTTCGGGACCAGCGTCTGCTTGCAGGAGATCCCCGATGCGACGGCCGTCTTCACCCGCGTTGATTGCCGCGACCAGCCGCGTTTCCGCCAGCATCCCGACGAGGCGCGCCCCGTCCATCACGGGCCACGCGCCCCGGCCGGTCGGCGACCGTCGGGCAGCATGATCGGCCACCAGGTCGTCGGCGCGAAGGGTCTCGGGCGACCGGGACATGGCCTGTTCGACGGGCAACCCCTGAAATGGCGCCCGCGTCGGCGGCAGGTGGATGCGTTCCTGGTGCAACAGGGCCTCGTAGACGGTCTCGGGCTGGAGCCGCTGCGAGATGAAATAGCTGAGGAGGTTGGCGATCATCACCGGCACGACGATCGAGTAGTCGCGCGTGATCTCGAAAATCATGATCACCGAGGTCATGGGCGCGCGGATGATACCGGCGAACGCCGCGCCCATCCCCACCAGGGCGTACGCCCCCGGACTGCCCGTCACGTCGGGTAACCAGGCATGCGCGACGCTCCCGACGGCGCCGCCGAGCATCGCGCCAATGAACAGGCTCGGGCCGAAGATCCCGCCGGCGTTGCCCGACGCATAACAGGTCGCCGAGGCGACGACCTTGAGCGCGAGCAGCAGGGCCATCACGCCCAGGACCATCTTGCCATTGAGCGCCTCGCCGACGTGGGCATACCCCACCCCAAGCACGTCCGGCGCAAACCAGCCCATCACGCCGACCACCAGTCCACCCACCGCGGGCTGCAGCCACAGCGTGCGGGCCGGGAGCGCCAGGAATCGCGCGCGCAGCCCGAGGAGCAGTTTGACGAACAACGCAGACACGAGACCGCCGGCGATGCCGAGCCCCGCATAGATCAGGAACTCCAGCGGGTGCACCAGCTGGTAGGCCGGCACGTGGAACAGCGGTTCGTCGCCGAGCACCATGTGGAGCACCGCCCAGGACGTGGCCGCGCTGAGCACGACCGACCCGAGCACCGGCGCATGCAGGTCGCCCAGGATCTCCTCGAGGGTGAACAGCACGGCCGAGATGGGCGTGTTGAACGCGGCGGCCAGCGCGGCAGCCGTGCCGATCGGCACCAGCGACTGGAGACGGCGGGGTCCGAGACCGAGACGGCGGCCAAGGACCGATGCGATTCCGGCGCCAACGTGGACCGCGGGCCCCTCACGGCCCAGGGCGATTCCGCTGGCCAGCGAGATCGACGAGCACGTGAACTTGCCGAGCACGGTGCCCAGGCGGATGTAGCCCTGCTCGAGGAAGAGCGCGACCTTCGTCTGCGGGATGCCGCTGCCCCGGGCCCGAGGAAAGAACCGGGCGAGCAGCAGCCCGCTGAGGAGGGCCCCGGCCGTGGGAATGGCGAGCCGGCGCCAGGCGGCGCCGCCCGCCGGGAACAGGCGGGAGCCCAGCCGCTCCGTCACGAGGATGAAGGCGACGACCACGAGTCCGACGATCGCGCCGATGAGCAGCGTCAGGACCAGGAGCAGGTTGTCCTGGTGGCGTTGAAGGCGTTCGGCCTCGACGGTATCGTGCCGCGGAACTGGCGGCGGGTGTCGCGGTGGGGCCTGCTGGTCATCCATATGGGCGGTGCGTCCGGACACCGGGCGGGTGGCGCGAATGCCGAACGAGGCCTCAGTGTACCATTCCGCCTCGCGCCGGCTCAAGTCGTTTGACGTCAAACTACTTTGTGTTACAGTGCTAGATATGCACGCCACGTGTCCCGTGCCGTTCTCCAGGAGGTTCCCCGCGATGAAACCCGCACTGTCCACCGTCGCTGCCGGCATGGGCGCCCTGCTCCTCCTGGTTGGCGCAGCCGCGTGCCATCACGCGCCTCCCGTCGTCGCCCCCGCCCCGGCGCCCGCGCCGGCGGCGCCCGTGATGCCGCCTCCCCCGCCGCCCCCCCCACCCGCGCCGCCCGCGCCACCCGCGCCGCGGCCACTGACCGAGGATGACATCTTCGCGCGCGAATCCCTGGATGCGCTGAATCTCGCCAGGCCGCTCGATGACGCGTACTTCGACTTCGACAGCGCCGTCCTCAGGCCCGACGCGGAAAGCGCCCTGACGAAGAACGCGGCGTGGCTCCGCCGGTGGCCGACCACGACACTGACCGTGTCCGGCCATTGCGATGAGCGGGGTACGACGGAGTACAACCTGGCGCTCGGCGAGCGTCGGGCCGCTGCCGTCAAGGGATACCTGGTGTCGCTGGGTGTCGGCGCCGAGCGGATTGCCACGGTCAGCTACGGAGAGGAACGCCCGTTCTGTACCGACAGCACCGACGCCTGCTGGTCGCAGAACCGCCGCGGCCACTTTGTAATCACAGCCAAGTAGCGGGGCTGGCCGACGACCCGCGCGCCGGGTCGTCGGCATTCCGATCGGCGGAGGACGGACGGGATGCGCCACACAGCGACACGGCGGGGAACCCCCGCGGCTCCTGGCGACGAATCGCCAGGCACACTGGGCGAGGTGCTCGAGTTCATGCGGCTGATCTGGGGCGTGAGCCATGGTTTGCATGCCACGTCCAAGCGGATGGAAGCCGATGTGGGCATTACGGGACCTCAACGCCTCGTCCTACGGATTGTCGGCCGGCGGCCGGGTGTGGGTGCGGGTGAACTGGCGCGGACTCTGCAATTGCACCCGAGCACGTTGACGGGTATCTTGCGGCGCCTGGAAGGTCGGGGCCTGGTCGAGCGCGAGCCGGCCCCGCGGGATCGCCGCCAGGCCCGCCTGCACCTCACGCCTGATGGCCGGTCGGTCGACCGGCGCCACGCGGGCACCGTCGAGGCCGCCGTGCGCCGTGTGCTGGCGGACTCGACCCCGGCCCGGGTGGACGCGACGGCCGACTTCCTGCGCGCACTGGAGTCGGCGTTGACCACGAGGCCGACGGCCCGGCGATGACCGGTTGCTCGCTGGCGGGATCCGCTGCGGGCGCTGACACGACGCCCCCCGGGGGGGACCGAGCCTACCCTGCCAAGGTGTCTCGGAATACCATGTGCACCCGATGGGCGTATCGTCCCGTGGCCCGTAGGATCGGCAGCAGCTAAATGAGAGGGCGACCGAAGACCTGCCCGCGCGTATCGCGGCACACACACAACCTGTTCGTGCTTAGAAGTGGAGACTGACGATGTCGCAATCGAACGTATCAGACGCGCTGCGGCGCCATGCGCTGAAGGCCGCCCTGTGGACCATCTTGCTGGCGGCGATTGCTGCTGTCTCGGGCGGCGTGCTGGCGGCGAAGAACCCGGTCGCCGGTCCATCGGCCCAGGCGCCGGTGGCGCGGGTCTTCGGATCGGACGCCGGCATGATCCTCAACGCCATCAAGGAGGACAAGGCCCAGGATTTCGAAGACGTCGTGGGGAAATTGAAGGAGGCGTTCCAGCGCAGCGACAAACCAGGCCGCAAGCAGCAGGCCGCCAGTTGGCGTGTGTTCAAAGCCGTCGAACGGGGTGCAAACAACAGCGCCATCTACGTGTTCTGGTTCGACCCGCCGGTGAAGGACGCTGACTACACGGTGTCCAAGATCCTGGCCGAGGCATTCCCTGGCGAAGCACAGGCCCTGTACAAGAAGTTCAGCGACGCCTACGTCGGCGGGCAGAACGTCATCAACCTTCAACTGCTCTCTCGCATGGGTGAATAGCACGACGCGGATCGATCACCGTTCGGCGGCGCCGCGGCTCCTGAAGGCCCTCCTGGCGGCAGCGGCGCTCGCCCTTCTGGCGAGCGCCGTCTGGTTCTATCGCGCGCAGGACGCTCAGCAGCGGCACAAGACCGAGGACGAGTTGGCGTCCGTCGCACAACTCAAGGTCGACCAGATTACGAAATGGCGGGCCGAGCGCCTCGCCAATGCATCCGTGCTGACGGAAAGCCCGTTCTTCGTCGAAGCCGTCGAGCGGGCCATGCGCGGGGCGGCGGGGGACGTGCGCGACGAGTTGCGTCGTCGTTTTCAGACGCTCCAGCGGTACGACCATTACGCCGACGTCCTGCTGGTGGATCCGTCCGGACGGGTGCGCCTGAGCGCCACCGCCGACCCCACCGTCCACCGCGGGTACATGACGGCCCAGCGCGAGGCGTTCGAGGTTCGGCGCCCGGTCTTCACCGAATTGCACACGGAGTCGCGCGACGAGAGGCCGCACCTCTCCATCGTCGCCCCCTTGTACGGCCGCGGTCATCAGTCCGGTGCGCCGCTGGCCGCCGTGGTTCTCGTCGTCGACGCGTCAGACCTGCTCTTCCCCATGGTCCGGCGCTGGCCCACCGACAGTTTGTCAGCCGAGACGCTGCTCGTGCGGCGGGATGGCGCCGATGTGCTCTATCTCAACGACCTGCGTCACCGCGCCCATACGGCGCTGACGTTGCGGATTCCCCTCGATCGCGCGGACGTGCCAGCCGTCATGGCCGTCACTGGAACACGGGGCGTGGTGGAGGGCCGGGACTACCGTGGCACCGAAGTGCTGGCGGTGCTCCAGCCAATTCCTGAGTCCGCCTGGTTCATGGTGGCCAAGATCGACATGGCTGAAGCCTTCGCAGAATGGCGCTTCCGGTCGCGCCTGCTCCTGACGATGATGCTGGGGTTAGTGGGCCTCAGCATTGTCGCGTGGGTGGCCGTCGGGCAATTCGAGAAGCGGAGCCGCTACCAGATCCTGTACGAGTCAGAGGCCGCGATGCGGGCGATGACCGAGCGTCACGGCCTGATCCTGGCCGCCGTCGGCGACGGCGTGATTGCCACCGACGCGCAGGGGCGCGTGGAACTGATCAACCGCGTGGCGGAAGAGTTGACCGGCTGGTCCAGCCCTGACGCCCGCGGGCGGCCGCTGGCCGAGGTCTTTCGGGTCCTACACGAACGCACGCGGCAGGAGATGGAGAATCCCGTCGGGATCGCCGTGCGCGAGAGGCGAACGGTCGACGTGCCCGACGACACGCTCCTGATTTCCCGCGGAGGCGAGGAGCGCCCCATCACCCACTCCGCCGCGCCTATCCGGAGTGACTCGGGGGACGTCACGGGCGGCGTCCTCGTGTTCCGCGATCAATCCCTGCAGCGCAGGATCGAAGCCGACCTCAGGCACGCTCAGAAGATGGAATCCGTCGGACGTCTGGCGGGAGGCGTGGCGCACGACTTCAACAACATGCTCGCGGCGATCCTGGGCAACGTCGAACTGGCCATTGGCAACGAGAACGCCGCCCGTCCCGTCCACGACGAACTGCTGGAAATACGCAAAGCCGCAGAGCGCGCCGCGGTGGTGACCCGCCAGTTGCTGGGCTTTGCGCGCAAGCAGATGACATTCCCGCGAGTGCTCGATCTCAACGCGACCGTCGACGACGCGCTCAAGATGCTACGCCGGCTGATCGGGGAAGACGTCGCGATCGCCTGGCAGCCCGGGCCGGACCTCTGGCCGGTCAAGATCGATCCCAGCCAGATCGATCAGATCCTGGCCAACCTGGTCCTGAATGCCCGGGACGCGATCGCGGGCATCGGCCACGTCACGATCGAAACCGGGAACGGCGTCTTTGACGCGGCCTACTGCGCGACCCACGGCGGGTATGTCCCTGGCGAGTACGTGCGGCTGGCCGTCAGCGATGACGGCTGCGGGATGCCGAAAGCGGTTCTCGACCGCATCTTCGAGCCGTTCTTTACCAGCAAGCCCGTCGGCAAGGGCACCGGATTGGGACTGGCCACCGTGTACGGCATCGTGACGCAGAACCGGGGCTTCATCAACGTTTACAGTGAGCCGGGTCACGGCAGTACGTTCAAGGTCTATCTGCCCCGTCACGCGGACGTCTCGGACGCGGTGGCCCCGGCCCCCGCCACCCTCCCGCCGACGGGAGGCGACGAGACCGTCCTCGTGGTCGAGGATGAACCGGCGGTCCTGGGGATGGCCGCATCGATGCTGGCCAGGCTCGGCTACACCGTGCTCTCGGCGAGCACACCGGCGGAAGCCGAGCGGTTGACCCGGCACTACAACGGCGAGATCGAGCTCCTCCTCACCGACGTCGTGATGCCGGACATGACAGGGCCAGACCTCGCCGTGCGCCTGTGCGGCATCCGGCCCGGGATGCGAGTGCTGTTCATGTCCGGGTATACAGCCAACGTGATCGCCCAACGGAGCGTGCGCGATGACGAGGTGGGTCTCGTCGACAAGCCGTTTTCGCTGTCGGACCTGGCGGCCAAAGTGCGATCGGCCCTCGTCCAGACCGGCCCGGCGGATCCGTGACCGTGGACGCCGCGGGACGTCCCCTCGACGACTCCTGCCGTTCCCGGATGGAGACGCGCGATTCGGCGCCATCCAGCACTGCAGCCCCGGGGATTCAAAGATCCCCCTCATCGCGCCTTCATGCGGACGCCGCTCGAGGCCGAGGCCCGGCCGGAGACGTCCACATCCGGAATCCGCCGGCAAACGCGTACGCGTTCGATCCGCGCCGCACGCCGGCCGGGAGCTGACGAAGCCGCCTCGCGTTGCCCCCACCCACCACCACGTCCTCGGCTTCGAGCGCCGCCTTCAGGAGGGCCACGACGTCCAGGACATGGTGCTGCCACTTCTTCGGGCCCAGCCGCTCGAGGCCGCCCTCGCCGACGTACTCCTCGTACGTGCGTCCATGGAGGTACGGCAGGTGCGCCAATTCCATCGGTTCGAGAACGCCATCAACGATGAAGGCGGACCCGAGCCCGGTCCCGAGTCCGAGAAATAGCATGCGCCCGCCGCGGTAGCTGCCGAGCGCCTGCATCGCCGCGTCGTTGATAATCTTGACGGGACAGCCGAACGCCCGGCTGAAGTTGAACCCGACCCACCCGGCGCCGAGATTCCTCGGCTCGCTCACGGGCTTGCCGTGGAGCACCACACCCGGATAGCCGATCGAGACCGCGTCGAAGGGCCAGGCCGCCACCGCCTGCTTGACGCCACGGACCATCTGCCGCGCCGTCATCGTCGGCCCCGAGACGATCTTGATGGGCACCGTCTGCCCGGTGACGAGCATTTTGACGTGCGACCCGCCCACGTCGATTGCCAGGATGCGCATGCCGCGTGGCCTCCTGTCGTCAAGACCGAACGGAACTCCCCGGACTCAATGCTGGTAGCATAGTCGCAAACAGCATGAAGGCACCGCCAGACGTTTCCCGTCGCGACGCTCCGGGCGGACCCGGTATACCGGCGCGCTGGACCTCGAGTGCCAAGAGCGGGGTGGGGACGGCGATGGGGATGGCCAGCCGGGTCTGGTTCACCCTGAGCCACGGCATTCTGAACGAGGTCTACTACCCTCGCGTCGACTCGGCGTGCACCCGGGACTTCGGCTTGATCGTCACCGATGGCGCCTCCTATTTCTCGGAGGAAAAGCGACACGCGCGATCGGACGTCTCGCTGCTGGCGCCCGGCGTCCCGGCGTTCCACTTGCGTAATGAGGCCTTCGACGGACGGTACCGCATCGAGAAGGACGTGGTCGCGGACCCCGGGGCGGACGTCGTGCTCCAGCGCATCCGCTTCGAACCGCTGGAAGGACGCCTGTCGGATTACCGGATCTATGCCCTTCTGGCGCCGCACTTGAACAACCGCGGGGCGTCCAATACGGCGTGGATCGGCGACTACAAGGGGGTGCCGGTCCTGTACGCCGAGCGCGCGGGGTACGCGCTTGCGCTCGCCTGTTCCGAGCCATGGCTCACGCGGTCGGTCGGATTCGTCGGGGTGTCCGACGGCTGGAAGCAATTGCACGCAGACGGACGGATCGTCGAAACGTACGAGCGGGCCGATAACGGCAACGTGGCGTTGACCGGAGAGGTCGATCCGACGGCGTCCGGGGGCACCTTCGTCCTGGCCCTCGGCTTCGGCACCACCGCGGCGGAGGCGGGCCAGCACGCGGTCAGCAGCCTGATCACGGGATTCGATGCCATCGCGTCCGGCTACATCTCGGCCTGGCAGCGGTGGCACGACAGCCGGTGTGGGGCCGGCGTCCGCGACGGCGACGCCCGGCGCCTGGTCGACTTGAGCGCGGCGGTGCTGCGGGTTCACGAATCGAAGTCCGCCAGCGGCGGCGTCATCGCCAGCCTGTCCGTCCCATGGGGGTTCAACAAGGGAGACGATGACCTCGGCGGCTACCACCTGGTATGGCCCCGCGACCTGGTTGAAGCGGCGGGCGGCTTCCTCGCGATCGGCGCCCACGACGACGCCCGGCGCGTGCTCCGGTTCCTGCGGGTCACGCAGGACGCCGACGGGCACTGGTGTCAGAACATGTGGCTCGACGGCTCGCCTTACTGGAACGGTATCCAGATGGACGAAACGGCGTTGCCGATTCTGCTGGTCGAGTTGTGCGCCGCCAGCGGCGCGATGACGCCGGCCGAGCGCACGACGTACTGGCCGCTGGTCCGACGAGCCGCCGGGTTCATCGTGCGCAATGGGCCGGTGAGCCCGCAAGACCGCTGGGAGGAAGACCCCGGCTATTCGCCCTTTACACTCGGGGCGGAAATCGCGGCCCTGGTCGTGGCCGCCGACGATGCCGAACGAGCCGGTGAGCCGGCGGTGGCCCGATACCTGCGCGAGACAGCCGACACGTGGTATGCGTCACTTGACGACTGGTTGTACGTCACCGGTACCGACCTCGCGCGGACGTGTGGGGTGGATGGGTACTACGTGCGTATCGCCTCACCGGATCAGGCCGACGCCGGGTCGCCCAAGGATGGCTTCGTGCCCATCAAGAATCGCCCGGCGTCCGAAAGTACCGTTCTCGCCGAGGCCATGGTCAGTCCGGACGCCCTTGCGCTGGTGCGCTTCGGCCTGCGCGCGGCGGACGACCCACGCGTGGCGAACACGATGAAGGTGATCGATTCCCTGCTGAAGGTGGAGACGCCCCATGGCCCGGCGTGGCGGCGCTACAATGGCGACGGCTACGGTGAACACGCCGACGGCAGCCCGTTTGATGGCACCGGCGTCGGCCGCCCGTGGCCGTTGTTGACGGGCGAGCGCGCACACTGCGAACTCGCGGCCGGGCGCGTGGATGTCGCCGCCCGGCTCGCGCGCGCCATGGAGGCATTCGCAGGGGAGAGCGGCCTGATCCCGGAGCAGGTCTGGGACGCGCCGGACATCCCCGAACGGGAGCTCGCGACGGGCGAAGCGACAGGCTCGGCGCGTCCCCTGGTGTGGGCACACGCGGAGTACCTCAAGCTGCGACGGTCGCTCGCTGACGGCGTGATGTTCGATCGGCCGCGTCCCAGCGCCGACCGGTACCTCGGACCGAGTCCTGCGTCGTCCCCGTACCGCGTGTGGCGCCGGAACAACAAGGTCCGGACGATGGCCCCGGGAGCGACGTTACGTATCGAATCATGCGGGCGGGTCACGGTCCATTGGGGGGTCAATGCGTGGGAACAGGTCCGCGACGTCGAGGCCGTCGCGACGGGTCTGGGTGTGTGGTGCGCGGATCTTCCCACCGCGTCCGAGCCGGCGGGACGCGCGGTGGTCTTCACCCTGTACTCGCCCGACGCGGGCACCTGGGACGACGCCACGTACCGCGTGATCGTGACCCCGTCATCCCCGCAGCCGTGACTCGCGCCCACGGCTCGAGCGTTCGGGATTATCGCGCGGGAGCGGATCCAGCATGACGGAGCGACAGCCGAGCGATGCCCTGGTGTTCTTCGGTGTCACGGGCGACCTCGCGTACAAGAAGATCTTCCCGGCGCTGCAGTCGCTGGTTCGACGGGGACGATTGAACGTCCCGGTCCTCGGCGTCGCGCGATCCCAATTGAACGACGCCGGGTTGGTCGACCGGGCACGGGCCAGCATCGCCGAACACGGCGAGGTGGACCCGGCCGCCTTTGAGACTCTGACCGCCCTGCTGAGCCATGTCTGGGGCGACTACTCGGACCCCTCGACATTCGACCGCCTGAGGCAGGCGCTCGGCGGCGCGAAGCGCCCGCTGTTCTACCTGGCCATCCCCCCGAGTCTCTTTCCGCAGGTCGTGCAGCGCCTGGCCAGCTCGGGCTGCGCGTCGGGTGCGCGGGTCGTGGTCGAGAAGCCGTTCGGCCGGGACCTGGCGTCGGCTCGTGCCCTGAATGCGTTGCTGCGATCGACGTTTCCCGAAGAGTCGATCTTCCGCATCGACCACTACCTGGGCAAGGAAGCCGTCCAGAACATCATGTACTTCCGATTCGCGAATGCGTTTCTCGAGCCCATCTGGAACCGGCGGTACGTCGAGAACGTCCAGATCACGATGGCCGAGAGTTTCGGCGTCGAGGGACGCGGCCTCTTCTATGAAGAAACCGGCGTCATCCGCGACGTCATCCAGAACCACCTGCTCCAGGTCATCAGCTACCTCGCGATGGAGGCGCCCTCGTCGCGATGGCCAGATGCCATTCGCGACGAGCAGACCAAAGTGCTGAGGAACGTGCGGCCGTTGACGCCAGCGGACCTGGTGCTCGGGCAATTCCGCGGATACCGCCACGAGCCTGGCGTGAGCGCTGATTCCCGCGTGCCCACATTCGCCGCCATGCAGCTCGCCGTCGATTCCTGGCGCTGGGAGGGCGTGCCCTTCTATGTCCGAGCGGGCAAACAGCTTCAGACGTCGTGCACGGAGGTGGTCGTCGAATTCACGCAGGCCCCGCCCGTCGTCTTCCAGCATGCGGCACCGCTGGGAGGCAACTATGTCCGCTTCCGGCTGGCGCCAGAGGTCGCCATCGATATCGGCGCGTACGCCAAGAGCCCCGGGGAGGGCATGACCGGGCAGCCGGTCGAACTCTCGGTCGTCGCCGGACTGCGACAGGGCGTGGGCCATCGACTCGAACCGTACGAGCGGCTGCTGGGGGACGCCATGACCGGAGACGCCACGCTCTTCGCACGCCAGGACGGCGTCGAGGCGGCCTGGGCCATCGTCGACCCGATCCTCGGGGACGTCGGGGCCTTGACCGAGTACGACGGCGGCACCTGGGGACCGCCGGACGCAGACCGGCTGTTGGCCGGCAACGGCGGGTGGGCGCGCCTCTGACGGGCGACGCCGTCAGGCGTCACGCGGCCACGTCGGTGCCTCGGCGCGTCAGTCCGCGAGGTCTTTCCGTTCGGCGTCAATCCGCTCGGTGGCCGTCTTGAGCGCCGGCCGCGCCGCCTGGTCCGGCAGGATGCCCTCATCCACGGCCCGCTCGAGGACGCTGCGCTCGGCGAGGGCCAGTCGCAGGCGGGCGATGCGCCGTTCTTCGTCCGCCACGGCCGGGTTTTCGTGCTGCGACAGCGCGACCGCGTCCTCGACCGCCCGGATTCTGGTATCGAGTTCCGCGCGCAGTTCGTCCTGCACAGCGATCGTGATGAGGTGCCGATCGCGCAGCCGTTGCAGTTCGACCTTGGCCCCCGCCACCGCGAGTTGCTCGGCTTTCAGGCGGTCGTACTCTTCGACGCGCCGCGGGCGCAAGCCCAGCCAGTTGACCAGCGGCTGCATCGTCGCGCCCTGCACGATGACCGAAAACGCCACGACACCGAACGTCAGGTTCAGAATGAGCGCCCGCCCCGGCAGGCCGGCGGGCAGGCCAAGCGCCAGGGCCACCGATACGCTGCCGTGGAGTCCGCCCCAGAACAGAACGTGCTGCCACGACAGCGGAATCCTGGTCGAGAACCGATTGCTCACAGGCGTCAACGAATAGACCGTCAGGAGACGCCCGAGGAGCACCGCGGCGGTCGCTAACCCGATCGGACCGGCCGCACCGAGCAGATCCGACAGGTGGACAGCCAGGCCGATCAGCAGGAACAGCAGTGAGTTGATGACAAACGCGAGGTACTCCCAGAAGCCGAACAGGGCAACGCGCGTCCTGGAACTCATTCCCGTCGGGACGCCCAGGTTGCCGACGACCAGCCCGGCGGCCACGGTGGCGATCACGCCCGACACGTGCAGGTGTTCCGCGGCCAGATACGAACCGTACGCGATGATGGTGGTGAGCGTGATCTCCACCCGGGGCTCGTCCACACGCGACGTCAGGAGGCTGCCCGCGTATCCCGCCGCCGCGCCCAGCGCCAGCCCGCCCGCCACCACGCCCGCGAAGCGCGCGAGGCCCTGCTGGACACCCGGGTGTCCACCGAGCGCGACCGCCAGGAGGATCTGGAACAGTACGATGGCCGTCCCGTCATTGAAGAGGCTCTCGCTCTCGACAATGAGCGTCAGTCGGCGGTGGATCCCCAGTTCCCGGAACAGGGCCACGACCGAGATCGGGTCGGTGGCGCTGATGAGCGCTCCAAAGACCAGCGCTGAGGCAATCGGAAGCCCGAGCAACAGCGTCACCGCGTAGCCGGTGGTGAGGGTCGCGACCACGACCCCGGCGATGGCGAGGACCACGATCGGCCAGACGTTCTCGCGCAAGTCGCGCAGGTTGAGATGCAGACTGGCCTCGAAGAGCAAACCAGGCAGGAACAGCGAGAAGACCACCTCCGGCGTCAGGATGTCGAACTGCCCTGGCGCCATGCCGACAGTGGCGAGGACCGACGTGATCGGGCCCCGCACCAGGTTCATGCCGACGCCGGCAAACACCAGGGCGGCGGTGTACGGGACGCGCAACCGGCTGGTGACGAGCGCCACCACGGAGGCGGCGATCAGCAGCAACAGGAGCAGTTCAACGAGAGAAGTGGTTGAGGTCATGCGGGCGTCGCGGTCTCCGGCACCTCACCCAGTCTACTCCGCGGACCGTCGCGCGTGTGGCGCAACCTCCCGAGGTTGCGCCACACGCACACCGGCCCGGCACCAGCGCTGACTACCCGTTTGGCCGGACAGTCACGAACAGGTTCCGCCCATTCCGGCTGATCAAGAGCAGCGACGGCTTGCCCGCCGCGCCGCGCAGCGCTGACTGCAACTCCTGGACGGTCGCCACTGCCTGCCGATTGACCTGCTCGATGACGTCGCCGGACTGAATGCCGGCAGCGGCGGCGCGGCCGTCGGGCTTGACGTTCTGCACCACCACGCCCGTCGCCCCCTTCGGAAGGTTGAGCCGGTCGGCAAGTGCAGGCGTCAGCGGCGCCACCGAGACGCCGAGGGCGGTCTTGTCGTCGGTCGCCGGCGAGCCGCTGTCGTCCGTACCGGCGGCCGTGCTGGCCACGGCTTCCTTGAGCGTCACGGGCACGTCGCGCCTGGCGCCGTCACGGACGATCGCCAGCGTCGTGCTCGTTCCGGGCGGCGTATCCGCCACGCGATTGCGGAGCGAGTTCAAGTCCTTGACGGCCTGGCCGTTGAACGCCTCGATGACGTCTCCCTGCTTGAGGCCGGCCCGATCCGCGGCGCTGCCCGCCTCAACGGTATCGATGATGACGCCACCATCCTGTTTCAGGCCGAGGCTCGCCGCCATATCAGACGTCACGGGCTGAATCGTCACACCCAGCTGCGAGCGATGTACCTTCCCGTCCTTCCGGAGCTGGTCGGCCACGTTCCGCGCCATGTTCGCCGGGATCGCGAAACCGATGCCGATGTTCTCGCCCGTGTTCGAGAGGATCTGCGAGTTGATCCCCACCAGTTCGCCTTTCGTGTTGACCAGTGCGCCGCCGGAGTTGCCGTGGTTGATCGGCGCGTCGGTCTGCAGGAAATCCTCGTAACTGCCGTCGCCCGCGCCCGTGGCCCGGCCCTTGGCGCTGATGATCCCCATCGTCACGGTCTGGCCGACGCCGAGCGGGTTGCCCACCGCCAGCACCACGTCGCCCACCTGCACAGCATCCGAATTACCGAGCGGCAGCGCGGGAAGCGCACTGGCCTTCACCTTCAGCAGGGCCACGTCGCTGGCCTTGTCCGACCCGACCACGGTCGCCGTCAAGGTGCGGCCGTCTGCAAACTCGACGCTGATGCTGTCGGCGCCGTCAATCACGTGGTTGTTCGTCAGGATGTAGCCGTCGCCGCTGATCACGACGCCCGAGCCGAGACCGCGCTGCCTCGGGACGCGCTGCATCTGGGGCGGCATCGGGGACCGCTGTCCTGGCTCTGCTGGATCGCCAAAGAAACGCCTGAACAAGTCGTCGCCCTCGCCAAACTGGGCCGGCGACATCTTGGCCTTGCTCTCGACCCGGATGGTGACGACGGCCGGCGCAACCACGCTGACGATGTCCGCGTAGGAGTCGCGCGATCCGGCGACCTGGTGTGTGATGACCGGCGCCGTTGCGATTCTCGCCGCCGGCGCCTGGGCGTGGACCGACGCGCCGTACCACGCCCCGGCCCCAACCAGGGCTGCCGCTGCCACCAGGGCGAGGCTTGCCCTTCGCGTCCGCCGAGAGAGGCTGGATAGTGTGTTCATCATCGTGCTCCTTTTCGAAATGTCGACTCGGTCGGATCCTGGATTCCCGGATCCGCTCTACCTATTCAGACGGTGGCTCACCTGTCAGGAGCGTGACGCGACCATTACATCTGTGTAAGGAATGGGTGGCCGCGGCCCGGACCGGTATCCCCCCTTGACAGGATGGTCGGCCGGGTTGACCGCTGATACATTTGCCTCCCAACGGCCATCGTGGCGGACGCCGATCCCGAGGAGTTCTTGATGCCGAGCAGCCGCTCCCGCTCCTGGCGCAGCCATGCATGGGCGCTCGCCGCTTACGTCGCGGCGGCGCTGCTGTTCACCTGGCCGTTGCCGCAGCATCTGGGAACCCACGTGACGGGGTCCCCCACGGGGGACACAGGCGTCTACCTCTGGAATATCTGGGTGTTCCAGCATGAGCTCCTGACACATCACCAGTTCCCGCTCTTCACCTCGACCATCCTGTCCCTCGACCAGAGCATCGACCTGGCCCTGCACAACTACACCGTCTTCGCGGATGTCATCGCACTGCCGTTCGTCCGGGTGCTGGGCCTGGTGACCACGTTCAATCTCGTGTACCTGGCGCTGACCGTGCTCACCGCGTACGGCTGCTTCCTGCTGGCATGGGCTGTCGCAGGCCCCGGCGTGGAAGCCTGGCTCGCCGGGCTGGCCTTCGCGTGGTCACCGTCGCTGGTCGCCCGCGGAACCGCCCACTTCAGTCTCGTGGCCGCCGCCCCCTTGCCCGTGTTCGTGCTGTTCCTCCTGCTCGCCGAACGCACGGGACACCGGAAGTACATGATTGGGGCTGGTCTCACGGTTGGCTGGGCCGGGTATTGCGATCCCTACTACGCGGTGTACTGCGTGGTACTGGCATCGCTGCATCTGATCGCGCGCTCCGTGTGGTGGACGCGAGGATCCGGAGATCCGTCCCGTGGCCGGCGGCGCACCACCATCGCCGTCGACGCCGCGATCGTGCTCTCTGCAGCGCTCACCGGAACGATCCTGGCCTCGGGCGGCGGAACGGTTCAGGTGGCCGGGATCGTCATCCGTGCAACGGGACTGTACACGCCGGTGCTCCTCCTGACGGCGCTGTGCGCCACGCGGCTGCTGCTGCTCCTCAGACCGGTTCCACATCTGAGGCTGTCGCCCGAAGCCTTGAGGATCGTCCGGCTGGTTCCCTACGCGGTGGCGGCGGGACTGGTCGTCCTGGCGCCGATCATCGTTGCGATGACCGTCCGGATCCTCGACGGGCGCTACGTCGCACCGCAGATCTTCTGGCGGACCAGCACCCCGGGCGTTGACCTGTTGTCCTTCGTCGCGCCGAACCCGAGCAACCCGGTGACGCCAGGACACGTCCGCAGCTGGATTGCCTCGCTCAGCGGCGGGTTTGAGGAGAACGTCGCGTCGATTCCGTGGATCGCGCTCGTCGTGATCGGGGTTGCGGTGTGGCGGACCAAGACCGTCCTGTCCCGGTACTGGTTCGCGATGGCGCTCGGCGTTGCCAGCCTGGCGCTTGGCCCGTTCGTACGGATCGCCGGCATCAACACGTACGTGCCGACGCCATGGAGCCTGCTGCGTTATCTGCCGGTGATTGGCAGCGCCCGGGCCCCGGCCAGGTTCACCGCCCTGGTCATGATGGCTATTGCGATCCTGTTCGCCCTGGCGCTGAAGTCACTCAGCCGATCGAGACCCAGCTGGCGGCCCGCCGTGATCGGGCTCGTGTCGGTACTGCTCATCGCGGAACTCTGGCCCGCGCCGCGGCCCCTGTTCTCGGCGGCGGTGCCTCGTATCTACGATCTCGTGGCCGCCACGCACGACGACCTGCGCATGATGGAACTGCCGTTCGGCATCCGCGACGGGCTTTCCTCAACCGGCGACTTCAACGCGTCGTCGCAGTTCTATCAGTCCCGCCACGGCAAGCCCCTCATCGGCGGGTACCTGTCGCGGGTATCCCCCCGGCGCATCGATCAGAACATGCGCCGGCCGGTGTTGCGCGCACTGGCGCTCCTCAGCCAGGGGAAGCCGGTGCCCGCCGACCTGGCGGAGGCAGCCGCCCGCCGCGCGCCACAGTTCGTCCGTGACGCGCATCTCGGGTACATCGTCGTAGATCGGGCGCGGGTCACGCCAGCGTTGCTGGCGTTTGCGATCCACGTGTTCAATCTTGAGATGATTACCGAGGTCGACGGCAGGTCGCTCTACCGGCCCAAGCCCGGCGGGCCCGTCACGGTGGCGCAGAAGACATCAGGGGGCGGCGGCCAGCAACCGTAGCGGTCGGCCCCTCCTCCCTGCGCTGCTCCAGCGTGGACGCGCCTGAGTGTCGCGGGCCACGTACACGACTGAGGCTCTCAGGCTCCAATGGGTAGCGTCTGGCTACCTATCGGCTTCCCAAGAGCCTCAACACTGACCGGGATGACCCTTCGCCTTCGCTCGGGATCATCAGGCGGTGATGATGGTCGGGATGACTGGATTCGAACCAGCGACCCTCTGAACCCCATTCAGATGCGCTACCAGGCTGCGCTACATCCCGAAAACTCTACTCTGCCGGCGGCTGTGTCGCGCGCCGCGTCTTCTTCGCCGCCACGCGAGCCGTGGGCGCCGGCTCGCCGTCGCCCGCCCCCACTCCTCCATTGTCGTGCTGATCCGCGCTCAGATCAAGCAGTGTCGGCTGCCCCGTCGGCCGCGGCCAGCCGGTGCGGGAACCAGGTGCCTTCTTGCCGTCGAGAATCGCGAGGATCGCCTTCAGCTCCGACCTGACGTCCGCCAGCGCTTTCTGCGCTTCCGGGGCGACCTTGACGACCGCCACAGGCGCGGGTGCCTCGGCCTGCGGCAGCTCGCCTTCCAGCCGCCGCCGCACGCCCGCCAGCGTCAGGCCCTCGCCGAACACCAGCTGCTTGATGCGCAACACGAGTTCGACATCCGAACGCCGGTACGACCGCGCAGGACTTCCAGCCTTCGAGACGCCGAGCGTCGGAAATTCCTTTTCCCAGGATCGCAGGACGTACGGCTGCAGCGTCGCGATGTCGCAGACGTCGCCGGGCTTGAACCACTCGCGATCCGGGATGGAGATGCTGGTGTCAGTCACGATCGGCCGCGGAAAAGTATATCACGCGGATTCGCGCGGTCCGGCGGCGCGCCGGCGCGATCGCGCACGCACCTCGATGCGGATCGGCGTGCCGACGTAGCCGAACTTCTCCCGGAGGCGATTCACGAGGAACCGCTCGTACGAGAAATGGAAGACCGTCGCCACGTTGGTAAAGAACACGAACTTCGGCGGGGCCGCGCTCGCCTGCGTCGCGTAGAGAATCCGGACTTCGTGTCGCCCTTTCACCACCGGCGGATGTGCGGCGGAGATCGCTTCCACGAACTTGTTCAACTCGCCGGTCGGCACGCGCTTGCGCCGGGCCTCGGCCACGCGGTCGATCATCTCGAGCAGTTTCGGCACCCGCTCGCCCGTCACGGCCGAGATATGCAGCACGGGGGCGTATTCCAGGAACTTCAGTTTCCGGGCGAGTTCGTCGTCGAACTTGGTGGCCACCTCCCCGCCCTGCCCCTTCATCAAGTCCCACTTGTTGGCCGCCACGATCAGCCCGCGACCGGCCTTGTCCGCCTCGCCGGCAATCGTCCCGTCCTGGTCGGTCGGGCCTTCCACGGCGTCGAGCAACAGCACCACCACATCGGCCGCCGATATGGCGCGCCGTGACTGCATGACGCTGACGCCTTCGACGGCGCCCGCGCTGGCCACGCGGCCCGACCTCCGGATGCCCGCCGTATCCACGATCCGATAGCGGCGGCGATGCCAGGTCAACACGACGTCAACCGAATCACGCGTCGTGCCCGGCATGTCGCTCACCAGCATCCGCTCTTCGCGCAGCAACCGGTTGACCAGCGACGACTTGCCGACATTGGGCCGGCCGACAATGGCCACAGCCGTGTCCGGCTCCGGCAACGGGCCACCCGTCGCGTCATAGCCCGGTGCATCCGACTCGGCCGACTCGCCCCGCGGCAGCCCAATCCGCGCGACCACCTCGTCGAGCACGTCTCCAATGCCTCGGCCATGCTCGGCGGACACTTCGAACACGGGGTCGAACCCGAGCTGGTAGAACTCCAGCGCGCCGCTCTTGGCCCGACGGTCGTCACACTTGTTCAGGATCAGGACGACCGGCTTTCCCGACGATCGCAGGTACGACGCGATCTCGTCGTCGGCGGGCACCTTGCCCTCGCGGGCATCCACCACGAACAGCACGAGATCCGCCCGGGCAATGGCCCGCCGGCCGCCATCCACCACCATGTCGTGAAGGGGATCGGCGCTGGCCCCGAACATGCCTCCCGTGTCGCAGAGATCGATCGTGGCGCCTCCCCAGGACACGGGCAACGCGATGACGTCGCGCGTGGTTCCAGCCATCGGCGCGACAATGGAGCGCCTCTTTCCGGCGATCCTGTTGAACAGCGTCGACTTGCCCACGTTTGGGCGGCCTACGAGCACGACGGTTGGAAGCGTGCGCGGCATTTAGCTTCTGGATTGTCTCCTGGCGCCTCGATCATAACGCGAAACCCGGCCAGACACCAATTCCTTGACACTCTAAGTCTATGTTTTTATGATAGTTAGCAATTGTTTACCCAGGGAGCACTGTCGGCATGATCAAGGTCGACATCGTCGATGAAGTCGCCAAGGCGGCAAACATTACCAAGGTGAAGGCGGAGCTTGCCGTCGATGCCGTGTTTGACACCATGCGCGTCTCGATGCAACGTGGCGAACGGATTGAACTTCGCGGCTTCGGGGTCTTCCAGGTGAAGCCTCGGAAGCGTGGCATCGGCCGCAACCCTCGCACCGGCAAGGAAGTGCGCATTCCACCCGGCCGGACCATCCGCTTCAAGCCCGGTAAGGAACTACAGGCGTTGGTCTAAGTGTCTGACCCCGAACAGCTTCCTTCCGAACCCGAACCCGTCCCCGTCTGGGTGGCGGCGGCGCGCCCGGTACCACCGCAACGCATCTGGCTCAACGTCCTGCTGCTCGTTGCCACGTTGGTGACGACGCTCTGGACCGGAGCGGAGCACTGGCTGTCGTTCGACGCGGACTTCAGGCAACCGACAGGACCGATTGACGTTGTGAGCACCGTCCTGCACGGCGGCTGGTACGCGTTGACGATCATGGCCATCCTGGGTGCCCATGAACTCGGGCACTACATGGCCTGTCGTTACTACGGGATCCGGGCGTCGCTGCCGTATTTTCTGCCCGTGCCCCTCCCGCTCACCGGCACGGCCGGAGCGTTCATCAAGATTCGCGAACCGATCACGTCGAAGCAATCCCTGTTCGACATCGGCATCGCCGGCCCGCTGGCGGGATTTGTCGTGGCGGTGCCGGCCCTCCTCATCGGCCTGAACCTGTCGAGGGTCGCCACACTGCCGCCGGACTTCCAGGGCCTCGCGCTGGGCGAACCGCTCCTCTTCAAGGTCGTGTCGTACGCCATCTTCGGCACGCTTCCGGACAACGTGTCCGTCAACATGCACCCCATGGCGTTTGCCGCCTGGTTCGGTCTGCTGGCAACGGCGCTCAACCTGGTGCCCATTGGACAGTTCGACGGGGGCCACATCGCCTACGCGACGCTCGGGCGCCACGCGCATCGCGTGACCATCGGGGCACTGGTCGGGACCATCGGTCTGAGCTTCTACTCGAGCAGTTGGATCGGGTGGACCGTGATCGCCGTCGGGCTGTTGTTCGCCTTTGGTTGGCGCCATCCGGCGGTCTGGGATGAGGATGTGCCGCTCGATCGCACGCGGCAATGGCTCGCCCTGGTTGCGCTCGTGATCTTCGTGCTGTGCTTTACCCCGGCCCCGATCGAGCCGATGGAATTGCTGAAGGGGCGATAGCGCTGCATTCACGGCACGCACGGGGCTGAAGACCCGTGGCTACTGCCGATGCCGTACGTCGCCACGGACCTTCAGGTCCGTGCAACACGCACACGGGGCGTCAGCCCTGTGGCCGCCCGTCACGCAGGACTGAAGTCCTGCGCCACGTACAGACTGACGACCGTTACAGGACGCTGAGGGGATCGACGTCGATCGAGACGCGGCGCCGGAGGTCCGGGTGCTCGTCGAGGGCGTCACGAATCGCATCCCGCATGGCGCGGCGCATGCCCGCCGTGCCCTTCAGGAAGAACTGCACGCGGTGCTCGCCCTTGAGCCGCGCGAGCGGTGCAGGCGCGGGCCCGAGCACGGCAAAGGCTGTCGGTGACGGCGCGTGCTTCCGAATGCCCTCCACGAGGTCCGCCGCGTCCGCGGCCGCCTTCGCGTGAGACGCGCCACGGACGATGCCATTGATCAGGGAGACGGCAGGCGGATAACGCATCCCCTTCCGGAACTGCAGTTCCTCCTTGAAGAAGGCGCGGTAGTCCTGCCGGCACGCGTGCCGGATGCTGTAGTGATCCGGATAGAGCGTCTGGATGATCGCCTCGCCCGCGAGGTCGCCGCGGCCGGCACGGCCCACGACCTGCGTGAGCAATTGGAACGTCCGCTCGCTCGCCCGGAAGTCCGCGAGGCCGAGCCCGACGTCCGCCGACACCACGCCGACCAGCGTGACGCGCGGGAAGTCGTGGCCCTTGGCGATCATCTGCGTGCCGATCAGGATGTCGATCTCGCCCTTGCCGAAACTGGCGAGCAGCTCCGACACGGCGCCGCGGCGCCGGGCGCTGTCGCGATCGAGCCGGGATACGCGCGCGTCCGCAAAGGCCGCGCGCACCTCGGCCTCGACACGCTCCGTTCCGAACCCCATCTGTTCGAGATACGGTCCGCCGCAGGTCTGGCACGATCGCGGGACGCGGCTGCCGTATCCGCAGTAGTGGCACGACGCCGCGCTGCGCCCGTGCACCACCAGTGACACGCTGCAGTTGGGGCACTCGACGGTGCCGCCGCATTGCCTGCAGAAGACGGCCGTCGAGAATCCGCGCCGGTTGAGGAGCAGCAGGGTCTGTTCCTTGCGGGTCAGTCGGTCGGCGACCGCCTCCCGCAGTGCCGCGCTGAGGATCACGCCCGGCCCCGCCGACGCGAACTCCTCCCGCATGTTGACCGTGCGCACGGCGGCCAGCGGACGTTCCATCACGCGGTGTTCCAGGGGAATCAATTCGTACCGCCCCCGGGTGGCGTGCTGGTACGACTCCATCGACGGCGTCGCCGACCCCAGCACGACGAGGGCACCCTCCTGCTGGGCCCGCACGATGGCGAGGTCACGCCCGTTGTAGCGGGGCGACTCTTCCTGCTTGTACGACCCGTCATGTTCTTCGTCGACGACGACGAGGCCGATCGCGGCCAGCGGCGCGAATACCGCCGAACGGGTTCCGACAACGATATCCACGTCGCTGCGACGGATACGTTGCCATTGATCGTGCCGCTCGCCATCCGAGAGGCCGCTGTGCTGAATGGCCACGCGATCCCCGAACCGCATCCGGAACGCGAGGGCCGTCGCGGGCGTCAGCGCGATTTCCGGCACCAGCACGAGGGCCCGGCGCCGCAAGCCGAGCACGTGGTCCGCCAGCCGGAGGTAGAGTTCGGTCTTCCCGCTGCCTGTCACGCCGTGCACGAGCGCCACGCGAAACGCGGGCGGGCTGCAGAGGGCCGTGAGTCGCTCGAGCGCCGCGGCCTGCTCCGCCGTCAGGACACGCCCCTCGTCATCGACGTGCGGCGAGATGCGCTTGCCCCAGGGGCCGTCAAAGGGGTTCCGCTCCACGGGTACGCGATGCACGGTGACCAGGCCCCGCGCCGCCAGGCGGCGAAGGCCGTCGGCCGTGAGCCCCGGGATCGCCGAGTCGGCGGCCAGGCGGCCACTTGGCGTCTGCCGCAGCGCCAGCAGCGCGTCCTTCTGTCGTGCGCCCAGTCCGGGCGCCGCCGCGCCCCGCGCAATCTGTCCGGCCAGGTCGATGCCCTGAACGGTCAACTGCACGACCCGCGCGGTCTTGTACGCCTGCCGCGCTCCCTCGAGCACCTGCGCAACCGTCACGAGGTCGGCCCGCTCCAACTGCCGCATCAGGGAGTGCATCGGCAGCCGCGTCTGCGCACCCGCGCCCTTCACGAGCCGGGTGCGAAGCGAGGACACCGGCAGGCCCTGCCCGCCCTCGAGAGTCTCGAGCGCGGCGCGCTGAAGGCCGGTGAGACCCTCGACGCCTCCGGCGGCCAGGCGCTCGCGACCGGCATCCGTCAGGGCGACCACCTGCCGGCTCTCGATCCAGGCCAGCGGGGGCGCGGCGGCGGCAATGGCTTCACCGGGCGCGCAGGCGTAGTAGTCGGCCATCCAGAGCGCGAGACGAATCGACCCTTCGGTCAGGAACGGCTCCTCGTCGAGCACGTCGATGACGTCACGCAGACCGGTTCCCATCGCGCGGTCGTCAGCGTCCGACACGACTTCCGTGGAGATGACGCAGCCCGTCAGCGTGCGGCTGCCGAGCGGCACCAGCACGCGGCCGCCGGCCGGCGGCACCGGCAGGTCGTCGGGAAGCCGGTACGTCAGCAATCCGACGAACGGGACCGGTAGAGCAACCGAGGCGACACGAGCCATGGGCGCTACGCCGGCGATTCCGGCGCTTCGCCTCGCAGCAGGGCGCGGACCTTCTTCATGTCGTCCCATACGTCGCGCTTGCGGTCCGGGCTGCGCAGCAGGTAGGCGGGGTGGAACGTGGCGATGAGCGCGGCGTTGCCGTAGGTGTAGAGCCGCCCCCGGAGCTTCGAGATGGGCTCCGACGTCCGCAGCAGCGCCTGGGCGGCAAACGTCCCAAGGGCCACGATCATCTTGGGCCTGATGATCTGGACCTGCCGGAACAGGAACGGTTCACACGTGGCGACTTCGTCCGGCTCGGGATTGCGGTTCTCCGGCGGACGGCACTTGATGACGTTCGCGATATACACGTCGTCCCGCGTCAGTTCGATCGCCTCGATGATCTTCGTGAGCAGTTGTCCGGCCCGGCCGACGAAGGGGATCCCCTGGATGTCTTCGTCGTGGCCCGGCGCCTCACCGATGAACATCAGATCGGCGTCGGGATTCCCCACGCCGAACACGATCGTCGACCGTCCCAGCCGGTGGAGCTTGCACCGCGTGCAGTCGCCAATGTCGGCCCGCACGAGATCAAGGGTCTCCGTGGCGGGGGGAGCCAGGCTCGCGGCCGGCGTCTCCTTCGGCCGGATGTCCTCCGGGCGCTGCCGCCACACCCGGTGTCCGGACACGCCCGCGACACCCATCTCGCCGAAGAGCCGGAGATGCTCGGCCAGTTCCCGCTTGAGATCGTCCTGTGCCATAAGTTCGATCCGCCCGTCAGCGCGCCTGCGGTGGACGCAGCGGCTCGCCGCGCAACCCGCGCTCAAGGCAGTCGCAGAGGGCGGCCGCCACCGAGGTTTTCTCCTGCAACGGAAGCGCCTCGTCCCAGTCCGCACCCACCAGCGTCACCACGTTGGTATCGACCTCGAATCCGGCGCCCTCCTGCGAGACGTCGTTGGCCACGATCAGATCCGCGTGCTTGTCGATCAGCTTCTTGCGGGCATGGACCAGCGTGTCTCGCGTCTCGGCCGCGAACCCGATCACGACCGGGCGGGCGACGCCCTGCTCGCGGCGCCACGCACCGATGGTGGCGAGGATGTCGGGCGTCCGCTTCATCGTGATCGTGATCGTCTCCGACGTCTTGGCAATCTTGTGGGCGTCGCGCGTATCGGGCTGGTAATCCGCCACGGCCGCCGCCATCACGACAGCGTCCGCCTGCGGGATCCGGGCCATCACGGCGTCGCGCATCTCGATCGCGCTGCGCACGCGCACCAGTTCGGACACCTCGGGAGGCGTCACCGTGGAGGGTCCGGCGACGAGCGTCACATCGGCGCCCCGCCGCCGCGCTTCGGCCGCGATGGCAAACCCCATCTTGCCGCTCGAGCGATTACCCACATAGCGCACGGGATCGAGATCCTCGTAGGTCGGTCCGGCCGTGACGAGGATCTTCCTGCCGTCGAGCGTCCGGGCCGGCTGAATCAACTGGATCGCGGCCTCCACGATCTGATCGGGCTCGGCGAGGCGGCCCTTCCCCACCCATCCGCACGCCAGGTAGCCCGATCCGGGCTCCAGGATGTGGACGCCGCGCGCCGCGAGCGTGCGGAGATTCGCCACCACGACCGGGTGGGCAAACATCTGCGAGTTCATCGCCGGCGACAGCAGCGTCGGCGCCTTGGTCGCCAGGTACAGCGTCGAGAGGAAATCGTCCGCGATGCCGGCCGCGAACTTGCCGATGATGTTTGCCGTGGCTGGCGCCACGAGCAGCAGGTCAATCGAGGACGCCAGGGCGATGTGCTCGATGTCGGCGTTGGCGCCCGCCTGCCATTGGGTGGTGACCACCCGATGGCGGGTGATGGCTTCGAACGTTACGGGGCCCACGAAACGCGTGGCGTTCCGCGTCATCACGGCAACGACGTCGTGCCCGCGCTTCTGCAGCCCGCGCGCCACTTCAACCGCCTTGTACGCGCCGACGCCTCCGGTCACTCCCAGCGCAATCAGCCCCATGGTTCACCCCGTGAAACTGCCCGCGATCCCTTCCGCCATGACGGACGACACGACGGTCCGCATGCGGCTGGCTTCGATGATCGTGCGCAGGCGTCCCACGCACGTCTCCAAGTCGTCGTTGACGATCACGTAGTCGTACTCCGGGAACGCCGTGACCTCGCCCCTGGCCACCGACAGCCGCCGCTGAATCTGCTCTTCGGAATCCGTGCAACGGCCTCTCAGCCGCCCTTCCAGCACTTCCGCCGACGGCGGCATGATGAACACGGAGACCAGCGGCAGCGTCCGCCGCCGCACTTTTCGCGCGCCCTGCACGTCAATCACCAGCACCACGTCGTCGCCGGCCACGAGCAGGCGCTCCGTGTCCACCTGCGACGTGCCGTACAAGTTGCCGTAGATCTCGGCCCACTCCAGGAACTGGTCCCCGGCCAGCATCGCCTCGAACCGCGCCCGCGAGACGAAGGTGTAGTCCACACCGTCTTCCTCCCCCGGGCGCGCCTGCCGGCTCGTGTACGAGCGCGAGACGCGCAGGTGGGACATGCGGGCCGCGAGGGACTCGACGACCGTCGTCTTCCCGGTGCCTGACGGCGCCGATACGACGAACAACTGCCCGCGGCGTGCCACGCTACTCGACATTCTGAACCTGCTCCCGCATCTTCTCGAGTTCGGCCTTGATCGAGATGATCAGTTCGGGAACCCCCGCGCCGTCGGCCTTGGACCCGGTCGTGTTCACTTCCCGGTTCATTTCCTGGAGCAGGAAGTCCAGCTTCCGGCCGCACGGCTCGGGACCGTCGGAGAGGGACGTCCACTGGCTCACGTGCGCCCGGAAACGCACCAGCTCTTCGCTGATATCGGAACGCGAGACGAACCGCACGACCTCCTGGGCCACGGCGCCCCGATCGACATTGAGATCCGCCGTCATCTCGGAGATGCGGGCGGACAGCCGCTCCTTGAGCGACTCGTCGCCGGCCTTCGCCAGGCCGGCCACGCGCTCCATCATCGCGCCGATGGCTTCCTTCCGGGCATCCAGGTCCTTCTGGAGCATCGCCCCTTCGCGCCGGCGCATCACGTCGAGGTCGCGCAGCGCCTGCACGATGGCACCCTCGACCGCGGCTTCCACGGCCGCCGACGCCGCGCTGTCCAGTTCCACCACCTGCTCGCGAACCGTCAGGGCCTGCGGGAATCGGAGAATGTCGCCCGGCTGCAGGTGCCCCGCCACCAGCCCGATCGTCCGGGCATGCGCCATGGCCTTGGCGAGCGCGCCGGCGAAGACCTCGTTCAACTCGACCTCGATCTTCGCCTGCTGCCGCATCTGCATCGACACGCCCACTTCCACGCGGCCGCGCGCCACCTGCTGCTGCACCGCTGCCCGCAGGCGCGGCTCGATCCCGCTCAATACCTGCGGCAGGCGCATCTGCACGTCGAGGTACCGATGGTTGACGCTGCGGACGGTGACGCCAATGCTCGCGCAGTCGTCCTCGCGCGTGACGCTGGCAAATCCCGTCATGCTCTTCATCATCAGTTGATACTCCCTGGATTGCCGCGATCGGCGTCCTCCACGCCGGCCGCCTGGCCGCTCCGTTCGCGGCCTGCCCCGCGCCGCTTCGGCGCGGCAAACTGCATCTCGTACAGGCCGGCATACAGCCCGCCCGGCCGGACGATAAGCTCCTCGTGCCGTCCGACCTCCACCACGCGTCCCCGCTCGAGCACCACGATCACGTCGGCCCGCTGGACGGTGGACAGCCGGTGCGCGATCACGAACGACGTCCGGTTCCGCATCAGGTTCGCCAGCGCGTCCTGCACCAGCGCCTCCGACTCCGAATCCAGCGACGACGTGGCCTCGTCCAGGATCAGGATGGGCGAGTTCTTCAGGATCGCCCGCGCAATGGCCAGGCGCTGTCGCTGTCCGCCCGACAGGCGCTGGCCCCGTTCGCCGATCCGTGTCTGGTACCGGTGCGGCAGCGCCATCACGAAGTCATGGGCCCGGGCCGCCCGGGCCGCCGCCTCGATCTCGTCAGCCGGCGCCGTCGGCCGGCCATAGGCGATATTGGCCGCCACCGTGTCATCGAACAGCACGGTCTCCTGCGTTACCATGCCAATCTGTTCGCGCAGTGACGCCAGCCCGACGTCACGGATATCGACGCCGTCGATGAGAATGGCACCCGCGGAGACGTCGTAGAAGCGCGGGAGCAGGTTCACGAGGCTGGTCTTGCCCGCCCCGCTCCGCCCGACGATCGCAACGGTCTTCCCCGCCTCCACCTCGAACGTCACGCCGCGCAGCGCCGTCTTGCCCCGGCTGTCCTCGTACTCGAAGGTGACGTCGCGAAACGCGATGCTGCGGCTGAGCGGCGCGAGCGCGGGCGCCCCGGCGATGTCGCCCACCTCGGTGTGCGTGTCCATCAGTTCGAAGATGCGTTGCGAGGCGGCAATGGCCTGCTGGATGTTCGCGTTCACCCGGCTGAGCTTCTTGAGCGGCCCGTACATCAGCAGCAACGCGCCGATGAACGCGGCAAACTCGCCCTCGGTCATCTTGTGGCTGGCGATCTCCCGCGCGCCGTACCAGAGGGCCGCGGCCATCGCGGCCCCGCCGAGCAGTTCCATGATCGGCGGCATCATCGAGACGGCGGCCGTCACCTTCATGTTCGCCCGGTACAGCGCCCGCGCGGCGGCGCCGAAACGCTCGCCTTCGCGCTGCTCGGCGCCGAAGGCCTTGACGATGCGGTGTCCCGAGTACGCTTCCATCGCCACGTGCGACATCGTCTCCAGGTGCTCCTGGCTCCGCCGCGTCGTCCGCCGGAGCGCCTGCCCGAGCCGCACGAGCGGGTACACGATGATCGGGGCGCCCGTCAGGCACACCAGCGCCAGGCCGAAATCGTAGTAGCACAGCAGCCCCACGTAGAACACCACGGACACGCTCTCGCGAAACAA
>Ga0334722_10000621_pt1 | contig 50489 bp, 44 predicted proteins | sample C3_bottom_MG_FD_207210 | JGI IMG/M metagenome (GOLD analysis project Ga0334722, IMG submission 207210) | Sediment microbial communities from Yellowstone Lake, YNP, Wyoming, USA - C3_bottom | ecosystem: Environmental > Aquatic > Freshwater > Lake > Sediment | place: USA: Wyoming | collected...
AAGTCGGCCGACATAAACAATAACAATATCGCCGGCCGGATATTTATTTATATATTTATCACTGGCCATACGTTCATCACTCTTGTTGATAGAATTGTAAAAGACACCACTGGAGTTGATGCCAAAGTGCCTAGCCCAATCATTACTGCTTTTTGAAACACCGTAAAATTTATTCACGTTTTTCTTAACCAAGTTCGTAAAAAAGTGTTCATAAAGATGGCCGAAAAAATCCAAAACAATATTATTAACGGTGAAATGTCCCGTACCGTGCTCGATTAATATCACGGGCTTATTGTTAAGACGACCTAATTTTGAGCCAATTAGACTGGTTATATAGAATCTCGTATTTATAATATAATAATCCAATTTTTCTTCACTAATTTTATTTAGCAGATATTTATATTTTTGGTTGGCTTTGATAATTGGGTAGCGATTTTTGCCAATATTATATACCGGTAATCTGTAAATAGTATGGCCGCTGATCGTCTCGTGCGGCTTTAGATTCCCGTGATTAGTCGTTATGATCACCACTTCATAGCCGATATTCTTTAAAGCAGTAGCTAATTTGTCGGTGTAACGTTCGACACCTCCCAAGTGTGGCAAGAAGAATCCTGTGAATATACCAATCTTTTTTGACATGATAATTGAATTACTGGCGTTCCATTATATTAATTATCCAACAAACACCTACGGATTGATAGACTGAATATCCTTCGTTTTGCTATTGAGTTATTGCGTAAGTGTTGACACAGCCCGCAATTTAAAGTTAAATGATATACGTTATGAATAAACAAACCGTAGTAGCTATGTATTTCTGGATGCTCGCTATTCTCTTTACCAAAAGAGATCGGTTTGTCTGTGTCCAGAACTAAATAAAACTTCTAGATAGAAATAAACCGATCTCGCACAAGGGATCGGTTTTTAAATTATATCAACTAAACAAATTACATTATCAATACATGAATAAACAAATCATAACGACATCATATCTCTGGTTCATTCTCATGCTCTTTTTTACAAAGAGAGATCGGTTTGTTTGTGTCCAGAATTAAGCAATAAATATTTTCTAGATAGACATAAACCGATCTCACCCAGGGGATCGGTTTTTAAGTACATTAACATATTGGTTTTCGAGTAGTTTACTTCTAGGCTGCTTGTTTGCAAAAAACAAGTAGCAACAAACACGACAAAGGAGACAAGTCATGACCGAACTGAAAAGCATTTTTGTTGGAAAGAAGTGGGAAGTTAGGGTAGCCGAAGAGGTTATCCATCTGCCCGATTGGATTGCCGATGCTGGCAAGAAGGCCGTCACAAAGTGGCAAAGAGTATTTCCAAAGGAAAGAAGTTGGGTCCAAAAGGAATTCGGCATACCTTCGTTAATCGTAAGGGCCGAAGGAGTTCCGCATGGCAACGGCTTTCATTTCTTCGAAATTGAGGAAAGGCCGGCAGGAGTTGGGATTACGTCAAAGTTTTCTCAATCTTTTGCCGACAATCTTGGGCAGCTTACCGGGGTTTGGCCGGACTTCAAGGTTTTGGTCTCCAGTGCTCGTCAGGGTGCTGGGGATGATTACCTGTGGCGCGATGTCGTCACGCCCGATCAGGTTCAAGATTCTGATTTACTGATAATCAGGGCAGAGCCTGAAGAGTCAGAGTTTCACCAGTTTATCCACCGTTCCGTATCGTCGCTTGCCGAAAAAGGCAACAAAGCGTACGGCGAGAAATTCGGTTGGTGGAAAACGGTTTCCGGCGAAGACGATTTGCCGTGGGATCAAGCGTTTGTTGTTAAGCCTTGCCAAGGCAGCAAGGCTCGCGGATTGGAAATCTGGGATCCAATCAAAAGAAGGAACGGTTGTTCGACGCGGTCTAGGATCGTTCGGACTTTATCGAAAGCCAAAACAATGTACTGTCAGCCGCTGGTTGACCCGATAGCGCACGATGACGGGATGATGATTTATAGGATTTTCTATGGATTTGACCCTCGTTCGGGCGAATGGGTTTGTATGGGCGGCTGCTACAACGTGCGTCCTAACCTGAGGATTCACGGGGCAAGCGACGCTTTTTTTGGCGCGCTGGTCTATCAGCCATCGATTGCGTAACAACGCAGACGGTGACAAAAGAGGGCGAAACCTATAACGGTTTCGCCCTCTATCTCAACTAATGTTAAACTTAGGACATTATTATGCTAGAAAAATATCTGAAAAAATTAATCGAATTTAGAACCATCTCCAAAGATTTTACAGAAAATGGAGAAGCTTTGAAGTGGATTGAGAGTAAAATCAAAGATTTACCTCTGCATATTAAAAGATATGAAAAAAATAGTCTTCAGTCGTTAGTTATTACTACCCAAAAAACCAAAACCCTCAAGATTTTATTGGCAGCTCATCTGGATGTGATAAAAGGCAGTGATAATGTTTTTAAGCCAGTAACCAAAGATGGAAAATTATACGGACGAGGTGTTTTTGATATGAAATACGCCATTGCTTGTTATTTGAAATTATTAGAAGAATTGAAGGCTGAACTGCCAAAACTTGATTTAGGTGTGATGATAACGACCGACGAAGAAATTGGTGGGTATAACGGAGTTAATTTTTTGTTGAATGAAGAAAAATACAGCGCTGCGGTATGTGTTTTGCCGGATGGTGGTATGAATTGGGAATTGATAACTGAATCCAAAGGTATATTGCAAATAAAAGTACAATCCACCGGCAAATCTGCCCACGGATCCAAGCCTTGGTTGGGGGAAAGTGCGATTGATAACCTAGTAAATTTCATCACAAGGTTAAAGAATGAAGAAATTTTTGATGAAAATTATTACCAGCGACAATCAGAACATTACTGCAATACTGTAAACGTCGGCAAAATATCCGGTGGTGAAGTAGCCAATCAAGTGGCGGATTATGCCGAGGCAATTTTAGATATCAGGTTTGTAGCAAAGGAAAATGAAGCCGACATATTGAATTTGATAAAGAAGGTTGCGAAAAAATCTGGGAACATTACAATAGAAAAAATTATTTCGGGTTATCCGTTAAAAACTGACGAAAACGATAGTTATGTACGTGAATTTATTAATATTGCCAAACAAAATGGCATTAATATAAAACCTACTTTTACACACGGCAGTTCTGATGCTCGATTCTTCTCTGAAAACAATATCCCAGTTATTGTGTTGCGACCTAAAGGTGGCGGTCATCACAGCGAAGAAGAGTGGATGGATTTAGAAAGTTTGAATGATTTCTATAAAGTGTTGAAGGCGTTTGTTATTGGCGTTTCTTGATATCATTCCTCTTACGCTTGCTAATAATAGTCAAAAGGCCATAATTAGCAGTAGTTAAAAGGGAGATGAAAGTTCTATGAATCATAAAAGTTCTCAACATGGTTTTACGGTAGTAGAAAGATTATTTATCGCGGTCTTTGCGATATTAGTAGCCCTTGGCGGGGTTTATGTGGTAAATGCAGTTGGCCCAAAGGGCGAACAAGGCCCGCAAGGTATTCAGGGAATTACAGGTAAACAAGGCGCACAGGGTCCGACTGGTGGTCAGGGACTCATGGGTCCACAGGGGTTAACTGGTGATACTGGTGCACGGGGACTTAGAGGATTTACTGGTTCACAAGGTATTATTGGGTTGACTGGCCTGGCTGGGTCTATGGGCCTGACCGGTCCACAAGGACCGATTGGCGATACAGGTGCTGCTGGCGAAACTGGTGCGCAAGGCCCAGTTGGGTTAACTGGTGATCAAGGACCTGTTGGCTCGCAAGGCGAAACTGGCGCAACCGGAGATACCGGTGCTGTTGGTGACACTGGACTACAAGGTGATGTCGGTCCACAAGGCCCTCAGGGTGATCCCGGAGAAGATGGCGCCACTGGTTCACAGGGTCCAAAAGGCGACACGGGTGATACCGGTGCGACTGGTCCCAACTTTGTATCATGGTCAAGTGTGGTCATGAGTGGCGTACCCGGCGACTGTAATGGCGCTGATGGATGTAACTATTCAGACATGATTACCGGCGGTAGCTTCACGGCAGGGCACGTTTACTGCGCGATGGGACAAAGCCAAGCTGGCGCCGACGCAACCTTCAATATATACACCCAAAACCTGGTACTCATTGGCACCTGTGTTACAGACACTGTGTTTGCGGGCGGTAGCTTGTATGGCACCGCGAGTCTTACGCCGACAGCTCTTTCGGCTGGCGACGTTTTGTTGATTGCCCCTACTACATATAACGCTGGTATGGTTGGTTACCCTGTCACTGTGACGGTTGGTCCCTAATTAGACGGTAAGTGTTGTTTAGAAAAACAGAGGTTACATGCCTCTGTTTTTGTTTTAGGGTAAAATGGTAATAGATATACACAAAGGTTCCGAATAAACCTCAGTCATACTAAATCTAAAGGAGAAAATATGTTAACACCAGACCAACGTGAAGAATTGTTAGGCACACTGAAATCTCGTTTTAATAAAAATATGAATCGACATAAAAGTATTGAGTGGGCTAATGTTCAAGCAAAATTGGAAGCCAATGCCGAAAAACTAGCGTCAATTAATGAAATGGAAAAAACTGGCGGTGAGCCCGACGTTGTTGGGTTTGATAAAAATACGAACGAATATGTATTTATTGATTGTTCGGCTCAAACTCCTGCGGGGCGCACAAATGTTTGTTACGACAATGAGGCGTTAGAGGCAAGAAAGAAATTCAAGCCAAAAGATAGTGCCGTAAATATGGCAACTACTATGGGTATCGAGATTTTAACGGAAGAACAATATCGTGATTTGCAGAAACTTGGAAGTTTCGATACGAAAACATCAAGTTGGATACAAACACCTGCTAAAATTAGAAAACTTGGTGGCGCCTTGTTTGTTGATCGTCGATACGACACTATATTTGTGTATCACAACGGTGCGGATTCTTATTATGGCGTTAGAGGATTTCGTGGCTTGTTAAAGGTCTAGTATCTATAACCCTTGCTTGATAACATAACCGAAATAGCGGATACTATAACAAAGAGGTAATGTGGGAAAAACAGCGGTCAAACCTAAAACCAAATCCAAAGTCAAGGCACGATTGCACGGTGGCAAGAAACAGCCACTTTCTTCTGATTTGAAAAAATCTTCGGGTGAAATTAAACTACCACAAGAAATATCGGCATCTTATCACAAAGTGCATTGGGTACTGGCTATCATATTAATTTTGCTGGCTGGTTTGGTTTGGTATTTGTCGCAATCATGGGCGATTCAATCATCGTTTTCGCAGGCCGTGACTTATCCAAAAGTTTCTGTATTGGGCGTCAATGTCGGCAATTTAAGTACTAGCCAGCTTGATGACAAACTGGCGGGGATGAAGACCGAGTTTGAAAGTAAAAAAGTTACTTTGATTAATGGTAAAAAACAATGGGTTTTTGATGCCGGCCAAATCGGCTCAACTTTTGATGCTGTTGCTACTAGCCAGACGATTTGGGAGTTGAATAAACTTAGTATGATAGATAAATTCCATTTAATGGCTGGCGGCATCAGTTCGGACGTCAAACCAACAATATTAGTTGACAGCAAAACTTGCGTAAAGTCACTAGCCGTTATACCCGCTACTCAAATAAAACCTAAAAACGCTTTTTTCTATTTTGATCAATCGGTAAAGATACAACCAGATAAGTCTGGTAGCAAATTTAATGCAACTTTGACTTGTCAGGACTTAACGAAATTATTAGCAAACGATTCATTTGTCACAGATGTTTCATTGGACACTATCCCAGCCAGTATCACAAAAACCGACTTACAACCGAAGTTAAAGCAAGTTCAGTCGATGGTTGGTAAATCGATAACACTAAAAAGCGACAGCGGAAGTTATTTGCATACCTGGTCATCGAAACAGTTATTTTCGTTACTGAATATTGCTAAGAAAGGTAAAGACATCCAAGTAAGTTGGTCTTCAAGTAAACTAGGCGATATCGTTAATGACATTGCGTCTAAAGTTAATACCTATGAAAGTGCTCCGCCTTTAGAAACTTGCCAATACGTAGCCAGCAGTGGTGGATATTGGCTGGATACGGTGGCCACCAAAAAAATCTTTACGGATTTGGGAGCTGACAGTGCTGGGTCGTATGATTTGTCGATAGTTTATAGCAAGACGATTGTTGCTGATCGTAGATCGGTGAAATTTGGGAATAGCGGTACGATTTATCTAACATTTGATGACGGAATGACATATGCCGACCAGATTATGGATTATGCTGATTGTTATGGCGTTAAGGTTACATTCTTTGAAATTGGCGGAAGGGTTAGTGGCGATGCACCACAACTTCGTCGAGCAATTGCCGAAGGCGATACCGTTCAATCGCATGGATTTTATCACGCCATGTACGATTATGGCGATCGAACTTATGACTGGCAATATAACGATATGAAACATTCGATACGAGAAATTATGAGCGTAACTGGCGTGCGACCTACATATTTTCGCCCTCCAGGGGGTAATCGCAGTGATAATACGTACAAAGCAGCCGCCGCTAATGGTTTGAAGCTGATATTGTGGGATGATTCGTCCGCCGATGCAACTGGTGGTGGTATTAGCTCGGCTCAAACTTGTGCCAACGTGTTGGCCGGGGCTTATCCAGGTGCCAGTGTCTTGATGCATTCCATAAAATGGACTACTGCAAACGCTGTGCCGTGTATCATCGAAGGGTTAGCGGCCATGGGCTATAACATGCAGGCTTTGTACTAGGCAACGCGTAAATTAATCGGCTGATTAATACCTTAAACATACAGCATTTACTAAGAAATCGATTTTATGTGAGAATTCTCACATACATTTGAATATGCTTGGGCTATTATTGCTTTATCACTGAGATTTCGGTGATGAAGACGAGAAGGAAATGCGAGGTTCCAATATCGACTTACAAAACGAAATCGCCTTTCTTCTGTCCTGGTTAGCGTGGTCGCACGACCTATGCCGCAGCCGGTATCTGCCCCCTAGGTCGGGTGAACACCCGAGAGATAATATTAATCAAATAAAGGGGGAAACAGGTATGGGTATCAAAAAATTTAAGCAACTTTTGGGGGCAACGATATCATCGTTGGGACTAGTAGCGGGTCTGTCAGGTGGTATGGTGAGCGCTCAAGGAGCTGCCATTGACACGACCGGTCCAGACTCTACGAACACAATTACGTATACGGATACTGCAACGGTTGTTGTAGATAATAGTAATACGGTATCTGGTTCTAACGAAAACGACCAATCGTCAACAAGCGGTAGAGCAGAGGTCGAGCACAATACATCAGGTGGTAGCGCAAGGTCAGGCGCTGCTTCTAATAAAACCAGCTTTGGTGCGAGGGTTAGTATAAACAATGCGGCATCAGATTCATCAGACATGGGTGGTGCTGGCAACAATAAAAATATATCGAGCCGTATCACAGAAACCGGCCCTGACTCAACTAACGAAATCGCCATAGATAATACTAGGGATGTAGTTATAACAAACACCAATGACTTGAGTATTACTAACACTAATACACAAACTGCAAGGTCTGGTAGCGCGGAAGTTGAAGACAACACAACTGGTGGATCTGCAACAACTGGAAACGCAACAAACACCAGCTCAGAAGCCTTAACATTCACAATTTCTAACTAATCTAAAGTGATTAATAGATTTCTGCGAGGGGTGTGAACGAGAGGGTGTCACCGCTAAGGCATCCTCTCACCAAGAACTTATTTTGAAAATGAAGGGAGGAGTGAAAATATATGAAAGTCTTTGCCCGGACAATCAGAACAACGATGATTTATATATTTACACTTCTTTTGTCGGTAAGTATGCCGATTTCTGTAATGGCCGAAGACACGACGGTTAACCAGCCAACAAAACCTACCTATACTTATGACTCGACGACTGGTCGTTGGGACACTGATAAATGGCATTATGATTCAATCACGGGCACATATCAGCCCGTAATCCAACCAACACCCGACCCAACTCCAACGCCACCAGCACCAACGGTGGTGGTCCAACCTGACGCGACTCCGCAGTCGGCCGCGCCAACGATAATAACTCCCCAAACTGACAATAGCTCAGTTTCCGACGACCAGAATTCGACTGCGACCTTGGATGCCACTAATAATACTGATGTATCAAATACGGTGAACGCCGATGCTGGGTCTGGTGATGCAACGACGATACTTAATACGACAGCCGGCAATGCGACAACTGGCGATGCAACCGACACGGCAACGATTTTGAATAATGTAAATTCAACTTTGTCGACAGCCAATAACCAAAAGGCTGCCAGCTTTACGGCGGATGTTATGGGTGATGTTAATGGCGATATCGTGTTACAACCGATGTTGCTGAAGGCCATGTTAGAATCTGGGTCGACCGATAATTCTTCAACTACGGCAACAATCAACAATGATACTACGTTGACTAACAACGTTAACCTTAATGCGACGACAGGCAATGCCGGAGTCATCGGTAATACGACAGCTGGCGATGCGAAATCAGGTTCTGCTAACACAGTTGCGAACGTCGTAAATATTATAAATTCAATGGTAGCGGCCAACCAGTCGTTTATTGGCACTGTTAATATATACGGCAATCTGAACGGCGACATACTAATTGCGCCTGACTTTATTCCTCAACTGATTGCCAGCAATGGTAGTACAGACAAAGACGATAAAAGCACCAAGTCAGTAACGGTAATTGACGCAAAAGATATGCAATCAGTTATTAACAACGTATCTTTGGCTGCGAAAAGCGGAAAAGCTGCGGTCATGGATAATACGACTGCTGGCAGCGCGACAACGGGTGATGCTAATACTAACGTCGTGATTTTTAACCTGTCTGGCCACGAAATTGTCGCCAGCAACAGTTTGTTGGTATTTATAAACGTTCTTGGCAAATGGGTCGGCGTAATTGTCGATGCACCGGTTGGTGCTACGGCTGCGGCCATAGGCAATGGCGTAACAACAGATGCGATTGCATCGCCCGATCTTACTATCGTCAGCGACAATAATAGCTTGATTACTAACAATATTACGCTGGCGTCACAATCTGGCAATGCGACAGTAGCGGGCAATACGACCGCAGGTAACGCAATTAGTGGCGATGCAACCGCATCGGCCAATATCGCTAATATATCGAATAACTCCATCGGTTTGTCGGGCTGGTTTGGGATTTTGTTCATAAATGTTTTCGGAACTTGGCACGGAAGTTTTGGCATAGATACTCCATACGGCGATCCAGTTGTCGGCCGTCAGTCATCTAGTAAATCAAATAGAGTAATAGAGTTTATTCCATCCTCGGCCAATCAAGCGCCAACCAACATTACATTTGTCGGTCAGAATGGCAGTGACGACTATTCGGTTATAAGCATGGAAACTCAATCAGGTAATGTGAGCGTATTGGGCAGCGGTACGTCCAAAAAAGTCACGCTTGTACCTGTCAAAAACAGTTTATCGTCAAGCAGTATCAATCTGGCGCTACTAGCTTGGTCAACATTTATCGTCATCATTTCGGCCGCTGGATTGAACCGATTTAGAATCGCAAGGAGAATCTAGCCCGTTTGATGATTCAAAAATAAGGAGTATCATGAGCACAGGGGGTCAGATGTCCGAGTTGTCTCCCGTGGAGAATACAGCCGAAAAAGATGAGGCGCTGGAGCGCAGACTTTACTTTAGACAATTTATAACCCAATATCCTTGCGAACAATACTCAAAAGGCCAAATACTTATGCTACAAAACGAAACTCCTAAGGGAGTTTTTGTTATTGAATCGGGCAAAGTCAGATCATATACAATTTCGTCTGATGGGCACGAACAACTTATCTCGATTCATTCAAGGGGAGAGGATATACCGATAGGATTTGCTTTTGGGGTGACTGAAAAGTCACAGTATTTTTATGAAGCCTATACAAAATGCACGGCCCATTTGATACCAAAAGATGAGTTTTTGGAACAATTGCGTCTAGACCCGAAACTTATGTATCAAATGCACTTATATGATACCGAGCAGTTATCGTCGGCGCTAAACAGGATCCATGCGCTTGGACAATCGCGCGCCAGCAACAAGGTCGCTTTGACATTAATCTATTTGGCCGACAGATTGAGGGTCAGGCCATGGACTAGACCAAGACCCCAGGAAATATCCGTCACGCAGGAAGAAATTGCCGATTCATTGGGCATGACGCGCGAGACGGTCAGTGGTGAACTTAAAAAACTAAGGTTCAAAAAAATTATTTCTTATTCAAGAAAAAGATACGTGTTTTATATGGAGCGAATGATTAGTCATCTAAAGCGTGATCAATAGATTTGCTGTGAGATAAATTGCCCGTCCAACCCCCTCATGCTATAATTAACCTAACGAAAATGAGGGAGAAATTGTAGATGGAAAACGTACCAATGCACGGTGAACGACCTAATGTTGCTGGACGTCGCGGCAAACTTAAAAAGTTCAAAATGAAGCACATTGCTATGGCAGTTGTCGCAGCAGTCGTAATCATTGTTCTATTATTGGGCGGTTTATTTTTGTATCGATCCAGCACCGGTGCAAATATCGAAAGCGACAAATTCCAGGCAGTATTTTTGACAAATGGCCAGGTTTACTTCGGTAAATTACAAACGCTTAATAGCGAATATATGAAGATTAACAATATTTTTTACTTGCAAACCAAAGCCGCTGCATCGTCAACCAATCCACAAAAGACAAGTGATCAAAGCGCAACGGATGTGCAGTTAATCAAACTGGGTAGTGAGATTCACGGTCCAGAAGACCAGATGATAATCAGCAAAACCCAGATACTGTTCTTTGAAAACCTCAAATCAGATGGTACGGTTTCCAAGACCATTCAAAAATATAACAGCCAAAAATAGCGTATGAAAAAGCGTGTTATTAAATATATACGCAATATTCTAATCAGCGCAGCAGTGTTGTTGGTGTTAATTGTTGGTGCAGGTGTTGCGTATATATGGTATATGGGCCAAGATGTTAAACCCAGCACAACCGCCCAGGCTGCCTTGGTTGACAACACGGCACCTGATCTTAAACACGTTGTGCAATCAGAAAATAATAGGCAAGGCGTGGCGATTCAGTCATTAACATCGCCATTAAAGCCAGGTTCCAGCGCATCAATTACGATCAGGACAAACACCAATTCATCTTGTAAGATATCCGTAAAGTACAACGAAGTAGCCAGTAAAGATCCCGGATTAATTACTAAGGCAACGGATGAATTTGGCATGGTCACCTGGTTTTGGACAATAGAACCATCGGTTCCGGTCGGAAAATGGCCAGTAACCGCTACGTGCTCTCGGGGTGATAAAACAGCTGTCGTAGTCGGCGATTTAGTAATATCAAATACAATCAAACAATAATTTTATCGTAACGAGTTTACGTATTTGGCCCACTGGTCATTGTCTATTTTAGAGTCAGATTTTATTAATATTAATAAGTTATTTTTGCTAAATATAACTGATTGTGGGCCTTCGGCTGAAGTACCAATATATACCGTAATACCGCCGACAGTTATTTTTTCAGTGGCATTAAAACTTAGTGCTAGTTGTTCAATTTGATAAGTAGTATTGGATTTAAAATTGTCAGGAAGCAGTTGTTGGCTAACTATGATTGAAACTTTGCCGATTTTGTCGGTGTAGGCATAGACTGGATCGCTTTTTGGTGGACTAATACGGGTCCAGCCACCCAGGTCATTAATATTTTTATTAGTAGGTAGTATTGTTGAATAACCAGGCAGTCCATGTGTCAAAACAGGTTTTGTGGTGGTTGTTTTCGTATCATTAGAAACATTGGATGTTTTGGTTGAATGGTTTATAAAAACAAAATAGCCACTAGCCAAAGCAACCAGGACAATTAATGTTGCGCCAGTAACTATTTTAGTTCTTCGTGAAGTTTGTGGAATCTTTGATGCAACTTTTTTGTACAAAGGGAATTTGAATAATCGCAAGAAGGTGAGTTTAATCTTTTGAATCACCGAAACCTTTTTGGCGACTGGCTTTTGCAGTTGCGAAGCTGGTCTGACGTCTTGCCAAACTACTCGCTTTTTTTGATTCCCCTGCATCACCATAGTGTCTTTAGTATATCAGAGTGGTGTTATCTAATGCGTGTAGTAAGGTGTGTCGATTGGTTGTTGCAAGCCGCCGGTAAAGGTACGGCCATGCATTAGACGTTTACTTGGGTCGGCGGTAAATTGCATCGTAAGGTCGGTAATAGTCGGACCACGAGTTACATCGTCTGGATATCCAAAAGCTTGCGAGCTGTCAACGGTAACATTGAAGTAAAAGAACCTGGCACAGTTGGTGTTGGTGCCACTACCATCTTTGGGAGTATATACTCCAGGTAATCCAAGCGTCACGTTGCCGAAATTAGTCTCACTTCCCCAAGTCGACATAGCAGGCGACGTACAAGACGTCGTTGTATTTGTCATTGACCTGTATTTAAGTTGCCAAAAGGCGCCAATCGAGTTGTCCAAACCGTTCAGTAACCAGTTGTTAGGGAAAACGTCAGAGTCAGTATCAATCATAATCGAATATTTGGCGACTTGTGGTTGAGACAATAAGGCGGTTTGTTGAATGACTGGGCCGGCGTAAGTTAATGTGCTACCGCAACCACCGCCAATTACATAAGCCTTGCCATCATAATATACAATTGAAGCGCCATAACGATTGCCAGTATATTTTTGGTTAGTTTCATACCATGCGCCAACACCTGTCGGGTCGTTACCAGAGGCAATTATCGTATTAGCACTAACTGGAGCTACTAAGGTAACCGGGTCGCAGGTGGTGGCACTCGAACGTCCGCCAGCCAAATATATATATCCATTGGCAGCGAAACCTTCCGCTTGTGATAACGGCCCTGGTAAGCTGGTAGAATATGACCAACTGCCAATAGAGCCGTCGGACGTGCTGATTTGAGCGAATTGGCTATCGCTTAAATAGTTTGCTCCATCGTAACCGCCGAATATATATATGTTATTGGCATAGGCGACGGTGGCCAGCCCACTGCGGGCAACGTTAAATGATGAGCTGGATGATGACCAGGTGGAAGAAATATCGCCACCAGAATTTAATTGAGGACTAACATAGACAGTATTACAAACGTTGCTACCGGTACAGCCCGTGCCCGTGCCTTCGCCGCCTATGACGTACAAACGGTTATTCCAGACGGCTGATCCGAACTTTGTTCGAGCCGAAGGGATGGCGTTACTGGCAGTTCCCCAAGATGTAATATTTCCCGAAGATGGTGTACCGTAATAAACCTCGGTTCGCCGATCGGTCGCCGTACTGCTTTGCCCACCGATGTAATATAATGTACCGCCGGCTGCTTCTAGTTTGCCCCACGTTCGTACGGCTGGTAAGTTGGCGGTTGTGTTGGACCATGTGCCTACTGCTCCGTTAGCGTCAAGCGCTGCATAAGAAACTGTGTTTATAGCTGTCGTACAATCGGTTGCACTGGTACAGCCACCAGCTACGTAAATGTACCCATTGAGAATTGTGCTGCTGGAGCCTATTCGGTTCGGACTAGTGCCATAAGTATTGGCGGACGTGCTATACCCAGCAGGCGCGCCGCTATCATTGTTGTAAATCTGAAAAGTCTGAATCATATCCGTTCGAGTTGAACAGCTACTTGGAGCGGCACCAACTGTACAGCCACCAATAACATAAGCAAATGAGTTAGAGATTGGAACGTTTAACCCCCAGCGCTGATTAATCGTAACCGCTGACACGTGGAAGCCGTCAGTTGATGTACCAAGGCTACCATCACTGACGTCGACTTTAATAAATTCAATATCTGCCAAGACGCCACCGCCTCCAGTACCATCGTAACCGCCGACTGCGTATATATAACCGTTATACCCGAACGCGTCACCACGGCGTCGACCGATAACCATCTGGTTAGGGGACTCTATCCAAGCGCTTCCGCCATCAGTAGACACAACGTTGTTGTTATTATCAAATTTTGCGTATCGTATGGTTTTTAAGTCAGTTAAGTTTGGCGAAATGCCACCGATTAGGTATATGTAGTTAGCGTATACTGTACCGCTCATAGCGCCAAGGCCAGTTGCGGTGTCGCCAGGAATAATGCCGATTTGCAGTTGTCCAGTTGTTGAACAGCCAGCAACTGATCCGGAAGTTTGAATGTTACATTTGTATACCGCGTCAGAATAACCGTTGTTACAGCTTGGGCCATTGACGTTGCTACAACCACCAAAGATATATAAATTACCAGGATTAGTACCAGCAGATGATGGATTTGCACGAGCGTAGGCGTAAGTATATCCTACTGGCGTTGCACCCACACTTGTTAAGGTTTGTGTTGTCCATGCAGTTACACTACCATCAGAGTTCATAGTAGTGTGAAAAATTGCACCAGCGTTACCCGAACCGGTTTGCCCACCGACAAGATATATCATGCCACCAAAAACGGTCACACTAGAACTGGCGATGCCACCACTAATAGCATTGGTAGTGTCAACACACCATGACCCGCCTTGATAAGTGCCGCTTGGACAGGTTGCTGGTTTGGTCATAGCGCCCGAGGATGATATGCCAACGTAGGCCACGTTGCCTGACGTCTGACTGCAACCGTCATTTATACAACCACCAATCACATACAGGTACCCGTTTGATATAACTGATGAGCCTAACATATTGCCAATGTAAGTCGTACCGGGCAGGTTACAATTAGTAGGAGTTGTTCCGCTACAAGGTGAGGTGCCACTAGCGACAGATTGGGCAACGGTTGATGCATCGCCGTCTTGGTTGACGTTGCCGTAGATAATGCTGTCTAGTGTTCCAGTAGTACAGTCGCCTGTCGTCGTGTTTTGAGCCGAACAGCCACCAACTTCATAAATATTGTCGCGCCAGGCCACCATACCAAAGCCCATTCGTTGAGCGCTTACATTACCGATACTGTTCCAAACGTCAATGCTACCGTCAGCATTAATACTAGCAACCTGAGAATCGGACGCTATTGTCGTACAATAACCACTGCCATTAACAGCAGTACAACCCCCAGATACATAAATATATGCTCCCCATACGACCGAGAAGTTGCCGCCACCAGTAATTCGTCCGCCTGAAAAACTGGTAGTCTGAACCCAGCTGTTTAATGTTCCATCATTATTAATCTTGATGTAATAGACAGAGTTTGTTGGTGCTCCACCGACAGTTACTGCGCCACCGATTATATACAGACGGTCATTATATACCTGAGAGCTTTGTCCATATAGGTTAGATGGTAAGGACGTGGATGATGTCCAGGTGCCAAGTGTGCCTGTTGGGTTAATATTAGCGATTTCGACGGTATTGACCGGGGTGCCACTAGTTGATCGTCCGCCCATGAGATACATTCGGTTATTGTAGGCAACAGCCGACATATCTGATCGTATCGAATTAAGATTGGCGTCTTGATACCAATAAACCCAGTTGTTTTTATTGGTGTCGGTTGGATGCCATAATTGTGGTTCGCCGTTAGCTCCTAATTTTGCAATATACACTGTATTTTGTGACGTACCGCCACTATTGGTGCCGCCCATGGCGTATAAGAAGCCATTATAGGCAACTAATGAGAAATTTGAACGACCAGAAGGCAAGTTATACGCAGCAGTCGTACACCAACCGCTACAAACACCGCTACCCGGGTTGGCGCTATCCACTGTGCCGGTTGTGGTATTAAATTGTCCCCAGCTAACTGATTGGCTGACTGACACTCCACCAGCACCATAGGTGATAACGACTAAACCGTTAGCTCCGTTACTGCCGGCCGTATTAACTGCGCCACCGCCACCGCCATTACCTGCGCCACTACGATATGAATCGCCTGAATTGCCTGGCACGGTACCACTACCAGAGGTATTAGTAACCGATGTTGCGCCAGCGTCGGCGTGGCTAGATCCACCACCACCACCAGCACCACCAGTGGCATTGGTCGATCCAGATCCACCACCACCACCATAGTAGCCACCACCACCACCACCACCACCAGAACGTGAGGTACTTACTACACCACCACCATTACCACCGCCACCTAAACCACCGGTCGCGCCACCACCGTAGCCACTACCGCTGGTTCGTCCATTACCACCACCACCGCCAAATAGTGATCTACCGGCTTGACCTGATGTACCACCAGTACCAGCGCCACCACCAGCACTTTGAGTACCATAGCCACCACCTAAGGCGGCACCAGATGCGCTACCTGCGACACCATTAGTTCCACCGCCAGCGCCACCAGCTGCACCCGTGTTAGTTGAACGTGCGCCACCACCACCGCCACCACCAGCTGCCAAGCCAAGTAATGTAAAATCAGAATCACGATATATATCTGAGCTACCGCCACCTGCACCACCGCCACCGGAAGTATTAACCGTACCGCCGTTACCACCACCACCAACGTAAATGTCTAAGGTCTCTCCCGGGGTAACCGTAACTGTACCAGTTAAATATCCTGATCCACCACCAGCGCCACCAGCTGCCGATCCGCTTCCTGCACCACCTCCACCACCACCACTCCATATCTTGTATGTGATACTAGTAACGCCACTAGGGACAACGTAGGTATCTGACCCTTGGGTGGTATAGACTTTACCGTTAAATGACTTTCCGCCGACCGAATAAATATAACCACCGGCGGTAACTGTGCCTCCGTCCCAAGAACCAGCCGGTAAATTAGTGGTAGTATCCCACGAGTCGAACCGCGCACCTGTGGTACGTCCTTTTTCGATCAATTTATCGGCAACATCAAAGTTGACATTGGTTTCGTTATTGCCGTTCATAAATTGCTGAGCGGTCACAACATAAATGCTTGGGTCGATAGATAATGGGAAACTGGCTTTTGACAAACCAGTTACATTAACTTTTAATTCACTTCCTTGCAACGCGTATGTGACTTTGGCTACTGACTTTTTTTTGTCAGTCTGTACGATAAATGGTTTTGGTATTTTAAATAAAAGCGTGTCTTTGACGGCATTTTGTTTAGCTTTTAGTAACAACTCGGCGTCTTTGTCGGTTGCGGCGGTAATGCTGCCACTAAAGAGCGTATTGCCGTAAACGCCAATACTGCCATCAGATTCCATACGAGCCTCCAGCCCGTCATCGAGTTTTAATTTATAATCAAACGTCAATTTATCGCTGTTGGAACGGTTTAAAATAAGGTCTTCTTTTACACCAGTACCTTGCATGGTATAAATAACCCAGCCGGTACCATCAGTCAAAGGATAAACAATACGGTTACCGTCTTGCTTGCCGTAATACAAACCGAAATTTGGTGTGAGAGTAAAATTTACTTTATTTAGTGGGTCAGTAACCGTAACGCCCTTGGATGGATCTTGGGGTAGGCTAGCCGAAATTTGCTGAGCACCTGTCTGCGCCGTCATGGGACCTGGCATAGCTTGACCGTTGCTAAAATTGTAAATCTGTTGGTTGACGTTATATTGTATTTTGCTGGCCATTAATTGATTGACTGGTGTTATCAATGAACCAGCTTTCCCTAAATTGTAGTTATATTGAACAAAAAATGGTCGTAAAACAATAAACAATCCAAGCGTAATTAAAATTACTGAACCACTTATGATTCCAAGGCGGATACGTTTACGTCGAATGCGTAAAAAGGGTAGACGGAATAAACGGGTTTTGAACTTGATGAAGTATTGGCGTATTTTTTTAATAATCTTGTTCATCAAACTGCCATCCTACTTGTTGCTAAATATGAAGTTAAGGTTACCGACGTAGGCATTGGCATTTTGGCTGGCTGTCATACTAATCTTGAATACGATACTATCGCTAGGAGCGAATCCGCAGGTCGATGGATCTGACGCGCCGCTAGCGGGTTGAATTTGCCAAGTTGATACCGAACCGGTCGACACGGTGATGGACGATCCGCAGGCGGTAAGTCCAGACGAAGAATCGTTGCGGTATATCTGGTATTGAACGGTTGAGTTGGCGCTGTCGGTGCGTCCCATAATTGATGTTTGTCCTGAAGCAAAAATCTTGAACGTACTTGGTAATTGATAGGTGACGTAAATGCTGTAAGTTTGAGCGCTAGCCTGTGGCGATGTCCATTTGTAGAAGTTATAGGTTTCATTGGATCCGCAAATAGTTGGTTGGCTGGATGTGCCGTCATTTATACCCAAGGTTGAAGAACAGATATCGGATGTCATTGTGCCGACGCCGGTACCATGCATGACAGCGTTGGTAAACTCTGGCGAAATGGTAATGACATTATCTGGTGAAGAACCGCAGGCGCCCCAGCCGTCAGCTTCATAACACTGTAATTTACCCAACGTGGTGTCGTAATACATAGAACCCAACAACGCGTCATTGTTGGCTGCAACTGGTGCTGAAGCGCCTCGGTCCAAGGTTAGTAGTGTGACTGGTCCACCATTAACGCCGCCACCAATTTGTACATTTGGTGTCGTGTCTGAGGTTAATGTCATTGAGAATGTATCGACGTAATATGTTCTAGTGGCTGAACTGCCTTCCACAAAATTGACATATGGGCTGGTTGCGGCAGTTGAATCCGTGGTGATGTAACAGGTAATTTGGGTCCAGCCAGTGGTTGTTAAGGTTTGCGTATTGTAGTCGACACAATCAACGTAATTACCGGACGATCCGGTGCTACCATCGCGAGAATAACGAACTTTAAAATCAGTAAAGGTGCCGGAGCTTAGCTTGGCGTAGACGGATATTCGGTACAAAGTACTAACAAGCGGGTTCATCGATAATTTATTGCGGATACCGGCGTTAACGGCGCCACCGGTTAAGGTTACGCCGGCGCTATCGCTAGCAGCTTGGCCATCCGATGTGTTAATAGCGGCCGAACCGGTTCCGCTGGTTGCGTTGACGAATGTCCAGTTAGTAGAAAAGTTAGACGTATCATCAACACCACCGTCGGTTGCCAAATTGTAGTCAGCAGCAATCGCGACGCTAAGGTTGTCAACATAAAATGTTCGTGCCGTGCCACTGCCGGTTTGTCTGATTAAAATTGCGTTGCCAGTTGTAATTCCTGATGCAGGAGCAGCGAAAGTACAGTTAACTTTTGTCCAAACGCTAGTTGTGATTGCTTGGCTAGCTAAACAAGCAACCGAGGCGGTTGAACCGTTGATTGAATAATAAACGTTCATATCTGTAAATGTTCCGCTGGAAAGTCGGGCAGTGAACGATACGTTATAGTGCATATTTGCGGTCAATGCGCTGGATAAGGTATCTTTAACTCCGTCATTAGCTGCTGTTGTGGTTGCAGCCGACACTGATGCTTGGCCTGTGGCGATATAATTACCGGCCGTTGTATATCTGCTGACGGTTGAACTGCCGTTGGCAGCCCATGTGCTGGCAGGGAAGGTGCTGGCAGTGCCACCAGCTGTTTCGGCGCCGCCATCAGATGAATATTCGGTAACATTGCTGTTAACTGACAATAATCCGGCAGCGGATGAAGTCTGGACGCTAAGAAGTGTGCCGTTGACTGGATTGGCTGTACTATCGCGAATCGTTAAACCGTTAGTTGTGCTGGTGTGGCTAACGATTAATTCGGCGCCACCGGCGCTTTGCATAGTGTTGTCATAGGCGGATTGCAAAGTTGTAGAACTGGATGCACCAGCTGCGGTCCAGTCTGTGCCGTTCCAAATCATAGTAGCCGTCGTGTTTTGGCGCATAGCAATCGTATTGCCCGTGCCACCACCGTTGACCGACAAAGTGAAATCATTTGATCCATTTGCTGCGGTTATGTAAACTACGCGCCCAGCAGTAGCGACGGTTGGGTCAGGCAAAATTGCAGTTTTTCCAGTAGTGCTAAAACCAGCCAAAATGGCTGCTGAGTTGTTAACCGATGAGGTTGCAATTGTACAGTTGTTTGTAACTAACGCACCACCTGTGTAACAGTTGGGATCATTGGCAGTTGTCGAGAATGTAGGCGTGGTCATGACCACTAATCCGTTAACGCCAGTACCGATGCCAGTACCGCCAGTCAAGGTTAATGAGCCGCCATTGGCGTTACCAACGGTGGCATTACCACCCTGAACAGTTACTGTGCCGCCAGCGACTGCGGTTGTGCTACTGCCAGTGCCGCTGATTGTGAAGTTGTTTGGAGCAGCCGCAGTTACGCCGTTGCCAAGATACAGATTGCCGGTAGCGCTATCAAATGTGCCACGAGCTACGCCTGCCGTAGAGATAGTGATATTTCCTTTTGATTGTAGGGCAATCGTACCACCAGTGGCTGTGTTGCCGGTGCCAATTGTAATATTTGTCGTACCACCGGCGGTATTGTTGTTGCCGATGTTGATTGTTTGCGTGCCGGTAGCCAAAGTCGAGTTACCGATTTGAATAGTGCTGGCATAGCTATTGCCAATACTGATGGTTCCGTCAGCGCCACTGCCAGTGTGAGCTCCGGCATTAATAGCAACATTACCACCAGCACTGTTGGTACCGCCAGCGGTTCCGCCTTGCAATACTAGGTCGCCACCGGCCAGAGCAGTAGCACCAGTTCCGGCTGTTCCACCAGATACAGTTAACGATTTACCAGCAACTCCCGCACCAGCTGTGGCGACGGACAATGTGTGATTGGCATTAACTCCAAAACTGACATCACCAGCTGCTGTGACCATAAACGAGTCAACTCCGCCTGATTGCAAATTGATAATGTTACCTGTGCCGGTTTTGTTGATATAGATGCTGTTTGTATTGGTCGATGCATCAGTCTGAACGCCTTGAGCAAGTTGCAAAAATTGAGCGCTAGTCAATCCGTTTAATCTTCCAGAGTTGAACGAAAAAGGAGTGGATGACAGTCGTTTCATCGGCACCATTTCGCCGTCGGCTGTACAGCTGCCAGTGTTAAAAGTCGTACAGGTATTATTGCTGCCAGCGATATTCATCGATAGCCAAAGCGTATCTTGATTCCAGTCTACGCTTGAACCGAAGGCGGTTTTTGACCCCAACTGAACTGACATAAAACCGTTTTTAACCACGACACCTTGGTTGGCGTTGTTGTCGACGTAATCCTCGGTCCATTTCAATGAGCCAGCCGGCGTACCTGTGGTGTCACCAGCTGTTAGGCCGTCGCCGTCTTGGTAGATCTTGAATTCAATATTGTAATAGCCGTCAGGGACAGTTGCACCCTGAGCATTTAACAAACGACCTTGAAAGTTGATTTGCTGATTAATACCAGCAGCAGCGTGAGCGGGTTTTGTAATAAAAAAGGCGCAACCAACCAGCACGCCCAAAAGGACGAACGCGAGCAGCTTGCGATATGCGCTTAACCCCTTAAAATACATTTTTGTATTGTTACCCGTTTTGCGGTAAAAACTGATATCTCACACTTGCTTTTTACCTGTACTAAGCATATACGTCATAGAGCGTTTTTACAAGGGCTAAAACAGATTAGAGAGCCATAATATTTGGCTTTATTGAGTCAACAATAATCCGTGTTTGCCAAGCACGCGTTTTTCGCGTTTTTCGCCGATAAAGAAACTGATTACGACAGCAACGGCGCTGGCGTACAAAGGCCACAAAACTAACAGTTTATTAGTCGTGTCGGCTGTTGATGCGGCGATAGTGGCAGGAGAAGGTTGGCCGTTGATGATTGAAGCGACCGTCAAAAAGGCAACGCGTCCCTTGGTATCGCTGACTTGAATCGAAATCTGGTATGTTCCTGGCTTTAAATAAGCGTGACCAACGTTAAAGGTCGTGTTGTCGTTAAGGGAAACTACTTTATTATTCGAATCGCCCCACTGAACGTTGACGGCATATGGTGGCGTACCGCCCAATATACTGATCGGAACATTCATTGTTTGTTTAGGAAAGGACCCACGAAAAATAGCGTCGGTGTTTATTAGCAATTGGCTACCGCCAAAGTCCAATAATGTTAGCGCTCCAGACTGAACAGGCAGGGCATCGTAATAGACTGTGATTTTATTTGAATCAGGCCCTGTTTGGTTGAGGGCGTCGTAAACTTTAGCTACCATAACGTTTTTTCCTATCATAAGGTCGACATCAAGCGAATAAACGCCGGCATCGGTGCATGGCGTTGACCCTGCAAATATATTGTTTTTGAACAACTCAACTAGCGTGTTGGTTGGACATGTTCCTGAAAACGTATCTGGCGAAATACTAAAGTGTTTTTGGCTGACAGGGGATTGAATAACAGCAGCAACCGTAGGTGGCTTGCCGGGCATGATACCAGTTAGGCCCACCGAACCTGCTTCTGGGCCAGTGTACGGGGTTGCAGCCTGCACGGTTGAAGCGATTAAGGCTAATCCTACTACCAACAATAGTAAACCAAGCGGAACATACGAGGTGTGTTCGTGCGGACGCAGGCGCCCGCTGTGGCGATAGTGGCTTAATTTGAGCCAATTAAACATAAACATATTATAGCACTTAGTATGCTTGAAAAGGGTTATTTTTGCTTTTTATGTTTAGCTTTTTCAGCGCTGCTAATAATGTGGCGGTTGTAATTCTTGATGGCGTATCGAAGAACAAAGAATATACCGATAAGTACGATGATAATTGCAATGATTAACTTATATGGGATAACCCAGAAGGTAATAGTACTTGTGATTGTTGGTTGTTTATCGCCGTATTTAACACTTAGGACAGCCGTATAGCGACCAAATAACATCTTACTACCAATTACCGTGCTATCTAGTGCCTGGGTGAATAGTCGCGTGCTACCAGGTAACACATTACCTTGTGGGGCTGTGGCATTGACGCCTAGCTTAGCTACGTTTTTGCCGAACATATCGGTTACGGTGACTAGGCCTGTTGGTTGCTCGTGCATATTGCCGGTATTTTGAATTTTTTCGTTAAAGACTAATGGGGCTGACTCAAAAAACGAGTTTTGTTGTCCATTTTGGCTAGTATAAAAATCAGAAAGAGACAAGCTGTCTTTGATATCGCCACTTACTTTTAACATTATCAGTGATCCCAAACTTGCAGACAGGGACATACCGGTGCCTTTAAGTTCGGGTGGAGTACCAGTAAAGCGTACAATACCGTAGTGTCCGCCAGGTGATGCGCTTTTAGGGACAGTGATTGTCACCGGCAATGATTCCATTTGTTTGGATTTAAGATCCAGTTCGGGTATAGGGCTAACCCAATCAACAATCGAATATGGGTTACTAGAGGTGTTCGTTTCGTCCATTAGTATTTTTGGCGTACCATCTTCACCAGCTGCAACGAAGTCATTAATTTGACCAGTAACAATCAGGCTACCACCAGATATATTGCGTATATTGATTTTGGTTGTGATTGTCTGACCAGGATCGATGTTCAAAGTAATTAAAGGCGGAGCAATCTCAAGTGCCTGGCCATGATTATTGTCCGATGCCTGCTGAGCTGCCACTATGTTGGTTCCGACCAAGCATAACAACATGCCCGATATTATAGCCGTGAGTATAGTTCGTTTTTTCATGTTTAGAATGTAGGCGTACAGACGTAGGTTAGGGTTGTCGAGTAGGTACCAGCTGATTGGCTACCAGTTACGTTAGCAATATATGACATTGTGAAAATTTGACCATCTGATGGACCAGCTCCGCCGTCGGCACTATCAGCGATCGATGCGCCCGATACGAATCGGAAGTAATCGGCTACATCATAGCCAGAACTTGGAATCGCTCGGCCCTTGTAGTTAGTGGTATTTGCAGCAAGTGATACGCCACTACCGAACGCTCCGTATGTTGTATAAGGTACGGTGCCCGCAGGAGGGGTCATACCGGTATTTGCTACCAGGTTCATACCGAATTGAGAGACTCCGTGTTTACTGAAGTCGGCTGCGGCCATGGCTGCGATAGTATAGGATCCATTTGTTAATGTCGCTCCGCTGACGGAAATTACATATCCAGTGCCAGCATTGGTTGACGCAGCCATCTGCGATGTTGCCGAAGCGGTATCAGCAGGTGAGAACAATTGATTAAAGCTAACTGCACCTGTCGTTGCGGTTGTGCAATCTGGTACGTTGTACAAATTGGCAGTTATAGTAGCACCTACGCAAAATACTAGGGATTCTGGCATGGTACCCGACAAGATGATTTGTAGGACCGTAGCGGCTGCAGTTGTACCATAATCGATCTCGGTCGTGTAAGCAGAGTCCGAGTATGTAACGATACGTAAATAATACGTCTGGGCAGTAGTAGGGTTGTGTATGCCCGTAAAGCTCATAGTAACCGTATCACCTGTATTTTGAAGGGTAGAGTTGCCAGCATTTTGTATAAGCAATGAATCAGTCAGGTTACCACCGGTTGCAGCTGTTCCCGATGCTGTTGTGGTATCAACTGCCCATGTTCCGGTTCCTAAATTAGCTGGTTGGCCACTAAGTGCAAAACCAGTTCTCAAAAAACCCGTAGGTTTAGTACAGGTGCCGCTCGCCGTAGTACAGGCAGTTATTGAAACTGACTTTACTGCATTCGTCTGTGCTGATTTGAAAGAAAAGGCATATGTTACGTTTGTATCGTCGGGCTTTGAGCTGCTGATTGTTGATTTACGGCTAGTTATCTGCTGAGCTGTGGCATACGCAGTTTGGCCCAATAGTATTACGCCCAAAGTAGGCGCTAGTAGAACGACACTGACCGTGATTTTCAATAATCTTTTTATTAAACTCATGTGCACCCCTCGAATCTTATTAAGAGGATTGTAACATAAGCTTTAAATAGCCGTCAACAGTATTGACGGCTATTCATCTACAATTACTTACTAGAATGTTGGTGTACAGATGTAGGTAAGAGTGGTGGTATATGTACCAGCTGGCTGACTACCAGTTACGTTAGCGATATATGACACTGTGTAGATTTGAGCGTCTGATGGACCGGCGCCACCGTCGGCGCTATTTGCTACGGGGTCACCAGTTGTAAATTTGAAATGTTCAATGCTGTCGTATGTGCCGACTGCTGCGCGGCCTTTTAGATTTGTGGCGTTAGAAGGGGATGATATATCCAGACCAAAACCTCCGTTGGCTGCAGCATAGTCTGAGTAGTTTACGGCACTGTATACTCCGGTGTTATGTACAAGGTTAAGTCCGAATTGAGCAACGCCGTGGATAGAGTTACTTAAGGCGTTCATACCTGCAATAGTGTAAGATCCGTTTGTTAAGGTCGTACCGTTAACTGTGATTACATATCCAGTACCAGCATTGGTTGATGCTGCCATCTGTGATGTTGAATAAGCAGTATCTGATGGTGAGAACAATTGGTTGAATGCTATGGTGCCGGTTGTTACGGTACGGCAGTCAGGAACACTGTCGGTTAGACCGACGGTTGCGCCCGCACAAAAGACTAGGGATTCTGGCATGGTGCCCGACAAGATAATTTGTCTTGATACGCTGGCAGCGACTGTACCGCTGTCAACGGGTGTGGTTACTCCGTCTGTTCCGGTGTATGTGATAACACGGACAAAGAAAGTACCGCTGGTTGTAGTTAAGTTAGGCGATGGGTTAGTGATGTTTGTCATTGTAAATGATATTACGGTGTTTGCAGTTACATCAGCTGCGGTTTTAGTAAGGATTATAGTACCATTTGGTGATCCGCCAGCAATCGTAAATCCGGTTACACCAGCCTCGTTCGCGATGGCTGTTGCGTCAGGGGCGCTTGTTGCTGTATTCAAGCTGGTAGGCATTGTACAGTCAGAATCAAAAGCGGCTGTGCTGTCGGCTGGACTTGCAGTCGTACAATACAGCAATTTTATCGAGCCGATAAAGGCGTGAGTAGGTACCTTGACTGAAAAGTTGTGGTTGGCAATACCGCCAGGTTTAGAGCCGCCATCACCGTTTGGGCCAGTTCCTGCTGACAAAGTTAAGCTACGATCAGCGATTCCAGCAGCACTAACTGTGCTAAACGGTATAAACTGGACCATCAAAGCAGCAATCACCAAAGTGGTGCTTATTAATCTTTTGAATGATATTGTTTTTTGTTTTTGGCTCATTTTCACTCTTCTTCTGGTTATGTTTATTTTTTAATCTGTTAGAGCCAGAATAACACGAGCGTTATGACGTGTCAACAACATTGTATAAATATTTATCCACAGATATATATCAGTACGTGCCGGTAACTATGATGGTTTGGTTGCTATCATAATGCCCACCAGGGGTAAGGCTTGTAACGTTTACCACATAGCTAATCGTATACTCTGTTACGCCGGAACTCTTTGGGGCCAAAGCAATGGTCTCGCCATTAACATATCTATATGAATTGGTGGTGCTGTAATTTGGTGCGGCTTCGCCAAATCCGAAATGGCCATTATCTGGGTTTACGCCAAACGAGGTTGGCAATGTGTTGGCGACAAGATTAATACCAAACTGTTCGACGCCTATGGCGGATGGGCCACTGGTTCCCATGGCCTGAATCGTATGGTTGTCGTTTTTTGGTGGATTACCGATTATTTGGACAACGTATCCATAGCTAGTGTAGTTTGATACCGAAAAAGAAGCTGTCGCTGTTGCGGCGGCGGCTGGCGAAAAGTTGTTAAAATTAGCGCTGGTGCCATTAATCGCTACCGACAGCGCAGGGTCATTGGTAGTTTTTGATCCAGTGTCAATCTGATAACTACCAGAAGATGTGTTACCAACCACTAAATCGCCAGTCGAACTGTCGGTTTTATAACTATTAGAACCAGACTCAATCAAACTGCCGGCATCAATTGTGCTTTCGCTGAATTGATAACTATTAGACTTAAGTTCATCGGCATGGACGTCGGTAATCCCAAAAATGGCACAAAATGCCAAGATTAAAAATAATCCTCCCCATCCCGCCAATCTCTTTAACATAACTCTATTGTCGATGAATTTGGCTATTTATGCAAGTTAGCGTAACCGTAACTATGGCCGTTTGATTGTAATAAGGTTAAGCGGTATAATACATTTTAGTAAATCACGGATACAAAAATGAAAAATGATACTAGCGATATAAAAGGCAAATCAACGGAACCGCCAGCTCCTGAGGTATTAAAAGCTCAGACTGACGATGAGACGCCAGTACCAAAAGAGACCGTCGCAGTTGGTGCTCCTAAATCTAATCTAAAACTGCGCCATGGGACATACCGACCCAGCCATAAAGCCACTTTTATTAGCCTGGCGGTCGTTGTAGTTATCTTGGCAATCAACACCGGTGTGATTGCATATTTAATGAGTACGCAAAACCAGACAGCTACTGATAAAGGCAATAAAGACGTAACTATCAGCTCTGACGTCTTGAATTCGCTTGGAGTCAGTAAGAATCCAGTCGGTAGCGCTGGAACTGAGCTTACGGTCAATCCTAATGCCAGCTTTAACGGCAAGTTGAAGGTTGGCGGCGATGTTAACGTTGCGGGGCAACTAAGTTTGAACGGCAAACTGACGGCCACGGATGTTAGTATGGGCAAATTGCAAGCTGGCGACACGTCGCTAAGTAAAGTTAATATCAACGGCGACGCAACAGTGACGAATTTGAACTTACGAAATAACTTGATTGTGACTGGCTCGACTCAATTGCAAGGCTCGGTAATCGTCGGTCAACTAATGACAGTTAATAATAATATGAACGTAGTCGGCAATTTGGCGATTGGTGGCACTTTGGCTATGGGCGCGTTTCAGACTAATACTTTAACTATTGGCGGGCATATAACAACATTAGGTTCAGCTCCAAGCGCCAGTAAGGGATCTGGTCTTGGCGCAGTTGATACGATATCAATTAGTGGCAATGATGTCGCTGGTACGGTAGCGGTCAATATTGGTTCAATCAGTCGAAGTGGTATCATGGCGGACGTATCTTTCATTAATTCGTATTCAAATATTCCTCACGTTGTTATTACTGCTATCGGCAGCGGCGCAGAGGGTGTGTATGTCAATCGTACTGCCAACGGTTTTAGTATTGGCGTCAGCTCTTTGGCGACAGGCGGACACGCTTTCGATTACATCGTGATGCAATAACTACATATTAACGAATATCATCACTTCGTTGTTGCGAACGGTGATTATGCCATTGCTGATGGCAAAAGTAACTGGGTTGGTTGTGGTTTCAATAATAATATTGCCTGGGCTTAAAACGGAAAAGAAGTCGGCATGACCGGGTAATATATCAAACGGTCCAACTTTATTGGTCGCCGTGACAGATTGAGCAGAGCCTTCATAATAAACATGAAAGGGAGCGCGCGCGATGACGCTTAATTCGGTTCCTGTGGTTTGCTTACGAATCATGACTTACCGTTTAGAATATTTTCAACACCGCTTAAAGTTTCTTCGATGGTAAAGTATTGTCCGGGCTTACCGTTTAGGTGTTCGGCAACAGAGAAGTCTTGCGCGAAGAACTGAACCAATTTAGTAGCATTCTGATAGTCAGCGCGGTCGGCAGGCGAAAGTTCGTCTTCGCCGACGATAGCGATGATGTTTTTGAGCGAATCGTACTTTTGCATAATAGCTTGCACGCGACTGGCTAATTTATAGTGACGTTCGCCTACTACCTGAGGGGTTAATAGGGATGAAGTGGTTTTTAACAAATCCACGGCTGGGCGAATGCCACTTTCGGCGACCGAACGCGACAACACCAAAACCGAGTCAAGCTGCTGCGAGATAGCTTGAACGGCCGGGTCGGAAAGGTCATCGGCAGGAATGTATACGGCTTGGACTGACGTAATCGTACCTTTGTCGGTTGAACTTAGGCGGTCTTCCAGACGACGTAATTCGGCAAATATCGTTGGCGAATAACCACCCTCAGATGGGATCAAACCCATATTGGTCGAAAGTTCTGTCAAAGCCTGAGTGTGTCGATAAATGTTGTCTACGAAAAACAGAATGTCGCGGCCTTCTTCATCACGGAAATATTCGGCAGCAGTCGCGGCAGCCGGTCCGACCATTGCCCTGATGGCTGGCGTGGAGTCCATTTGCCCAAAGAACATGACGGTGTTTTTTAGAACGTTGGTTTCTTTGAGGGTTTGATACAATTCATTACCTTCGCGGATACGCTCACCAACGCCACAGTAAATTGACAAACCTTTGGCGCTACGAGTAACGTTGTGAATCATTTCCATCGTTAACACGGTTTTGCCAACACCGGCACCACCGACAATTCCGATTTTGCGGCCTTTGACGAATGGGGTTAAAAAGTCGATGACCTTTAGCCCAGTCTCCAATAGTTCAAGTTTCTGCTTGTTACGATAACTTTTGGTACCGCTGGCTTCGCTGATCGGACGACGGTTTTCTTTGATGTCCGGCCCATTGTCTAGCGGTTCGCCAAGGGCGTTAAAGACTCGTCCCAGAGTAGCAGGACCGACTGGTACTGTGACTTTGGTATGGTTCCTGAATATGTTTTGGCCACAGCGTAATACTTGGCTGTTGGTCAAGTTCGTACAGACCGCGACGCCGTTTTTGTAAAAACTAACTTCCAAGAACACTTCCGGATAGTTCTCGACTGACAAAAGTTCTCTCTCTTCGGGTGTTTCGCCGAATATTTGGACTTCAATAATCAACCCGCGCATGGACTTGATGATGCCGATTTTTTCGCCTGAATTTTTGATAGCATTCTTTGTCATACTGTCCCTCCGATGCGCTGTCGTTTTTTCTTTAAGCTGACCATAACTTCGCGCAAACGACGGTCGCTTTCGCTTCGTTTGGCACGCTGAAACTCTAGACGGTAAGCATACAAAAGTTCACTAGCTCGTTTTTTGGCTACGGCCATGGCGTTAAAACGGCTGGCGGCCTGAGCTAGGCTGGATTCCAAAATTGTCTGACTAAGGGCTAATGTCATCATTGTCGTTTCCATTTGTTCGGCAATTTCTTCAAGCGATGGTTCAAAGATAGTATCCTGGGTAGTCATAGTATCTTCGTCATCATCGACGTCTTCACTCATATTACGCATGCTGGATATAAGGTCGATTTTTTTAACTTCCTGAACACCCAACGACACATATTCCTCGTAATAGACGATGACTTGTTGATAGGGCAAAATAGCGCTAATAACTGGGCTAACGTCGATGTACTTATCGGTTTCTGGTACCTGGAAATATCGAACGTAACTGATGCCGCGTTGTGTCAGTTGGTTGGCACCATGTGCGCCCAACACAACAATATCAATACTATTGTCGTAATCTATCAACATAGTTTCGATTAGTCGCTGATCGATATTTCCACTTAGTCCGGCTTCGGCCGAAATAATAACGAAGACTTTTTTGGCATTTTGAGTTAAGCTGCGGTTTGTAATTCGTGTGGTTGGATCAATTTTGATAGATTGATATCGCTTCCAAAGCAATTTAAAGAAGTTGGTTGATAATTCCACTTTGTTTCGAACTTTGGCAACGTGGGTACTGGCAATACTTTCAAACACATCAGTCAAATCCCTGACGGTTGCAATCTGTTCACTCTCTTTTTCAATCGTACTGGCGCGTCGCATAATATTACTTTTTGCCTCCAGTTGGTTGATCGGTTGGAGCAGTCGTTGTGGCCGGTGTGGCTGTTTCGGCAACTACGGGCGCAGATTTAATGGTATGTTTTTTAAGCAGTTCGGCTTCAATTCGGTCAAAGTCTTTTTCGGTTTTAACTTCGTGTTCTAGTTTTTTGGCCGATTCTTTTAATGCGGCTATGTCGATGTTGACGGCTCCACCACCCAGCAACACAGTTTCTAACATTAACTGCTGCGTTACTAATGTATGTCGCTCTTCGGGCGGTTGTTGCAAAACAGCGTAGATTTGCTTACCTAAATCAAGGTCGATTTTGGCGTCTTTGGACAAGCTGGAACCAAAGTGTGAAAAACCTTCAGCTGTTTTGTAGTTAGCTAGTTTTTTAAACAAGGTACCAGATAATCGTTTTTGGCGAACGGTCTGAGCTTGACCACCGACGCGCGACACCGATAGTCCAGCGTTGACGGCTGGGCGGTTGCCTTGGCGAAAAACTTCCAAGTCCAAAATAATCTGGCCGTCGGTAATTGACATAATGTTAGTCGATAAGTAGGCTGTAAAGTCGTCATTAGGTGTTAAAACCACTGGCAAGGCCGTTAATGTCTTGCCGGTGCTTAGCAACTTGCCAGCACGCTCCAGCAGGCTAGAGTGTGAATAAAACATATCGCCAGGATACGAATCTCGTCCCGGGTCGACTTCTTGTAGCAATGATAGCTGTCGATAAGCTTCGGCGTGGCTACTAAGGTCATCATAGATAATAACGACGTCGTGACCGCTATACCACAGATGTTCAGCCATGGCGCAGGCGGCGTATGGTGCCAAATAAGATTGAGTTAATGAATCAAAAATGTCGGCCAAAACAACGATGGTGTGGTCCATTGCCCCCGATTCGCGCAGGCCGGCTAACAACTGTTCGATATCGACCTTACGTTTACCGATTAGGACGTAAACGACAATTCGGTCGGTGCCTTGTTGGTTGGCACTAAGTTGACTTAAAAACGTGCTTTTACCAGACTTGCTGTCACCCAAAATCGCGATACGCTGGCCTAAAACGACAGGGAAGAACATGTCAACGGCCGACACGCCGCTGGGTAATTGATCTTTCAAAACAGCACGATCCATAATGCCCGGCGCTGCATTAAACATGCCTGATGTGGCGGTTGTGCGAATTGCGCCTTTGCCGTCAACAGGGTCGCCCATAGGCGTGACGACGCGACCGATTAGATTTTTACCGACTGGAATGCTAAGACTGTCATTTTGGACGACGGCCAATGTGCCTGGTGTCATTTTCTCTGAATCAATGTTAAATAAGATCACTTTATCGCCGTAAGCTTCGCGCACCAAGCCACGCTGACCATCCTCAAACAATACCTGAGTTCCTAGGCGTACGCCTTCCAGGCCTTTTACTTCAACAATAAAGCTGTTAACGGCGACAACTTCGCCAGTTAGATTGTCAGCTTCGACTAAGCGTTGAAAAGTTTGGTTATTAAACATTACGTAGTACCTCTGGGAAATGTTCGCGACTAGCAAGTATTTGGCGTCTGAATGACCAGTCGAATATCCGGCTACCGTAACGCAAAACCATACCGCCTAGGATTGTGGCATTAAATTGAAAAGTTATCAGTACGTTTGAAGCGACGTTTTTGCGGCACCAGCTGACAATGTTTTTCTTGATATCGCTGCTTGGCGGAGCAGCCAAAGTAATCGTCATTGTTGGTGCGGTTTTTCTAAACTTTTCCAAGTCAACTATTAATTCGTCCAAACTTTGTTGGCTAAGTTCCTTGTGATTTGCAAGGTCGCGTATTAATTCGGTAGCGGCGGGGGATATGACTGGCGGTTCGGTCGCATGTTTTGCACTAACACGTTTCATTATGTCGTGATGAGAAAACCAGCGTGCGTATAAGTGCACCTCAACTAACAAACTAGCCAAATCCTGAGTCGAAAATACACTGTCAGGCAAACTAAGCTTCATTGGATATACCCTTGGCGATTTCGGATTTGTGTTCTTCCAGCGTTGCCATCAAATAAGCTTCCTGGGCGCCCAAGTCAACATTATGTTGCAAAGTTTCGGTCAAGAACGAGGCTACCGCATCGGCCAATTTGGTGTCGATATTTTGGATTAATCGTTGTTCTTCGGTCTTAATCTTTTCATTCATCTCGGCTTCCAATTCAGAGTGGTGTTGGTCCAGTTGGGTCATTAATTCTGATTGGTGTTTAGTTATCTCGGTCTGAGCACCGCTCATATCAATTTGGGCTTGTTTGCGCAATTGGTCGATATCACTGCGGTAACGCTTCATTTCGTCGTCGATAATATCGTTGCCAAACTTTTCCAATTGTTTATTTAAATGGACAGTCGTGTTTTTCAAATCATGTTGCAATTCGGCGGCTGAACGATTTAAAACAGCTTGAAAATTGGCCTGAGATTTCAATAACAAGTGTTCTTTGATGGCTGGTGGCAAACTAACTGTGGCCGCATGTGGATGAGGTTTTTCAACCTCGTGTTCAGTAGGCCTAAAGTGCGCTCTGGCGTGTCGAATCGCAATCGGTACCAACATGCCAATAATAAAGACGTTGACCAGGAGGAAGATTTGTAAAAAGGTAGAATTAAACATGATTAAAACCTAGTCAATATTACATAAATTGATATTAAAGCGACCGTCAAAATTCCCAGCACTAGCCCCGACAACTGAATTACATCTCGATAAACTGCCGATTGTGACATCGGGTTGCGTCCGACTGATATGATACTGCTGCGAATCATGGTGTAAATGATACTGACTACCACAATCAAGGTGATAATGAATATTCCGGCACTGATAATGATAGGCAAGGTATTAACGGTTTTGCCAGCGATAGAATCTGCTAAATCTTGGATGGCTTTAGGCACAATCGTTTTTTCTGGCTCTTTGAAATAATAGGTGACGTTAACTAATATCGGCACTTCTCCCAAAATCAGTGGCTGTTTTTTGCCTTGGTCGTCGGTATAAAATTGCTGTTTATCGGTGTTATTAATCGGACTACCCTGGGCGATACCGACAACCTTGGCGTTATCGGTGGCTTTCATGCCAACACCTTGGATCGGAGACGCCGTAATCTGGTCACCTTGGACGATGTCGCCGTTGATATCTGATACTAAGACCGAAGCGATGCCACTAGTCGCAACTTGCACTTGATTACTTTGTCCGTTCGAAAGACTCATTAGCGAACTGCCGTCATTTATGACTACGCCTAATATATTACTGGCATTGCTAGTGGTCGTAGCTAAAACGTGATCCGAAGTATTATTTTGCAGGCTGACGATTGAACCTAGTGGCAATTTATCACTAGTTGTAAAGCCCTGAGATATAGTTGTAAGCGCATGAACAGAAAAGGGTACGGCTACAACAAACAATGCTATGCCAGCTAGCCAAGCATACAGAAGGCGGCGCATTTTTTGTCTCATATAATCTAACTATACTCCTGCTTATGCTTAAGTATACCAAAAAACGCTAATGCTAACCACTTAAAATAATGCTATTATATATGTATAAATAGGCGAGAGTTTATATGCATAAATTACCAGGAAAACAAGCCGGATTCACCCTTTTGGAATTGATTATAGTTATCGTGGCGGTGATTATTTTGGTGGCGGTTATATTTTTGTTAAGCAAATAGATACTCTCATAAACCACGGCATGTCATTAAGTACGACAAACCACACATTGTGAATGAAGTTAATATTTAGGAGTAAAAATGCCCAAACAACAGGATACCCAAGTGCCCGCAACTGAGTCATTCATTCGAAAATGGGCTCCAGTTTTTGTATTAAGCTTAGCGCTAGCCATTATTTTAATTGACGCAACTTTGCTAAACGTATCGTTATCAACGCTGGTCGAGGATCTAAAAACTGACATCCAGAGTTTGCAGTGGGTTATTACAGCCTATTCCTTGACGATTGCAGCTTTGACTATTACTGGTGGCCGTCTAGGTGACCTGTTTGGTCGCAGGAAGATGTTTATTTTGGGTGCTGCATTGTTTGCAGCCGGTTCATTTATAGCCTCGATTAGCAATAACATCGCAACAATGATTCTTGGCGAATCAATCATCGAAGGTATTGGCGCCGCCATGATGATGCCGGCCACCGCTTCACTTTTGGTATCTAAATACAAGGGTCGCGACAGGGGAATCGCCTTTGGTATTTGGGGTGGCGTAGCCGCAGCTTCGACGGCAATCGGACCACTTTTGGGTGGCTTTTTGACTACATATTACAGCTGGCGTTGGGGTTTTAGGATCAACGTTTTTGTCGCCGCACTTTTGATTCTGGGATCGTTTATCATCAAGGAATATCGCGAAAAAGAAGAAAAACCAAGGCTAGACTTTATTGGTGTTATTTTGTCTTCGGTTGGCATGTTATCGCTGGTTTACGGAATTATCGAAGCCTCAACTTATGGTTGGTGGACTGCTAAAAAAGTCTTTTCGATATTTGGTCAATCGTATCAATTGTGGGGGCTGTCAATTACACCTTTTGCAATTGTTTTGGGTTTGATCATTTTGGTGTGCTTCCTGTTATGGGAAAAACGAATTGAGAGGTTAGGCAAAACGCCTTTGGTGTCGCTGCACTTGTTTAGTAATAAGCCGTTTGTTTCCAGCGTTGCCACAACAGCGATCTTTTCATTGGGTCAAGCCGGACTAATCTTTTCGATTCCAGTATTTTTGCAAGCCGTTAGAGGAGCCAGTGCTTTTCAGACTGGTCTAGCGATGGTGCCGATGTCAATCACGGCATTAATTACGGCACCAATCGGCGGCTTCTTGTCGCATAAAATCCCACCAAAACGTTTGGTCCAAATTGGACTGGCGGCATTTATTACGGGATATTCTATCGTCTTTTTGACACTAAACGTTAATACTGTTGCTACTGATTTAGTTATACCGTTTATAATTATGGGTTTTGGCATGGGTTCAATGATGGCATCAATCAGCAACATGGCGCTTTCGGCGGTTTCACCAGAACAAGCCGGTGAAGCGTCGGGCGTCAATAATACTATGCGTCAGGTCGGATCGACCCTAGGAACAGCAATCATTGGCGCAGTTATGTTGACGGCCATTTCTACGAATTTAACGTCCGGGATTAATAACAGCTCGGTTATTCCAAGCGGCATGAAGCAGACAACCGATTCATTGGTCGCTCAGCAAACTTCCAATGTCGAATTTGGCGGTGGGGCACGTATTCCAAGTTCTATCCCAGCCAATATTCGCAATGAAATCACAAACATTAGTCACACCGCGATTACAGATGGCAATAAAGAGGCCTTGGCGTACGCGATATCATTTGGCGTGATTGGTTTGATATCTACCATTTGGCTGCCAAGTGGTACGAATATTGAATTTGAAAAGAGTTTAGTCGAAAGAAAAAATAAGCCGAGTGTTGGCAAGCGCGGTTAATTTGCTATGTCAAAACCCGAAATTAATTGGCAAGATATCGAAAAAAACCTCGACGACCTCTGCGCGGTCGAGGGCGGTTTTAGTCAGGCTAAAAGAGGCCTAATCACTTTAGCTGACGGAACGCGCATTTTCGTGAAAGTTGGTACCAACGATAATACCCGCCGCTGGACTTCTAAAGAAATCGCTTCGTATCGTTTTTTACAAAAACATAATTATCCGCATATTCCTCAACTGCTTGCAACTAATGATGACCATAGCGGTTTAGCTATAACTGCGCACACGCCCGAACATGGCTGGGATTGGAAAAGCAACTGGACGCACGAACGTCTGAATAAAACTCTTGAAGCTATGGACGCGTTAGCCGCTATCAAACCAGTCGACGACGATTTGATTTGTTTTTCTGATACGTCGCTTGATGAAAATAATGACGGTTGGGGGCCGTTGTCTCAATCGTCTGAGCTTCAGCGAATCTTGATTGAAAAATTGCATGCCGCCAGTCGCGATGATATTGCTAGTAGTATAAACTTTACTGATGAAGCCGAAAAAAGCCGCCAGTATATTTTCAAAAACGACGCATTGGTCCATAACGATATTAGGGCCGACAATTGCGCTTGGAACTCAGTTACTAATGAAGTTCGATTGGTAGATTGGAATTGGGTGCAAATGGGCGATAGGCGAACAGACCTAGCGTCAATGCTAGTCGATGTTTACAGGTCTGGACTAGATATTTTACCCCAGCACGCTGACAAATTAGATGCCGACGCGCTACATTGGATAGCCGGATTTTGGCTTAAGGCAGCCACGTCGCCAATTTGGCCAGGTGGCCCCGACAATTTGCGGCACTTTCAATTAATGGCTGGTATCGCAGCTTTGGATTTGAGCAACCGATTATTGTGAGTTTACTTACTGGCTTTAGCGATATTTAATGTGTGTTCAAATTTTGGCCTGTCAAAGCCCAATATCTTTTCCATCTTGTCATCACCATATTCAACAGTGCTGAATGGGACGCCCATTTGGCCGCTAAGCCTAATCATATTTTTAGCGGCGATTGGGTTTTCGTCGACATTGTAGTTGGTGTAGGGGACTGACTTTTCATCCAGCCAACGCTTTAGCATGGTGCAGTATGGGCAAGATCTGGTGCTGTAAATTGTTATTTTCATAAATTTTCTCCTTACGTTTTAATAGTTCCGCCAAGTGATTGAACGTGTGTTATGGCGCCTAAGTCGATAATATTGGTATATCCGGCAGCTTTTAGGATAGTGGTCGCTTGTCCAGACCGATTACCACTGTGACAATACAGGTAAATCGGTTTGTCTTTGGCGATGGTCGGCATTTTTCCGGCTTGGATGTCTTGTAGCGATAAATTAATTGCGCCATCAATGTGACCGGCGGCATATTCTTCGGCAGTACGAACATCAATTAGTTGGCCGCCCTTAACGACATCATTTTTGATGGTCTGAATTGATAAGCTAGGTGCACTGTTTTTGTTGCTGATTTGAGCGACTACAACAAGTCCGCCGAATCCAAGTATCACGATAGCTATAATTACAAATAATTTCTTCATACTATTTCTTCATGCATTTTTTACAAATGCCCTTAATTAATAATTGACCAGATACACCGCAACCGTCGATTGATGATTCCAAAATTGGAATGATTTTGTCTTTGATGTTGGTGTCGCGTAAAGTCCCACAGATTGAACATTCAAAATGATCGTGAGGCAGGGTGTTGGCGTCGTATCGCATCGAACCGTCTGGCGCTGGAGGAGCGACAGCGATTGTCTCTCGCAAGGACAACCGAGTTGTAGCACGATGAACGGTTGTGGCGCTAAGGTTGGGATATGATTTGCGTAGGGCAATAAGCAACTCGGCATTAGTAGCATGACCCATGTCACTTAAAATACGCTCAATCGATTGGCAGTATTTGGTTTGTCTTTTAGTAACTTTGGCAGAATTCATTTACTATTATTATAGGCACTTTGCTTGCTAATGTAAATAGTTTACATTAAAATAAGTATCAATCAACCATAGGAGTTTAAATGGATAAGATATTTATAGATGTACGTGAGCCGTTCGAATTTGCAATGGGTCACGTCAGGGGCGCAATCAATATTCCGCCAAGTCGGTTAATGGCTGGCGCTAACAAGTTGGCTGATGTATCCAAGGACGCGGACATTGTAGTTTATTGCCGGACTGGCAGTCGATCTCATGTCGCCAAATATATGCTCGAACAGATGGGCTACACGAATGTTACTAACGGTATCAACAAGGACCAGATAAAAGCCAAGTACGGCGTTTAACGCTTATGTTTTTGTCCGCAAAAGTGTTAATATTAAGATAACACATGATAATCGGACTAACGCACAAAGACGTCAAAAGACTTCGCCTGAAATATGGACCGAACGTTCTTCAGGATAATCACAATAAAAACCGAGCCTTACTTGCCTTTTTAGCTAGGTTCAAAAATCCCCTAGTTATAATTTTGCTATTAGCGGCCACTTTGTCACTGTTTTTTGGCGACAAAGCCAGCTTTTTTATTATTGTCGCGATTGTGGCTGTAAGTGTTGGGCTGGATTTTACTAACACATATCGTTCCGAAAAAGCCGCTGAAGCTTTAAAAGACAAAGTTAGGGTCAAAGTTCATGTTATTCGGGATCGCAAAGAGCATATAGTGTCGGTTAGTGACTTGGTGCCAGGGGATATCGTCTTGCTTTCGGCTGGCAAAGTTATTCCAGCTGACGGCCTGATAATCGACGGTAAAGATATATCCACCAATGAAGCGGCTTTGACTGGCGAATCTTTCCCTCAAAGCAAACCAATTAATGCTCAAGTATTCATGGGTAGTGGCGTAATTAGCGGTTCGGGTATGATGCGCGTTACGCAAACTGGTCATCAAACAAAATTCTCGCACATTGCCCAAGATTTGCAGTCAGCCCACAGGGTTACCGAATTCGAGCACGAAATAAAAGAGTTCAGCGTTTTGATTATCAAAATCACCTTTTTCTTGGTGATGTTTGTACTGTTGATTAACGTTATTTTCCAACGTAATTTGTTGGAATCGATACTATTTAGTTTAGCTCTAGCTGTTGGCCTGACGCCTGAACTCTTGCCACTTATTATTACTTTGAATCTGACTAAAGGGTCACTGAAAATGGCTAAAGAGGGGGTTATCGTCAAACAATTATCGGCCGTTCAAAATTTTGGCAGCATGGATATTTTATGTACCGACAAAACTGGTACGTTAACCGAAAACCAGATTGCTTTAGTTAAATACGTTGATGGACGCAATAAAAACTCAGACGACGCATTATTATACGGATACCTGGCCAGCGCTTTTTCAACCAGCTTCGGTAATCCTTTGGATGCGGCTGTCAGAGCGCACAAAGGTGTGGACATATCAATGTATGAAAAGATTGATGAGATTCCTTTTGACTTTGAACGCAAGCGTGAAGCCGTCGTCGTTCATCACGTCCACGACAAACGCCGTTATTTAATTGTTGAAGGCGCACCAGAAGAGGTCTTAAAGATATCGACAACATATCGAACGCAAAGAAACCATTTGACCAAAGCTCTGCGCGGTATCATTCAAGAAACTTACGATGATCTTAGCCGTAATGGTTTTCGAGTTTTAGCGGTGGCTTCCAAAGAGATTCATCCAGAAAAACACTATGAACCCAATGATGAAACAGAACTGTCGTTTCATGGCTTTTTGGCATTTTTGGATCCAGCCAAAGCTTCAGTATCTGAAACGTTGGAACGAATGCGCACTATGGGCATAACTACCAAAGTTATAACTGGCGATAACATTTTTGTTACCGAAAAAATCTGTCGTGATATTGGTCTAAATATCGAAGGCACGTTAATCGGCGATGAACTGGCCGGTATGTCCAAACAGCAGGTTGCTTTGGCTGTCGAAAAGACGACCATCTTTGCGCGTGTTAACCCCGAGCAAAAAATGCAAATCATCGAAGCTCTGCAATTTAATGGTCACATTGTAGGCTATATGGGTGACGGCATTAATGATGCGCCAAGTTTGCGTATGGCTGACGTCAGTATATCGGTCAATAATGCGGTTGATGTCGCCAAGGACGCGGCTGACTTTATCTTATTGCGCAAAAACCTGTACGAGTTAGTTAATGGTATCATCGAAGGCCGCAGGACGTTTGCGAACACTATGAAGTATTTGCGCATGAGTCTTAGCTCTAATTTTGGGAACATGTTTTCGATGGCCGGCGCGTCGTTATTTTTGCCATTTTTGCCGATGTTGGCAACACAAATTTTACTCAATAATTTACTGTATGACACGTCGCAATTTGCGATTCCACTGGACAATGTCGACGAATCCGAAGTCTTACAACCGCACACTCTAAGTATCAAAGACATCAAGAAATTTATGTGGTCGTATGGACTACTTAGCTCGGTTTTTGACTTTACAACTTTTGGGCTGTTGATGTTGGCTTTCCACGCCGATCAATCGGTTTTCCAAGCTGGCTGGTTTTTGGAATCAATCATGACTCAGGTTTTTGTGGTTTACATTATCCGCACTCGTTTGGTGCCATTCAAAGAAAGCCAGCCATCGGCTGTTCTTGTCACCAGCACACTGCTAGTCGTAATGGCAGCATTTTTGGCAGTCCTTTTGCCGATTCGTACTATCTTCCATTTCGGCCTGCTGTCATCAGTCCAAGTCGGACTTTTGGTCTGCGTCGTCATCGTATATCTATTTTTCGCAGAACTAATCAAGACCAGGTTTTATGAAAGTAAAACGCCGTCGTTCAAACTGTTTAGTTTAGCTCGTAAGTAACCGATACGCTGAACGAGTAATCGTTTAAGCCGGGTTGAATGGCGTACGAAGGAGTCGTGCTGGAACCGGCTGACGAATCAACAGCTGATCCTTTTGTGGCGCCAGAATTCAACATCCAAGGAAGTGGCGTAATACCACTAGACGTAATGTCGCTGACAGTTACGACGCGACCCAAACTGACACCTAATTGCTTGGCGCTGTTTTCGGCTTTGGTTTTAGCATCGGCCAAGGCTTGTGTGCGAGCAGTAGTTTCAAGATCTTTTTGTTTGGCACTAGAAAACGAAACAGACGGCGTTATTGAACCGGTCGAATTCGTTGTGGCTAAATAATCTTGAACTTTTTGTGCCAATGTCTTGTCGTATATTGTGACGGTAATGTTTAGATTAGCCGTAATCATAGAATCTGATTGTGGCGCATAAATACCGTAATCGTACGAATAGGCATCAGTTTTAATGGCTGAGTCTTGAACGCCTAACTTTTTTAGCTTCGCGACGATAGTGTCGGACAATTTACTAAGTTCGGTATTAACCTTAGTTTTGTCAGTGCCTTGTTTTTGATAACTAGGCGTAAAGACAAACTGATCAGGTGCAGCCTGAATCGTTGTTGATCCGGTGATAGCAATAGTTCGACTACTAATGGGTTGTGTCTCCCATGGTCGCCATAGACCGATTGTGACTAGGTTAGCGATTAATAAAACGGCACATATAATCCACGCGTTCAATTTAATAGTTATGCTTTGTTTCATAGCAACTATTGTAGCATTACTATGCGCGAAAACAGTGTATTATCATAACAGGCATGATAACCCCAAAAAGTCTTCGACCATCTAAGCGCAAACTGTATACCACAGGGGTTATCTTAATTGGAATAGTTGCTATATTAACAACGTTATCTATATTCTTTAGTCCAAAATTGGGCGAAGTTGCGACAGTATCGCAAAATCAATCTCAGCCAGTTGTGGCTCCAAAGCCTAAACCAAAACCCAAGCCAGTCGTCAAAGTCGCGCCACCAACGACAATCTCGTCAGATTATACGTTGCCGCCAATAACTGATGGTATGGCGCCAGTTGTGACTAATATCCAAACAGATAAAAAGGTCGTCTTTTTAACTATCGATGATGGTGCGTATAAAGACCAATCCGTCATAGATATCTTGGCTACCAATCACATCAAAGCCGCACTGTTTTTATCCAGAGCTTTTATCGCTGATGACCCGCAGTTTTTTGACAAGATAATTTTGCAAGGTTCGGTCGTCGAGGACCATACCTTAAATCACGACACTAATATGTACGAAGATCAAACCTACGCTCAACAAAAAGCCGAAATCTGTGGTATGTCCGATTATGATTTGGCGCATTATGGCAAAAGACCGACTTTATTCCGTCCACCAGGAGGCGCGTATTCAGATACGATGCGCAAAGCAGCAGCTGATTGTGGAATGAAAGCCGTCGTAACTTGGATTGCCAAAGCTAACGGTGGTGCAATGCAGTACCAGATTGGCGACCATTTGCGACCTGGTGATATTGTCCTTATGCATTTTCGTCCTGTATTCAAAGACGACATGAAAGCCTTTATCAAAGCCAAGGATGCAGCGGGTTTACAAACTGAACTGCTCGAAGATTGGCTAGTCCCAAATTCTTGACGCCTAGCAGACGTTAAAGGAGTATAATAAAAACAAGTCAGCAAGACTGGAGGTAAGATGAAATCTATCTATTCAGCCAATACAATCTCTATCGATTCAATCGAAGTTCAAGGTGGCCCTATATCTTTGATTATTTCTAAAACCGGACGAGCATTCTTTAGTGAAAGAATAACCGGCAATATCTGGGAAGTAGTCGGCGACCAAGATTTTCGTTTGGTAAAACATCTGCCCGTTGTCCATGCCACGGGACACCACGAAGCCGGAGTATTCGGCGTTGTGTTGGACCCTGATTTTGAAAAAACTGGTTACATGTACGCTTTCTTTACCGAAGGCAAAGACATTAAACACACCACCAGTAACGTAGTTCGTTTTTCAGTTAATGACAGCAAAGAAAAGGTTTTAATCTCTGGCATACCGGCAGGACGCATTCATAATGGCGGCGTTATTGCTTTCGGCCCAGACGGCAAGTTATATATAGGCGTTGGGGTTGCTAATACAGTAAAAGAAAAGTCCCAAGACAAAAACTATCTTGGCGGTAAAGTTCTGCGGATAAATCCAGATGGTTCAATACCAAGCGATAATCCGTTTAAAGGCTCGCCAGTTTATTCTTTGGGTCATCGAAACATCTTTGGCTTAGCGTTTCATCCAGCCAGCGGAAAATTATATATTTCTGATGTCGGTCCAGATAACGACGACGAAATAAATATTGTCGAGTCTGGTGAAAATTATGGCTGGCCAATTGTCGTGGGTTACTCAAATGACTCTCGTTTTGTTGATCCGATACTTACATACACGCCAGTAATAACTCCTACGCAAATAGCTTTTCATAAAGGCGACCTATATTTTGGCAGCTACAATGAAGGTTCTATTCACAAACTGACTCTAACGACCGACGGTAATACAGTAATTTCAGATACCATTGTTTATCAGGGCAAACCATTCGGAATTGTCGGTGTATTTGTTAATCCAGCGGGCGAGTTTTTTGTCGCTACAACTAGTAAAATATTAAAGGTTAAAATTAAAGAGGAGGAACAGAAAATGAAAAAAAATATGACAATGTGGGTTATTGCCGTGATAGTGATTTTGGCACTCGGTGTTGGAGGCTATTTTGTCTTTAACAATTCCGTTAAGAACAGTAACAACACAACTACTACGCAGAATATTCCTGGGACAGTGACGATTCAAAACTTCATTTTTAGCCCATCAACAATCACGGTGAACAAAGGTGATACGGTTACTTGGCAAAACAATGATTCGTTCATCCACCACATAGTGGCCGATGACAGCAGTTTTGATTTAGGTGAGGTGAATGGTGGGGGAACTTCAAAGCACATTTTTAATACAGTCGGAACATTTAATTATCACTGTTCGATACATCCATCTATGAAAGGTATTGTGATTGTAAAATGATTCACTCGTTAGCACTCACAACATTTCTAGGGGTTCCGCTAGTTGCACTTGGTGGCATTTTAACCTTTTTGTCTTTTCTTTTTACGGCCTCGATTGGTTACGCCAGCCACCATAGTATTAAGTATCTTCCGTTCAAATGGCATCCAAGAATGGTAATAATTTCGTTTGCTATTGCAACGATACACGCCTTTTTTGCACTATCAATCTTTTTAGGATACTAGTATCCACCCCTTAACAGTCAACCGAATATATGCTATAATCACGGGAATGTGTAAATTGCTCAAATTAGAGCAATAACACTCTATATAATGACAGCAATTTATCTTCTTATATCAATAATATTGATGATACTCAGTGGTTTATTTGTGGCCGCCGAATTTTCACTTATTGCCGTAAACCGTGTGACCGTCGAGCGACTTGCGTCCAAAGGCGACAGGGGAGCGGCTGGCATCAAAAAAGCCCTCAGCAATCTGAATTCTCAATTATCTGGTGCCCAGGTTGGTATCACTATTACCAACCTGACGATTGGTTTTTTGGCCGAGCCTGCGATTGCTAAACTTGTCCAGGGACCGTTAAAGTTTATCGGATTATCAGATAGCATTGTCGTCTCGGTTTCGATAGTAATTGGCATTGCCATTGCAACCGCTATGACCATGATATTTGGCGAGCTTGTGCCTAAGAACCTGGCAATGATTAATCCCTTGGGAACCGCCAGATTGGTCCAAAAACCAATACGATTTTTTAGTCGACTCATTAAATTTCCAATACAGGTGTTAAACGGCAGTGCTAACCTGGTGCTTAAACAATTTAAAGTTAAGCCGCTTGTAAAATTATCATCCGCCAGGTCGGCCGACGAATTGCTGTCGTTAGTCCGACATTCGGCCAAAAAGGGAACTTTATCCAAAGACACAGCCCTAATGTTGGAACGTTCACTTAACTTTGGTGATTTAACAGCCGTCGAAGTCATGACGCCACGTGTCAGAATGCAAACCATATCGGCTGATGCAACGGTTACTAAAGTGCTAGATATGGCAAAATTTACTGGTCTATCACGCTTTCCAGTATTTGGCAAAAACCTTGATGATATTGTCGGCGTTGTTCATATTAAACACGCTGTCAGTACCGTGCTGGCCGACAGAGATAAAATGACCGTCAGCCAAATTATGCAGCCGCCAGTACTAGTACCCGAAAACATTCAGCTGGAGGCGTTACTGGAAGCCTTGCGTCAGGGCGGTTTACAGATGGCAATCGTGATTGATGAATTCGGCGGTACTGATGGTATTGTAACGATTGAAGACTTATTTGAAGAACTAGTTGGTGATGTCCGCGACGAATATGATCGCGTCAACAACATCGTCCGTAAAGCTAGTGACGGCAGTTGGACTTTTTCGGGGTTACTTAGACCAGATGAAATTAACGAAGAGATCGGTATATTTTTACCAGAAGAAGACGACTCTGACACGATTGCTGGCCTAATCATATCTTATTTGGAACGTATGCCCAGGGTTGGCGACACGATTACGGTCAACGCCATTGGCCGCGAAGGCAGTAAGCTAATCGTTCAATTACGAGTCGAGCGAATGGACAGCCACCGTGTCGATAGCGTGCGAATGTCGATTGTCAAACATCTGCCAGATGACGAGGAAAAATCATGAGCATCTGGGCATCATTAATAACGGCACTAGTTGCACTAGCCGGAAACGCCTTTTTCGTCGGCGCCGAATTCGGTTTGATATCGGCTCGTCGCAGCAGTATCGAGCTGGAAGCGTTAAAGGGGTCATTAACAGCTAAAATCACGCTCAAAGCTATGGAACAAGTGTCATTGATGTTAGCTGGTGTGCAACTGGGCGTAACAGTTTGTTCACTAGTATTTGGTGCTATCAGCGAACCGTTGATGGATAATTTGTTGCAGCAACCATTCCACAACTTGGGTGTCTCGGAAATATTTATCGGTCCAGTGGCTTTAGTCGCTACGCTGGCAATAATGACGTATGTCCATGTTGTCATTGGTGAGATGGTGCCAAAAAACCTAGCCCTGGTTGCTCCAGCCAAGGTCGCGCTGGTATTGATTCCACCTCTGGTATTTGTCGTTAAAATATTTAAACCAATAATCATCGCTATCAACAATATCGCTATGAGTGTTATTAAACTTTTCGGTCTTCAGCCAAAGCACGAAATATCCAGTAGTTTTGGCCGTGACGACGTGGCTGGCTTTATCAAAGAATCACTTCACGAGGGGTTACTCAGTTCCAAAGAAGGTCAATTATTATCAGGATCATTACACTTTGACGAAGCGACCATTAGTTCGGTCATAATTCCGCTTAATAAAGTCGTCTTTGTCTCGAACCACCCAACTCCTGCCGAGATTGAAAACCTAACATCCAAGACTGGATTTTCGCGGTTCCCAATTCTAAAAGATAACGGGCAATTAAAGGGCTATATTCATCTAAAAGATATCCTTCGGATAGCCAGCGGCGACTACAATCGACCTTTGTCAAAACAGTTGTTCAGGCCGCTTGTCAGTGTCAAAGCTACATCAACCCTCAGACAAGCTTTGACTATTATGCAACACGCCGGGTCACATCTGGCAAAGGTTGTCGGCGAAGACCAAATGGCAGTCGGTATAATTACATTCGAAGATGTACTGGAAGAATTAGTTGGCGAAATTATCGACGATACAGTCAAGTAGTCACCCCGCGGTTATCCTTATGTTTGACATACTTTTCATACATAAACTATAATAGATTTAATATGCATGACAAAAAACTGTATGGAACCACAACAGTTGGCACAAAAGGCCAAATAGTTATTCCTGCCATCGCCCGTGAAGAGTTGGGGATTAATACCAGCGATCGACTATATGTTATTGGATCGCCAAAACGGGGCGTTATCATGCTTTTGCAGGAAGATAAATTAGAAAAGGTTATTGAACAAATGAACCTGCAAGTTGAAGCCCTAAAAGTACTCAAAAAGTCTAAAAAGTAACAATTTAAGCCATTTTTGCATCTGTTATTTGCATTTATTCAACAAATCTTATTTAATGCTTGTGCATATCAAAAAAGTGTTCTATAATAGCGACATTAGCGTTATGTGAATAACGTCACTATTGACGTGTGTGTATTGTTTTGGTACTCTAAATGATGTACCTTGCGCCGAAATTTATATTTTAAAGGTCGGAGTGCGTGAGGATGTACTTAGTACAAGGGAGTTAAAATCACATGCCAATAGCCGTCGAATTTGTGTCGTCAAGACGCAAAAAGATAGCCGTGGATGTGGTGCCTGCCGAATGGCAACTGTATTTGCAACAGTAAGAGTCGCAAGACTCAAAATCCACCCTGTCGAATGACAGGGTATTATATCTAGAAAACACCCCAAGGCACCGGGGTGTTTTAATTTTTTATAAGCAATTATTATTTAGGCAAAGCGATATTGTTTTTGGTTAGCTCGGCATTAATCGCGTCTGTAAATTTAGTGTTATCGCTCCAAACAGCTGGATCGATTTTTGTGCCGTCCAGATAGAAGGTTGGAGTTGAATCAATACCAGCTTTTTTGCCCAGGGCGGTATCATAATCAATCTTGTCACCAACGGCGGTTGACGCCATGTCTGTCGTAAATTTAGCCGTGTCTAATCCTAAATCTTTGGCATAGTTTACGAAAAAGTTGGTTCTAGCGTCGCCTGATAGATTTTCCCAATCAGCTTGTCCGGCATAAACTTTGGTGTGCATATCCCAATATTTGCCCTGTAATCCGGCAGCTTCAACCGCAGCGGCAGCGGCTTTGGCATTAGCGTGGATGGTGGTAAGTGGGAAGTTGCGGAAAACGAACTGCAACTGATTTGTGTATTTTTCAGTCATAGCAACGATAGTTGGGTTGATGCTGCCACAACCCGGGCATTGATAGTCACCATACTCAATTAAAGTTACTTTGCTGCCTAATTTACCAAATGCGTGGTCGGCTATGTTGCCATTTTGAATACTGGCTGTTTGTACGGCATTTAGATCGACTTTACTGACATCGATTTGCGCACCTTTCGAAAAGACGACTAATGCCCCTAAAATCCCAATAGTAATAACTGTAAATATAATCCAAGATGTTTTGTTCAAAAGAAACCCCCATAAATAATTTAACTAATATCTATTGTATCAAATTACGGTAATGGCTAACAGTGTGACTGCGGCTGAAACTAGGGTACAATAATGGCAGTATGACTATATATTCATTGATACTGACTATCGCACTATTTATTGCATTGGTGATTATTGCCGCGGTCAGGCCAGTACGTAGTGGATTTAGCAGTTTTGAATTAGAGCGTCGTTCGGAGAACGGCGACAGGGAAGCCAAAAGAGCATTGGCCCGCGAAAAGTTGCTGGTTGATGTCGAATCTATTCAGCGAATATTAGTTGCGGTGTTTATAGTCATTATCGATTTAACTAGCGTTGCCGCGTACGGTTGGTTAATCGGCGTAATCGTGGCACTATCCGTAGCAATCGCATATGGCGCGATTTCTCGTCTTAGCATTATTCGTAATATTGCCAGAAGATTGTACGGTCTGGTCGAAAAACCAGTTCTTCGCTTTATCAAAAAAACTCCTTACGTATTTCGTGTGCTAAAAGGCATATCAACTGATGATAAACATGGGCGTCGGGTTAGTTCGAGCGCCGAACTGCAATATTTAGTCGATGAATCTGAAGATGTGTTGACGTCGGATGAGAAAAAACTAATTGTTCATGGATTGTCGTTTAATAGCCAGTTAGTAGGCGCAATTATGACGCCTCGTGACAAGGTATCTAGTATCAAAAAGTCGGAGTTTCTTGGTCCATTAACGCTCGATGAACTTCATAAAATCGGTTATAGCATATTGCCAGTTATTGATGGCGACATTGACCATATTATTGGAGTTTTATATCTAAAAAGTTTGTTAACACTTGATATTAAACGTTCAACAACGGCCGAAAAGGCAATGGAACCAGGCGTGTATTATATTCGTCAAGATCAGACATTGCAGCATGCTTTGGCAACATTTTTAAACACTCACAGGCATATGTTAATTGTCGTAGATAAATCTATGCAAACCGTTGGCCTTTTAACGCTAGGTGATGTGATAGAAGCACTGCTGGGACGCAAATTGATTGATGAATTTGATGCGCATGATAATTTGCGTGCAGTGGCCTCACGAAAATAAGACTATCCGTATCATACTTACAGTGATAAAATAGAACACAAGATGACAGTGTGGTCAAACAACGATAACAATCAACGGGTCGGCAACTAGCCAGGCGGCGTTAGTTGTGTCAGCGACCCAGACCAAGCCACAAACACTATTACTACTGAAAACAAGGAACAATTTATGACACGTACATTAACGCGAGAACTAGCATCAAAAGTTGGTCAAACCGTTCAAATCAGCGGTTGGCTACATAAAAAACGCCTACTGGGCGGATTAAACTTCATTACTTTGCGTGATAGAAGTGGCGTTGCTCAGACATTAATCGAATATAAAGACGAAATCGAAAAGCTACGCGGATTACATATCGGCACCGTATTAACACTCGAAGGTATGGTTGTAGCCGACGAACGCGCACCTGGTGGGGCAGAATTACACGAAGTCAAAGTGACTGTCGATGTACCAGTAACGGACGAACCGCCAATCGAAGTTGATAAACCAATTTCACACAAATCAGAACACTTGGAAAACTTGTTTGATAACCGAGTATTGAACATTCGCAACCTACAAGAACAAAAAATATTCAAGATTCGTGCCGATTTAACTTATTACATTCGTGAATTTTTACGTAAAAATGAGTTCATCGAGATGGACACGCCAAAGTTTTTGGCCGGCGCAACTGAAGGTGGAGCCGAGGTATTTAAACTGGACTATTTTGGCCAAACTGCAACTTTGGCGCAGAGCCCACAATTTTACAAGCAGATTATGGTTGGCGCCTTCGAGCGCGTGTTTGAAATCGGTCACTCATATCGTGCCGAACCAAGTGCTACGACACGCCATTTGACAGAACTTACTATGCTGGATATCGAGATGGGCTTTGTGTCTGGTCACGATGAAGTTTTGGACATGGTTGGCGACATGACTCAATACGTTTTGAAGCGGGTTTACGAAGAGCACGCCGCAGATCTAAAGAGCTTTAACGCGCCAGAATTAGTATTACCAACTGATGGTAAGGTACCACGATTTACAATCGCTCAGATTCACGAAATGTATCTAAAAGGCACCAAGATTGATGTCACTCATGAAAAAGACTTAATCCCAGACGAAGAGCGCTGGATTAGCGACTATGCTCGCAAACAATTAGGCACAGACTTGGTTTACGCTGTTAGATTCCCAATCGAAGCTGCCAAATTCTATCACAAAGTTGATGTCGAAGACGGCACTGTACTTTGGGGTGACTTACTTTTCCGCGGTCTAGAAATCTCAACCGCACCACTGCGTGAAAATAACTATGCCAAGATGATTGAACAAATGACAGCCGCAGGGTTGGACGTTACTGCTCCTGGATTTAAATATTACCTACAAGCCTTTAAATATGGCCTGCCAATGCACGGTGGTTGTGGATTCGGCGTTGATAGGTTGGTCCAAAAAACTATCGGCCTAGCAAACGTCAAAGAAGCTTGCTTGTTCCCACGTGATATTAACCGTTTGACACCTTAATCAACCAACTATGGAAGATTCAACTACTTTAGAAAATGTATCTAACGAGGTAGTTATGTCGATCGCCGAAAACGTCGTCGCTGAAAATACTCAGCGACACTTCTTGGCGGTCTTCTTCCTAAGTTTTATATGGGGCGTATTTGGTGTCGATAGGTTTTATTTGGGCAAGTATTGGACCGGACTTTTGAAGCTACTAACATTCGGTGGTTTTGGTATCTGGGCG
>Ga0334722_10000622_pt1 | contig 50482 bp, 52 predicted proteins | sample C3_bottom_MG_FD_207210 | JGI IMG/M metagenome (GOLD analysis project Ga0334722, IMG submission 207210) | Sediment microbial communities from Yellowstone Lake, YNP, Wyoming, USA - C3_bottom | ecosystem: Environmental > Aquatic > Freshwater > Lake > Sediment | place: USA: Wyoming | collected...
GAATTTGAGCCAGGCGAAGCCGGCGTCGAAACAGCTAAACTTGAAAAGTTTAGCGATGCAGACGGGTCTCAAATTCAGTGGCTATCCGACGCCGGCAGATTCACACTTTTTGAGCGGGAGCAGTATACTTACCTAGCAGACATAGATCCCCTCTTTTTTAGAGGAGAGAGGCTAGCTTGAGACGGGATTATTCTGCAAGGGATTTGAGGTAATCGCCATATTCGTTATTGGCATAGCGAAGAGAGAGACGGAGAAGTTGCGCGCGATCGATATGGCCCTTGCGGTAGGCCACCTCTTCAATGCACGAGATTTTGATCCCCTGCCTTTCTTGGATGGCTTGGACGAAGGCAGAAGCTTTTTGAAAGGCGTCGAATGTGCCTGTATCGAGCCAAGCATGGCCTCGCCCAAGAAGACGGACAGTGAGGAGTTTCCGTTCTAGATAGATTCGGTTGATGTCGGTGATTTCTAATTCGCCTCTGGCCGACGGCTTGAGTGATTTGGCGATTTGGACCACTTCAGGGCCATAGAAGTAGAGGCCAGGTACCGCATAGGAGGATTTGGGTATGACGGGCTTTTCTTCGATACCCAGCACCCGCATTTCTGAGTCAAATTGGACAACGCCATAGCGCTTGGGATCCTTGACTTGGTAACCAAAGATGAGTCCACCCGATTGGAGAGCCATCCCTTCGGAAAGAATGTCTTGAAGGTCCTGGCCGTAGAAGATGTTGTCGCCGAGAATGAGAGCCACCGGTTCTTTGCCAATGAACGATTCGCCGATGGTGAAGGCTTGGGCAAGGCCACCAGGGTGGGGTTGGGCTGCGTATTGGAAACGGAGGCCTAGGTCTGAACCGTCACCGAACAGTTTTTCGAACCGAGGCGTATCTTCTGGAGTGGAGATGATGAGGATCTCTCGAATCCCCGCCAGCATTAGGACTGACAGGGGATAATAGATCATGGGTTTATCGAAAATGGGAAGGAGCTGCTTACAGACGGCAAGCGTTGCAGGAAAAAGCCTGGTGCCGCTGCCGCCTGCAAGGATAATTCCCTTCATCACCGACTCGGATCGTAGACGTAGACGCCTGAAAGACCTCGGTACCGTTCTTTGAAATCGAGGCCATAACCAACGACAAACAGGTTCTCGATGCCAAAGAGAACGTAGTCTGGCTTCATGTCGGTCACTTTGTGTACCCCCTGTTTTTCAAGAAGGACACAAGTCTTGATGGAGTGGGGCTTCTTTTGAGAAAGGGCTTCGACGAGGGTATGCATCGTGTGGCCAGAATCGAAGATGTCGTCGACGATGAGGACGTCCCGATTGTGGATCTGAAGGCGTTCGAGTCCAAAAATCTGGAGCTCGCCCCGCTGCGTTCCTCTTGCCCCATAGCTAGAACATTGAACGAATTCAACGTCGAGCGGAATGTCTAGTTCTCGGATGAGGTCAGCGGCCAAACAGAGGGCCCCTTTCAACACCATCACGATGACTAGATCTTTATTCTGATAGTCATGGGTGAGTTGCTTTGCAACTTCTTTGATTTTTGCAGAAATTTGCGACTGAGTAATCAGTGGTCGAATGTGATTGTCCAAACTCTCACTTCGTAAAGGTGCAGCCAGCGTCAATAAGCTGGTCAATATAACCGATCGTATAATCATGAGTCAAAAACCTTTTGTCTTCTAACATGTATTGATGAAACGGAATGGTTGTGTGCACGCCAGAGATATGAAATTCACGCAAAGCCCTCTTGGCAAGTGCGATGGCTTCTTCTCTGTTTTTGCCTTTGATGATGAGTTTGGCGATCATCGAGTCGTAATTAGGAGGAATCCGATATCCGCCGTAGCAAGCGCTATCGACGCGGACATGGGGACCACCGGGAGGAATGTAGTGTTCAAGAACCCCTGGAGAGGGGGCAAAATTATGAGTTGGGTTTTCTGCATTGATCCGGAGCTCGATGACGTGTCCATTGAGTTGGATGTCTTTTTGTCGAAAAGGGAGCTTCTCCCCTCTTGCAATGCGAATCTGCCATTGGACAAGGTCAATGCCAGTCAGCTCTTCTGTGACGGTGTGCTCCACTTGGATGCGGGTATTGACTTCCATGAAGTAAAAGTTGCCCGCTTCGTCGAGCAAAAATTCAACTGTACCGACCGAATGGTATTGGGCTGCTTTGACAATCGCGACTGCGCATTCACCCATTTTTTTTCGGAGCGATTCACTGACTTTTGGGCTGGGCGCCTCTTCGATGAGTTTTTGACGCCGTCTCTGGATGGTGCAATCCCGCTCGCCGAGATAGACATAGTTGCCATGTTTATCTCCCATGATTTGCACTTCGACATGGCGCGGATTGACGATCATTTTTTCGAGGTACACTTCTGGATTATTGAAGGCCGCACCCGCTTCTGTGCGAGCTCCGATGAATTTCTTTGGAAAGTCTTCTTCAGAGTAGGCAACCCGGATCCCTTTTCCTCCACCACCAGCCACTGCCTTGATGAAGATGGGAAACCCAAATTTTTTCGCCTCTTTCAACCCCTGTTCTACGTCATGAACCACACCATCAGATCCGGGAATGACAGGGCATTTAACGCTTCTGGCTGTTGCTTTTGCCATCGCTTTGTCGCCGAGAAGGGCAATCGCTTTGGAAGGAGGACCAATAAAGTTGAGACCACAGCTTTCACAGATGGAGGCAAAGTTGGCATTTTCGCTTAAAAAACCGTAGCCCGGATGAACTGCATCGGCTCCAGAGATTTCACAGGCTGCGATGAGGTTGGAAATTTTCAGGTAAGATTTTAAAGAAGGGGCTTCTCCGATGCAGATCGCCTCATGGGCATTGTGCACGTGCATCGCTTCATGATCGGCTTCGGAATAGACGGCCACCGTCTGCAGCCCAAGATCATGACAGGCGCGGATGATGCGAACGGCGATTTCTCCTCGATTGGCGATCAGGATTTTTTCCATGATTATGTAATCCGGAGTAGAGGGGTTCCGAATTCGACGGGTTGAGAGTTGTCAGTTAAAATTTCAGCGACCACACCCGATACGCCGGCTTTGACTTCGTTCATTACTTTCATTGCTTCGATGATGCAGACCACGGTGTTTTCAGAGACTTGATCCCCAATTTTCACAAAGGCGGGCTGATCGGGAGATGGGAACGCATAGTAGGTTCCAACCATGGGAGATTTGACGTAGGTCCCTTCTGTTTCGAGCTGTCTCGCTCCTCCCCTTTCGCCTCGTTGAGAAGCTTCTGCTTCAAAGGCCGATTCAGTGGCATTTTCTGCCAATACTGAGCGGGGCATGGGCGGGGCGATAGGGATCATTTGTAGATCGCCCTCTTTTTCTAAATGAAGTTCAAAATCCCCTTTTTTGAGGACAAGCTTCTTCAGTTTGCTCTCCTCAAGATCGCGCATGAGTTGTTTTATTTGGTCTAAGTCCATGAATGCATCCCATTCTTCTTAACGAAGAAATTTGAGGGGGTTTTTCTGCAGATTTTTGGTCTGAAGGAGGAGACATACCTGGATAGGTAGGCGACGAACTGAGGGCGGAAATCTGCCAAAAAGCGCCTAAAGATCGAGTTTAAAGAATAATGGGATGCGTTCATGTTATACCCTTTGGATATATTCGTTGACTTGCGTGTCTACTTTGATCACGTCTCCACTCTCGATAAAGAGAGGAACTGCAATCTTTGCACCGGTCTCCAGCACTGCATTTTTTGTTGAACCCGATCCGGAGGCAGCATCTGCCCCTTCTGTTTTCACAACCATGATTTCGAGGAACTGGGGCAGCTCGACAGCAAAAATCGTGTCGCCGTAGAACATCGCCTTGAGTTGAATCCCCTCTTTCAAAAAGTGGACCTTATCTCCCAAAATATGGGCCGGAACAAGCACCTGGTCCAGGTTGCCTATATCGAGGAACAGAAATTCCTTCCCTTCTGGGTAGAGGAATTCGAGTGCCCGCTCAACTAAAGAAACCTCTTGAACCGCCTGATCGAGCTTAAAATTTTTCTCGATGATTTCATCGGTGAGGAGGTTGCGCAACTTTGTTTTGAGAAAGGGGGTCCCTTTCGCCACAGTTACTTTCACACTCGATTCGACGCGGTAAATTTTTCCGTCGATATTGAGCGTCATTCCTGGAGAAATCTGGTTCACTGTCGTCATGTAATAATTTTCCTCAGTTCACTTAAGTCCTCGATCGACCGGTCGATCCATGGCTCTGTCGCCATCTGTCGGCCGCGCCCCCATCGCATGTGGATTGTCCGAAACCCAAGTTCACGCGCGGGCACTAAATCCATCGGAATCCTGTCTCCGCAGACCCAAACGTGGGCAGGGTCCACCGAGAGCTCCCCGGCAAAAGCCTTGTAAAAAGGTTTTTTAATCGAGTCTTCGGGGACTGCTATCTTACTAAAAATTGAGGCTTCAATACCAGCTTTTTTCAGTTTTTCGCGCTGGAAGGGGGGGTGTCCCCCTGTCACTAGGGCAATTGGACACCTAGAAGCATAGTAATGAATGATTTCCTTGGCATTCGGGGTGAGGGCAACTTGAAACCCTTCCGGTAGAGGGGAGGTGAGCTCAGCCAAGGCTGCCTGCACCGCTTCTTTGGAGGCGCCTATTTGGCGTCCAAACTGCATAATCGCATCTGGGGTGCGTAAAGAGGCCCGATTGATAGCCGTCAGTTCCTGGAGCTCTTTTGGGCTGACCGACCGGCCGGCCAGCTTTTCACATGCAATTTTTAATTTAAATGGCGTGATGCAGCCCGACGTATCGATGAGCGTGTCGTCTAGATCAAAGATGATCAACAATTTTAATCAGCTCCTGCGCTAGTTTTTTACAGTCGTGCCGGATTAAATTTCGTTTCATGAAATCTTTTTTGGGCTCTTCCACAATCCCGCCCAATAGCTCAGCCAGAATCACCCGGCTTTCGTTCAAATCGTTTTCGACGAGTTCTCCCTCATTCGAATAGACGTCGATGAGATGTTTGGGCGGTTTTTGCACATTGATTAGGATGTGGTCAAACACGTCTTCGCCCAAGAAACGGATCAATTCTTTCAGATAGCTACTCGTTTTATATCCCGACGTTTGCCCTTTGCGGTTCATTAAATTGACCACAAACACTTTCCTTGCATCGCTTTTCCGGATCGCTTCGCAAACTCCCTCTACGAGCAGATTGGGGATCAGAGAAGTGTGTAACCCGCCCGGCCCAATCACCAAGAGATCGGCATTTGAAATCTCACCGATGACGTGGGGATTGACTTTGGGGTAGGGCTCTAGATAAATCGTCTTATAGCCGTGCTCGATCTCCTGCGAAAGATAGATCTCCTTCTCCCCTTCCAATACCTTCCGGTTATTCAGCACCATTTTTAAGCGAACTTGGTGCGTGGTGACGGGGATCACCTTACCCTTAATATTTAAAATCTTGCTCGCCTCTTCCACCGCTTTTTCGAAGCTGCCAGTCACCTTTTCCAATGCGGAGAGCAACAAATTACCAAAGCTATGTCCCCCTAATCCCCCATTCTCGAACCGGTAATTCATCAAACTGCGCATCAACCGGCTGGAATTAGAGAGGGCCACTAAACACTGCCTCACATCGCCTGGAGGCAAGACCCCCAACTCATCGCGTAAAATTCCGGTACTGCCTCCATCGTCTGCCATGGAGACGATGGCCGTAAGATCTAGTGGAAACGATTTCAGCCCTTTGAGAACGACGAAATTTCCAGTCCCTCCGCCGATCACAACGACCTTTTTTCTCGCTCCCTTAATCATACCGTCTGCTTTAGCTCGTGAATTCCCTTCGCAAGATCCTTCTCTTGGCGGAATAAAAAATCTCCGCTCACTAACACATTGGCGCCAGCCTTGACACATTCTCTGGCCGTCTGCTCATTGATCCCCCCATCGACTTGGATATCGAAACAGGGCATCGCGTCACTTTTCCCTTTGCCTTTCGCCGAAATCCCCCCTTGCCGTACACCATACTTGTCGCATAGCTCGCGCGTCATCTTCACCTTTTCCAACACTTCGGGCATGAATTTTTGGCCGCCGAATCCGGGGCTGACCGTCATCAATAGAATCAGATCGCACTTATCCAAGTATTTCGGGATCATCGTAAAAGAGGTTTCTGGCCGGAATGCAAGGCCCGCTTTCACTCCGCATTTGCGGATGAAATTGATCGTGTCCTCCACATCTTCGGTCGCTTCAAAATGAAAAGTGATCCGATCTGCGCCCGCTTTCACAAATTCTTCGACGAAATCGAACGGGTTATAAATCATCACATGCACATCTAAAAACAGATTCGTTGCCCGATTGATGGCCGTCACGGCTCTCGGCCCCAGCGTTAAATTGGGGACAAAATGGCCATCCATGATGTCGATATGAATGGCGTCTGCACCGGCCTGTTCAATTCTCTTTGCCTCCTCTGCCAAACGGCCGAAGTCTCCGGAGAGAATTGAGGGATACACCTGGATTGGATTTTTTTGCATACTAGGGCATAGTTATAGCGAAGAGATTTGAAACTGGAAAGAAAAAATGATGTACATAGAGAAACCAAAAGATTTTTCTATGGAACGACAGGGGGCGGTTTGCCTAGTTGAGTCCAATGGAGATTTTTTATTTTTAAAACGAGCGCCCCATTGTCATAGCGGTGGTCTTTGGTCGATTGCTCCTGGTGGCAAGCTAGAAAAAGGGGAAATTCCTCTGCAAGGCATGCTTCGCGAGGTGGCTGAAGAAACTCAGATTTCTTTACTACCCGACCAACTGAAATTTCTAAAAATTCTCTATTATCGTTTCCCAGACATGGAATATGCTCTGCATTATTTCTATGCCCATTTTTCTTCAAAACCGACGATTCATCTCTCTCATGAGCACACCGAATTTTGCTGGTATCCGCTCTCTTCTGCTCTTCAATTGCCTCTGATGCGAAACAGCTCAGAATCAATTCATTATTTTCTTACTCATCTTAAAATAATCAATTCAGATTCACAATAACTATCAATTACATTATAATTGTCCGATATTAATTATACTATTGGAGATAATTATGACAATTACATGGATTGATAATATTTCAGAATGTAATTTTAAAAATAAAATAATTACAATCGATAGAAATTCAAATAATATTGAGATCATTTCAAGAGAAAGTATCACAATTTGGCAAATATTTTTAAGTTATTTTAACCTTGGAATACTAGCAAATAAAGATTTTCGTCTAATTGATGTCACTCATAAATTGAGTAAATATGAGTGGATTCAGTCTACGAAGGACATCTATCCAGCAGGCATCATCATCACCGCACGGGCTTTTACCGTTAAGCCAGCTGTGCTCGCCATCGCTCAAACCCTCGCTAGAAAAGCCCTGAAGAAAGGGGAAAAGAGCCTCTACTGTTCTCTTAAAACAAAAACAACACTATATAACAAAATTCTGTGGAAAAAGCCGTCTACTTGCCAAATTGAGGTGCCGGATTTTAAAGGGGCTACCGAAGAAGATCACGCAAATTACTTGCGTACAATGGGTTATAAACTAATGAATGGAGTCGCTGTCCAGGCTAGATAGCAATTGCCGCTAAAAACTTTTCTTGCAGCTCTTTATCGGAGCTGAGAAGCATGAGGCCCGTGCAGGGCTGCTCATGCAGATCGAAGGAAAAATGGGCGAATTGGTGGGTCGGAATTTTTAGAGCGTCCAGATTGCGGAATAGAATTTTTTTCTTGTCACTTTCAATCGAAGGAAGGATTGCTAGAACCCGCCGCGGTTCTTGTTTAAAGAGAAAATCGCTGCCCATGAAGGGAAGGCGTGATTCATTCTTATTCGAAGAGAGAAGCATCAAAAAGAGCTGTTTAAGCGGTTCAGTCTCGCAAGAGGTCCTCATTTCCATTGGCATCAGAGCGTGGAAAAATTTTTCTAATAAGAGAGGATGAGAAGAGGCCGCCTTGCCAAGGACATTTTTTAACGCTGTGAGCTGCTCATTTTGTTTGAGGATCATTCCCCCGTTATAATCGCGCAATTCACCCACAATCGCAGAGAGTTGCATAAAAATATGTTGACGCGCTTGGTAAAGGTCAACCGAGTGGTCGGCACGTAAAAATTGGTCGCTGGAGATAGAGGTGCGGAAAACGGTCGCCTCTTTCAGGTATTTGCGACGCAAGATGCCCAGTTTTCGGATGCGATCGGGGATGTAGGTGAGAGCGGCCTTTGCCTGATGAAATTGCTCTTGAACAGAGGGAGACCCTTCCGGGCAAACTCTGAGCAAGATCACTGTGAAGTAGAGGTCGGCACCTCGCTGCTCATCAAAAGAAATGATCACTTGGGGCAGATCATTGACAAACCGGAGCTGGCGAGAGAGGGCCATGATGTTGCGCAGCACCTCTTCTTCGTTGCGCGGCATATAGATTTGGTGGGTTAGCTGCTCGATGTGCCCTTTTAGATGTTCTGGCAAATGGGTCCGTAATAGCTGGATCTCATCGAGAGTAAAGTCCGCACCGTTTTCTTTTTCAATTTCGAGGTAGACCGTTTGCATAGAGGCCTCTCTTGCCGGATCGGTGAAAGAGGAGCCCTCGACCACGCGGACGAATGGAAGCTGCTTTTGGATGGCTGATGCCAGATGCTCGACTTCAAACAACTCGTGCTCTTGCAAAAAGTTGAGTCCGGCCAGAATGCCTAGAACGGCTTTTTCTTTAACGGGCCCCTTTGGATAGGTGAGGCGTGTCTTCAAAAACTTGAGGATCACGTGCCGCTTGGTAGGGAGCACCTCAATATTTTGCTTTAGGAGTTTGCGGAGCGAATAGAGGTTAGAGATGATTCGGCTGATATGGTGGTAGTCGCGGATGTGTTTGAAATCGTCTGGGCAATTCACCAAGAATTGTTGCATTTGGGAAAAAATGCCCTGATCGAAATCTTTCGAGTGACTTTGGATAAGGGAGCCAATCTTTTCTTGAATCATGGCCGTTTTGCCATCTGTGGAGAGGCCTTTGAAATCGAGGATACGGCGGGCATGGTAGTTCGATACTACGCCTAGACGGATTTCAGTCTCGATCGCATGGAGATTGCGTCGAACCTCTTCTACTTCTTGCGCGCTTTTGAGGTAGATCACCACCTCGGCGACACTGAGTAAATCTTCGGACAGGTGGGGCATCCGCACATCGGAGGCGAAAAAGAGTTCGACGTTGATCCGGCGCTGAGGCAACAGCCAACGAGAGATCATATCATAGAAAAAATTGCAGGCATTGAGCCGATATTTGCATAACAGTAGTACGGAGAGAGAACAAGGCGCCTTATTGAGGTCCGACCATCGGATCAGGGGGAGCATGTCGGCAAACCGGGCCCGCTGAAGGGCTAGACCCTGTTGAGAAGGTTCGAGTAGATCGGCGGGGACCAGCTTCTGAATCAGGTCCTGGGCACCGTCTCGGTAGTACTCGGCTTCTATAAAGGGGCATCCGAACTCAAACTCGAACTGCAGCTGCTCTTCTAAAAGAGTCTTCATACTTTCCTCGTTTTCTTCTACCTGCCTCCCCTTTTGGGGGACCGGCACTAGAAATTTTCACTCTAGCGAAGCGCGTTAGAAAAAATAAAGAATAAATTTTATTTTTTTATCTAAACCGACTCAATATCACATTCATTTACATAATGCATATTTGTGTTACCCAGTGGTTTACATGACAGGTCGCATGGAGAAAAAATTTTTAAAAATAATTTTTCAAATTGCGAATAACTATCTATTTCAGAACTTAAAAAATAAGAAATCTTGTGTGGCTAGGAACCTATCTCAATAAATCTGATTTCGCGATCTTTGAGCATTTTTTGGCACATTTTCGAACTCAGTTCGTCGTCTACCCTCTGGGTATGCCTCCTCCCTCATTTCAAAAATCTGCTGAAAAAGCAGCTCAAATCTCATCGAAAATCTTTATTGAGATAGATTCAGAGTCTGGAAACGAAGCAATTCACAGAGATTAGAACAAGTTTCACAGAGAAAAATATTTATTACTCATATAAAAAAATCTCTGTGTAACTCTTGTTTTCCTCTGTGTGCTCTGTGAATTGCTTTATTTTATTTACATAGGGGTGGATTCGGTATTGATAAAATTCATCGGGATTTGGTAATCTTTTTCCTTTAAGCGTTTGCAGGGCTATGCCTTGCTGACTCTTGATCAGAGTGATTTCTGAGAAATCTTTAATTATTAACAGGAGAAACCCTTAACCATGTCCCCTAAAAACCCCTCTCACGACTGGAATAGCAGCAACGTTCTCGACGACGTCGACTTCCAAGAACATGAAGCCCGCCAATTCCGCGATTTACTGTATGGCCGAGAAAAAGGCGGAGGCGAAGCTGCCCTGTCTATGCTCAATGCCGGACAAATTCTCAAAGGACGAATTGCTGAAATTTCGAAAGACTATGTCGTCATCGATGTGGGGTTGAAATCAGAAGGTCTCGTGTCCGTCTCGGAATTTATCGAACCTGAAGAGCTCGTGTTGGGTAATGATGTAGAGGTGTACCTCGACCAAGCCGAGGGCGATGATGGGCAGATCGTCTTGTCCAAAGAGAAAGCTCGCAAGTTCCGCCAGTGGGAATACATCGTCAATAACTGCCGCGAAGGATCGATCGTCAAAGGTCGTGTCATGCGCAAAGTTAAGGGCGGTCTCATGGTCGACATCGGCATGGAAGCGTTCCTCCCTGGCTCACAAATCGATAACAAACGAATCAAAAATCTCGATGATTTCATCGGCAAAACCTACGACTTTAAGATCCTCAAGATCAACATCGAGCGGAAGAATATTGTCGTTTCCCGCCGTGAATTGCTCGAAGAAGAACGCGTTTCCCGCAAAGCAGAACTGTTGGAAAACATCCGCGAAGGGGCTCTGCGCCGCGGTATCGTAAAAAATATCACCGACTTCGGTGTCTTCTTAGACCTCGATGGCATCGATGGCCTCCTCCATATCACCGATATGACTTGGAAGCGGATCAAACATCCGTCTGAAATGGTCCACCTTGGACAAGAACTGGAAGTTGTCATTCTCCATATCGACCGAGACAAAGGTCGCGTGGCATTGGGACTCAAACAGAAAGAGACCAATCCTTGGGAAGAGATCGAAAAACGGTACCCACAAGGGACAAAAGTTCACGGCAAAATCGTCAACCTCGTCTCCTATGGCGCCTTCATGGAAATTGAGCCTGGAATCGAAGGGCTCGTCCATGTCTCTGAAATGTCTTGGACAAAGAACATCACCGACCCAAGTGAAATGGTTCGCGTGGGCGATGAACTCGATGCGATTGTCCTCTCCGTTCAAAAAGAAGAAGGGAAGATTTCTCTCGGCATCAAACAGTTGGAGCGCAATCCATGGGAAGATGTGGATCGCAAATACCCAGTCGGCAGCAGCGTAGTCGCTGAAATCCGCAACTTGACCAACTATGGCGCCTTTGTTGAGCTAGAGCCTGGAGTGGATGGACTAATCCATATCTCCGATCTGAGCTGGATCAAAAAGGTATCTCACCCGTCTGAAGTATTGAAAAAAGGGGACAAAGTCGAAGCGATCATCCTCTCGGTAGACAAAGAGAGCAAGAAGATCACGCTCGGCGTAAAACAATTGAGCACAAATCCTTGGGAATCGATCGAAAGAACTTTGCCTGTGGGCACATTGGTCCATGGAGTGGTGACGAAAACCACTGCATTTGGCGCGTTCGTTCAACTCGAAAACGGGATTGAAGCATTGATCCATGTTACCGAGCTCTCTGACCAGCCGTTTGGCAAAGTCGAAGATGTTGTCTCGAAAGGCGATGCCGTAACAGCAAAAGTGATCAAGCTCGATCCAGAACATAAAAAAGTGGCTCTCTCGATCAAGGAGTACCTGATCGAAAAAAACCAGCAGAACCGAGATGACATTGTCGTCGGCTCTAAAGGCAAGAAGAGCAAGAAAAAACGGGAACGGGAAGACCGGGACCACGAAGAAGAACTATAATCAATAGGCCCCCCACCGGGGGCCTCTATTTAATGGGAAAATTTGGATGAACAAAGACCTGATTGCAATATTTGAATATTTAGAGCGCGAAAAAGGAATCAAACGGGAGATCGTTATCAATGCGATCGCCGAAAGTTTGCGCGCAGCTGCCCGCAAGAGCATTAAAGGGCTCGGCGAAAAGGTCAGCGTCGAAATCCATCCAAAGACCGGAGAGATCGAAGTCTACACGCAGAAAAAGATCGTGGAAAAGGTGGTCAACCCTCAAGAAGAGATTTCCATTGAGGATGCAAAGGCCATGGAGCCCGAGTGTCAAGTTGGACAGTGGCTCGAAATTGCCATCACGCCACAAGACTTTGGTCGCATTGCAGCCCAAGCAGCCCGCCAAATCATCTCGCAAAAGCTGAAAGGCGCAGAGAGAGATGTGATCTATGAAGAATACCGTCACCGTGCAGGAGAGATCATTTCTGGAACCGTGAAGCGGTTCATCCGAGGCCGTACCATTGTCGTAGACCTTGGAAAAGTGGAAGCGATCTTGCCTGAACGCAACTACCCCAAATTAGAGCGCTATAACGTGGGCGATAAGGTCCAAGCACTCCTCTACGAAGTAAGAGACACCGAAAATGGCGGCGCCGAGGTGATTTTAACTCGTAGCCACCCAGAATTTGTCGCGGCTCTCTTCGTTCAAGAGGTGCCCGAATTGCACGATAAAACCGTCGCAATTGAAAAAATTGTCCGCGACCCAGGCTATCGCACAAAGCTGGCCGTCCGCTCTTACGACTCGAAGGTCGATCCGGTGGGCACTTGTGTTGGCGTACGTGGTACCCGCATTAAGAACATCATCCGCGAACTCAATAACGAGAAAATCGACGTGGTCCCCTTCTCCGATGACCCGATCCAACTTCTCCAGAACCTGTTGGCCCCTGCCGAGGTTCGGAAGTTGAAATCGTTCGATCACAAAATAGCGATCGTCGTGATGGATGAAGACTATCCAACTGTGATCGGCAAGAAAGGGATGAACGCCCGTCTGATCGGTCAGATGATGGAGCGCGATTTAGAAGTACAAAAATTGAGCGAATACCAGAAAATTCTGGCTATTCACATGGCTGAGCTGTCCGATTCAGAAGATCCTTCCTTTGACGAAAAGATCCGCATCGAAGGAGTCAGCGGCCTTATCACAGAAAGTTTGGCGAGCGCCGGTTTCGACACCTTGCGCAAACTCATGAAAGCCGAGCCCTCTGAAATCCCCTCCAAAGTTCCTGGAGTCAACTACTACGACCTCGCTGACAAAGTGTTGGAACAAACACGTAAAAGAAAGGGTTAAACTTTGGGTAAAAACCTCAAATTAAACATCAAAAACACACAACTTGCAGAAGCTTTTAAAATTAAAAAAAGTCCCTCTGCTGCGGAGCCCAAGAAGGAATCCCCTGAGAAAAAGGGATCTTCCCCAGAGACCGCTGAGCCCAAAAAGAAAGCAAGCCGTTTAAAAGAAGATGCAGGGGTAGCAACTGCGCTGAAACAAGCGGAAAAAACCCTCTCCTCACGTGAAAAAGAAGCCGAGGCCGTTCCGCAGAAGAAAAGAGCGCGCATCATGAAGAGCTCTCCCGACGAGATGAAAGCTGCGCAAGAAGCCGCCGAAGAGGCAGAGCACGAAGCTCCAGCTGTCCAAAGCGTCGAAGAAGCGACCTCTTCCACCTCCTCAGCAGAACCGAAAATTGAAGAATCAGAAAAACCGGCAGAGACCCCCAAAGCCGCCCCCAAATCTGTCGAAGCCGAACCTCCTCGAAAAACTGAACTCCCTCCTGTTCGCAAAGAACTTCCCAAAGAACTCCGCCCTCAGAAGAGGAAAGAAGACCTCCGCTTTGACTCTAGAGACAGGCAAGGCCTTCGAGACATCGACAATGAAGCGTGGCGCAAACGGCGTCAGCACAAGCCGATGAAACGGAGCCTCATGGAAGAGGTTGTGATCCGGCCAAAATCGCTCAAAGTGCGCCTGCCGATCACTATCAAAGATCTCGCCCAAGAGATGAAGCTCAAATCATCCCAGCTCATCGCAAAGCTATTCATGCAGGGAATGACGCTCACACTCAACGACTACCTCGACGATGAGACCGTTGTCCAACTTCTAGGCCACGATTTCGACTGCGAAATCACCATCGATACATCAGAAGAAAAACGGATCCGAATCACCGACCAGACGATCCGACAAGAAATTGAAAAATCAGATGCTTCCCAACTCATTTTACGCCCCCCAGTTGTCACCTTTATGGGTCACGTCGACCACGGCAAAACAAGCCTGATCGACTCGATTCGCAAATCCAACCGGGCTGCTTCCGAAGCAGGTGCGATCACGCAGCACATTGGAGCCTTTAAAGTCTCTACCGCTGCCGGTGATGTCACCATTCTCGATACCCCTGGCCATGAAGCCTTTTCTGAAATGCGCTCCCGCGGCGCCAACGTCACCGATATCGTGATCCTCGTGGTCGCCGGCGACGAAGGGATGCGCGCGCAAACGGATGAAGCGATTCGCCAAGCACGTGAAGCCAACGTTCCCATCCTCGTCGCAATCAACAAGTGTGATAAACCCAATTTCGACGCCCAAAAAGTATACCGAGAGCTCGCCGACCGAGAACTCCTTCCAGAAAGCTGGGGCGGTACCATCATCACTGTCAACTGCTCCGCTGTCTCCGGCCAAGGCTTGAAAGAGCTCTTGGAAATGATCGCCCTACAGGCAGAGATCCTCGAGCTACGCTCCAATCCTTCCAGCCGAGCTAGAGGTACTGTCCTCGAATCGGAAATGCATAAAGGTCTCGGCGCAGTCGCCACCGTACTCGTTCAAAACGGCACCTTGCGCAAAAACGATGCCATCGTATTTGGATCCCAATTTGGTCGTATCAAAACCATGATGGATGACCACGGACTCCAAGTCGAAGAAGCGGGCCCTTCTACTCCTGTGAAAATCACGGGCCTTTCAGACCTCGCCCTCGCCGGTTCTGAATTCATCGTCGTGAAGAGCGAAAAAGAGGCGCGCGAGCTCGCCACCGCACGAGCCGAAGGGGATGTTCGCACCGCCCAAGCACAAGGCAAACTCTCCTCGCTTGAGAAGATGATGGCCAAAAAAGAGAGCGGCGAGATGAAAATTCTCCCCATTATCCTCCGTGCTGACGTGCAGGGGTCTCTCGAAGCGCTCCGCAATTCTCTCCTCAAGATCCACTCCAAAAAAGTGCGCCTTGAAATCGTCGATAGCAGTGTAGGTGAAATCTCTGAATCAGACATCGAACTAGCCGCCGCTTCCAAAGCGACCATCGTTGGCTTCCACACCCACATTGAAAGCCGAGCCGACGACCTAATCAAATCGAAAAAAGTGGCCGTCTATACCCAAGATGTGATCTATCATCTCATCGATGAGGTCAAAGAGCGGATGAGAACTCTTCTCGATAAGATCGAACAAGAAACAGACACAGGCGCGGCGGAAGTCAAAGCTGTCTTCAAATCTTCTCAACTTGGCCTCATTGCTGGCTGCCAAGTGACCGAAGGGTTGATCAAACGTCAACACCTCGTTCGTCAACTCCGCAATAAAGAGATCATCTGGAAAGGAAAAATCGCCTCCCTTAAACGGGCGAAAGAAGATGTCAAAGAGGTCAAAGAAGGATTTGAATGCGGTATCCTCTTAGAAGGCCAAAGCGACATCAAGGAAGGGGATATTCTCCAAGCCTATGAGCTCACTTATCTGGAGCAAGATCTGTGAAGAAGAATAGACTAGAACGGGTGAATTCTCTTCTCAAAGAGGTGATCTTCGAAGTGATCCAAAAAGATGTGCGAAATCCGCACATCAACACCTTCGTGACAGTCACTAAAGTGGAAACCTCGCCCGATCTACACCACGCCAAAGTATCGATCAGCCTCCTCTGCCCCGATTCGGAAAAACCAAAAATCATTTCGGCTCTCCAATCAGCGGCGGGCTTCATTGCCGTCCATGCCTCAAAAAAAGTGGAGCTGCGCTACTTTCCCCAATTGACCTTTAGATTGGACACCGCTCTAGAAGAGCATCTCAAAATCCAAGAAATTTTGGGCAAAATCGAACGGGAGCGCCTCTCTCGTTCGGAGCATCCATCCGATCCCAATGAGTAATAAGAGACAATTTCTGAATTTCCCATGGCTATCTCCTGGCTCTTGTCGCGGTCTTTCACTTGGTCCTTCGGCGCCTTTGGGCCGTTGGCATATGGTCGCCTCAAAGCCAAGCAAAATCTCATCGACAATCTCTCAGGATCTAGCAGATGGTTAATTCAGAAATTGTCTCTAAAGGCATCCTTCTCGTCGACAAATCTAAAGGCTCCACCTCATTTAAACTCGTCTCCCTATTGCGCAAGCTCACCAAAATCGATAAAATCGGCCATTCTGGCACCCTAGACCCTTTTGCCACAGGTTTGATGGTTATGCTCATCGGCCGCGAATTTACCCGTCGATCTGACGAATTCCTCACCTCCGACAAAGAATATCAGGCCACTCTCCATCTAGGCATTTCCACCGACTCCTACGACATCGACGGGCAAGTTGTTTCCCGCTCCGAGAAAATCCCCACCCTTCACGAAATCGAACTAGCCGTTCAAACATTCCAAGGAGACCTCCTCCAAATCCCCCCGATGTTCTCCGCTAAAAAAATACAGGGCAAAAAACTCTACGACCTAGCTCGGCAAGGGATCTCCATTGAGCGGCAACCGGTCCCCGTTCGGGTCCAGATCCAGTTCATCCGCTATGAATACCCCCATCTAGAACTTCACGTCTCCTGCAGCAAGGGAACCTATATCCGTAGCCTGGCCCACGACATTGGCCTAATGCTTGGCACCTATGCCCACCTATCGGCCCTGACCCGCCTCCGCTCTGGTTCCTTCCATCTTGCCGATGCTATTTCCCAAACCCGTCTGCAAGACCCCCACTTCGATCCTTCTCCCTACCTGAGGCTCCACCCATGATTTGCCCTCGTCGATGCGGTATCCAATCTGAATTTCATCAGCGCAGAGTGCGCGAAACGCGCAGCAGAGACGCTGAGAGCGCAGAGGCGCGAAACGCGCAAAAAAGAAATGGCGCGAAGCGCGCAAAAAATATTTTCTCTGCGTCCTCTGCGTCTCAGTTTGTCTCTGCGCTGATGAAATTCAACCTGTATTCCGCGAACCTCCAATCACGCATGAGACACCCATGACCGCCCTCACCATTGGCATGTTTGACGGAGTCCATTTAGGCCACCAGGCCCTCATCCGAAAACTTCGCGCCACCGGTCTGCCCACCACCCTCGTTACCTTTGAGCCCCACCCCCTCGCGATTCTTCGTCCTCCTGCTCCTCGCCAGATCACCCCCCCTGCCTTAAAGGCCAAACTCCTCACCCGTTTTGGAATCGACCAGATCATCACCCTCCCCTTTACCCAAAAACTGGCTGCCACCTCTTTCGACCAATTTTTAGATTCCCTCTCTTTTTCCCACCTCATTTTGGGCAAAGGAGACGCCTTCGGCTATCGAAGGGAAGGAACTGAACCAGCCGTTCGCGCCTGGGCGAAGCCGAAAAACATCCAAGTGGAATACATCCCTAAACTCATCATAGAAAACGAACCTGTATCCAGTACCCGAATCCGTCAAGCTCTTGAAGAGGGCGATGTAGACAAAGCTGAACGGCTTCTCGGTTGGTCACTCAAGGAGCTATCTCATGTCCTCTAACCTATCTTGTGGAATCGTCGGCCTACCAAATGTGGGTAAATCGACCCTGTTCAATGCGCTGACCCGTAAACAGATCCCCTCTGAAAATTACCCCTTTTGCACGATCGATCCGAACATCGGAATCGTCAACGTATATGATGCGCGGCTCAAAATTCTATCCGACCAATCCCACAGCAAAAAAATCGTCTACGGTTCCTGCACATTTGTCGATATCGCGGGACTCGTCAAAGGGGCTTCGCAAGGCGAAGGCCTAGGCAATCAATTCCTCACCCATATCCGAGAAACTGATGCCATCGTCCAAGTTGTCCGCTGTTTTGACAATGAAAAAGTGATCCACGTCTCCGGCCGCGTCGATCCCCTTCTCGACATCGAAGTGATTACCCTCGAACTCATCCTCGCTGACCTTCAAATGGTGGAAAACACCTACGCTCGGTTAGAAAAACAGGCAAAAAGTAAAAAGGAACTCCTACCCGCCCTGGACTTTCTTAAAAAAGCAGAGGGCCACCTCAACCAAAACCTCCCCCTTCGTTCTCTTCCCCTCACCTCGGAAGAAGAGACCCTTGCCCGCCTCTACCCCTTCCTAACCAAGAAAAAGGTGCTCTACATCTGTAACGTGAGTGAAGAGGATCTCCCCAGTCTCGAGAATCCCTATGTCCAACGGGTACGAGCCTATGCAGAAAAAGAGGGAAGCCGTGTGGTTCCCATTTGCGCTCGCATTGAAGAGGAGATCTCACAGCTCGATGAAAACGATGCCCGTGAGTTTCTCCAAAGCCTTGGCCTGAAAGAATCAGGCCTAGACAGACTCATCCGAGAAGCCTTCCGTCTCCTCGATCTAATCACCTATATCACAACTGGGGAAATAGAGACTCGTGCCTGGACAATTCAAAAGGGAACCCCTGCTGCCCAAGCAGCTGGAAAAATCCACACCGATATTGAAAAAGGGTTTATTCGAGCTGAAGTTGTCTCCTATGATGACATGATCAAATATAAAGGGAGAGTGGGCGCTCGGGAAGTAGGTAAAGCCCGCTCTGAGGGCCGAGATTACATCGTCCAAGACGGCGACGTAATTCTGTTCTATCACAATTAGCCCTTTCTTTCTGGCTTTATTAGCTTAAATTCAGTTACTTACACCCTCCCCCTTTCAAAAAAATGTCTTAACGTATACTTTATAAATATATAACGATTTCTTTAAACTCAGGGGGTGGGTATGGCTACGGGAACAATGTGGGTGATTTCTCATCGCAAGGAGTTTTGGGACCCAAAAGAGTTATCGAAAGGGAGGACTGAGGCTGTGCTCGATCAAGAGTGTAAAGTCAAAGGGCAGAGATTCGATCTCTCCCCTCTAAAAGGGAAGCAGATCGCAGTCCTAGTGGGAGAAAGAACTTCATATGTAGAGCTGTGCGAAGACTACTTGGATGTCAGAAACAACTTACGATACGTAGTCGGAAAAGATAAGCAGCCAGTCTATAGTCAAGTCATCGGCATCATCTTACCGATCATCAAGGGAGTGGCAGATCTCAATGTGGCCTATCGGCTGCCAAGAGATTGCTACATCGGATGATCCTTCGGGAGCAGAGTATTATCAATTTCTCCAATATGCTTATAAAGGGTGTCTTCCCCATCCAAAGAATATTCATGCACGCACTCTATTTCTCCTTCCGAATGGGGGCGTGGGCCTCAATTTCCCTCGGCCTCCTGAAGATTCTTTTCTCCTATTCCGAATTAAGGAGGCTGCCTATGCCCTATTCGCTGGCATCTGCCGCAAACCACCCCAACCTGCCTCTCTCCTCCTCTACATTTAACTAGGATTGTGTTAGAGTCGGTGGTGAGGACTCAATGGCCGAAAAAACCGAGAAGGCAACCCCGAAGAAGTTAAAGGACGCGAGAAAAAAGGGACAGGTGGCCAAAGCGCAGGATATTCCTGCCGCTTTGACCTTTGTGGCGTCTCTTTCAGGGGCGCTGATGTCGGTGGGATTTTTTTTCGATCAGATCGGCACTTTCATGCTGATGATGTTCCGCGAGGTGGGAACAACGGGCAACGACTTTGTCACGAAGGCCCCTGGCTATTTCGCCGCCGCTTTGGAAATTATTTTAACGACAAGCCTCCCGTTGATGATCCTTGTCTGTTTGGTCGGTGTCATCGTTAGCTTTTTGGTGATCGGGCCTGTGTTCTCTTTTGAACCGATGAAGTTTGATTTAAAAAAACTCAATCCCGTGGAAGGGATTAAGCAAAAGTTTAAATTGAAAGTGCTCGTCGAACTATTGAAATCGATTGCCAAGATTACGGGGGCTGCAATCATCATTTACTTGGTGATTTGGAACAGTTTGCCCCAAATTGTCTCCACCGTGGTGATGCCGGTCATTGGTAGCGCGCTCGTGGTCAATGACTTTTTGGTCACAGTCGCCATCCGCGTGGGTCTTTTTTTCTTATTGATCGCCCTTTTCGACTTGGCTTTCCAAAAGAAGAACTTTGCCAAAGAGATGAAGATGGAAAAGTTCGAGGTGAAGCAAGAATATAAGGACACCGAGGGCGATCCGATGATCAAGTCGCAACGGCGGCAGCTATTCCGTGAGATCGCCTATCAGGAGGGACCCAGGGCCGCACGACGGGCACGGGCCATCATCACTAACCCGACCCATATCGCCGTGGCACTCAGGTATGAACCGGCAGAAGAGCCGGCTCCCATTATCCTCATAATGGGGTCTGGCGCCATTGCCGACCAGATCATAAAAATAGGTGTCGAAAACAAAATCCCAATCATGCGAAATGTAGATCTAGCGAGAGAGCTGTACACGAAAGGGAAAATATCGGATTATATTCCCGAGGATACGTATGAAGCGGTGGCCGAGATCTTGAAGTGGATCAAGGCACTGGAAGAAAATCCAGATATAAATGAAGAACTTCTGAAATGAAAAAGTTTCTCGATAATTTAACTCGATTTTTAGGTAGCGAACGGGCCCTTTCTACGATTTCCGGGTCCAGCGATATCATGTTAGCGGTGTTGATCATCGCCATCATCATGATGTTGATCTTCCCCGTATCGCCCCATGTGATCGATATTTTGATCTCGATCAACTTAACGGTCTCTGTGACCCTTTTGTTCGTAGCGCTCTATATCCAAAAAGCGATCCACCTATCGATGTTCCCCTCTCTGCTTTTGATCACAACTCTCTATCGCTTAGGGGTCAATATTTCTTCCACACGCCAGATTTTATTGCACGCCAATGCGGGTAAAATCATCTATGCGTTCGGACACTTCGTCGTCGGAGGCAACTATGTGGTGGGGGGCGTGATCTTTTTAATCATCACGATCGTCCAGTTTATCGTGGTGACGAAGGGTGCCGAACGGGTGGCCGAGGTGGCAGCCCGCTTTACGTTGGACGCCATGCCCGGTAAGCAGATGTCGATCGACGCCGACCTGCGAGCTGGAACCATTGATCAACAGCAAGCGCGCGAGCTGCGCCTCGGTTTGAATAAAGAGAGCCAGCTGTATGGAGCGATGGACGGCGCGATGAAGTTCGTAAAAGGGGACGCCATCGCAGGCATTGTGATCGCCATCATCAACGTCATCGGGGGATTGATCATCGGGTACACCATGCACGGCATGACGCTTGGCGAGTCGGCCCGCGTGTATTCTCTCTTGTCCATTGGCGACGGTCTCGTCTCCCAAATTCCTGCCCTGATGATCGCCATCACAGCGGGTATCGTGACGACCCGCGTTTCCAGCGAACGGAAAGACGCTCACCTCGGAAAAGAGATCTCTGAACAATTGCTCCGCCAACCAAAAGCGCTCATGATTGCAGGCGTCGTCGTATTGCTGATGGCCGCAATTCCCGGTTTTCCAGCGTGGTCGTTTTTAATTTTGGCACCGATCGTCGGCGTCATTGGTTTTGTGTTTTGGCACAATGCGAGAAACGCCACCGCCAAGGCGGCTGCTGGTATCAGCTCGGTGGATGCCGAGGTGCCAGGCCATGCCGTAGCAGGCGGAAGTTCGGAGTCCTATGCCCTTACCCTCCCTGTCGTGTTGGAAGTGGGTTCCGCCCTTTCTCAAATGATCCGCAAAGATAAGCAGGGTCTGACCTTTATCGATCAGATGATCCCCAAGATGCGCCACGCGCTTTATCATGATTTAGGGGTCCGCTTCCCCGGCGTCCACGTCCGGACCGATTCCCCGTCGCTCGAACCGAATGAATACGCAATCCACCTCAATGAGGTGCCGATTGTGCGCGGCAAGATTATTCTCAAGCACCTCCTCACCAATGAAACCGAGGAGACGCTCCGCCGCTACAACATTCCATTCATCATCTCCAAAAATACGCTCGGGATGCCAAGCCTTTGGGTCGATGAAAAGTACCAAGAGATTTTACAACGGGCCTCCATCCGCTTCTGGACGGGGCTTGAAGTGATGATTCTCCACCTCTCCAAGTTCTACCGGCAATATGCAAACGAATTCATCGGCATCCAAGAGGTGCGCGCGATTCTCGAGTTCATGGAAAAATCGTTCCCCGATCTCATCAAAGAGGTCACTCGTCTAGTGCCCATGCAAAAGATGACCGAAATTTTGCGCCGCCTCGTACAAGAGCAAGTTTCGATCAAAGACCTTCGCACCATTCTCGAAGCGCTCAGCGAATGGGCCCAATCGGAAAAAGACACTGTGCTTCTCACCGAATATGTCCGTTCGTCGCTGAAACGGTTCATCAGTTACAAATACTCGCAGGGGCAAAGCGTCCTTTCGGTTTATCTCCTCGACCCTGAAATTGAAGACATGGTCCGCGGGGCCATCAAACAAACTTCTGCTGGCTCCTATCTTGCGCTCGATCCCGATACAGTGCAGTTGATCCTCCATTCGGTCCGCAATACGGTCGCCCCCACGCCGCCAGGCGGGCAGCCCCCCGTGCTCCTGACCGCCATCGATGTGCGCCGCTTTGTGCGTAAATTGATCGAAGGGGAATTCCCCGATCTTGCGGTCGTCTCGTACCAAGAAATCGTCCCCGAAATCCGCATCCAGCCTCTGGGAAGGGTGCAGCTCACGTAAGGCAATCTCGTGTCTGGAGATATCTCAAGAGCCGTTCCGATCAATGCCCAGGCCATCCGCCAGCTGCAACAGCTTGCCCAAGAAGAGGTGATGATGCAGGTGGAGTCGGAGGAGGATTTCGAACAATACGTTGAAACCAGCCCCTTCGTTCTCTACCAACGTTTCCGCCCTATGCTTGAAATCAAAGCGGCACAGGCGCGCAAACCAGAAGCCAAAGACCAAGTAGCTGAAAAGAAAATCCTCTCGATCGAAGAGATCGGCCAGGCCGCTGCCCGCTTCGAGCGCAACAACGATGAAATAAAATCCCGCACCCTCCTCATCCTCCGCTCGAGCATCACCAACGAAGACACTCCCGAAGAGATCCTCAATAAAGTCCTCAAAGTCTACACCGACCACTCTTTAGCTGATGAAGCGCTCGATTTTTTAATCGAAACGACGAGCGGCGATGTAAAAAAGACGATCCAGATCGCCAAAGAGCATCTCAACCAAAATTTTGCCCGCGAGATCAAAGCGGGGCGCAATATGGGCATCCAATCGCGCGAGTTTTCTAAAGAGGGGCTCGGCTCCCCCACCTCGCTTCGAGACCTGTATCGAGACATCACCGGCACCCCTCGCGACCCGCTGAAACTCTTCGATGAGCTCACCGATAAATTCCGCTACGAAAAACTCAAAACCGCCATCACCTTTCTTCTCCATTCTCTCGGCGCCGATCTCAAAGCAAAAGGCCCCTCCATCTCCCGCGCAGAGCTCAAGCGGCTCCTCGATGAAACTCGTTCGCTGCAGGGAATCCTTGGAGTGTTCCGTTTTTTCCAATCGCGCATGCACATGATGCAGCGGCAATTCATCTCCTACAACTTACTCTTCCCCACTCGCTTGAGCTTTGAAGTGCTCGCCAAAATCTTCATCAAAATACTCGCAGAGCGGTACATGAACGCCGAAAAAATCTTCCAATTTGCCAAAGTCTTAGGCCTTTCGGAAGAAGCGGCGGCCCAAATCATTGTCTTGACCCAGTATCGGGACGCCATAAAGCAAATTGCTCCCCGCTATTACAGAAATGCGCAACACCGAGATGAACTGATCAAGTCGCTCTTGGAAGCTCTCGAACAGCTCGAAGACGAATTAGAAGAGGAGGATGAAGATGCTTGATCGGTTCAACGAACTGCTCCAAGGACTTGCCTTGCTCCTAGACTTGCCGCTGCATATAGACAAACACCATGCCTGCGCCATCCAAATACAACCGGGTCTCATCATCCAGCTCCAAGCCGATAAGAGCCAAGAAAACCTTCTCATCGTCTGCAAAGTAGTCGAATTACCACCGGGAAGATTTCGGGAAAACGTGCTCAAAGAGGCACTGAAAGCAAATGCTCTTCCCGATCCGCGAGTAGGAACCTTTTCCTATCTTGCCCTTTCGAACCACCTCGTCCTCTTTCAAAACTATCCGTTCGACGTGCTCAATCGGGAACGGGTGGCAGGACTTCTCGGCCCCTTTATTGAAGCGGCGGGCAAGTGGAGAACAGCCATACAGCAGGGCCAATCTAAACCGTGAAAACAGCTGCGCAGTGGGCCCCCATCGGCCTGAAACCCCACCACGGCATTGCCCTTCCCCTCTCTGCACTCCATTCGAAAAAGAGTTGCGGTATCGGTGAATTTCACGATCTGATCCCCCTCATCGATTGGTGCCATTCAATCGGCTTTGACACCATCCAACTTCTCCCCCTCAATGACACCGGCGCTGATCCAAGCCCCTACAATCCTATCTCCTCTTGCGCCCTCGATCCCATCTACCTATCACTTGCCGATCTACCAGGCGGTGACAGCCTCGCCCCTTTCCAGCCCTTTCTCCAGGAGCAACGGCTCAACTTTCAGGCGATCAAAGCCCAAAAAATTACCTGGCTCACCCGCTACTTCAATGCCCACTTCCTGACCCTTGTCTCTACCGACGATTATCAAAATTTCCTCCGCAGTCACCCCTGGCTCTCTACCTATGCCCTCTTCAAAGCTTATAAAGACCGCTATGATGGCAAACCCTGGAAAGATTGGCCACTAAGGCTTCCCGATCCCGATCAAGACCTGCGCCCCGCAACCGATTTCCACACCTTCTTACAATACCTCTGCTTTACACAAATGGCCCGTGTCCGTGCACACGCCACAAAGCAGGGGGTCTTCCTCATGGGCGATGTGCCTATCCTACCTAGCCCCGATAGTGCAGACGTATGGGGATACAAAGAGCTATTCGATCTCTCCCTCCAAGCCGGCGCCCCACCCGATTACTACAACCCACTCGGGCAAAAATGGGGATTTCCCCTCTACGACTGGGAAACGATGCGTCACACCCATTTTGCCTGGTGGAAGCAGCGGCTACACACTCTCGAAGAGCTCTACCATATTTATCGACTCGATCACGTCGTGGGCTATTTTCGGATCTGGGCCATCCCAGATGACCAAAAAGCGAGTGAGGGGCATTTCGTCCCTCAAGACCCTTCTATCTGGCCTGATCACGGTCGTGAGATCCTCAGCACTTTCATCGACGCTTCGTCTCTTCTTCCCATCGCAGAAGATCTCGGCACAATCCCGAAGGAAGTGCCGCCCATCCTTAAAGAATTAGGCATCTGCTCCACCAAAGTCCTCCGTTGGGAGCGCAACTGGAAAGGGGACAAATCCTTTATCCCTTACGATCAATATGAACCCTTGAGCATCACCACTGTCTCAACCCTCGACTCTGATACCCTCACTCTCTGGTGGAAAAAATACCCCGAAGAAGCCGCTGCTTTTGCCCGCTTCAAACACTGGGCCTACCAACCCGAGCTCACTCACGACCAACGGCTCGCCATTCTCTACGATTCACACCACACCCCATCCCTATTCCACATCAACCTTCTGCAAGAAACTCTTGCCCTCTTTCCCGAACTCATTTGGCCCAATCCCGAAGATGAGCGGATCAATATTCCCGGTTCCATCCTTCCCAAGAACTGGACCTATCGCTTCCGCCCTTCACTTGAAGAGATCCTAAATCATCGAGAAATGGCTAGAACGTGTGAGAACTGGCATTGATCGATTATTGTAGGATCCCTACCACAGTCATAAAAAAAACTTCCGTTTTTTTTGGGCGGAGATTATCTGAGCTTCACTCTTTCCTGTCCATAGCGTCGAGGAAGGCGGTTGTTGAATCGGCAGAGGATCTCTCTCGGATCGGTGTGGGCCAATCGGGCTAGTTCCCAAAGCGAAATCTCTTCGCCACCATCGCGGCCAAGAAGCGTCACTGTCTCTCCCACAAACCCCTCATGTTGGCCAATATCGACCATGCACTGATCCATGCAGATCCGACCCGCCACCTGATAGCGAGATCCTCGATGAAGAATGGGAGCCAAGTTTGATAAATTCCGAGGAAACCCATCTCCATACCCAACGGGAACGGTAATCACCCGCGTCTCCTCTTTGGTGACATAGAGGCGGCTATAGCTGATCCCTTCCCCCGCTCCAACCACCTTAAAATAAGAAATTTTCGCCCGCAGAGAAAAACAGGGTTTGATCTCTGGGTCCTCTTTTCCATCCGGGGTGAGCCCATAGCAAAGAAGACCGGGCCGCACCATATCAAAATAAGACTCTGGATAATAATAAACCCCGCCCGAATTGGCCAAATGCCACACCAACCCCGCCTTGTCCACTCTCTTCCTCACCTCAGAAAAAGCGGCAATTTGCTTTTTCGCAAAAGGGTCGTTCGGTTCATCCGACGTGGCAAAATGGGAATAGATTCCCTGAATCCAAAAACATTTCTCTTGTTGCAGCTCCTCAAATAAGGCGAGCGCAGTCTCCGGGCGCATCCCGGTTCGATTGATCCCTGTATCCACCTCTAGATGGACACGGGCCACCTTCCCCATTTCTCTGCAAAGCTTCCCCACCAATTGCGCCTTAAATCGGGAGCTGAGAGAAAATTCCAGCTCCTCTTCCAACAACTGACCAATTTGCTCTTCGTGAATGGCACCCAGTACCAAGATGGGTAAGCGAATCCCTGCCCGTCTCAACTCAATCCCCTCTTGCAAGCATGACACGGCCAGTACATCGACCCCAAACCATTCGGCTGCAAGGCTCATCTGCACCAATCCATGCCCATAGGCATTCGCCTTCACAGGCAAGCAAAGTTTCCGGCTTCCGATCCGCTTCCGAATCGCCTCTAAATTCTTCCGAAACTGATCCAAGTCCACTTCAATCCAGGCAGGATGGGATGTCATACGCCCCCCAAGTTTTAGCCCACAACATACTCGATTGACGGGGAACTCTGCAAAACATAAGATGAGGGAAATGAGGGGTTCTATGCGCTGGTGGCCATTTGTTTTGGTTTCGTTTTCACTGCACGCCTCTTCGCTCACCTCGCTGTACTCCACACTCGATCCCACCTCGGTTGCACAACACTTTGCGTTCTACGAGCTCTATCCAAATACTCCGGAAGGGCGCGATGCGCTCAAGCATGCCTGGGAACTCCTCTCCGGCGGCAGCGATGAGTCCAATCCCCACATCGCCTTCCCCAGTTTAGATGCACTCCCCATCATCGCCCTCGTCAATCGCTCCCAGAGTCAAGCTCCTGTCCTGGAAGAAGAACAACTTCAGGCCATTGAGAAACTCGCTCGCCATTTGCCCAATCGCAATCTAAAGGGGCATGGAATCTGGACAAAAAAAGAATTGTTAAAATTAGAGCCCAAAGAAGTCGATTTAGCGCGGGGACTTCTAATTGCGGAAATGGAAGGGGAAGAAAAGAGAAAAATCCGGAGCTATGAAGCAAGTCTTGATCTGATGGCGCTCCAAATCCTCGCTCGATTGCCGCATGAGGCCAAGCCGCTGGAAAAAATCCGGGCCATCAACGACTACATCTTCTCCGAACTCCGCTTCCGCTTCCCACCCCACTCTCTCTATGCTAAAGACATCGATCTCTATACCCTTCTCCCCTCGGTCATCGATAGCCGAAGAGGGGTCTGCTTGGGCGTGTCGATCCTTTATCTATCGCTTGCGCAACGGCTCGATCTATCGTTGGAGGCCATTACCCCTCCTGGCCACATCTACGTCCGCTACAAGTCTCCGAGTGGCGAAATCACCAACATCGAAACAACGGCCAGAGGAGTCGACATCCCCTCGGAGCGCTATTTGAGCCTCGAAGCCCGTAAATTGCAGGAGCGAAACATCAAGGAAGTGATCGGTCTCGCATTCATGAACCAAGCAGCCGTCGCATGGCAGAAAGAAGATTCGAAAGTGGCCATCGATTTATATGAACGGGGCCGCCTCTTTCTTCCCGATGATTCGCTCATCCAAACCTTTTTAGGCTTCCAATATCTGTTCATTGGCCAATTGGAAACAGGGACACGCCTACTCGAGGCTGTCAGAGGCCAAATCCCCGATCACATGGTCAGCCCCGACCACATCGCAGAAGATTTCCTCGCAAAGAAAACCGACGCCGCGGGGATCCAAGCCGTCTATCGGGAAGTCAACGAAACCCGAAAATCCATCCAGACAAAACAAAAAGAGCTCGAAGAAATTTTGGCAAAATACCCAGAGTTCAGAGGCGCAATTTTCCATCTCGCCATCACCTATCTGCAACTAGGCAGAGAAAAAGAGGCCATTCCAGTTCTGGAACGGTACATGGATATTGATGGCAAAAACCCCACTGTCTGCTATTATCTCGCTGCACTCCACGCCCAAAGACTCAATTACAACGCCGCATGGAAATATTTAAAAGCTGCCGAGGCAATCGTTCAATCTAGGGACCACCGTCCGCGAGTCTTGAAAGATTTACGCGCTTCTCTCCAAAGAGCCTGTCCAGAACCTCTATAACGATAAAAAAATGATTTACCGTTGCGTTGTGGAACGTTTTTTGTTATAGTATTTGCTCTATTTATAAAGGATTTCCTATGTCAAAAGTCTGCACTATAACTGGAAAAAAACCGAGCTTCGGCCGTAGCTACGCCCTGCGCGGAATTGCAAAGAAGAAAAAAGGGATTGGCCTAAAAATCACCGGCTGCACAAACCGCCGCTTTTTGCCCAACCTGAAAAAAAAGCGCCTCTGGGACCCTGAGCAAGACCGCTATGTGACCCTGCGCCTGTCCACCTCTGCGATTCGCACCATCGATAAGAAGGGGCTCCCTTCTGTGCTTCGCAAGGCAAGAAAAGCGTGCAAAGAAAAAGCTTAATTTGAAATTGTTGAAAAGCTTATAAGGGATTACTCGACGGTAGTCCCTATGTTCTTTAAAAAAAAGCCCCCTCTCAAGAGGGTGATCCAGCTTCCCCCTAAAAAGCCACCCCCGAAGCCCTCTAAGGCTCCGCTCGTGATCGGGTCCTTGATCTCGATCGGGGGGTGCCTTTGGCTCATCATCACCTCCCTCTCCCCCAATCAACCCCAATCGACCGAACCTCCCCGCCTCTATTCCAATCAGACCCAACAAGACCTGCGATTGACTCTCGTCGATGCCATTCGTAAATCCCATGAATCAATCCATCTAGTCATGTTCGGACTCAGCGATCCAGCTATCCTCAATGCAGTCTCCCAGAAAAAAATCCCCTCTACTGTCTACTATGACCCCAATGGCTCTCCCAACCTCTACAATTCGCTCCCCAATTCTGAGCTGCACCCCGTGAGAGGCTATGGTCTCATGCATCAAAAAATCTTGATCCTAGATCATGAAACGGTCTTTATCGGCTCGGCTAACATGACCACTGCCTCGCTCAGCATGCATGACAATCTTGTCGTGGGGTTTAAAAGCCAGAAACTCGCCCGTTTTTTAATCGATAAAACGCCCCATTCGGCAGGCTACACACGGGCAATGGTGGGAGGACAAGATGTGGAACTATGGCTCCTCCCCGACCCGAGAGGCCACGCCCTCCAAGATTTGAGAAAAAAAATCCGCTCCGCCCACAAATCCCTCGACATCGCCCTATTCACCTTTACCCATCCCGCCCTCGTTGACGAGGTCATCGCGGCCCATAAACGGGGGATTGCAGTCACTCTCATCATCGACCATCACTCTAGTCTAGGTTCCAGTAGCAAGGCGGTCGATCGGCTCAAAAAATCTGGCGTGAGAGTATTGATGAGCCGCGGCTTGCAGCTCCTCCATCACAAATTCATCCTCATCGACGGCCACATGCTCGTCTCAGGTTCAGCCAACTGGACAAAAGCCGCTTTCTACAAGAATAGCGACTGCATCCTGGTCTTGCACAATCTCAACGACGATCAAAAACGATTCATGAAAAAACTCTGGACCCGAATCGAATCGGAGTCCAGAGTACTGAAAAAAGCTTAGAAGATCGCTCAGCACAAAAAACAGGATTCGCTTCGCTGGTAGATCTAGCAGGATATTCATTTTTTTCCTGTTCATCCTGCCGATGTTTCGTCGATCCTACTTATCCTGTTCCCTCTTTTCACCTCAGCTTAGAAACTAAGGGCGATGTCGAATGTCAACCCGTGAAAACCTAGGTCATCCGAATAGCGGGTGCCGAATGGAGTCGATACACCTGTTTCAAAGAACACCATTTGATTCTGACGCCACCAGTAGTTCAACTCGTAGGCGGCATTGAGAGAAAGATGGTTCCGGTTGCAAGCAAATGGAAGCTCCCAGCCCAGACCTAAAGCGATCTGCGCTGTCGGGAAAATTCGCCAATCGGTCATCGCCTGATCCGTCGTGAAAAAACCAGGGATATCGCGGAAGTTTCTGACTTTTGCTCGACCATAAAGAGTCGACGCAGAAGCCAATAAGCTTACATTCCAATGGCGGTCGAAAAACCACTTGGTCTCAGCACCCAAACGGAGTCCAGCTCCTTGGAATGTATTCCGATTCTTGACTGTTTCATTATAGAGAACATCTGGATACTGTTCGATCCACGCTGCACGCAACCCAAACTGAGGACGTAAATATAGGTAATGGCTAATAAAGTATTCGCGGCCCAACTCAAAATCGAGTGTCGAAAGTTTTAACTCCCAATCCACTTCTGCCTGCGTTGCGCTGGTATTATCCACCGTAGTAAGCAAAGCGGCTAGCCGTGCACCGGGAGGGGGGGAATTTATGCTTGTATCAGAATGGGGCTTAATGCGGGTGAACAGAAGGGCGATGTCCCAATTGTCCTGGGTCCAAGAATAACCGGCGCCTAAGCGGTAGCCAGCGTCCCATTCGAATTTCGGTTTGTACACCGTTCCCACTTCATCCGCTGCCGTTGGAGAAAAGCTCGAATAGGCAAAATCAGATCCCCCTTCAAAGGCAGTCCAATATAACACCTGTCCTTGCACCCAAACTCCGTAGCCATTGATCGCGGGCCTGCCGTTGGCAAACCGAGCACCGGGCCTGCAATCGTATACCGATTCATTACGAGCACAATTCATTTTGCATTCTAAGAGAGAAACTCTTTTACCAAGATCAATATCTGCAAAGAGAGGAAGGGCCATCAAACTGCAGACGGCGAGACAAAGCGATCGCATACCAAAACTCCAATTAGTCGATGCATTCATAGATAACGGAAACAGGAATTAAAAGAAAAGCTTTCTTTAAAACAGGCAGATGCGGTATGAATGGTTCATCGAATCGAGTGTGCAAATATGAAAAAGCAAACAGCCCTTCTCTTCAGTATTCTTTCTCTCGCATGCTTTGCAGAGGAAGAGCTCGCAAATCAAGAAATAGCCACTGATCAAGTGGTCGTTTCAGATTCCATCGCGATGCAAAAGATTGCTAAAGCGTTTCAAATTCGGTCCGCCGGCGAACGGGTCGCCGATCTAGAGGATCAGATGAAAGAAGTTTATACCGACACGGTGCGGGGCGATTTCGGAGCTCGTGCTGCGTCTGCAAGGCCTCAAGTTGTGAACAATTATCGGGTCTATACGAAAGTCGACGCCCTATTTTGGAAACAATATGAAGGAGGCACCGATTATGCCTACACCGATCAAGTAGGGACCAGCTCTAGTGTGATCTTTGGAACGAACAAACACCTTTCCTTTGACTGGAGCTATGGCTTCCGAGTTGAAACGGGCTACCGTGTTCCTCATGATTCATGGGACTTTTTGGGCAAGTTCACCTGGCTCCATAGCCATGCACATAGTTCTGTAGGTGCTCCCTCACTCGGAACGATCCAGCCTCTCTATCCTGCTTATGAGTCCCACACCTCATCCCAAGCAAGTTCAGAATGGAAAACCCACCTATCGGTCTTAGATGTCGAATTGAACAAAAACTACTTTTTGAGCTCTGATTTCGCCGTCAAGCCCACGATCGGTCTTCGCAATGCGTGGATCGATCAAAAATTACACGCTACCTACGTGGATTATCCAGCCTCGGGAGGCTCAACCAAAATATTCGGCCGCAATGATTTTTGGGGTATCGGACCACTGACCAAGATGGATCTCACCTACTACTTTGATTCGTCATGGCATATGTTTAGCTCCATTGGTGGTGCGATCCTATTTAGCGATATCCACGTCCATTCTAAAGAATCACAAGGTTCAACCGACGTGATCGATCTGAATGGAAATGTCCGCAGAATTGCTCCTGTTTTAGAGGGTGCTGTCGGATTTGCTTGGGAAATGTTGTTTAATGATTGCCAAAACCATATCGCTGTACGTCTCTCCTATGAGGCACAGTATTGGTGGCGTCAAAACCAACTTCTCCACTTTGGCCCAAGAACGCAAGGTGGAGCTCCCTATATGCGCCGCGTCTCCGAAGACTTGGGATTCAATGGCGTGACAGTTGACCTATTAATTGACTTTTGAGGTATTCCATGCGACTTCTCTTATCTTCTGTTTTCCTTCTCACTTCCACGTTGGCGATGGCAACCATCGACCAGCGCATCGACAAATTGGAAGCGCAAATGCAGGAACTACGCACGGAAACCGTCTACAAAAACTACGGTGCCCACGCGGCTTCTGCCTATCCTAGTTTACAAGGCTATGGAGGTTTCTTCTCTATTGAAGGGCTCTATATGAAATTCTTTGAAGGCGGTACTGACTATGCCTTCCAAGATACAACTAGCTTTGCCAGCACCAATTTCGTCGGCACTTTGAAATACTTGGACTTTGATTGGCGGTTTGCCTTCCGAGTCACTGCGGGCTATCAATTCGATTCCCCCGATTGGGATCTCTGGGCAGAATATATGCGCTTCCAAACCAAACAAAAGAGAACCTCGAAGTTGCCCGATGGAGGAAGTCTTTACAATAATGAAGTCCTCTCCGCTCTTAGCACGCAAGTGTTGAGTTCAATCAAGATGAATATCAACTTCAACATTGTGGACTTGAATTTAGGCCGTCCCTATTTCTTACGGAAGACCTTCTCAGTCCATCCTTTCGTAGGAGCTCGAGGAGCCTGGATTCATCAGAACCAAACTGTGATCGTGGATAGCGTCGCCGTCAGTTTACTCAAAATTAAGCAACACAATGACTACAATGGCGTGGGGCTCCGTTCAGGCTCCCAATTTCGCTGGCACTTTGATCCACACTGGAGCTTCTTCGGATCTTTGGCCGGATCCCTCATGTGGGGAGAATTTGACAACAGTCGTGTCGAATACGCTACAGCCGCCTCGGACCAAATAAAGGATTTTAACCTCAATTTGGATACTCGGCGAATCCTTCCCAATATGTCTGCTGATGCGGGCCTCACCTGGGAACAGTCATTCCGCTGTGATAAACACCGGGTTCGCCTCACGCTGGGCTATGAGTTTGACTACTGGTGGCGCCAAAACCAAACCATCCACCTGGATGCCAACTCCGCGACTACCTATTATCGTTTTGCGGAAGACCTTGGCCTTCACGGAATTAAGTTAAACGCAGCTCTTGATTTCTAATCCTCCTTGTTTCTGCTATACTGGGGACCCCTACAGAGGTCCCCGTATGCAAAAAGGCAAAAAACAGCATGAGCATCTTCTCTCTCGCCTTCTCCCTCTTCCTACTAATGGATTCGATCGGGAACATTCCCTTTTACATCAGTTTTCTCCAAAAAGTGGAACCGAGGCGGCAGCGGTACATCATCTTCCGAGAATTGATCATTGCCCTTATGATCATCATCCTCTTCTACTTCATTGGCGACGCACTGATGACCTTTTTGCAAATCGACAACAGTTCGATTCAAATCGCGGGCGGAATTATCCTCTTCATCCTCTCCCTAAAGATGGTTTTCCCCTCCCCTCTCGACGCCAACGACGGTCTTCCCCACGACCTGGAACCCTTTATTGTCCCACTTGCAGTTCCATTAGTCGCTGGCCCTGCAGTTCTTGCCGCTGTCATGATTTATGCCCGCCAAGAAACCGAACTATGGGTCATGCTGGGTGCAATTCTCCTAGCTTGGGGAGCCTCGCTGCTCATTCTACTCGGCTCATCCTACCTGAAAAAAATCCTGGGCTGGCGCGGCATTGTCGCCATCGAGAGACTGATGGGCCTGGTTCTAACCCTGATTGCCGTGCAAATGTTCTTGACCGGCCTGAGAGGATTCATGAACATCTCGCCTACCAGCTAATCGTATCGTACGATGGCACAAACTACTTCGGTTGGCAAAAAACTAACTCAGGCTCTTCAATCCAGCAAGAACTAGAAACTGCCTGCACCCTCATTTTCCAACAGCCCATCGCCTGCGAAGCCGCCAGCCGTACCGACCGCGGTGTCCACGCCAAAGGCCAAGTGGTCCAATTCACTGCCACTCCATTCGACCCCCGCCGCCTCATCAGGGCCCTCAATGCCCTCCTTCCTTCCGACATTCGCATCCTAAACGCCGCCGCCGTGCCCATCCAATCCCATCCTGCTCTCGATGCCCTTGCCAAAGAGTACCATTACCATCTTTGCCTCGGTCCTATTCAAATCCCTTTCTTCCGCCGTTACTCTTGGCACTATCCCTACCCGATCGATCTCTCCCCTCTGCAAACGGCCGCCTCTCAACTACTCGGAACCCACGATTTCTCCTCTTTCACGACTCTCTCCACCGAAGACCCAATCCGTACCCTCCACTCCATCCAGTGCACCCTTCTGTCCCAAAATCGGCTCCGCCTCTCCCTCATTGGCGATCGGTTCCTCTACAAAATGGCCCGCACCCTCGCCGGTACCCTCGCCAACATCGCCTCTGGCAAACTCCCCCCAGATCTCATCCCCACCCTCCTCTCCACCAAACAGCGCTCCCTGGCCGGTGTCACCGCCCCTGCCCATGGGCTCACCCTGAATAAAGTGCTTTATGAGATTGGTCCAAGATAGGTAAAATGCCATTCATGATTGAACGAAATGACAGCTGCTGGTGTGGAAGCGGGAAAAAGTGGAAAAAATGTCACTATCCCAAGCTCCCGTCTGAAAACATGAGCCTTTTGGCCAAGCGCTATTTGCAAGAATACGGGATCATCCTAAAGAGCCCAGAGCAAATTGAAGGGGTTCGAAGGGCTTGCCAAGTCACGATCCAAATTCTAGACGAGCTCTGCAAGCATGCAAAAAAAGGGGTCACCACCCTCGCACTGGATGAACTCTCTCGTAAGCTCCACAAAGGGGCAAATGCCATTCCAGCCCCGCTGGGCTACGGCCATCCCCCCTATCCAAAGACGATTTGCACCTCGCTCAATGAAGTGATCTGCCATGGAATCCCCGATGAGCGACCCCTACGAGAGGGAGACATCGTCAATATCGATGCTTCGGCCATTGTGGATGGATTTTTTGGAGATTCGAGCCGGATGGTGATCATCGGGAAAACCACCGCAGAAAAGCAGCGGGTCGTAGAGGTATCCCATGAGTGCCTGATGCGCTCGATTGCGATCTGCCGTCCGGGCGCCCCCATCTCCGACATTGGTAAAACCATCGAGGATTATGCCAGAGCCCAAGGCTTTTCGGTCGTCAACCAATTTGTCGGCCACGGAATCGGCCTTGCATTCCATGAGCCGCCAGAAATCCCCCATCATTACAATTCTCTCCACACTCCAATGGCTCCGGGAATGATCTTCACGATCGAACCGATGATCAATGTAGGCGTTCGAGACGGGATCATCGATCCGATTAATCAATGGACTGTCCGGACCAAAGACGGCAAGCCCTCCGCGCAATGGGAACACACGATCCTCATTACTGAAACCGGCCACGAAATCCTCACAATCTAGTCTTCGCGGCCTGGCGTCTTTGCGTTGATACCATCTTTAATAGAGCTCTTACACTTCAAAAAAGGAACAGGATAAACAGGATCAGCTTCGCTGGCAGGATAAGCAGGATTTATAATTTTATCCTGCACATCCTGCCGACGTTTCGTTGATCCTGCTTATCCTGTCCCTGCTATTGAAATTCGAGCACCGGCATGAAATCCTAACAACCTAGAAATCAATGATCTCCATGTTCGACTGAAAAGCTAAAAAATACTTATTTGAGTATTTAAGTAAAGCATGTTAAAATGGAGAAAAAAGGAGATTTATGACTGCTAGAACCACGAGAATGTCTATCGATGTTCCACTTAAGGACCATAAACGTATTAAAGTGCTCGCTGCAGCAGAAGGAGCTAGCATCCGAGAATTTGTCATTGAATGTATCCATGAGCGAATCTATCCCGCAAAAACCCCAAATAAAAAAACGCATAAAGCGATAGAAGATGCGAGGAAGGGGAAAACAAAAAAAGCAAAGAACTTTGATGATCTCTGTGAACAGTTAGGAATTTAGTGCTCGAACTTCATTACACCAACCAGATGAAGCGCGACCTTCGACTGGCTAAGAGACGGGGCAAGGACCTAAAAAAACTCAAAGAGATCTCTGATCTGTTGCAAACGAAAAAGCCTCTTCTTGAGAAACACCGCAATCATAAACTTTCAGGGAACTACAAAGACCGCTGGGAGTGCCATATCGAACCAGACTGGTTGCTTATCTATCTTTTGGGTTCGAAAATTGTTACTTTGGTGCGGACAGGCACCCATTCAGAGCTGTTTTAAAACAAAGACGGCTGATCAGTCTGTTTCTTCAGGACTTTTTTTTTTGAACTGAAGAGCTCATGAGCGAAGTGACGAGGTCTTGGAGAAGAAGATTTTCATCTTGAAGGACCTTGTTTTCCTCTTCAATGGAAGAGAGTTCATTTCGAATGGCAGGAGGAAGCGGATCAACTTCCAGGGTTTTTTGCTCCATCTCAATTTTAAGCGTTTGGAGTTGTGCATCGGTCTGGAATAGCTGTGCCCTTGTTTGGTGAAGCACCTGATTTTTTTCTTCAAACTGCGTCTTTAGCTGCCGATAGAGCGGCTCGATTTGGACATGGGTGGCCAGCTGTTCTCTCAGCAATTGGATTTGGGCCTGCATCAGTTCTTTCTCTGGCAAGAGCGCATCGATGTGGGGTTTGGCCACCTCTTCCAGCTTTTTAGTTTTTAAGGAAAGTTCTGTTTCAACAGCCTGCACTCTCTCTCGGAAGAAGTTTCGCTCTGTTTGCAGCTGTTCGACGGCTTGCTGGGCAGATTGCAGATTTTGCATCTGAGCCATCAGCTGCTCGACTTGGGAGCTGTTCATCGCCGCATCCCGTTTGGCAAAGGAGAGTTGCTCCACAGTCTCTTGGAGCTTCCCTTCGAGCTCTCTTGCCTTTTGGCTCTCTTTTGCGTGGAGACGCGCTAGCGTTTCATTGATCTGATGGGTCTGGTGTTCTTTATAGCGCACTTCATTGATCTCTTTGATCAGTTCCCCATTTTGGATCCCGAGTGTGCTCTCATTGGAGAGTCGATGGAGTTCTTTTTGCACCACGTCCATCTCTTGCAGGAGTTGACTTATTTTTCGACCGGATTGGAGCGCCGCATCTGCCACTACCTCTTTTTCTTCTGAAACGCGGGCTGTTGTTTTACGCAACACCTCATTTAGCATCACAATGGAAGAGAATTCCGATTGAAGTTCTTCGATTTGTTGGGAGAGAGCCCCCTGCTTTTCAGAAAAAGCGATCTGCTCTTTCGAGTGTTCCTCTTTCAGACGATCGAGCTCTTCTTCCAAATTCTGGATCGTCTGATCTTTGGTATCGAGTTGTTGATTGAGCGAACCCAAGAACGAGGAGCCCTGCTCAAAGGAGAGGCCCGAGATGAGAAAAGCAAACCCCACCGACCCCTCCAGTCCAAATTGAAGGGCGTGAGGACCATTGATGATCAGATGCTTAATGCAGGCGGAAATGCCCAAGAGCAAAAGGGCATAAGCGCATCCGCGCATTTCCCACTTCACGCAGAAGACCAGTCCCACAACCGCCACGCAGAGAAGATCGAAGTTGAATACCGATCCGACCTGGGCAGCCAAGGTGAGCGAGCAGAGAAGAAACAAAGGCCCGATTAATTGTAAAAAGGGAACCTCGTCTCCTATTTCACGCACAGCCCTAGTCAACCGATCAATCATAAATGTTCTATCGCTCTTGCCACTGTCAAAAATCCCCGCTCAAAGCGGACAAAATCAAAATGTTCATTGGGCGCATGGATCTGGTCGCTCGGAAGGCCGTAGCCCATTCCCACCACTTCGGACCCAGTGGCCCTCGAAAGATCGGCCACAATCGGCACCGATGCCCCCGAAAGGACTCGATGGCATGTTGTCCCCATCACCTCTTCCGAAGCCGTGGCCACTGCAGAGGCGAGCTTCGAATGGGGATTGGCTCTGTAGGCAAATGCACCCGGTTGGAGATCGACTCGGATCTTCATCCCTTTTTCGCAATGTTTTTCTAAAAAAGCCACGAGCTGCTTGCCGATTTTTTTCGGATCTTGCTTAGGAACTAGGCGGCACGAAATTTTTGCCATTGCCTTTGCGGGAATGACCGTCTTAAATCCGGGGCCGAAGTAACCGCCTCCGATCCCATTGATCTCTAGTGTGGGTCGAAACACATTGGCCTCTTGCAAAGTCCGCCCTTTTTCTCCAGCAAATGCTCCAATCCCAAATTCTTTTATGTAATAATTTTTCTCGTGTCGCTCTGGGTAGGCCCTTTTTTCAGCTTCGGTCGCCTCTTCTACGTCGTCGTAAAATCCATCGACTGCGACTCGGCCCTCTCGGTCGTACAACTTAGCGAGCAGTTCAACGAGAGCCCGATTGGGATTGTAGGCAATTCCTCCGCAAAGACCCGAATGGAGATCTCCTTTGGAGCCCATCAATTCCACTTCACACGCGATCATTCCTCTAGCGCCTAAATTGATCGCAGGCGTTTTTTCATCGTACGAATCGTAATCGACGACGAGCAGGTAGTCTGCGCGCATTTTCTCTTTGATCTTGGGCAAAACGGCTGCGAGTCCCACGCTGCTGGCCTCCTCTTCTCCCTCGATACAGAATTTCACATTAATGGGCAACGGCTTACCTGAATCGCGAAGTGCTCGCATCGCAGCCATCGCATAAAAAATCTGCCCCTTGTCATCCACTGCGCCCCGCGCATAGATTCTCCCATTTCGCTCCGTGGGTTCAAACGGATTGCTCTCCCACAAATTCAGCGGATCGACTGGTTGTACATCATAGTGGCCGTAGATCAACACCGTCGTTGGGGCTGTTCCTTTTTTTTCTGCAAATACAACTGGATGGTTGGGAGTTTCAATGAGCTCCGACGAAAATCCACTAGCCAACATGTAATTGCGAACCCACTCCGCACAGGCAACAACTTCTTGCTTGTACTCAGGCTCTGTACTCACAGAGCGGAACCGCAAAAAGCGAAAATAGTCTTCCTTCAGCTGCTTTTTATGCTGCTCGAACCACTTCTTGTAAAACTCAACCATGGACATCAATCCCGAAGAAAGGGTTGATCATATGTCGCGGAAAAATTGGAATCAAGCTACTTCGACTCTTTCTGTGAAGAGCGCCTCTCATCGAAAACTTGGCTTGCATTATCCACTAAAAAAGCGGCCAAGCTTTCATCTCCCTCGTAACTCATCTCCACTTGCATGTGGCCTTGCTTAGACGGCTCGTCACAAGTGATCAATACGTAGCAAGCGTGCTGACATTTCAGTGTCTGTTTGATTTTTTCCAGGGTGACCTCTTTTGAACCTCTGCTTTCGATATCGACGACCGTCTTGCTCATTGACCCCCCACAAAATACACTAGAAATTTTTTCAAAATCCCGTTTCCAGATACTTCTGGAAGGCTTTTTTAAGAATTTGAAGAGATAAATGTCAGAAAGCGCATTTTCGCGCAATCGAATTCGGTGCACTTAACCTCTGCGTACATACAAAAGAACAGGATAAGCAGGATCAGCTTCGCTGGCAAGATAGGCAGGATTTAAAATTTTATCCTGCACATCCTGCCGACATTTCGTCGATCCTGCTTATCCTGTCCTTTCCTAATGAAATTCGGGCTAGTTGACAGGAACTCTCCATAAGAGGTGTAATGGAGGGGAGAAAAGAGAGCTCATCATGTTCAAACGGATTTTTTATTTTATCGCACTGAACTTCCTCGTTGTCATCATGATTTCGATCGTGTTGAACATATTGAATGTTCGCCCTTATCTCGAAGCGAACGGCATGAACTACACCTCCCTTCTCATCTTTTGCCTTGTGTGGGGCATGGGCGGCGCGTTTATTTCTCTTGCTCTTTCGCGCAAAATAGCCAAGTGGATGATGGGCGTTCAACTCATCGACCCGCACACTCGCAACCCAGAAGAAGCAAAACTCCTAGAAACCGTTCACGCTCTTGCCCGCGCTTCCCATTTGACCGTCATGCCCGAAGTGGGCCTCTTCCGCTCGAATGAACCGAACGCATTTGCCACAGGACCCAGCCGCAACCGTTCTCTCGTCGCCGTATCGACAGGTCTCCTCAATCGCATGAATGAAAGCGAAGTAAAAGCAGTACTCGGCCATGAAATCTCCCACATCGTCAATGGTGATATGGTCACCATGATTCTCCTGCAAGGAGTCGTCAACGCCTTTGTGATGTTTTTGGCCCGCGTCCTTGCCTACTTCTTCTCCGGAATGGGTCGAAACCGAGAAAGCAGCTCAGGTGGCAGCTTTATCCTATTCACCTTTCTTTTCGAAATAGTCTTTATGATTCTCGGTTCGCTCCTCATCTGCGCCTACTCCCGTCACCGGGAATTTAGAGCCGATGCCGGAGGAGCCCATCTGGCTGGCCGAGAAAACATGATCGGCGCTCTCAAATCGCTCCAAAGGGCCCAAGAGGTCCACGACCCCCGTGTCGACAACCCAGCCATGGCCGCCTTTAAAATCTCCCATCCCTCCAAGCACGGCCTGCTCCGCCTATTCGCGACGCATCCACCTCTGGGTGAACGAATTGCGCGTCTCCAAAAAGCAGTGTAAAGCCAGGCCCCAACCTGCTATACTAAATGCTGTAAATCGGAAATTTAACCGCCGAGCACACCGAGAGCACCGAGAAAAAATTAGATAGAGATTCTTCGGATGCCTCATGCTTCAAAATTTCTGGAAATTTGGGTGAATCAAACTTTTTCATCCTCCTCGGTGTTCTCGGTGTGCTCGGTGGTAAAAAAATAAGTTTCCGACAAGAATTTACGGATACATTTATGAAAACAGTCATTGTGGGAATGTCAGGCGGTGTGGACTCTTCTGTCTCGGCCTATTTGTTGAAAGAGCAGGGATATCAGGTCATTGGTCTCTTCATGAAAAATTGGGAAGAGACCGATGGAGAAGGACATTGCCAATCGGCAAAAGAGTACGAAGATGTCGTCAAAGTCTGTAACCAGTTGGAGATCCCCTATTACAGCGTCAATTTTGTCGAAGAGTATCGAGAATCGGTGTTTAAAGAATTTTTAGCTGGCATCGAATCGGGCTTGACTCCCAATCCAGACATCTTGTGCAACCGGGAAATCAAATTCAAAGCCTTTCTGAAAAAAGCAAAAGAGCTCGGCGCCGATTTTCTTGCCACGGGCCACTACTGCCTCACAGATGGACATCGATTGTTCAGAGGGCTTGATCCAGAAAAAGACCAGAGCTATTTCCTCTACGCCGTAGAACCTGGTTCCTTACAAAATGTTCTCTTTCCCATTGGCCATTTGCAAAAAAAAGAGGTGCGCGAGATCGCCCGCAAAGCAAATCTTGCCACCTCGGAAAAAAAAGACAGCACTGGCATCTGCTTCATCGGCAAGCGCGATTTCAAACCATTCCTCTCTCGCTACATCAGCCTCAAGCCAGGACCTTTTCAAACCCTTTCTGGACAGATTGTCGGCCAACATGACGGAGCCGCTTTCTATACCATCGGCCAACGAAAAGGAATGGGACTTGGTGGTGAAGGAGATGCTTGGTATGTCGTAGGGAAAAATATGGCAAAAAACATTGTCTACGTCGAACGGGGCGCCGACCATCCAGCCCTCTTCACAAGCCACTTAGAGGCCTCTCAACTCACTTGGATCCATCAGCCGCCCATCAGCCCCCTTCGATGCACGGCCAAGATCCGCTACCGCCAATCTGACCAGCCCTGCACGCTCACTCTTTCAGACGGAAAAGCCACCATCCACTTCGACACGCCTCAACGCGCGGCTACACCAGGCCAATCGATCGTCTTTTACCTAGATCAAGAATGTTTAGGTGGTGGGATAATTGGGATTTAATAGAGCTGAAATAAGCTCTTGAGCCTGAACCAGTTGATTATCCTCTAAATAAAACACCTCATGCGGATGGATCGTCTCGCACAAATGCTTTAAACTCTCCGTCTCAAGAACAATGAAATCGACCTCATTGAGAGAAGAGAGCAAATGGACAAATTCATCATTGGGATTAGATCCCCGAACGTAGATGATCAGCTCCGACTCTTTTTTATTCGATAGCTCCCGAATCGTTCGAAAGAGGGAATTCGTCATCCCCTGCCCTTGATTCAGCACCAATAACGAATATTTTTTCCCTTTCAATACCTGACGCAAAGCATACGTATGGCTCTCATCAAAAATCTTCGTATCGGCATCAAATTCCAATAACCTGCGGGCAATTTCAGAAAGGGTCACCTGCGCACAGCCAAGCCGTTCAATCGAGATTCCAGCTGCAATGTTGGCCAGTTGGGCAGCCACCGTGATGTCGATCCCATTGGCCAGCCCCAAACTAATCATCGACAAAACAGTATCCCCCGCGCCAGTCACATCTTTTACCTCTTTCGATCGGACTGGAAAATCGGTCCGCTTCCCCTCTTTGCTAAAAATCGACATCCCCGCTTCAGAGCGGGTGATTAATACAAGATCCACCTCAGAAATGCGGAGCAACTCTTTGGCCACCGCATCCAAGGGAGCGCTTTGCGGAAGCTTTGCAGCGGCATACGCCTCTGAAAGATTCGGCTTCAACACATTGGCTCCCTTATACTTCACAAAATCGATCCCCTTCGGATCGATGATGATCGGAATCTTACAATCCCGGGCAATCCGAATGGCGGCGCTCAGCACTCCCTGCGTCAAAAATCCTTTCCCGTAATCAGAGACAGCCACCACCTGAACTGTAGGAATCATCTGCTCGAGAAAAGCGACCACCGACCTTTCCAACTCGGCGCCAAGCGGAGCAATGGTCTCCAAATCGACTCGTAGGAGCTGCTGGCTATCGGCGATCAGCCGATTTTTCACAGGCGTCTTCGATGTAGGCTCAATCACCAACCCCGAGACATCAACCCCTTCTCTCCCCAACCGGCCCCGCAGTTCATCCCCTTCCCGATCGGCCCCTGTTCGACCCACTGCGACCACCCGCGCCCCGAGCGTGACCAGATTCAGCACCACATTGCCTGCGCCGCCCGGTCTCGACTCCAAGTTTTGCACCTCCATCACAAGCACAGGCGCCTCAGGCGAAACCCGCTTCACGCGGCCAGTCGTATACGTATCGAGCATAAAATCGCCCAACACCAAAGCCTGGAACGGCTGAATCGAACTAAACGTACCGGAAAGCTTTACCATCGACCATTTCTCATCAGATACATTTGCACATATTCACGCACAGCCGAAGAGATCGGCGTGAGGGCATAAAGAGTGCCATCTGAAGAGAAGATCTTATGGAATTTGCGCATGTCGGCGCAAGTGTAATTCTGATATTGCTTAGAAAGTTCGGGTGGCATCTCCACATACTGGATCCGCTTCTCCCGCCCTAGAGCATCAAAAAGTGCAGTAGCCAACTGATTCCAAGTCGTCACCTGCCCCTGGCCCACATTGAACAGCCCCCCGCACTCCTTCTTCAAAAAGGCGCACGTCATCCGCACCGCATCTTTTAAATAAATAAAATCGCGACACTGTTCCCCATCGCCGAACCGTCCTTCATTCGACTTATACAACTGAATGTGTCCGCCACCCTGTGCCACCGACGACATCTTAAACACCATCGAAGCCATCCGCCCCTTATGGTACTCATTGGGACCAAACACATTGAAATACTTCAATCCCACTACCCGATCGAACACCCCTTCCCGTTTCATCCACAAATCGACCAGCTGTTTCGAAAATCCATACGGGTTCAGCGGCCTCAGCTCCTCAATAGCCGCCTCCTCATCGCTAAACCCCCTCGACCCATCGCCATAGGTCGCTGCTGACGAAGCATAAATGAACCTCTTCCCATGCTTCAACGCCCACTCGGCCAACCTCACAGTATATCGGAAATTATTCTCGATTAAATAATCGACATTGGCCTCTACCGTATCGGAGCAAGCGCCCAAGTGAACAATCGCCTCCACCTCATCTTGCCGTCCCTCTAACCACTCCATCAATTGGTGCTTTGAAATCAGATCGATAAAGCTCTTCCCGACCAGGTTCTTCCACTTCTCACCGCTCTTTAAATCATCGACTAAAAGTAGTTCCCCCCTCCCCTCCTCATTCAAATGACGAACAACGCCGGAGCCAATCATCCCCGCCGCACCCGTCACCACAATCAGAGGTTTTTTATTCAATGACTATCCTTTGCAACTTTATGGATATGCTCATATACCCGCCTCCAATTTCTTTTCTAAGTTCATGATTGTATTAACTAAATGAGCTGTAAACAGCAGTCCTAATAGTTCTGTCCGTTCTTTATCAAGAACTTTGGGAATCTTTGTTTTAACGTATTGATTTAGATCTCGCACCTTACATTTAAGGGCTTCGATTATTGATGGACCTGTAGATTTCATAGCTGCTTTAATCAGCTCGTTTCCCTGCAAAATATACCATAGCCCTTGTTCTTTCTTTACAATGTCAATTTCTTTATTAATTTGAGCAGCAGAAAGAGTGGATAAATATTCAAAGTCATTTTTGTAGAGATGAAAAAAAATTTTCATATAAAAACCCCTGACTTTAGGGATAAAAAAAAGCCCCTCGAGGTGAGGGGCTGAACTTATACCGGGAGGGAGTGAAAAATCGGGAATTGTCCAAGGAGGCGCCCCAGATTTTTTGGCCGATACGAGGGACAGTGTTCGAGAACACGGCCCGAAGTAAGGACGAAAAATACGGGGCAAAGCCGACACCGGACAAAACCGATTTTTCAATCACAAGCGGTATCACTTGGTTTCTTCTGGGGAGGGGGCTTCGGCCGATTCGGCAGGGGCTCCTTCCACAGGGATCGCTTTGACGACTTTTTCGGCGCCGGCGATGATTCCCTCAGGAATGATGTTGAGCTGGCAGTGGACAGTGATGCCCTCTTTCAGCTTGATCACAATCTTGTGAGAACCGGTCTCTTTAATGGGACGGGTGACAGCCACGTTCCGTTTTTCAACAGGAAGCCCGCGCTCTACAAAGAGATGTGCGATATCCGCCGCGGAAACCGATCCGTACATGTGCCCTTCCGGGTCCACTTTTACTTTGATTTCGAGAGAAATCGTCTCGATTTGCGAGGCGAGTTCTTCCGATTCTTTCCGGTCGACTACGGCCCGTTCAGCACGCTCGGAACGGAGACGCTCTTGTTTACGGAGCATGTTCGGCGTGGCTACGACAGCGAGACGTTTCGGAAGTAGGAAATTCCGGACATAGCCCGGTTTGGCGGAGACGACTTCTCCCTTTTTACCGAGAGCATCGACGTCATTCAAAAGAAGCAATTGCTGTTTCATGAAATCCTCCGATCACTCTTCAGCGACGAAGGGAAGGAGCGCCATGTGGCGAGCCCGCTTGATCGCTTTCTTTAAAACTTTTTGATAAAAGTAGGAAACGCCCGTAATTCGGCGAGGGAGAATTTTTCCCCGCTCGGTGATGAATTGCTTCAACGTTTCGATATCTTTGTAGTCGATTCCGTCGACTTTTGCACTCTCAAAAGGGCACGATTTGCGCCGTTTTGCGAAGGGTGAATCCCCGCTTGCCGCACTACTGGCTGCATTCGTCGCAGAGGAGTAAGAAGAGGAGGGTCTTTTCATCGTAGTCATGTTACACCTGCGTCTTCAAAGGTTTGAAATCAAGGCTCTCCAGAACGTTTTCCACACGCATGTTCATGAACCGAATGAGGTCTTCATGAAGGTGGTATTCTTTCCAAAGTTCGCCGATCGCAGAGGTGGGCGCGTCGAAATAGAGGACGTAGTAGTACCCTTCTCGTTTGCCGTCGATCTCATAGGCAAGCTTGCGCCGGCCGAGCTCGTGCGTTTTACGGATGTTTCCCCCTTTCTGGGCAATTCCGTCAGTGATTTTTTCAAAGGCTTTTTTGCGGGAGTCATCACTCAGCGTTGCGCTTAAGATGTACATCCCTTCGTAAAGCCCGCTTCGATTTTTTGTCATTCTAAGTCCCTATGCATGGGGTCGATGGGTCTCTTATTAGAGAATTCCATCGCACGGGTTAAATTCTTCGTTATAAACAATTGGGCCGCTTCAACGGCACGCTCCAATAAAGCGGAAACGATTTTCTCTTCTTCTGCACTGAATCTGCCCAACACGTGGTCGGTCAGACCCCCTTCTTCCCGGTCGCCGACTCCCAGCTTGAGTCTCGCATACCGATTGGTCTGGAGACTCTCTTCTATGCTGGCAAGGCCATTATGGCCTCCGGCGCCGCTGTTGATTTTCAATCTCATCTGCCCTAACGGGATCGCCACATCATCTGCAATGACGAGCAGCTTGGAGAGATCGATTGAGTGGTAGCGCATCACAAGGGCCACCGACTCTCCGCTGAGGTTCATAAACGTCAACGGCTTCAACAAGGCGCAAGGTTCTCCTGCAATCGTTCCTTTTGCAAGAGCCCCTTTCATTTTTAAGCTTTTTCTAAACTCCAGGCCATTTTTACGGGCTAAGAGGTCCACGGCGGCAAAGCCGACATTGTGTCTTGTTTGTTCGTACTTTTTTCCTGGGTTTCCCAGGCCTACGATCAAATACATCTTATACACCTCGTGACTGAAAGATCGGTTTTGACGGGCGTCGGCTTTGCGTCATATTTTTCATCCTCACTTCGGGCCGTGTCTTCGAGCACTGTCCCTCGTGTCGGCCAAAAAATCTGAGCAGCCTCCTTCGCCAATTCCCGATTTTCAATCCCTCTGTGTATTTACAGTCGTTTTGCGATGACAACCGCTACTTCATTCAGGCTTCCGACCGGCCGAACCCCTTCTGGGACAGCGATATCAGAAAGGCGTTTCGATCCAAAGATATCCAGCTCGCGCACGTCGAGCACGAATCTCTGCGGAATCTTTTTAGGCAAGCAAATCACTTTCAAAGACCGGATCACTTGGCGAAGAAACCCGCCGAGTTTGATTCCTGTGCATTCTGCCGCGCCGGTGATCTGAACCGGAACGTTCACACTCACGGGCTGATCATCGTGCACGATGGCAAAATCAATATGCAGGATCGAATAGTCCGTGGGGTGGTATTCCACGCCTTTGATGATTGCTTTATGAGTTTTTTTTCCGTTCTGGAGGGAAAAAAGAGTCGTTGCTAGAAGACCACTCTCCATATTGCGGAGAATCGCTTTCATCTCTTCGCCATTTACGAAGATCGTTTCATTATCCATCCCTTTTCCGTATAAAACGGCAGGGATATTCCCCTCACGGCGGATCTTGTTCGTCTTGCCCTTCGATAGATTTTTTCTTTCAAACACTGAGAGTTTCATATCTTCCATTCCTTTAACTTTTAAACAGCGAGGATAACGACTTCGCTGAAACTATGCAATCGATCGCTTTGGCCAACAGCGGCGCGACCGAGAGTATTTCTAACTTTTTCTTACTCGGAGCAGGTATCGTATCGGTCGCATACAAATGGTCGATCCCCTCCACCTCTCCCTTGCCGACAAAAAGGCCATGCGTCACAAACGCATCCACCCTTTTTGCCCCTTCTTTCCGGCACGCTTCTGCGGCTTGCGACAGCGTTTCTCCGGTCGAACAGATGTCATCGACCAGAAGCACATGCTTGCCTTTCACATCGCCGATCAACGCGTTCACTTCCACACGGTTCGAATCGATGCGCCGTTTGTCGACGATTGCCAAGTCGACTTTTAAATCTTCTGCAAACTTTCTCGCCATCCGGTTGCTTCCCACATCGGGGGAGACCACCACGAGATCTTTCCAGCCGAGCTCTTTAATTTTCCGAATGAATAGGGGGCGGGCATACAGGTTGTCCACTGGAATATCGAAAAAGCCTTGGATCTGTTCGGTATGCAAGTCCATTGTCAGAACTCGCGTCACGCCAGCTTTTTCCAGTAGATTGGCCACTAACTTGGCCGTAATCGGCACGCGTCCTTTGTCCTTCCGGTCCTGCCTTGCATACGCATAGTAGGGCAAAACGGCGACGATACTGCGTGCCGATGCGCGCTTCAGCGCATCAACCATGATTAACAGTTCCATGAGATTGTGGTTCGGTCTTTTTGCCAAAGACTGCAGCAAGAACACATCTTTGCCGCGCACATTCTCTTGGATCTGAATGCCGATTTCCCCATCAGGGAATGTTTCTCTGGAAACGTTGCCTAGAGAAATCTTTAATTCACTCGCAACTTTGCGGGCCAGCTCCTCGTGGGAGGACCCGGCGAACAACATGTAGGCCATCTAGCTCCGCTTTCAGAAGTTGGGGTGGAAGGATTCGAACCTCCGCATGGCGGTACCAAAAACCGCTGCCTTACCGCTTGGCGACACCCCACCAAATTTCGCTCGGTGAGAAAATTGATACACCTCGTGACTGAAAAATCGGTCTTGGCCGGCATCGGCTTTGCGTCATATTTTTCGTCCTCACTTCGGGCCGTGTCCTCTGAACACTGTCCCTCGTTTCGGCTCAAAAAATCTGAGCAACCTCCTTGTCCACCTCCCGTTTTTTAGTCCCTCTGTGTATTTAAACAGGGACCATGTTACCAGCGCCCTGAAATTTTTTGCAACGATCTATCCATTTCAATTTATTTTTTTGTGGCCCTCCTATTATAGGGAAGATATGCATATTGTCGAAGTCGCAGCAGAATTTGCCCCGATTGCCAAAGTAGGGGGCCTCGGAGATGTCCTAACGGGCCTGAGCCGAGAACTGACCCGCCTCCACGAGGAAGTTGAGGTCATTCTTCCAAAATATGACTTTATCTCCCCCCACCTTCTCCATAACCTGCGTCTAGAAATCGAAGAGTTCTCATCCCTCGAAAATGGACGGCAATACACCAATGCCATGTGGTCCGCCGAATCTGAGGGGTGCCAGCTCCGCCTCCTTGAATCCCACCACCCAGCCGATTACTTCCACCGAGGCAAAATCTACGGCTGCGAAGATGACATCCCCCGTTTTCTCTACTTTTCTCGGGCCGTGGCTGAATACCTAAAACTCAAAAATCGCCCTATCGACATCCTTCATCTCCATGACTGGCATGTATCTGCCCTAGCCCCCCTCGTTCGAGACCTCTTTTCGCGGCAGATCAAGGTCAAGGCCATCGTCCTCACCATCCACAACGTCGACTACCAAGGTCTTTGCTCCCCCGACGACGTTGCCGCCATCGGCCTGACCGATCCCACCAAATTCCGCAATGATGACCCAAAATATCCCCATCTGATCAACTTGTTGAAGGGGGGCGTCGTCTATGCAGATTCGATTGTCGCCGTCTCTCCCACCTACGCCAAAGAGATCCTCACTTCTGAACAGGGGGGCCATCTCGACGCCTCTCTCCGAAAAAATAAGCAAAAATTAACTGGCATCCTCAATGGAATCGACGCCCAACTTTGGGACCCTGCGACCGACCCCCACCTCACGGCCTCCTACACTAGCACCGACTCTATCGCCAAAATCGTTCAAGCCAAAAAAACCAATAAAGAAGCCCTCGCCAAACAATTCTGCCTCGACGCCTCTCGCCCCTGGTTTGGCTCCATCTGCCGCCTCGTCCCCCAAAAAGCCCCAGAACTTCTCGCCCAAGCCCTACCCTATATCCTTAAACTCAATGGCACATTCACTCTTCTTGGCTCTTCCCCTACCCCTGCCATCCAAAAACAATTCGACGAACTTAAGTCGCTCTATCCCGGCGCTCTACTCCACTTTGAATACAATGAACCCCTCTCTCACCAGCTCTATTCAGCCCTCGATTTCTTCCTCATGCCTTCCCATTTCGAACCTTGCGGACTGACCCAACTCATCGCCATGCACTATGGGGCCCTCCCCATCGCCCACTCGACCGGAGGCCTCCGAGATACCGTCTTTGACTGCGAAGACCCCTTAATCCCTAACGCCCAGCGCAACGGTTTCACCTTTCTCCCCCCCACTTTCCCTGCCTTCCAGGCCGGGATCGACCGAGCCTCCCGCCTCTACCGCACCGATCCGGCCACCTTCCAAACCATCCAAAAACGCAATATGCAGCTCGATGTGAGCTGGGCCCACCCCACCCAGGCCTATCTTCGCCTCTTTAACAATCTAATAACTAACAAGCAGACGTAAACGAATTAGATTAATTTAGAGCGTCTCGAGCGCTTTTTTGATGTAGATCCGGTTGGAATAGAAGTAGTCGCCGGCAGAAATAACCGTGTACACGGCGGCAATGGAAACTGCAAAGAGACTAATCTGCTGGAAGAGCTGCAATGGCAAGTATCCCATCGTGTAGGGAATCATCAAGAGGATGATTAAAAATGCTA
>Ga0334722_10000623_pt1 | contig 50412 bp, 50 predicted proteins | sample C3_bottom_MG_FD_207210 | JGI IMG/M metagenome (GOLD analysis project Ga0334722, IMG submission 207210) | Sediment microbial communities from Yellowstone Lake, YNP, Wyoming, USA - C3_bottom | ecosystem: Environmental > Aquatic > Freshwater > Lake > Sediment | place: USA: Wyoming | collected...
CTCGTCACCTCGCCGTGCGTGCGGGCCGTCGCGCCCGCTCGAGGACCGGGGCGATGACCTCCGCGAGGGGGACACCGCGCACCTCCTCCAGGTCGTAGCGGACGCGGACGGCCGGCTTGTCGAGGTGCAGCAGCGCGCCCAGGTCGATCGGCGTCGCCACCAGCACGAGGTCGGCCGGCACCGCGTTCAGCGTCGCCTGCAGCTCGGCCACCTGCTCCTCGCCGTAGCCCATGGCCGGCACGAGCGATTCGAGGGCCGGGTAGCGGGCGAGCACCGCCGCGATGCTGCCCACGGCGTAGGGCCGCGGATCGACGAGCTTCGCGGCGCCGAAGCGGCGCGCGGCCACGACGCCCGCCCCGAAGGTCATGCCCCCGTGCGTCAGGGTCGGCCCGTCCTCGACCACGACGACGCTCCGGCCCGCGATGTCGCCGCCGTCCAGCCGCAGGGCTGAGCGGGCCTCGAGGACGAGAGCGTTCGGGTTGACGGCGGCGATGGTCGCCCGGACGGCGTCGAGGTCGGCCGGGTCGGCCGAGTCGATCTTGTTGATGACGATCGCGTCGGCCATGCGCAGGTTCGTCTCGCCGGGATGATGCGTCAGCTCGTGGCCAGGCCGCAGCGGGTCAAGGACGACGATGGCCAGGTCGGGTCGGTAGAAGGGGAAGTCGTTGTTGCCGCCGTCCCAGAGCACGACGTCGGCCTCCCGCTCGGCCTGCTCGAGGATCGCGCCGTAATCGACGCCGGCGTAGACGATGGTGCCGGCCTCGAGGTGCGGCTCGTACTCCTCGCGTTCCTCGATCGTGGTGTGGTGTCGTACGAGGTCGTCGCGCGTCGCGAAGCGCTGGACGGCCTGGGCGGCCAGGTCGCCGTAGGGCATCGGATGGCGGACGACGACGGGGGTGAGGCCAGCCTGGTGCACGAGGGCGGCCACGCGGCGCGTGGTCTGGCTCTTGCCTGCGCCGGTGCGCACGGCGCATACGGCGATGACCGGCCGCCGGCTGGTGAGCATCGTGGCGCGCGGGCCCAGGAGCCGGAAATCGGCGCCGCCAGCGAGAGTGCGCGATGCGGCGTGCATGACCGTTTCGTGGGGCACGTCGCTGTAGGCGAAGACGACCTCGTCCACCGCTTCCTCGCGGAGGAGGCGCTCGAGCTCCGCCTCGGGGACGATGGGGATGCCCTCGGGGTAGCCCGGGCCGGCGAGTGCGGCGGGGTAGCGTCGCCCGGCGATGCCCGGGATCTGCGTGGCGGTGAAGGCCACGACGCGTGTCTCGACGTCACCGCGATAGACGACGTTGAAGTCATGGAAGTCGCGCCCCGCGGCGCCCATGATCACCACGCGCCGAGCTGTCATCGCCGACCGCCTTTCGCTGCGCCAACGTACCACGTCCCCTCGACTCTCCCGCGCATGCGAGGGACGGGCTAGAGGCGGCCGGCCCGCCCCGCTCGGGCCGAATGGCGTGGGCCGCGGAATGGGACGGGGGTCCCGTGATCGCGTGACGAACGGCACGGCCACCGCGGCGCGCGCTGCGGCAGCATCCTGCCACGGCGCCGCCGGCGCCCAGCCACGCGTGTCGCATGAACGATCAGGCCGCCCAACCCGGCACCGTCCACCTCCGCCTGGCGCATCCTGGCGCGATCCAGCTCGACCGTGCGCTGGCGCTGCTCGCCCGGGCGGAGTGGCTGGGGACGCAGGAGGCCGGCGAGCGCGACGGGACGCGCCGCTACCAGACGGACCTGGCCCTGCCGCTGCGTGGCGGCCGGCCGCGCACGATCTTCCGCAAGGCGGCCTACGTGGACATCGGCGCGCCGCAACCGATCGAGGGTGGCTGGCGGGTCCCCATCGGCTGGCGCTCGGCGACGATGGCGCCGCTCTTCCCGGTCTTCGCCGGCCGGCTCGACGTGCGCGGGGACGGCCTCACGCTCGAGGGCTGGTACGCCCCGCCAGGGGGTGAGGCGGGCAGGATCATCGACCGCGCCCTCCTCAACGTCGCCGCGCGGGGCACGGCGCGCTGGTTCCTCGACCGCGTCGGGGCGGTGCTGGAAGCCGGTCACGACGTCCCCGCGGACGATGGCGCGACCGCCCCCGCCGGTTTCGAGAGGCGCCCTCAGCCGCGGTAGCGGAAGCAGCCGGGCAGGTGGTCGTCGACCCAGCCGGCGCTCTGCAGGAAGGCGTACACGATCGTCGGCCCCACGAAGCGGAAGCCGCGGGCACGCAGGTCCCGTGACAGCGCGACGGCCGCGGGGGTCGTAGCGGGCAGGTCGCTCAGCCTCGTGCCGCGCGGCCGGCGCGGGGGTGGCGGCGGCACGAACCCGTCGACGAACGCGGCAAAGCCGCCGGCTGTCGTCTCGAGAGCGAGGAAGGCGGCCGCGTTGCCGATGGTCGCCTCGATCTTGGCGCGGTTGCGGACGATGCCCGCGTCGCCCATGAGGCGGTCCACGTCGTCCATGTCGTAGGCGGCGACGATCGCCGGGTCGAAGCCGTCGAAGGCCGACCGGAAAGCCGCTCGCTTGCGCAGGATCGTCGCCCACGACAGCCCGGCCTGGAACGACTCGAGCGCCAGGCGCTCGAACAGCGCCACGGGGTCGCGGATCGGGATGCCCCACTCGTCGTCGTGGTAGCGGGTCATCAGCGCGTCGCCCGCTGCGCCGTCGCCCCACCAGCAACGCGGAGGCGGCACGTGCGAAGGGGAGGGAGGGGCGGTCATGGCCGGGGCCGCCCGTCGTCCGGTCTCGTCATCGAGCCGCCTCCGTGGAGTGAGCCCCGTCGACGAGTGTGACGCACGTCAGGCCGCGCTGTCGATCCACGTGCCGCAGAATGGCGGCCGATCCCACCGCCTGGAGGCCAGCGATGTCCGGCGACCCGACCAGCCCCAACCCCTTCGGGGGATCGCTTCCCGGCGCGGCCGACGGTCCTCGGGTGCCCGGGCGTGGCTCCCTGGCCCTGGGGCTGGCGCTGGTGGTGATCCTGGCTTTCGGAGCTGGAGTCGCCGCCGACCGCACGGGGCTCTTCGGCGCCGCGCCGACGCCCGGTCCGGGCGCCAGCGCGGCCCCCGGCGCCACCCTCCCGCCGGATGCGACGATCGGTCCGGGCGCCAGCGTCCCGCCCGATGCACCGGCCGACATCGGCCTGCTGTGGGAGGCACTGAGCATCGTGCGTGAACACTATGTGGACCGCTCGGCCCTCGTGCCCGCTTCGAGTCTGACCTACGGGATGCTCGACGGCCTCGTCCGGGCGCTGGGTGATCCGGGACACTCCACGTTCATGACGCCCGAGCAGGTCAAGGCGTCCGAGGAGTCGCTCTCCGGGTCGTTCTCGGGCATCGGTGCCTATCTCGGCGAGCGCGGCGGGTCGCCCATCATCGTGGCCGTCATCAGCGGCTCGCCGGCCGACAAGGCCGGGTTGCGGAGCGGCGACCGCATCATCGCCATCGACGGCCAGGCGGCCGACGGGCTGAGCACGGAGGACGTCGTCAGCCGCATCCGGGGGCCGGAGGGCACCACGGTCACGCTGACCGTGCTCCACCTCGATGCGGCGGCCCCGGTGGAGATCTCGATCGTTCGCGCCCAGATCGATGTTCCCTCCGTGGTCTGGTCGATGGTGCCCGGGACGGACGCCGCCATGATCCGGGTCGTCCAGTTCTCCGAGGGCACGACCGCGGCCCTGCAAAGGGCGGTGGCCGAAGCCAACGCGTCCGGAGCCACGGCGATCGTGCTCGACCTGCGCAATGACCCGGGGGGCCTGGTCGACGAGGCCGTCGGCGTGGCCAGTACGTTCCTCGACTCGGGCGTGGTCTACATCCGCCAGGACGCCGACGGGAAGCGCACGCCGGTGGCGGTTCGCGACGAGCCGACCACCGACAAGCCGCTCGTCGTGCTCGTGGACTTCGGCACGGCCAGCTCGGCCGAGATCGTCACGGGCGCCCTTCAGGACCAGGGGCGGGCGCGGGCGATCGGCACGCGCACGTTCGGCACCGGCACCGTCCTGAACCAGTTCCCGCTCTCGGATGGCTCGGCCGTCCGGCTCGGCGTCGAGCTCTGGCTGACGCCCGACGGGCGGCGCATCTTCCCCGGCGGGATCGAGCCCGACGAGCAGATCGAGCTGGCGCTGGGCATCCTGCCCCTCGAGCCGACGGACCTGCGCTCGATGAGCGCAGGAGACGTCGCCAGGAGCGGGGACGCGCAGCTCCTGCGGGCGCTCGAGCTGCTCGGCATGCCCCTGGGACAGCGTTAGCGGTCGGCCGGCTCGCCGTCGTCCGGGGCCAGGCGCCGCAGGGCCGCAAAGGGCGAGTCCTCGATGTCCTCGTTGTCGTCGCCGAAGGTGAGCGTGGCCGCCGGACCCATCCGCCGATCCTCTGCCGCCCGGGCGGATGCCGGCTCGGCGACGGGATCGCCCGCCGCCGCCTCCCGCTCCGCCCGCAGGTCGGTCAGTCCCTGTCCTTCGTCGCGGCCGCGCTCGAGGGCGGCCATCTCGGACGCGCTGAGGTGGCTCGTCAGCGCCGCCAGCGGGAGGACGAGGAGCGACGGGCCCCGAGCGTCGCGGTCGCTCAACTCGTCGGTCGTCACGAGTCGCAGGCCCCTGAACCGCTCGAGGTCCACCTCCACGCCGCTGCGGTTCGCCTCGACCAGGACGAGGAGCGTGGAGAGGCCGTCCCAGCGCTGGGCCAGCAGGTCCCGGGCCCGGCCGAGCTGCGCGAGCCCGCGTCGCACCGAGGTCGGGTTGGCGCTGAACTTCACCTCGATGACCCTCGAAGGCGTGCCGTCCCGGCCCTCGACGGCGTCGAGCTCGAGGTAGCGACGCTCGTAGGCACGCTGGCCGTGGGGCAGCAGGTCGGCCACGAGGACGCGCTCCTCGAGCAGCAGGAGGCGGGCACCGAGCCAGGCGCGCACGGCCGTCTCCGCGAGGCTGCTGGCCCGGTAGATCTCGCCCGGGTCCTGGCGTGGCCCGAGGCGACGATGAGCGAGCGCCTGGGCGCTCATGGCCGCGACGTACTCCGGATCGTCGGGTCGTACGAGGCCCACCCAGCGAACCTTCATCGCCTCGCTCACGCCAGGCACCGGTCGGCGGCCCCGGACGCCCGGTCGCACCACCAGGCGAGGTCATCGGCGGCCGTGACGCCCGAGGGGTAGCGCGCGCCGGCCTCCGCGTCGAGCCCCTTGCGCCAGCCGCGCAGGAGCAGCCCCACGAGGATGGCCAGGTCCTCCTCGGTCCGCCAGTCCTCGCCGTCGCGACCGGCCAGGGCGCCGTACTGGGCGAGGACCTCGGCAGGCTCGACGGGCAGGTCGGCCGCGTTGGAGACGAGGAACCAGCCCAGCTCGACCGCGACGGGACCGCGCAGGATCATCTGCCAGTCGATGGCGGCCAGGCGGCCGTCGGAGAGGAAGCCGAGGTTGGCGAGCTTCAGGTCACCATGGAGCAGCGTGGCCGGACGGAGGTCCAGCGCCGCGAGGAGCGGGGAGGGGTCGCTGGACAGGCGCTCCACGACCGCTCGTGCGGGCCGGGCGGCCAGCCGGTCGAAGGCGTCCCAGCCGGCGAGGAACCGGGTGCCCACCGGGAGTCCCTCGGCCGCGTAGCGCTCGGCGGCCGGTCGTGCCAGGAGCAGCAGGCGCTCGCGCAGCGGGCACCAGGGCAGCTCGAGAGCGGGCGGATGGGCGTGGAAGGCGACCAGGGCGGTGAGGAGTCGCCCGAGGGTATCCGGATCGATCGGCCGCCCCCAGGCGAAGAGCCGATCGGAGAGGTCGGGCATGAGCAGCGCGACGCCCGCGCCGTCGTGCGCTGCCCCCAGGTGCGGCGCCACGAGCCGGCCGCCGAGGCGCGTCCCGGCCGCGGCGACCCATGCCTCGCGCAGCGCGACATCCAGCGTGGCGCGGGCGATCCAGTCGCGGGCAAGGGCGTCGCGCTTGAGGACGTAGCGCTCCGCGCCGCGCTGGAGGAGTGTCAGCCCGGCGCCCGACCAGCCGTCGTGGGGAAAGGGCTCCTCGGGGAGGCCCGCGAGCCCGTGCCGGGCGAGCAGCACCTCGACCGACGGATCGAGGCCCGCTGCAGTCAGCACGGCGCCGGCACGTCCCCCGCCCCGTCCGGACCGTCGTCCATGTACACGACGAGCGAGTCGGGGCAGTTGCGGGTGATGACGACGACGAGCGGTTCAATCGCCGAGGCGTTCTCCTCGACATGGATCTCGGCGGCCGGGATGTACACGAAGTCACCCTCGCCGGCGTCCATCGCGTGCTCCAGGCCGGTGGGGCCCCAGGTGTAGCGGGCGCTGCCCGAGCGGATGTAGATGCTCGTCTCGCAGGGCCCGTGGTGGTGGATGCGTGTCCGGCCGCCGGGGGCCGTGGTGACGATGGACGAGTAGAGGTTGGTCGAGCCGGTGGTGCGGACCGAAACGGCCACCGCTCGCTCCATCCCGGCGTTCTGACCGCGACCGACCAGCTGGTCGGCGGGCCTGATGCGGATCGCCATGCGCGGGATGATACGGCCTGCCCGGGCGAGTACGATCGCAGGCGTGTCACCCCTGCTGGCCATCGAGTGGGCTCCCGACGCTCCTCGCTTCCCCCTGCTGGGCGGCGCCAGTCCGCTGCACCCCCTCGAGCGCTTCACCGACGCGTTGCGCGCCGGCGGGCGGGGCGACGTGCCGGATATCTGGATCAAGCGCGAGGACCTGCTGCCGCTCGCCTTCGGCGGGAACAAGCTGCGCAACCTCGAGTTCCACGTGGGCGCCGCCCTGGCCCGCGGGGCGGACACGCTCGTCACCTCGGGTCGGCGCTGGTCGAACCATTGCCGGCTCACCGCTGCCGCAGGCGCGCGGGCCGGGCTGGCGGTCGAGCTGGTCCTCTCCGGTCCCCCGGCGTCCGCTCCGGGCCCGAACGAGCGGCTCGACGAGCTGCTCGGCGCGACCGTCCACGTCACCGCGACGGCGGACCGCGCGGAGCGCGAGGCGACCGTGGCCGCGATCGTCGAGCGGCTCGCCGGGGAGGGTCGGCGGCCCTATCTCGTGCCCGTCGGAGGGTCGGGCGCCGTCGGCGTCATCGGGCAGGCGCTGGCCGGCCTCGAGCTGGCGTCGCAGCTCAGGGCGCTGGGCCGCGAGGCGGACTCGGTGGTGCTGCCCACCGCGACGGGCGGCACGCAGGCCGGGATCCTGGTCGGATTGCGCCTGGCGGGGCTGACGACTCGAGTGCTCGGGATGGCCGTGGCGTCACCGGCCGCCGAGCTGTCACCGACGGTATCTCGCCTGTCCCGTGAGGTCGCCGAGCTGGCCGACCCCGCCGGCGCCGGTGGCGCATTCGCCCGCCGCGACTGGGCTGCCGAGGTCGAGATCGACGACGGCGCGCTCGGCGATGGCTACGGCCGCCGGTCGGCCGCCGCCGAGGAGGCGGCCCGCCTCCTTGCCCGCACCGAGGGCATCCTGGTGGACCCCATCTACACGGCGAAGGGGCTCGCCGGGCTGGTGGCCGCCGTCCGCGACGGGCGCCTGGCGGACCAGCGGTTCACCGTCTTCTGGCACGCCGGCGGGACGCCGGGCATCTTCGAGCGTCTGCCCGGCGACGACCAGCCGACGCCCGTCTGAGACGCCGCGCGGGCGCCCGATGGCCGAAGGCCGCGGCTGGTACCATACGCGTCCCCACCAGTGCGCGCCGAGGAGCCCCCTGTTCGTGAATCCCCGACTGTCCCCGAAGCCCATCGACCTCGACGCCCCGCTGAAGCACGTCATCGACGTCTACAAGCACCGCGATCAGACGGTCACGTGCGTCTGTGGCTGGCACGGCAGCTCGGCCACGGCGGACGGCGGCGCTTCCCCGTGGACGTCCCACCTCGTGGAGATGCGCGGCAAGAAGCGCTGACCGCATGCCGGCCTGCGGGCCGGCCGCACACCCCACACGAGGCCGCCGCGACCGCGCGACCGGCCTTCCGCTGGTACTTCCGTCATCTCGCCGAGGGCTCGGGCGTCGGCTACCTTTCGCGCCATCGTGGGAAGGCCGCGGACGTCCGGGTGACCAAGCCGGGGCGGCCGAAGATGCGGGGGACTTGACGAGGTGTGGTCACATGTGGGGCGCGATGCTCCTCGGCGTCGTGGGCGGAACGGTGCCCCCCGCTCGGTCACTCGCTGATCGGAAGGGCTGAGCCATGCGTCCCCGATGTCCTCGCGTGAGCGCTCATGGCGGCGGGCGGTCGCGGTGAACGAGCTCGATCCCTACTCGGTCCTGCAGGTGGACCCGACCGCGAGCCATGAAGTGATCGCCGCGGCGTATCGCGCGCTCGCGCGCCGATTCCACCCGGACGTGATGTCCGGGCCGGAGGCGCAGACTCGCATGGTCGCCATCAATGCGGCCTGGGAGATGATCGGCGACGAGCAGCGCAGGGCCCTCTGGGACCGGGCCCACCGGGCCACGTCGTACGCGGCGCCGGACGGGACCAACGGCGCTCCGGCGCCGGCGACCGCTTCCGCGGCTGGGACGTATCAGCCGGGCGGGCACCGCTGGGGCCTGGGGATGAGACCGGGGACCGGTGCGGCCGGCCCGCCCCCGGGTCGTGCCTCGGGCAGCGTGCTCGAGTTCGGCCGCCACCTCGGCTGGTCGCTGGGCGAGATCGCGCGCGTGGACCCGGGCTACCTCGTCTGGCTCGAGTCAAGGCCTGAGGGCCGCCCCTATGCAGATGAGATCGACGCGATGCTTCGACGCATCGGCGTCCGCCGGTCTTTACCGGAGCCGATGCTCAGGCGCCGGCGCTTCAGCCTGAGCTGAGTCTCGACCGGGGGCCCGGCCCGGTCAGCCCCGCGCGCTCCGCCCGCTGGCCGCGCGAGAGCGTCCTCCCGCGACCGCCGATGCGCCGCGCCCCCCGCTCGAATAGGAGCTGCGTACGTGCACGGGGCGCGGCTCGGCGTTGCGGTCCGGGATGAACCCCTCCTCGACGGCCCACGGGATGGCGCGCTTGAGGAGGCGCTGGATGCCGCGCAGCAGGTCGACCTCGTCGATGCACACGAGCGAGATGGCGTCGCCCTCCGCGCCGGCGCGCGCGGTGCGGCCGATGCGGTGGATGTAATCCTCGGCCACGAAGGGCAGCTCGAAGTTCACGACATGCGGCAGGTCCTCGATGTCCAGGCCGCGCGAGGCCACGTCGGTGGCTACCAGCACGCGCACGTCGCCCCCCTTGAAGGCCTCCAGGGCGCGCGTCCGCTCGGGCTGCGTGCGATCGCTGTGGATGGCCTCAGCGGCGATGCCGTCGCGCTCCAACCAGGTCGCGAGGCGTCGCGCCGCGATCTTCGTGCGCGTGAAGACGAGCACCTGGCGCAGGTCCTGCTTGCGGATGAGGTGGGCGAGAAGCTGCTCCTTGCGGTCGCGGTCGACGGGGTAGACGATCTGCCGCACGCCCTCCGCCGTCGTGTTGCGCGGCGCCACCTCGACCGTGGCCGGATCGCGCAGGATGGAACCCGAGAGGCGGCGGATGTCATCCGAGAAGGTGGCCGAGAAGAGCAGGTTCTGGCGGCGCACCGGCAGCAGCTCGATGATGCGCCGGATGTCCGGCAGGAAGCCCATGTCGAGCATCCGGTCGGCCTCGTCGAGGACCAGCACCTCGACCTGACCCAGCGCCACGTTGCGCTGCCCCACGTGGTCGAGCAGCCGCCCCGGCGTGGCCACGAGGATCTCCACTCCGCCGCGCAGGGCCGCCGTCTGGGGATCGATGGGCACGCCGCCGTAGATCGCCGCCGTGCGCAGCTGCGGCACGTGGCGGCCATACGTCCGCGTCGCCTCCTCGACCTGCACGGCCAGCTCGCGGGTCGGCGTCAGGACGAGCGCGCGCACCGGGTGTCGGGCGGGCGAGAAGGAACTGTTGGCCTGCGGTTTCAGCCCCTGGAGGATGGGCAGCGCGAAGGCCGCCGTCTTGCCCGTGCCGGTCTGCGCGGCCGCGAGCAGGTCGCGGCCCTGGAGGACGAGCGGGATGGCCTGGGCCTGGACGGGCGTCGGCTCGGTGTAGCCCTCTTCGCGAACGACGCGCCGAAGCTCGGGCAGGAGCCCGAGGTCGTCGAAGGTCACGCGGACCCGACCGCGCTCAGTCGATCCGGCGGCGTGCGCCGCAGATGGGGCAGGTGGCGAGGCCGGTCAGGCTGTCGAGGTTCATGAACGTCGTGCAGCCGTTGGTGCGGCAATACAGGCGGGCCGTCGTGGTCCGCTGCTGGTGCTGGAGGCGGCGCATGGCCGCCTGGCGCTGGGTGATGGAGGTGAGGGTATTCGTGCTGCGCGAGATCATCGCGTCGGTCGTTCCTTCCGGCCGGCGCGGCTCGGGGACGGATCCGGTCCCGCCGCGGCTCGGCGATGTCGAATGTGTGCGCTCTACGGGTAGGGACACCCGGAGCGGTATGGTCTGTGACCTCGACGGCGGCGCGGGAGCGAGTGGATCGATTGCTCAGACCAGCGGGCCGTTGTTCATGAGGTCGCCCCACTATCCGGCCTCCGGGCGGTTCTGTCAAACGTGACCATCGGCGGCTCGCGTCGTACCATCCGCGGATGACCACAGATCGGCTCCACTACACCGGCGATGCCGCGGCCGATGCGCTGCTGGCGCAGGACCCGCTGGCGCTGCTGATCGGCTTCGTGCTGGACCAGCAGGTGTCCGTGCAGAAGTCGTTCAGCGGGCCCTTCGAGCTGCAGAAGCGACTCGGTTCACTCGACGCGGCGACGATCGCGGCCATCGACCCTGCGGCGCTCGACGCGGTCTTCCGCGCCCGGCCGGCGATCCACCGTTTTCCGGGCAACATGGCCCGCCGAGTGCAGGAGCTGTGCACGGCGATCGTCCGCGACCATGGCGGGGACGCGGCGCGGGTCTGGACCGGCGCGGCGGACGGACGCGACCTGGAGCGACGCCTGCTGGCCCTGCCGGGCATCGGCGAGATGAAGGCGAAGACGCTCATCGCCGTGCTCGGCAAGCGCTTCGGCGTGCGACCGGCCGGTTGGGAGTCGGTCGCGCCCGATCATCCCACCCTTGGCGATGTCGACTCCGCAGAGGCGCTGGCGCGGTACCAGGAGGGCAAGCGCGCCTGGAAGGCGATGATGCGCGCGGGAGACGAGGGGGGCTGACGATGGCCGGGTTCGACCCGACTCGACTCCCCAGGGACGCCTCCGCGCCGGGTCTGACCGTGGACGAGGTGGCGCGGCTGCTCAGGGCGACGTCGGACATCGTCGCCGCCGAGTTGTACGCGATGGGCGATCTCGCCGGCTGGCGCCCGGCCGACGGGGAGTGGTGCGCCAACGAGGTCGTCGGGCACATCGTGGAGGCCGACCGGCGCGGCTTCACGGGGCGCATCCGCCGCATCCTGGCCGCCCGGGAGGGCAGCGAGCCCGACGAGGAGGGCTGGGACCAACCGTCGGTGGCCGCGGCGCGCGGCGACTGTGCCAAGCCGGGCACCGTGCTCATCGACGAACTCACGGCCAGCCGCGGCGAGGCGGTGGCCCTCGTGCGCTCCCTGCGGCCGGCGGATCTCGATCGCGCGGCGACCCATGCCAGCGTCGGCCGCGTCACCGTCCGCGAGTTGCTCAACGAGTGGTGCCTGCACGACCGCAACCACCTGCAGCAGCTACTCAAGAACGTCCAGGCGCGGGCGTGGCCGGTGATGGGCAACACCCGCCGCTTCATGGACCCCGAGGGATAGGCCGCTAGTCGATCCAGGCCACGTGCCACACCCGCCAGAGGGCGGACGGGTCGCTGATCGGGTCGCCGTGCACGAGGCTGAAGTCGGCGGGGCCACCCTCACGGATCACGCCGGCTTCGGCTTCGCCGAGCAACTCGCCGCCTCGCCAGGTGGCAGCGCCGAGCGCCCGCCACGGCTCGAGGCCGGCGTGGACGAGCGCCTCGACCTCCCAGGCGAGCTGGTTGGCGCGCGTCGATCCACCGCCGAAGTCGGTCCCCGCGGCGATCGCGACGCCCGCCCCGTCCGCCATGCGGATCGCCCCCTCGCCTGCCTCCTGCCGCTCGAGGATCGTCCGCCGCCCGTCGTCGGTGGCGAAGCGCGGGAGGCCCGTCGTGCGCCCGAAGGTCAGCCACGAGCGGAAGACGGCGAGCGTCGAGACGAGCGTCACGCCCTTCTCCGCCATCGTCCGGGCCACGTCCGCGTCGAGCTCGAAGCCGTGCTCCAGGGCGTCCACGCCGGCATCGGCGCCGACGCGTGCCCCCGACGACCGCGAGGCGTGAGCCGTCACCCGCGCGCCGCGCTGGTGCGCGGCCTCCACGACCCGCCGCACCTCCGCCACCGACCAGGGCGCACGGTCGCGGTCGGGGCCATCGAGGTAGAGCTTCACGAAGTCCGCGCCGTCCTCGAGCTGTCCCAGCGCCGCGCGGCGGAGGGCGTCGCCGCTTCCGACCTCGACCGTCAGGCCGGCCGGCAGCGACGCTCGACGGGTGATCCAGGTCCCGGCGGCGCGGATCATCGGGTAACCGTGGATGCCGCGCCAGCGGTCCCGCAGGCCGAGGCTCAGGGCACGCTCCCGCCCGTCGACGGGGTCCTGGCCGCGCGGCGCGCCGACATCGCGTGCCCAGCGCACCCCCGCCCGGCCGAGGAGGACGGCGTTCGCCTCTGCGACCTCGACAAGCCGCTCGGGCGGGTCGAAGCCGCGATCGATCCAGTGTGCGCCGCCGGGCAGCGTCAGGTGGCTGTGCGCGTCGACCATGCCGGGCACGATCGTCGAGCCCGAGGCGTCGATGACGCGCAGCCCGGCCCTCGGCCCGGTCGGCCCTTCGTCGTCCGATGGCCGGATCCAGCGGATGACGCCGTCCACGACGAGGATGCTCACCCCGAGACGCAGCCGGTCGGAGCGGCCATCGGCGAGGGCGCCGTCCCGGTAGAGCGTGCGGCGGCGCGCGGCGGCCGGGGAGGGGCTCGGCGCCGCGCTGGGTGCAGGCTTCCGGCTGGGCGCGGGGCTCGGCGTCGGTGCCGGCGCGGCCCGCACGCTGGAGGCGGTCGCGCTCGGCTCGAGGGAACGGACGGTCGTCGGGACGCAGGCCGCCACGGCCGCGGCCGACGCCGCCGCCGACCAGGCGAGGAAGCGACGGCGGCTGAGGGATGTCGGCGCGGTCATGCGACGACCAGCCCGGACGGCGCCGTCACCACCAGGGACGAAGTGCTCGTGGCGCTGGTGCCCCGATCCCGGGGCGTGCCAGGAGCAGCTGCGCCACGTCGAGCTCGCCACGTTCGAATCCGAGGCGCGCCGCCGACATGTAGAGCCGCCACGTTCGTGCCACTTCTTCTCCGGCGGCCGCGACGGCCGCGTCCCACGCAGCCTCGAGACGACGCACCCAGGCCGTCAGCGTCAGCGCGTAGTGCGGCCGCAGCGACTCCATGCCATGGACCTCGAAGCCCGCCTGGCGCGCGGCCGCGATCGCGCGCGCGACCGTCACGAGCTCGCCGTCGGGGAACACGTAGCGGTCGACGAAATGACCCCTGCCGGGGCGAAGGGCCCAGTCCAGGCCCGTCCGCGTCGTGGCGATGCCATGGTTGAGGAGCCGGCCGCCCGGCAGGAGGGCCTCGCGGGTGGCACGGAAGTATGGGCCGAGGTTCGCTCGGCCGACGTGCTCGAACATGCCCACCGAGGCGACGGCGTCGAATCGCCCGAGCGCGCCGAGATCCCGGTAGTCGCGGACCTCCGCGCGCGCCCGATCGCCCAGGCCGGCGGCAGCCGCCCGCCGGTTCGCCTCCGCCGCCTGCCGCTCGCTGAGGGTCACCCCCAGCGCCTCGACGCCGTAACGCTCCGCGGCGTAGACGATGAGCGAGCCCCAGCCGCAGCCGATGTCCAGCAGCCGCTGTCCCTCGCGTAGTCCGAGCTTGCGGCAGATGAGGTCGAGCTTGGCCTCCTGGGCGGCGTCCAGGTCGGCCTCCGGCACGGCCGCGGATTCGAAGTAGGCGCAGGAGTAGGTGAGGCGCCGGTCCAGCCAGAGGCGGTAGAAGTCCTCGCCCACGTCGTAGTGGAAGCGGATGGCGGCCATGTCCCGCGCCCGCGAATGGCGCTGGCCGCGCATCCGGGCCACGCGCACGGGCCTCTTTGCCGGCGCGGCACCCCGGCGCAGCGTGAGCCCCCAGCGGATGAGGCGCCGCAGGTCGGTGGAGTGAAGGCGCCGCAGGTCGAGTGCCTCGCCCGCCTGGACCGCAGCCATCATCTCGCCCTCGATCTCGACGTCGCCCCGGAGGTAGGCCTCGGCGAAGCCGTCGGGCGTGGGCGGGAAGAGGAGTCGAGCGACGGCGTCGGGACCTTCCACGATCACCCGTGCTCGTGGCGCTGGACCCATCGCGGCCGGGCTCGCCGCGGAGCGCCCCAACTCGATGGCCAGCAGGCCGGGGTCGACCACCGCCCTCGAGATCGTGCGCAGCGCGGCGCGAGCGACGACTGTCCGGCGAGCATCGGCAGCCGGCTCGGGGGAGGGGCGGCGGCCTCGCTCCGGGCCCGGTATCGCTGGCCCGGCCGTGGGCGATGTGGCCGGTCGCTCGATCGTCTCGGTCGCCATGGCGGCCACCTCCGCATCGCTCGCGCGGGACGCGCGGTCCAATCTACGCCGGCGGCCATGGTCCGGCTAGAGGCGAATCAGCGTGGCCAGCCAGGCCTCGACGGGTGGCCCGTCGTTGTTCGTCTCGAATCGATCGGGCTGGATCGCCTCCACCCGCCACCCGTCGGCGAACGCGGCCCGCAGCTCGGCCTCGGTGACGCGCCGCGGTCCCCACGTGCCCGGCTGCCGTTCGCTGAAGCAGAGGATGTGGACGCGCCCACCCGCGTATGTGGTGGCCGCGAGGCCGGCCACGTACGTGGCTCGATCGGCGTCCCCGAAGACGTGGAACAGACCGCAGTCGATGATCGTGGCGAAGGTCCGGCCCAGCTGCGCCAGGGCGAGCGCATCGCCCACCACGAACCCCACCGCCAGCCCGCGTTGCGTCGCCTTCGTCCGCGCGGCCGCGATCGCGGCCGGGGCCGCATCGATCCCCGTGACCTCGAACCCGAGCCCGGCGAGGTGGAGCGCGTTCTCGCCGGTGCCGCAGCCCGCGTCGAGGACGGGACCCATGATGGCGTCCCCTGCCGCGAGTCGCACGAAGGCCGGCTGCGGACGCCCGATGTCCCAGGGCGGCGGCGGTCCCGCGTAGGCGAAGTCGAAGCCGGTCATCGCCGCACCCTAGCACGGCGCAGGCATGCCATTCGGTCTACGGGGTGCCGCCCCGCCGCGGCCAGACCGGCGGACGCGGCGCGAGCAGCTCGTAGCGTTCCCAGTCGGCGCGGATCGGCGTGAAGACGTCGATGACCACGGCGCCGGCCGGCCCGGCCTGGACCGTGTGGGGTCGGTTCGAGAGGATGCGCCAGGTGCCGCCCGGCCCAAGGGCGCGCGTCTCGCCGTCGATCGTGAACGTGACGCCGCCCTCGATGACCATGCCGATCTGCTCGGCATCGTGGCGATGCTCGGGCACGATGGCGTTCGGACCGAGCTCGACGACGGCCAGCGTTATGCGCTCGCCCTCGACCTTCCGTGCCCGGACCGCATCGCCCCACACGTCGAAGGGCTGGATCGTCTCGAGGTCGACGAGGTTGCTCAACGGATCCTCCTTCAGTGAGGTGGGCACTATCAGCATAGGCTATGATGGCCGACCATGAGAACCGTGTCGCCGCTTGATCTGCGGCGGGGCCTGGGGCAGATCCTCGATGCCGCCTCCGCGGGCGAGCGATTCCTCATCGAGCGCGACCACAAGCCACTGGCCATGCTCGTGTCGGTCGAGGAGGGCCGGCGCCTCGACCCGGACCCGGCGGAGCGACGACGGCGCGCCCTGGCCGCCCTCGACCGCCTTGTGGAGCACGGCAAGCGCATGGCCGAGCTGCACCCGAGCACGCTGAGCGCGGTCGACGCGGTGCGCCTGGACCGCGGTCGCGACGACGATGTCGAGTCCGGTGGCTGACCGCCTCGTGCTCGATGCCTCGGCGGTGATCGCCATCGACCAGTCCGAGCCGGCTGCCGCGAGCATCCGCACCATACTCGCCGAGCACCTCGCGGCCGGCGGCGAGATCGACGTCCCCGACCACTTCTGGCTGGAATTCGTCAACGTCCTCGTGCGCCGCTACAGCCGCACGCCGACGGAGGCCGTCGAGGCCATCCGCGAGCTTGACGAGCTGGGCATCGTGACCTTCGAGATCGACCGACCGCTCCTGCTGCTCGTCCTGCGTTCGATGCTGACTGGGGAGCTGAGCGCCTACGATGCGGCCTACCTGGCCCTGGTCGAGGTCGTCGACGGCCGGCTTCTCACGCTCGACTCGCGCCTGGCAGCGGCGGCGGGCGATCGAGCGATCCCAGGCCCATGGCAGCGGCCTCGTCGTTCGGCCGAGGCTCCGGCACCGTATGCGCCGTTGGCAGGACCGGCCTTCGGTCCCTACCTCGCGGAGTTGCGACGCCGGGCCGAGGCCATCGCTTGACCCGCTCCGGCTGTACGCGGTGAGCGACATCGAAACCGACCGCGCGGCCCTCGAGCGCGCCCTCGCCGGGCACGGCCCGTACGATCTCTTCGCCTGCGATCCGGCGCTGGCCGACACCGCGGCCTTCTGCGCCGCGTACCGCTTCGCCATGGAGGACGCGGCCAACACCATCGTGGTCATCGGCAAGTCCGACCCGCCGCGCTACGCCGCGTGTGTCGTCCTGGCCACGCACCGCCTCGACGTGAACCGAACGGTCAAGGCGCGGCTTGGCACGCGCAAGGCGTCGTTCGCCTCACCGGACGAGACGCGCGGGCTGACCGGCATGGCCATCGGCGGGGTGACGGCGTTCGGCCTGCCCGACGGCCTGCCGCTCTGGGTCGACGCCGCGGTCATGGACCGCCGGCGCATCGTGCTCGGGGGCGGTAGTCGCAGCTGGAAGATCATCGCCCCGCCCTCGATCCTGCTCACGCTTCCGGGCGTCGAGGTCGTCGAGGGGCTGGCCAGCCCGTTCACGCGAACGTCAGGGGAAGTCTCCGAGCCGTCGGGGTGACCGCTGGCCGCTCCGGCTGCACGCCCGGTGAGCAAACGAGCGAAGCGGGCACGGCGAAAGCCTCCGGGATGGCGCCCCGTGACCTCCGCGGCGAGGCTCGTTCGTCGTCCTGCACGCCTGGTGACCAAGGCAGCGATCGAGCGACCTCCGGGGGCCGGGGCTCGGTCCCCGTTCGTCGGTTTGAACGCCAGGCGACCAATGGCCGCCGCGCCGGCGTTACGTCCCCACCCCCAGATGTCGACCTAACTGCAGCCGCTCGTGCTGCCGCAGTTGAGGCACTTGTAGCAGCTGCCGTTGCGGACCATGATCGAGCCGCAGTCGGCGCAGGAGGGGGAGTCGGCGGAGACCGAGAAGGCGACCTTCGTGGTGCCGCCGAAGCTCAGGGGCATGGCCCCGCCACCGCTCTCCTTCGTCTTGCCGTTGCCGTTCGCGGCGTGCCCGTTCCCGTTCGACTCCACGACCGGGAGTGTCGGGCGCGGTGCCTCGACCTCCGCGACCGGGGTCTCAGGGACAGGCGCCTGCACGCTCGGCGGCGCCTCCGCCACGACCTCCGGCTCGCGGGCGATGATGCCCAGCGCGTCGCGCTCGTCCTTGGGCAGGAAGCGCGCCCCGAGCCAGCGGAAGATGTAGTCGACGATCGACTTGGCGATGGGGATCTCCGCATTGCCGGTGAAGCCGGCCGGCTCGAAGCGCACGTGGCTGAACTTGTTGACCAGGTCGCGCAGCGGCACGCCGTACTGGAGCGCGACGCTGATCATCGTGGCCAGGGTATCCATCAGCCCGCTGACCGTGGACCCTTCCTTGGCCATCTTCAGGAAGATCTCGCCGGGCTGGCCGTCGGGGTAGAGCCCGACCGTGATGTAGCCCTCGTGACCGGCGATCTCGAACTTGTGCGTGACGGCGGCCCGTTCGGACGGCAGCCGGCGCCGGTGCGGCTTCTTCGCCTCGGCCAGAGCGGCCGTGAGCTGCTTCCTCAGCTCCGCGACCTCGGCCGAGTCGACGGCCTCGCCGTCCTTCTTCTTGCCCGTGCTGAGCGGCTGCGAGCGCTTCGAGCCGTCGCGGTAGATGGCGATGGCCTTGAGCCCGAGCTTCCAGCCCTCGAGGTAGACCCGCTCGATCTCGTCGGGCGTGGCCGCCTCGGGCATGTTGACGGTCTTGCTGATGGCGCCAGAGAGGAAGGGCTGGACCGCGGCCATCATCCGGACGTGGCCCATGTAGTGGATGGAGCGCTCGCCGTTGACCGGCTTGAAGGCGCAGTCGAAGACGGAGAGGTGCTCCGGCTTGAGGCTCGGTGCGCCCTCGATCGTCTCCCGCTCGTTGATGTACTCGACGATCTCCTCGACCTGGGCCGGTGAGTAGCCGAGCTTCTTGAGCGCACCCGGGACGGTCCCGTTGACGATCTTCAGGAAGCCCTCGCCGACGAGCTTCTTGTACTTGATGAGCGCGATGTCCGGCTCGATGCCGGTCGTGTCGCAATCCATCATGAAGGCGATGGTGCCGGTCGGAGCGAGCACCGTCACCTGGGCGTTCCGGAAGCCATGTTGCGTGCCGAGGACGAGCGTTTCGTCCCACGTCGACCGCGCCTCCTGAACGAGCTCGCGCGGCGCGTCGACCTCGGGGATCTGGTAGGCCGCGTCGCGATGCTTGCGGATGACCCGCAGGAATGGTGCCTCGTTGATCGGGTAGTCGTTGAATGGCCCGCCGTGGTCACGAGCCACGATGGCCGATTGGCGATAGGCCTCACCGGTCATGATCGAGGTCAGCGCCGCCGCAAAGGCCCGTCCCTCGGCCGAGTCGTAGGCCAGTCCTCGGCTCATGAGCAGGGCGCCGAGGTTCGCGTAGCCCAACCCGAGCGGTCGGAAGCGATGGCTCATCTCCGCGATCTTCGGCGTGGGGTAGCCGGCGTTGTCGACGAGGATCTCCTGTGCCGTGATGGTCAGCCGGCACGCGAACTTGTACGAATCGACATCGAATTCGCCGTCCTCGCGCACGAATCTCATGAGGTTCAATGAAGCCAGATTGCATGAGGTGTCATTCAGGAACGAGAATTCTGAGCACGGGTTCGTGGCGTACTGTCGATCAGTATTCGCCACGGGGTTCCAGTCGTTGATGGTCGTGTCGTACTGGATGCCGGGGTCGCCGCAGAGGTGCGCGGCGTCGGCCATGGCCTTGAAGAGGTCACGGGCCCGGTAGGTGTCGACGGGCTCGCCGGTGGTGACCTCCCTGGTCGTCCAGGTCGCGTCGGCCTCCACGGCGCGCATGAACTCGTCGGTCACGCGCACCGAGTGGTTCGCGTTCTGGAAGAAGACCGAGCCGTAGGCCTCGCCGGTGAAAGAGGGGTCGTAGCCGGCCTCGATGAGGGCCCAGGCCTTCTTCTCCTCGGAGGCCTTGGAGGTGATGAACTCCATCACGTCGGGATGGTCGGCGTCGAGGATGACCATCTTGGCCGCGCGCCGGGTCTTGCCACCCGATTTCACGACGCCGGCGAACGCGTCGAAGCCCTTCATGAAGCTGACCGGACCGGAGGCGATGCCGCCGCCCGACATCTTCTCCTTGGAGCCGCGGATGGGGCTCAGGTTGACCCCGGCGCCGGAGCCGTACTTGAAGAGCATGGCCTCCGTCTTGGCCAGGTCCATGATCGAGGACATCGTGTCCTCGACCGAGTTGATGAAGCAGGCCGAGCACTGCGGCTTGGGCTCCACGCCGACGTTGAACCAGACCGGGCTGTTGAAGGCCATCTTCTGGTACAGCAGCAGGTGCGTCAGCTCCGCCTTGAAGGCGTCGAGGTCCGCCGTCGTATGGAAGTAGTGCTGCGTGGCCGCCCAGGCGGTGATCGTGTTGACCACCCGGTCGATGAGCTGCTTGACGCTCCGCTCGCGTCCCGGCGTGCCGATGTGGCCGCGGAAGTACTTGCTCACGACGACGTTCGTGGCCAGCTGGCTCCAGAAGTGCGGGACCTCGATGTCGTGCTGCTCGAAGACCGTCTTGCCCGACTCGCTCTTGATCTCCGCCGAGCGCAGGTCCCAGGTCACCTCGTCGTAGGGGTGGACGCCTGGGCGGGTCCAGCGGCGCTCGAAGGTGAGGCCCCGGACGCCCTTGCCCCGCAACGAGGCCGGGTCCCGGGTGACGCGCGGCTGGGCGACGGTGCTGCTGGCTGAGGCGGCTCGGGCCATGGTCCTCGTTCCTCCCCGCGCGGTGGCGCGATCGGCCCCGCGTAGCTGCGGAGCCCTCCCTCGTTGCTCTCCGTGCCGTCGATCCCGGAGGCTCCGATCGCCCGACGTGGGGGCGGCGAGCGGGGCCGGAAGAGGGTCTGCAGGCAGCGGCCGTAGACTCCTGAATGTACGGTGGTCGCGGATGGCTGTCAAGCCCGAAAACACAAGATGTGGTGGGTCGATGCCCATTCGTACCACAAGATATGGTGGCGCGGCGCTCTTCGCCGGTGAGTGGCTGTGGATGGCCGGTGGACCCGGCGTGGACGGAGCGTGGACAGGCTGGGGACGGGGTGGCGGATGTCCCCCCGCGCGCGTCTGGCCGAGCCGGCGCAGAACGGATGTGCGGTTCCTGGCGCTTCCGCTGCAGGCGTCCTGCGTTTGTGCGTGCCAGTCTCGAGCGTACTGCAATGCAAGGGCGGAAGCCGCAGGGAGCGCGGCCGGACTCAGGTCCGCGTCGGCCCCGTGCTCGGGTGGAGCGCCGTCCCGTGCGACCGGCCGCAGCGGCCGCTGCGGCCGCTGCAGGCCGCGCATACCAGTGCGCGCTGCGCTGAGGCGCGAAAACGGATCGCGCCGAGGAGCGGACACCGGTCGGCGCTCCGTCGTCGGTCGCGCCGGCGGGTGGGCACGCCAGGGGCCCGCCCCCGGTGTACCCTCTCGACCATCCCAACCACCCGGGGAGTCGCGGTGCACTGTCCGACCTGCCAGAGCGAGATCCTGCCGGGCCAGAAGTTCTGCCCCGAATGCGGCACACGCATCGAAGCGGCGTGCTCGTCGTGCGGCGCGGCGCTGAGCCCGAGTGCCAAGTTCTGCCCGGAATGCGGCACGCCGGCCCAGGCGCCCGGCCGGCCGGCGGGAACCATGGCCACGCCCCCCGCCGCGGCGGCGGAGGCGCCCGTCGCGGAGCGGCGCCTCGTCTCCGTCCTCTTCGCCGACCTGGTCGGCTTCACCGCCGCCTCCCAGGACCGCGATCCCGAGGAGACGCGCGAGCTCCTGACGCGCTACTTCGAGCTGGCCCGTGAGCGCATCGAGCGCTACGGCGGCACGATCGAGAAGTTCATCGGCGATGCGGTGATGGCCGTCTGGGGCGCCCCGACGGCCCACGAGGACGACGCCGAGCGCGCCGTCCGCGCGGCCCTCGATCTCGTCGAGGCAGTGCCGCACCTCGGCACGGCGCAGCGCCCCGTCCAGGCTCGTGCGGGCGTGCTGACCGGGGAGGCCGCCGTGACCCTCGGGGCCCAGGGTCAGGGCATGGTCGCCGGCGATCTCGTCAACACCGCCGCGCGCCTCCAGGGCGTGGCGGAGCCGGGAGCGGTGCTCGTCGGGGACTCCACGTACCAGGCCGCGAGCGCGGCGATCGCCTTTCATCCCATGGGAGAGCAGGCGCTCAAGGGCAAGGCGTCTCCCGAGCCGGCCTGGAAGGCCCTCCGCGTCATCGCGGGGCGGGGCGGGTCGGGTCGCTCGGAGGGGCTGGAGGCGCCCTTCGTCGGACGCGACGAGGAGCTGGCGCTCCTCAAGGACCTCTTCCACGCCACGACGCGCGAGGGCCGGGCGCGTCTCGTCTCGATCACGGGGCAGGCCGGCATCGGCAAGAGCCGCCTGGCCTGGGAGTTCGAGAAGTACATCGACGGGCTCGTGGAGACCGTGCGCTGGCACCAGGGCCGCTCCCCGTCCTATGGCGAGGGCGTGACGTTCTGGGCGCTGGGCGAGATGGTCCGCCGTCGTGCGGAGATCGCGGAGGGCGAGGGCCCCGAGGCGACCCGCGAGAAGGTCCGCGCCATGTTGCGCACTTATGTCCCGGCGGAAGAGGAGCAGCGCGAGATCGAGCCGGCGATCCTCGCCCTCCTCGGGCTCGAGGGTGCCCCGGACCTCGAGCGCGGCGAGCTGTTCACGGCCTGGCGGACGCTCTTCGAGCGCGTCGCCACGACCGGCACCGCCATCCTCGTCATCGAGGATCTCCAATGGGCCGACGCCGGCCTCGTCGACTTCCTCGAGAGCCTCGTCACCTGGTCGCGCAACCACCCCATCCTCGTCATCACCCTGGCCCGGCCCGAGCTGCTCGAGACCCGGCCAGGCTGGGGCGGCGGGCAGCGCAACTTCACCAGCCTGCACCTCGAGCCCCTGGGCGCAGAGGCCATGCGCAGGCTGCTCGACGGCCTCGTGCCGGGGCTGCCGGCGACCGCGGCGCGGGCGATCATGGAGCGGGCCGAGGGTGTGCCGCTGTACGCCGTGGAAACGGTCCGAATGTTGGTGGCCGACGGGTCCCTGGTGCGCGACGGCGATCGGTACACGCTGGCGCGCCCGCTCGACAAGCTGTCTGTGCCGCAGACGCTCCACGCCCTCGTCGCGGCCCGCCTCGATGGCCTCGAGGCCACCGACCGGGCGCTCCTCCAGGACGCGGCGGTACTTGGCCTGAGCTTCACCACCGGCGCGCTCGAGGCCGTGACCGGGGCTCCGGGTACGGACCTGCGAGGCCGGCTCGACGATCTCGCCCGGCGTGAGTGGCTGCGCGTCGAGACCGATGCCCGCTCGCCGGAGCGCGGCCAGTACCAGTTCGTCCAGAGCGTGATCCGCGAGGTGGCTTACTCGACGCTGGCCAAGCGCGACCGCCGCCAGCGCCACCTGGCCGCGGCTCGCTTCTTCGAGGGTCTCGAGGATGCCGAGCTGGCCGGCGTGCTGGCCAACCATTACCTGTCCGCGTACCGCAGCGCCGCCGAGGGACCCGAGGCGGACGCGCTGGCGGCACAGGCGCGGATCGCCCTCCGCGCCGCCGCCGATCGCGCCGCCAGCCTCGCCTCGCCGATCCAGGCCCTGGCCTTCCTGCGCGAGGCGCTCACGGTCACGTCGAACCCCGCCGAGCGGGTCGCCCTGCTCGAGCGGGCCGCCGACACGGCCGTGGTCGGCGGTCGTTACGACGAGGCGCTCGAGCTGCTCGAGACGGCGGTGGCCTGGTATCGGTCGCAGGACGACGCCTCGGGCACGGCTCGGGCGCTCGCCGCCATCGGGACGGCGCTCATCATGTCCGGCCAGGTGAAGGAGGCGGCAGTCCGCCTGGCGAAGGCGGTCGACGACCTCGGCCGCCTGGAGGACGATGCGGGCATGGCGCGCCTGACCGCGGAGCTCGCGCGCGCCTGCATGCTCGATCTCCAGGACGAACGGGCCATCGAGATCGCCGACCGGGCGATCGCGGCTGCCGAGCGCCTCGACCTCGTCGACGTCCTCACCGAGGCCCTCATCACCAAGGGCACGTCCGTCGCGCGCCGGGCACCGCGGGAGGGCATGGCCATCCTCTTCGGGGCGCTCAAGCTGGCCGAGATCCACGGGCTGATCCTCTCCGAGATCCGGGCTGCCAACAACCTGGGCAACTCCGTCGAGGCCGAGGACCCCGACTCGTCGCTGGAGCTTTTGCGGCGCGGCGAAGAGCTGGCCACGCGGCTCGGTTCGCGCGACGCCGCCCTGAAGGCCCGGGGCGGACGGGGCAACTGGCTTTTCGAGCGCGGAGAGCTTGAGGCATCTCACGCCCTGACGGTCGAGCTCGAAGCGGAGGACGTCGGGGTCCTGACCCGCCTCGAACTGGCGGCCGGCGCCATGGTCGTCGATGCCGCCCTTGGCCTGGAGGCGGACCGCCGACAGGCCGAAGTACTCGTCGACACGCTGATCGTCGGCGTCACGAACCCCGAATTCGTTGCCTCGAATGTCGGGAACCGGGCGTGGGCGGCGCTCTATGGTGGGGATTCGAACGAGGCCTACCGGCTTGGCCTGCAGTTCGCCAGAAGCGGCGTCGATCCGTTCTGGGCGAACATGATCCTGTGCCATGCGGCCATCCGACGGCGCTCGCTCGCCGACGCCCGGTCGGCGCTACAGGCGGTCCGCGATGCGCCGACCCGCGGCCGGGTGGTGCGGGCCCGGACCCTCGCCATGGAGGCCGGCGTGACCGCGCTCGAGGGCGACCTCGCCGCGGCGCGCGAGCAGTTCCGCGATGCCGAACGCCGCCTGCGGGACCTCGGGATGGTGATGGCCATCGCCGACATGCAGCTGGACATGGCCGCGGCCCTGGCCGGTTCGCCCGACGGTCGCCCCTTCGCCGCGGACGCCCTCGCGTCGTTCGAGCGCATGGGCGCCCGACCGCTGGCCGAGCAGGCTCGGGCGCTGCTTGGTGACGGGGCCGCGAAGGAGACGAGAGCGCCGAGTACCAGCGCGGTCGACGAGGGGAGCCGGGTCGGATAGATCGTGACCGGATCGCGCTCCTGGCCAGGCCCACGTGCCGACCGGAGGGGGGGGGGTCGCGACCAGTCCCGCGCTCAACGGGCGTGGTCGCTCGACCTCCTCGCATCGCCGGGCCCCTGCACCCGGTTTCTGCGTGCCAGCGTCCGGCGCACTGCAATGCGAGGAGCGGAACCTCAGCCCGCACGGGCGGGCCTACGTCCATGTCGGCGCGTGCTCGTTTGGAGCGCCGTCTCGGGCCAGGAGCCGGCGATGGCAGCCCCAGCTGCGCATACCAGTGCGCGCTGCGCTGAGGCGCGAAAGACAGAGAGCGAGCTGCGCGGGAACTCAGAGCATCTTCTCGAGCTCCAGCTCATCGCTCATCGGGATCCCCGATGAGCCGATCTTGGGGATGCTCGGCTTGAGGGTGCGTCGCGCTGCGTCGACTGCGCCTGGCCGCACAGCCACGATACGGAAGCCTCGGCGCTGGTAGAAGCGCAATGCATCGAGATTGTCGTTCGTCGTCTCGAGCCAGAGGCGCTGCGAGCCCGCCTCGCGGGCAGCCGTTTCGACCGCTGCCATGAGGGCGGACCCGATGCCGGCGCCGGGTGGCTCGGCGTCGGTCGAGACCAGGTAGCACGAGCCGTCGGCCTCGATCCGATAAGCGGCATGGCCCGCGATCCGCCCCTCGCGATCCAGGGCCACGAAACCCGGATGGTCCTGCGGCCGCATGAGCTCTCCGTGTGCCGCGACGACCTCGTCGTGCCAGGCCTCGACGAGATGCGCGCGCAGGGCGTCGGGGTCGGCTTCGGACGACGGGACGATGCGCACGCCGGACGGAGGGTCGGCGCTCATCGCGAGGCTGCGGAGCCTAGTTCAGCCCGCTGTAGGCGTGCAGGCCGGAGAAGTACAGGTTCCCGAAGAAGGTGAACATGACGGCCGCGAAGCCGATGACGAGCATGAGCGCGGCCGGTCGACCGGCCCAGCCGCGCGCCGTGCGGGCGTGCAGGTAGACGGCGTAGATGAGCCAGGTCACGAGCGCCGAGGTCTCCTTGGGGTCCCAGCCCCAGTAGCGGCCCCAGGCGATCGAGGCCCACCAGCTGCCCAGGATGATCATCGTCGCGAAGACGGGGAAGCCGATGATCACGGCGCGGTGGGCGACCTCGTCGAGCACCCTGTGGGAGGGGAGCCAGGCGTAGCGGTCGCGCGGTCCCTGGACGAGGTAGGCGACGGCCGCACCGAAGGCGGTGGCGAAGATGCCGTAGCTGATCATGGCCATCGCCACGTGGATGGTCAGCAGGGGCGCGTTGTCGAGCGCGGGTACGAGCGGCAGGATCTGGGAGGGGAGGGTCGCCGCGTAGCCGACGAGGAAGAGCGCCACACCGAGGGGCAGGAATCCCAGCCCACGGATCGGATAGCGACGACAGAGGAACAGGTATCCCGCGACGATCCCGAACGCGAAGGCGACCGAGAACTCGAACATGCTGCCCCACGGCCCCCGCCCCACGATGATCGCCCGCAGCAGCATCGAGCCGCCGAGCAGGATCGCCGCCAGCCAGGTCCCGGCGAGGGCGAACGAGCCGGCCATGGCTCCGGGTCTCCGATCGTCCGAGACGGTGATCGACCCGCCGTCCGCGCCGGCGCCGGCCAGCCGCGCAGGGGTGGCTCGGGCCGCCGCAAGGATCGTGGCGTGGGCGACATGCATGGCGAAGGCGAAGAGCAGGCTCAGGCCGCCGGCGACGAAGAGGTAGAGCGACATCGTGGCCATCGGATCGGTCTCCTCGGGTGCGGTGGGGACGGCGGCCTGGATCAGGCGACCGCCGCGCCGCCCTCCGGCGGGCCGCCCACGCGGCGCACGGTGAGTGCCGTATCCGCCGCGCCGAGGACGTAGCGGGTGCCGCAGGCGCTGCACGTCTCGAGACGGGCCGTGCGCAGTGTGCCGTCCACCGGGCAGCGCACGGTCAGCTCGTCGCCACAGGCCGGGCACTTCGCCGTTCGCGCGGGGTACAGGAGGCCGTCGCGCGAGCAGTAGGGCACGTTGGCCGGCACGACCGGCTGACCGGCTTCGTCACGCGACACCGCGACCGCTGCGGTCTCCGTGGCGCGCACCCGGAAACGGGGTCGCCTGGCTGTCTGGTACGCCCAGTAGAGGACGAGGATGGTGAGGATGGGGCCGACCAGACCCAGCAGCAGGGCGAGCGGCAGGAGCAGGGTGACGACGTCGTTCCAGTCCGGCAGGATGAGCTTCGAGGTGAGGTCGATGAAGGTCTGGAAGAGGCCCTCGAGGCCGGTCTTGAGGTCGTCCACGGCGGCATCCTAGCAGAGCGTCCCGTCAGTGGCCGCGTGGCTCCCGGCGCGGGTTGCCGCGCTTCCGCGTGGCGCCGCGGCCGGTTCGCCACGGTGGGCGCTCGGGCTCCTCGTCCGCTTCGCCGCCGGGCGCCGAGCGCGCGATCCCGGAGCCTGGCGGCAGCCGGGGAGCCCGCCGCGGCGGCTCCAGGATCGCCTGCAGCCAGTCCAGTCGCCTGGCACGGCCCCCGAGATGGCGCACGCGCTCGGTCAGCGCCCGGTCGTCGGTGACGGCGATCGTGCGCGCGCGCTCGGCGTACGACTGTCGATCCACGATGCCCACGATGACATCGTCGGCCGACTGCCGGCCGGAGTGGCGCACCTCGAGACTCGGTCCGACCGCCTCACGCAACGGGCCGCCCGGGTCGGGTGGCCCGTCGAGGACGACGATCGCCCGCACGCCGGCGGGGAGGGCGGCGCGCAACCGCGCCAGGAGGAGTCGGGCAGCGGTCGGCCCGGGTCCACCGGCCGTGCGGTGCAGGAGGTTGTTGCCGTCCACGACGACGAGGGCGACCTCGGCGAACGGCGCTTTCTCGCTCATCGCCCTACCATCGCCTCGTGCTCCTCATCGTCGACCTCGACGGCGTCGTCTACCGCGGCCCGGTACCCGTCCCCGGCATGCCGGAGCTGCTGGCGGCCCGGGTCGCCGGCGGGGACGCGGTCGTCTATGCCACGAACAACTCGCGCTGGCACCGCACCGACTACCTGGCACGCCTGCGCGGGATGGGCGCGCCCGTGACGCCCGAGGCGGTCGTCACCGCCGCGCGGGCCACCGCGCTCCTCCTCGCCGGCGAAGGGCGGACCCGCTGCGCCATGGTCTTCGGCGGGCCCGGACTGGCGCGGGAGCTGCGCGACGTCGGCATCAGCACCGTGGCGCCCACGCCCCACGGCCTCGCCGCCCGGCCGGATGTCGTGGTCGTGGGGGTCGACTTCGCCCTGCGCTACGAGCGCCTGAGCATCGCCGCCGAGGCGGTCCGTCGCGGGGCGCGCTTCGTGGCCACGAACCGCGATCCGGTCTACCCGGGCGCGGATGGCCTCAAGGCGGGCGCGGGCGCCATCGTGGCGGCGCTCGCGGTGGCGGCCGAGCGTGAGCCGGAGGTCGTCGTGGGCAAGCCTGGGCCGCGCCTGTTCGAGGCCGCGGCGGCCGCGGTGGGCATCCCGGCCGGGGCCGCGGTGGTCATCGGCGACGGGCAGAAGACCGACATCCGCGCCGCCCACGCGGTGGGGGCCCGTTCCGTGCTCATGATGACCGGCGTGACGACGACGGCCCACCTCGCCGACGTGCCGCCAGAGGAGCGCCCCACTGCCGTGGCCCACGACGCCGGCGAGCTGGCGGCGATCCTCGACCGCTTCGCGCGGGAGCATTAGGCCGGCCCGACCGCGGCAGCGAGCATCGGCTCGGCCGACGCGAACGCATCGAACTCCGCCAGGAGCCGTGAACGCAGGGCCTCGTCGTCGTGCAGGAAGGCGACCTCGAGCCCGTGACGGTCGAGCCGCCACAACTCCGCCGTCGAGAGGCCGAGGGCGGCGCGGGCTCGCGCATACTCGCAGGTGAGGGTCAGCGCGCTGACGGTCCGGTCGTCCGTGCTGAGGGTCGCAGGCACGCCCGCCCGCACGAGACGGGGGAGAGGGTGGGCGGCGTAGGACGGGAAGATGCCGGCCTGTGTGTTGCTCGTCGGGCACAGGTCCAGGGTGATGCCGCGCGTCCGCAGCTCGGCCATGAGCGCGGGGTCGTCGACGGCCGGGGCGCCGTGGGCGATCCGCGCCGGTCTCACGGCGAGAGCCCGGCGGACCTGGGCCGCGCCGCCCCACTCGCCCGCGTGCACGGTGATGCCCAGGCCGGCCGCTCGGGCAAGCTCGAATGCCTCCGCGTGGAGCAGGGGATCGGGGAAGGCCGCCTCCCGGCCGGCGAGGTCGAATCCGGTGAGCCCGTCGCCGAGGAAGCGGGCCGCCTCCCGCGCCACGTCCACGTTGAGCCCCGGCGCATGGGAGCGCAGTGCCACGGCGATGAGCCGAACGACGATGCCCGGCCCTCCCCCGGCGGACACGGCCCCGGAGCGGACGCCCGCGACGACGGCCGCGATGCCGTCGCGCAGTGAGAGCCCACGCTCGACGTGGAGCGCGGGCCCCCAGCGGATCTCCACGTAACGCGTCCCGTCCGTCGCGACGTCCTCCACCAGCTCGTGGCTGACCCGGGTCAGCGACTCCGCGTCCTGGAGGATGGCGATGGGCAGGTCGAACGCTCTCAGCAGCTCGGCCTGGTCGGCGGCACGCTCCGGCCCGATGAGACGCTCGGCCATCTCGGCGATCTCCATGCCCGCGTCGAGGCCGCGCTCGCGGGCCAGCTCGAGGGCCGTCGCCGGCCGCAGCGATCCGTCGAGGTGGAGGTGGAGCTCGGCCTTCGGCATGCGACGCATGAGCGCCAGCTGCTCGGGCATGAGGCCGGCCGCGAGCGGGTCGCGCTCGATGGGCCGTTGCAGGGCCTCCGCCCGATGGGTCGTCACGAGCGCGATGGTAGTCGAGGCGACAGCGCGGCTAGACTGCGGCCGTGGGCATCCTCCTTCGGGCCACGCGCGCCCTCGCCTGGCTGGCCGCGGTCCTGCTCATCGCCGTCGGCGTGGCCGGCGTGGCCACGGCTGCCGCGCCCGTCCCCGACCAGGAGCACCGGCCGGAGTTGTACGCTCGCGCCGAGGCGGCGCTCGCGCCGGGCCTTGCCGCCATCAGGATGGACCTCGAGGCACTGCAGACGCAGGCGGAGCGACTGGCCACGGCGAGCCGGCGGACGCTCGTGGACCTGGCGGCGCGCGACGCGGATGCCCTCAACGCCGACCTCGACGAAGGCGACGCGATCGTCCTCGAGGTCGGCGCGCTCGCGACGCGCGTCGACGCGGCGCTGCGCGCGCTGCCCTACGGCGTCGCCTCGGACCGCCTCGGACCGCGCATGCAGGCGCGGCTCGCGGCGGTGGCCGGCGCGGTGGACGCGGTGCGCCCGCTGGCCGGCGACTGGGGCCGTCTCTCCGGGGCCGCCGTGCCCGCCATCACCATCACGAGCCACCTCGAACGGCACGACGTGACGGCGTTCGAGGCGACGCAGGAGGGGGCGGCCGGACGTTATGCCGCCGCCCTGGAGCGGCTGGCTGCCGCGACCGCCGAGCTGGACGCTGCCGGGGTCATCCGCGACCGGCTCGCGCAGTCCGTCGACGCCTCGACGCTGGACTCCTGGATGGAACGCAACCGCAGCTACGACACGGCACTCATCCGGCTGTACACGGCGCTGGAGGCCTCGCCGGACCACGCCTCGCCCGAGGTCCGGGCGGCGTTCGCCGAGGTCGAGGCCGCGCAGAGGCTCCTGCCGCCGGACACGCGGGCGCTCATCGTGATCATCGGGGATCTCGCCCAGGGTGGGCTCAACCAGGCCGCCATCGCCGTCGAGGAAGCCCGCGGCGCCCTCGCCGCGGCGGTCGCGGCGGTACACTAGGCGGCCCCGTCCCCTCTCGCATCCCCTCGAGCGATCCCCGCTGTTCGGAGCCATACAGGTATGCACATCCGCGTCGTGACCAGCCAACCCTGGGACGTCGAGGCCGACCTCCTCGCGCTGCCCATCGTCGCCGACCGCGAGCCCGACGACACGACGACCGAGCTCGATCGCCGGCTCGAGGGTGCGCTGGCGGCCTACCGCGCCCTCGGCGAGCAGGCGGGCAAGGCCCACGCGGGCACGATCATCCGTGGTCGCGAGACGGGGGCGCCGTGGCTGCTGGCCATGGGCGTCGGCGACCGCGCCGCCTTCGACCGCATCGCCGCCCTGCGCTTCGGGGCCGCCGTCGAGCGCCGTCTCGGGGGCCGGATCGTGCGGCGACTGGCCATCTGGCTGCCGTCGACCCTGGCGGGTGGCGACGGCCTCGATGCGGCGATCCTCGCGGGACTGGTGGCGCGGGGCGTCGTGGAGGGCAGTCACGAGCCCGCCTTGATCTACCGGGACGAAGTCGAGGATGCGCCCCCCGTACTCGACGAGCTCGTGCTGGTCGTCCCGGGCGGGGACGCAGGCGCGCTGGGTGCAGCGGCCGACCGCGGCCGGATCATCGGCGAGGGTGCGAACCGGGCGCGCACGCTCTCGCAGCGAGCGAGCAACGACATCAGCCCCGAAGTCCTCGCGGACGAGGCGACCGCGATCGCCCATGCGCATGGCCTCGAGGTCGAGGTCATCGGGCCGGAGCAGGCCGCCGCCATGGGCATGGGCATGTTCCTGGCCGTGGGTCGGGGCAGCGACAGCCCGCCGCGTTTCATCGTCATGCGCTCCGGCCCGGCCGGCGCGACGGACCGTCGAGGCCGGCTGCTGGCCATGGTGGGCAAGGGCGTCACCTTCGATTCGGGTGGCATCAGCCTCAAGCCGCCCGAGCGGATGGAAGAGATGAAGATGGACAAGGCCGGTGCGTGCACGGTCATCAGCGCCATCGCCACGGTGGCGGCCCTGGCGCCGGGCCTGCCGCTGCTGGCCGTCGCGCCGGCGGTCGAGAACATGCCCGGCCCACACTCCACGCGCCCCGGCGACGTCGTGCGGGCGATGAACGGCAAGGTCGTGGAGATCCAGAACACCGATGCGGAGGGCCGGCTCATCCTCGGCGATGCCCTGGTCTACGCCGAGCGCCAGGGGGCCACGCATCTGGTGGACGTCGCCACGCTGACCGGCGCGGTCGAGCGCGCCTTCGGCAAGCGGGTCACCGGTGGCTTCGGGACGCCCCAGGACTGGTGGGATGAGGTGGTCGCCTCCGGCTTCCGGCAGGCCGAGCGCTACTGGCAGATCCCCTTGGTGGACGAGTACCGCAAGGACATGGACACGTGGTACGCCGAGTTGGGCAACAGCAGCGGCCCGGAGGGCTCGCTCGTGAAGAGCGGCCTCTTCCTCAGGGACTTCGCCACGCGACCCTGGGTTCACCTCGACATCGGTGGCTCGGGCTACCTGCGCCGGGCGACGCCGTGGGCCGCGCGCGGCGCCACCGGCGTGACCCACGCCACGCTCGTCGAGTTGGCGCTGCGCGGCGCCTGAGCGCGGCCGAGAGAGCATGACGCCGCTGGTCGCGGCCTTCGCCATCCTGGGCCTGGGCGTCGGCCTGATCGCCGACCGCCTGGCCGCGCGCTGGCCGGCGCACGAGGACGGCGGCGTCCGGCGTCCCGACTGGCGGACGGCCGTCCTGGTCGTGGGCGGCGCGGCCGCCTACGCCGCGCTCGCGGCCCGCTGGAGCGATCCCGGCCAGCTGGCCATCCTCGGCATCTACTTCGGGGCGCTGCTCGTGCTCGCTGCCACCGACCTCGACCAGAAGCTGCTGCCCGACCTCATCACGCTGCCGCTCATCCCGATCGCCTTGCTGCTCGTGCTTCTCGAGCTCGACCCGCTGCTGGCGGGCAAGGAGATGCCCCTCGCGAGCGCCCTGCTCGCCGGTTTCGGCGCCCCGGCCATCCTCTTCGTCCTGGACCGGCTCCTGCGCGGCGCGCTGGGGGCGGGTGACCTGAAGCTGGCCGTCGGCCTCGGCTTGATGTCGGGCGTGACCCGCCTCTTCGGCGGCTTCGTGACCGCCTCGATCGCCTCGGCGGCCGTCATCCTGGTGCTCATCGCGGCTCGCCGGATCACGCTGCGTTCGGCCATCCCCTTCGGCCCCATCCTCATCGCCGGAGGCATCCTCGCGGCCCTCGTCCCCTGAGGCGCGGGCCCGGTGGACGCGGCGGGGTATCATCCGCGCAGCCGGAGTCGTCCACGCGGTCGTGCCCTCGCACGGACGGCGCACCACCGGCGGGCTGCGTCACCGAGCGCCACCCGGCGCGAAAGGGAGCCTGCCTGCACGATGATGCGAACCTGATGCGCGGCGCCCGCCACGCGCCGCTGCGCTCCCTCTTCGCGCTCCTCCTGGCGGTGCCCATCGCCTTCTCGGCCCTCCTCGGCGTCCCCGCCGCGAGTGCCGACGACCTCTCCGACGCGCTCGCCCGCCAGCGGGCGCTGCAGCAGCGCATCAAGGACCAGAAGGCCGCCCTGGCCGACCTGCGGGCCGCGGAGTCGCGGGTCCGCGCCGCCCTCTCGGCCACGAACGGACGCCTCGACGAGATCAACGCCGACCAGGCCGCGGTGCGCCAGCAGATCGACACCGCGACCGCGGCGCTCGACGTGGTCCAGGCGCGCTACGACGAGCTCGTCGCCGAGCTGACGCATCTCGACTGGACGCTCGGCCTGCTGGAGGATGAGCTGGCACAGGGCCAGGCCGACCTCGCCCAGCGCAGGCGCCTGCTCGCCCAGCGCATCGCCGATGCCTACAAGCTCGAGCGCACCAGCCTCCTCGAGCAGATCCTCACCTCCGACTCGCTGACCGAGGTGCTGGCGCAGGTCGGCACGTACCTTCGCCTGGGGGACCAGGATGCCGAGCTCGCGGCGCGCATCGAGCGCGATCGCATGGCCCTGGCGGAGCTGCGGCGGACGACCGACGGCACGCGCTTCCGGACCGACCAGCTGCGTGCCGAGGTCGGAACGCAGGCGGAGGCGATCAAGGAGCAGCGCGCCGCGCTCGTGGCGGCGAAGAAACGCCTGGACGCGCTGGAGGCCGAGACGCGCAAGCTCCAGGAGCAGCAGCTGGCGGCATTCAACCGGATCGCCAAGACGAAGGCCGCCGCGGCCGCCCTGCTGCGGGACCAGCTGCGTGCTCAGGAGGCCCTGAAGAAGGAGGTCGATCGTCTCGTCCGCGAACAGCTCGACCGGGGAAACATCCCGTCCGAGTACAACGGCACGCTGGCATGGCCGTTGGCCGGGCGGATCTCCCAGGAGTTCGGTTGCACCGGCTTCTCCTGGGAACCGCCTCTGGGTGACTGCCGCCACTTCCACCGGGGCATCGACATCGTCAACGACTCCGGGTCGCCCGTCCGCGCCGCCGGCGACGGCATCATCGTCTTCGTCGGCTACAACCCCTGGGACCGGCCCGGCGACCGCGCCTGGATCGTCATCATCGCCCACTCCTCGCGCCTCGTGACCTGGTACGGGCATCTCCAGCCGCGCGTGCCCGCGGGCGTCTACCAGGGGGGGTCCGTGCAGCAGGGCCAGATCATCGGCTACGAGGGCAACACCGGGAACAGCACCGGCCCGCACCTCCACTGGGGCGTCCAGTTCGACGACGGCTGGGTCAACCCGCGCCTCTTCCTGTGAGCCGGCCGGCGGCCGTCCCTGCCGCCGACGGGGTGTAGCATCCCGCCGTGAAGCGCGTGCTGGCGATCATCCTTGCGGGTGGGGAGGGGGAACGGCTGTCGATCCTCTCGAGCCTGCGGGCGAAGCCGGCCGTCCCCTTCGGCGGCAAGTACCGCATCATCGATTTCGCGCTGAGCAACTGCGTCAACTCGGGCATCGACAACGTGGTCGTCCTGACGCAGTACAACCCGCGCTCGCTGAACGACCACATCGGCCTCGGTCGGCCATGGGACCTCGACCGTACGCGGGGTGGCATCCGCCTGCTCCAGCCGTACATGTCGCGCGGCCGCCCCACCGAGTGGTACCGGGGCACGGCCGACGCGGTCCTCTCGAACATCGAGGCCATCCGGCAGGCGCCGGGCGACCTTGTGCTCGTGCTCGCCGGCGACCACATCTACAAGATGGACTACGGACCGTTCGTCCAGGCCCATCGTCGTCGCCGGGCGGACGTCACGGTGGCGGTGCGACCGGTGCCCCTGGGCGAGGCGCACCGTTTCGGGATCCTGGCCCTCGGGGAGGGCGATGCCGTCGTGGACTGGGAGGAGAAGCCGGCCAAGCCGAAGAGCGACCTGGCCTCGATGGGCATCTACGTCTTCTCCAAGAAGGCCCTCCTGGGCTGGCTGCGCGAGGACCTCACCGACTTCGGGCGCGACGTCATCCCGGCCATGCTGGGCGGCGGCGCCCGCGTCTATGGCTACCGCTTCGAGGGCTACTGGCAGGACGTGGGCACGATCGAGAGCTACTGGCAGGCGAACATGGACCTGCTGGAGGAGCGTCCCCAGCTCGACCTGAACGACCGCGACTGGCTCATCCACACGCGCTCCGAGGAACGGGCACCGGCGCGCATCGGAGCGACCGCGAACATCCACAACAGCCTCATCAGCCACGGTTGCAGCGTGGCCGGCACGGTCGAGCACTCCGTCCTCTCGCCGGGCGTGCGCGTGGACATCGGCGCCGTCGTGCGCGACAGCATCGTGCTCTTCGACACGGTCATCCGGGCCGGCGCGATCATCGACCGCTCGATCATCGACAAGGAGGTCTCGATCGGGCCGAACGCGCACATCGGCGAGGGTGCCGACCTGGGCGTCCCCAACCGGCAGGAACCGACGCGCCTGAACACCGGGATCACCGTCGTCGGCAAGCGCGCCATCATCCCGCGTGGCGTGCGCATCGGTCGCAACTGCCGCATCGCCGAGGGCGTGCGGGCGGCGGACTTCCGGTCGCGCCTGGTGAGGAGCGGCGGGTCGGTCGAGCCGAGGCGCGATGACGAGCGTCGCCTGCCGGCGAGCGCCGTCCGGCAGGGCGCACGCTGAACCAGGGCGGCGTCCCGACCGACGGCCCGGGCATCGCCGGGCCGGCCCAGCTCGACGCGTGGCTGGCCGAGCTGGAGCTCGAGCCGCTCGCGCGGGCCGAGCGCGGCGGCGTGATCAGCCGTGACCTCCTGCTCGACGGACGGGTCCGGTCCCGCATCCCCCTCACGCTCATCCTGGCCCCCGGTCTCGGGCTCCTCGCGTGGGTCCACTACGCGCCGGCGCTCGGCGACAGCTTCCGCAAGACCTATCGGCAACTCCTGAAGTGGAACGATGAGCTGCCCTTCGTGAAGTTCGCCCTCGCCGACGATGAGCGCATCGTGCTGGCCGCCGAGCTGCCTCTGGCGGGCCTCGACCGTGACGCGCTCGGTCGCACCGTGGCGCGCCTGGTGGCCGTGTGCGACCTGCTCGCGGGGCCGTCCGCACGATGGCTGGCCGGGCCGGCTGGCGGGCGATCGGCAACGTCGCCGCGCGCCGCGTCGCACCATCCCGTGGTCGACCGATACGCGGCGGACGTGGCCGAGCTCACGGAGTCGCCGGGGGCATCCTGATGCACTACACTCGCCGACCATCCGCGGCAGAGGGCAACGAGAGGAGCGTCCGTGAAGCGAGCGGCGTCGCACGATGGCTGATCGCATGATGCTCCGGCGGCGACCCTCGAGCGAGATCCTGTCGGGCGAATCGGCCGACGTCTACTTCGCACGCGCCGAGGAGATCCTGCGTCGCGAAGGTCTCGACCCGATGGTCACCATGGAGGTCTTCGCGCGCCAGGAGGCGGTCCTGTGCGGCATCGACGAGGCGAAGATCCTCATCGCCCATGCCCTCGAGAAGGCCGACCCCGACGAGGTCTCCGTGGAGGGCCTCGACGACGGGGACACGATCTCGTCGAAGGAGATCGTGCTGCGCATCCGCGCCCGCTACCGGGAGTTCGGCCTCTATGAGACGGCCATCCTGGGCATGATGGCCCAGGCGACGGGCTGGGCCTCCGCCGCCCGCGAGTGCGTCGAGGCCGCGGCGCCTCAGCCGGTGATCAGCTTCGGCGCCCGCCATGTCCACCCCGACGTCACCGACGCGCTCGACTACGCGGCGATCGTCGGCGGCTGCGTGGGCGCCTCCACGCCGGCCGGCGCACGCCTCGCCGGCCTCGCCCCGACCGGCACGATGCCCCACTCGCTCGTGCTGATCTTCGGCGACACGGTGAAGGCGGCCGAGGCGTTCGACCGCGACCTCGGCCCGGAGGTGCCGCGCATCGTGCTGGTGGACACCTTCAAGGACGAGGCGGAGGAGGCGCTGCGCGTCGCCCAGGCGCTGGGCGACCGGCTCTACGGCATCCGTCTCGACACGCCCTCCGAGCGCGGCAGGGTGACCGCCGACCTCGTCACGGAGGTGCGCGCCCGCCTCGACCAGGCCGGCTACGACAAGGTGCGCATCATCGTCAGCGGCGGCCTCGACCCCGACCGCATCCGCTACTTCAAGGAGCAGGCCGCACCGGTCGACTCGTTCGCCGTTGGGTCGTACATCAGCGGGGCCACCCCGGTGGACTTCACCGGTGACCTCAAGGAGATCGACGGCCGCCCCATCGCCAAGCGTGGGCGCATCCCCGGGGTGACGCCCAGCCCGCGCCTCCGACCGATCGACCTGAGCGCCTGGCGCACGAGCTGACCGTCCGCGCGCCGCGTCGCCGGCGGTCGTGGCACGATGGGCGGGTGAGCGTCCCCGACGAAGAGCCCGCGCCCGCCCCCTCCGACGAGGCGCTGCTGGCCGAACTGGCCGAGCGCGAGACCGCCTACGGGCTGCTTCAGCGCGGCCTCCTCCTCCTCAAGCGACGCCATCATGCCCAGGCGGCGGTCATCCTCGAACGGGCCAGGCGGCTCGAGCCGGGCAAGGGCTCGATCCTCGAGCCGCTCGCGAGGGCCTACTACAACAGCGGCCAGATCGAGGCGGCAGCCGAGGCCTTCGGCCACCTGCTCGACCTCGACCCGAGCGCCGCGTACGGGCACTTCGGGCGGGGGCAGGCGCTCAAGCGGTTGGGCCGTCGGGACGAGGCGCGGATGCACCTGCGCCTGGCGGTCGCCCTGGTGCCGGGATCGCGCCTCTACCGGAACGCCCTGGATCGTCTCGGCTGAGCGTCCCGCACGTCGGGCGGGTTCCTCAGAGGTCGCCGCGTTCCGCGAGCCGGGCCAGCCAGAAGATCCCCACCAGCGACTTCGCGTCCTCGATGCGGCCGGTCTCGGCGAGCGCGAGGGCCTCGCGCCAGGGGAGGCGCACGAGGTCGAGGCGCTCGTCCGGTTCGGGACCGTCGTAGCCGTCGATGGCGGTCAGCTCGGTGGCGAGGTAGAGGGTCATCGCCTCGCTGGCGAAGCCGGGCGCGGTCCAGAACGTGCCCAGCCGGCGCCAGCGCGCGGCGCGGTGGCCGGTCTCTTCGGCCAGTTCCCGCGGTGCGGCTTCCTCCGGTGGCTCGGTCGAACCGTCGGCGCGGCGGTCGAGCGTGCCGGCGGGGATCTCGAGCAGGGCGCGCCCGGCCGGCGAACGGAACTGGCGCACGAGGAGCAGGTCCTCGCCGTCGAGCGGGATGACGGCGACCGCGCCGGGATGGTCCACGACCTCGCGCTGATGGCGACCGCCGCCGGCGTCCTCGACGGTGTCGACGCGGAAGGTGATGAAGCGGCCGCGGTGCACGACGCGCTGCTCGACGATCGTCTCGCGCAGGTGGTCGTCGCTCACGCGCGGAGTATGACAGGGGTCCCGGTCTCCACCCGTACCACCGTCCTATATCGCCCTTCGAAACCGCTCTCGATGATGGCTGAGCCGTCGACCGCCAGGCCGGCGGAGGCGCTGATCCGTCTTCACACGGCCATGGAGGTCGCACTCGATGCAGAAGCTCAAGGCAATCGTCTACCGGCTGGCGCCGGTCCTCGCGGTCGCCGCCTTCGTGGTGAGCCCGGCCAGCTGGCGCTGGTAAGACCCGGTCCATCCAGACGCATCGACGGCGCGCCGAGAGGCGCGCCGTTCGCGTTTCCGGGGTCCGCCGCGCGGGGGCGCTACCCTTTGCGGCGTGGGCCTGAGGGACGAGATCCTCGAGCAACCCGAGGTGGCGGGGCGCCTGATCGAGCGCCAGCGCGTGCCCATGGCGGAGCTGGCCGCGACGCTGCGCAGTCGCGAGATCGACTATGTCGTCATCGCCGCCCGCGGCACCTCCGACCACGCGGCCATCTACGCCCAGTACCTGCTGGGGACCCGCCATCGGCTACCCGTCGCCCTCGCGACGCCGTCGATCGTGTCGCTGTACGGGGTGAGGCCGCGTTTCCGGCGGGCGCTCGTCTTGGGCATCAGCCAGTCCGGTGCCTCACCGGATGTGGCCGGGGTGGTCGCCGCCGCACGCGACCAGGGAGCCCCCACCGTCGCCATCACCAACGACCCGCGCTCCGCGCTGGCGGACGCCGCGGACCACGTCATCGATCTGGGAGCCGGTCTCGAGCGTGCCGTGGCCGCCACGAAGACGTACACCGCGGAGCTGCTGGCGGTCGCCCTCCTCTCGGCTGCCCTGCACCGCGACCCGGCCTTCGACGAGGCCATCGCCGGCGTCCCGGAGGCGCTCGGCCGGGCGCTGGCAGCCGAGCCGGAGGCCAGGCGGATCGCGCGGGACCAGGCCGCCCTCGACCGGTGCGTGGTCCTCGGCCGCGGTTACGACTACGCCACCGCGCGCGAATGGGCCCTGAAGCTCAAGGAGCTGGCCTACGTGCTGGCCGAGCCGTACTCGGCAGCGGACTTCCAGCACGGCCCCGTCGCGCTCGTCGAGCCCGGATTCTCCGTGCTCGCGGTGGCTCCCGGCGGCCCGGCCTCGGCCGACCTGGTGGAGCTCCTGCGCCGCCTGCGCAGTGAGCAGGGCGCCGAGCTGCTGGTGGTCTCCGATCAGGCCGCGATCCGGGCCCTCGGCAGGTGGTCGCTCCCGGTCCCCGACGGCGTGGCGGAGTGGCTGATGCCGCTCGTGAGCATCGTCCCGGCGCAGCTCCACGCCTTCCACCTCGCGCGCGCCAAGGGCCTCGATCCCGAGGCCCCGCGCCACCTGCGCAAGGTCACCCGCACCCGCTGACGAGGCCTACGCCGCGGAGACCGCCTTGACCTCCGCGAGCGAGTCCCCGGTCTCGTCGTCGAAGAGGTGGACCTTGTCGAACGGGATGCCCAGGTCGAGCACGTCGCCCGGCCGGACGCGGTGGCGCGCGTCGACGACGGCCACGAGGTCGTGGTGGCCCGCGCGCAGGTGGAGGAGCTCCTCGTTGCCCAGGAACTCGACCACGTCCACGTTGGTGCGAACGGTCGCCGCGTTTTCGCCGACCGGCCCGATGGCCAGGTGCTCGGGCCGGAAGCCCAGCGTGAGCGAGCGCCCGGTCGTGGGGCCCACGGCCTCACGGAAGCGGTCGGGCAGGGGCACCGTGAACGCCTCGTCGTGCAGGACGGCACGGTCGCCCTCGCGACCGGTGGTGACCTGGACGAAGTTCATCGACGGGCTGCCGATGAAGCCGGCCACGAACTTGTTGATGGGGTGCTCGTAGAGCCGCTGCGGCGTGCCCACCTGCTGGAGCAGACCGAAGTTCATGACCGCGATGCGCGTGCCCATCGTCATCGCCTCGACCTGGTCGTGCGTGACGTAGACGATCGTCGTCTTGAGGCGCTGGTGGAGCCGGGCGATCTCGGCGCGCGTCTGGACGCGCAGCTTGGCGTCGAGGTTCGAGAGCGGCTCGTCCATGAGGAAGACGGCCGGCTCGCGCACGATGGCCCGGCCGAGCGCCACGCGCTGGCGCTGGCCGCCCGAGAGCTGGCGCGGCTTGCGCGTGAGGAGGTCCGACAGTTCGATCGTCTTGGCCGCCTCGCGGACCCGGCGGTCGATCTCGGCCTTGGGCACCTTGCGCAACTTGAGCCCGAAGGCGAGGTTGTCGTAGACCGTCATGTGCGGGTACAGCGCGTAGCTCTGGAAGACCATGGCCACGTCGCGGTCCTTGGGCGGTACGTCGTTGACCACGCGCTCGCCGATCTTCAGCGTGCCGTCGGTGATCTCCTCGAGTCCGGCGATCATGCGCAGCGAGGTCGTCTTGCCGCACCCCGAGGGGCCGACGAGCACGAGGAACTCCTCGTCCTGGATGTCGAGGGAAAGGTCGTTGACCGCCACCACGTCGCCGAAGCGCTTCCACACGTGGTCGAAGGTGACCGTGGCCATGGGCGTGCTCCCACTCGCCCCGCCGTGGCCATCGCGGGCCCTTGCATCCAGCCGCCGAGGCGGAACGTGGACGGGCCCCGTACGTGGTCGCGCGCGGGCTGCCTGCATCGTAGCAAAGCGGGGAGGGTGGTGGGGTGGCCTACGGGGATTGAACCCGTAACCTTCGGAGCCACAATCCGATGCTCTGCCGATTGAGCTAAGGCCACCAGGGGGTCGCACGCCCGAGGGCGCGGCGGGGCGCAGTATCGCACGAGCCACGCCGAGCCGCGTGCTCGCCGCGGCCCGCCGGCTGCGGGATGCCCTCGAGGCGCGGGGCTCCGGCTAGACTGGCGCTCACGGCGACCAGCCGCCGTTCGAGGAGGTGCGCGTGGAGGTCCCGTCCTTCCTGGCCCGGCAGTTCTACGTCGCCGGGAGCCTGCGCAACACGCCGAGCGGGTTCCGGCTGGAGGCGCGCAACCCGCTGGGGGCCGGGACGCTGGTCGGCGTCGGGCGGATCGCCGTGGATGGGCAGGTCATCGCGCCCGAGGCCGTGGCGGCCCTGCGCGAGGGCGATGCCGAGCCGATCAGCGCTTCGGAGGTCTCGCGCTTCCGGCCCATCAGGGTCGCCGTGGGCGACCGCGTGACGCTGCTCGTGGACGGCGAACGGCTGCCTGCGGGCACGCACCGCCTGGAGGTCGAGTTGTTCGAGCTGAACCTCGGCGCCCTGCGCTTCGCCATCAGCGATCCCGTGGCCGAGGCCTGAGCAGCCCCATGGCAGAGGCGCCGATCGTCGTCATCGCCCACCCCGGAGCGGGACGAGGAGCCTTCGCGCGCGTCTGGCCGGCCGTCGCCCGCGAGCTCGAAGCCCGGGGCATCGCCTGCGACGTGCGGCTCACGACCCGGGCCATGGAGGCGGCCGACTTCGCGCGCGCGGCGGCCGTCGAGCGGGTCAGTCTCGTCCTGGCCGTCGGCGGTGACGGCACGCTGCACGAGGTCGTCAACGGGCTCCTGGCCGACGACGCTGCGGCCCGCGACCTGCCCGTGCTGGGCCTCGTGCCGGCAGGGCGAGGGAGCGACTACGCCCGCGGACTCGGTATCCCGCGCCACCCGGCCTCGCTCGCGGCGCGTTTCGCCGCGGTCGTGTCGGGCGATCCCGAGGTGTCCCATCCGGTGGACGTCGGCGAGGTGCGCTACCGGCCCAGCCATCTCATCGCCGGCCGGCCGGCCCCCGAGCCGCCGGTCGAGATCGCTGCCGAACCCGACGACGGCGAGCGCGCCGTGCGGCGCTTCATCAATGGCGCGGGGGTGGGCTTCAGCCCGTTCGTGGCCCAGCGCACGGCCCGCTTCCCGGCGCGCCTGGGGGCCTACCTCTACACGGCGGCAGCGCTCCTGACGATCATCGACTGGGGCGAGCGGCGCCTGACGCTGCGCTGGGCGGAGGGGACGGAGGAGGATCGCGCGGTCGAGTCCATCGAGCTGGCGCTGGGGGGCTACGAGGGCGGCGGCATGCACGTCGCGCCCGGCGCCGATCCCAGCGACGGCCTCTTCGACGCGGTCCTCGTGGATGCCACGTCACGCTACGAGCTGTTCACCTTCGCCTGGCGGATCCGCAGCGGCGACCACCTCCGCTCGGCGCACGTCGAGCTTCGTCGGACGGCCGGGCTGGAGGTCGCGGCCGCCGACGGACGAGGCCCCGTCTACCTCCAGGCGGACGGCGAGCTCCTCGGCCGCGACCCCTTCGCGTTCCGCATGCTGCCCGCCGCCGTCCGGTTCGTCTGGTAGCATCCGGCCGTGTCAGCAACGGCCCGCATGCTTCGTGTCCCCTATGTCGATCGGGGCCTGACGCTCGGCGACTTCCTCGTTCCCATCCGTGTCAGCGAGCGGATCAGCGCGCGCATCCGGCACATCGGGCTCATCGCCGCCGGGACGCTGCTGATCACCTTCGGCGCGTACGTCGGCTTCCAGGTGCCCGCCGTGCCGCTGCCCTTCGGCATCTACCTGCCCGAGAACCCGTATGTGCCGATCACCCTGCAGACGTTCGGCGTCCTCTTCACCGGTGCCGCGCTCGGCTTCAGGCGCGGCGCCGCCTCGAGCGCCCTCTACCTGTTGCTCGGCGTTGTCGGAGTGCCCGTCTTCGCCGCCGATCCGGCGACCGGCATCCATCCCACGGGCATCGCGCGCATCGCGACCATCGACGGCGGCCACCTCGTGCTCGGCACGACCGGCGGCTACCTCATCGGCTTCGTCGTGGCGGCCGCGGTCGTCGGCCGGCTGGCCGAGCTGGGCTGGGACCGCAAGGTCGGCGCGGCGCTGGCGGCGATGCTCATCGGCGAGGCGATCATCATGGCCTTCGGGGTGCCCTGGCTGGGACTGGCCATCTCGTCGCCGCTCGACGTCGCCGCCACGTACGGCCTCTGGCCGTTCCTGCCGGGCGACGTGTTCAAGGTGCTGGTCGCGGCCGGGACGTTGCCGCTCGGCTGGTGGGTCGTGGCGCGCCGACCGAGCGACCGCTGACCCACCGCTCCCGCCGCGCCCCGAGCCGCCTGCGACGATGACAGCGGCGATCGCCACCGAAGGCCTCACGAAGCGCTACGGTCACCCTGGTCCTCACCCATCCGGTGTCGGCGGCGTGATCGAGGCCCTGACGGACCTGTCGATCGAGGTGCGCGAGGGCGAGGTCTTCGGGTTCCTCGGCCCCAACGGCGCCGGCAAGACCACGATGATCCGGCTCCTGCTGGGCTACCTTCACCCCAGCGCCGGTCGGGCCCGGGTGCTCGGTCTCGATACCGAGCACGATGGGCTGGCCATCCGGTCCCGCGTCGGCTACCTGCCGGGCGGCATCGCCCTCTACGACACGATGAGCGGGCTGGACCTGCTCGACTACCTGTGCCGCCTCTATCGCCGTCCGCCGGCGCGCCGCGTGGCCCTGGCCGACCGCCTGGAGATGTCGGCCGCCACGCTGCGCCGCCCCGTGCGCGATTACTCGCGCGGCATGCGCCAGAAGATGGGCGTGATCCAGGCGCTGCAGCACGACCCGGAGCTGGCCATCCTCGACGAGCCGACCGAGGGGCTCGATCCGCTCATGCAGCGCGCCTTCTACGACATCCTGGCCGAGCTCAAGCACGAGGGCCGGACGACGTTCCTCTCCTCGCACATCCTGTCCGAGGTCGAGCGCGTGTGCGACCGCGTGGCGATCATCCGCCACGGCCGGCTGGTCGCGCTGCACGAGATCGGGGAGCTTCTCGACAGCCGCAAGCGCCACGTGGAGATGCGCCTCACGGGACCGGCGCCGTCGCTCGACGGCGTGCCCGGCGTGAGCGGCATCCACGTCACCGATGGGCTGGTCACCTGCCAGCTGGAGGGAGACGTGCGGCCGTTCCTGGCCGCCATCGACGGGGCCGCGATCCGCGACCTGACCATCGAGCCGGCCCACCTCGAGGAGGCGTTCCTCGAGTACTACGCCGAGGACCTCGACCTCGCCGACGCCTCCTCTGGGCGAGCCGCCGGCGGGGGCGCCTGATGGACCGCGTCCTCTTCCTGCGCACGCTGCAGGCGCAGCGCTCGAAGGTGCTCATCGTCGCCGTCGCCCTGGGCATCTGGGGCGTGCTGATGCCGCTCATCTACACGGAGCTGATCGACACGCCGCTTGGCGCACAGTTCAAGCAGATGATCGATTCGGGCCTGTTCCCGGCGCAGTTCGCGAATTTCGGCGGGGGCAACCTGTTCACACTCCCGGGGTCGATCGCGCTCGGGTTCATCCACCCGATCTTCGTCGCCATCGTCTGCGTCTTCGCCGTCGGCTTCACGGCCGCGGCGGTGGCCGGCGAGCGCCAACGGGGCACGCTCGAGGTCGTCCTTGCCCGCCCGATCTCGCGGCGCACGGCCTATGGCTCGCTGCTGGGCGCCACGATCGTCCTCCTCGGCTTGGCCATCCTGGCCATGGTCGCTGGCACACTGGCCTCGGCGGCCGTCTTCGGCAAGCTCGATGAGCTGGACCTGGGCCAGGTCCCGCTGCTCTGGCTCAACACCGTGCTGCTGTACCTCGCGCTCGGCTCGGTGGCGCTGGCCGCCTCGGTATCCTTCGACCGGCTCGCCCCGGCGCTGGGCTTCACGCTCGGCTTCACGCTCGTTTCGTACTTCCTCCAGATCCTCGGGTCGCTCTGGCCGGACGCCGAGCCACTGCAGCCGTTCTCGCTCTTCCACTACCTCGACCCAGCCGCGATCCTCGACGGCCAGGGCGACCCGTTCGACCTGCTCCTGCTGGCGGTCGTGACGTTGCTGGCTGTGGGCTGCGCGCTCGTCGTCTTCCCGCGTCGCGATCTGGCGGCACCCAGCTAGGTTCACGGGAGCCGCCGCGACCTCGCCGCGCCGAGCCGCCGTTTCCCGCCTGCCCGCCCACATACGCCCGCGGCGACGGCCCGCCCCTCATACGCACGCATGCGGAACGTTAGAAGCCCCGATCGCCTGGGAGAGGGCCCGGAGAGGCCGATTCGTCCTCATACGATCATCCCCGGTGACGTATGAGCGGTTTCGTCACCGGCCGAGCTTCCTATGTTCCGGGGGCGAGCGTATGAGTGTCATGAAGAAGGGCCTCCGCAGTGACAACGTTGGGTTGTCGAAGCAACCAGCACTGGGAGGCCCAAGACATGTTGTACGCCGGATTGGACCTATCGCGCCAGAGGCTCGATGTGCACCTCCTCGATGAGCACGGTCGGACGGTCGAGGTGACCGCCGTCCACCCCGACGCCGACGCGCTCCGGACGCTGGTCGCGAGCGTCGCTCGGCATGGTCAGGAGGTGACCGCCGCGATCGAGTCGATGAATGGGGCGCGCTTCGTCCACGACCGGCTCGAACCGGCCGGTTGGGACGTCGAGATCGCCGACGCCCTGAAGGTCAAGGGCCTCGCCCCGCTCGCGGCGAAGACCGACCGCATCGACGCCTGGGTCCTCGCCGAGCTCAGCCGCCGCGAGCTCGTGCCGGCGATCTGGCTGCCCGACCCGACGAACCGCGCCGAGCGCGAGAGATCCCGCTTCCGGCTCCACCTCGTCCGCCACCGGACGGCCTTGAAGAACCGGATCCACGCCACGCTCATCGCCTTCGGTCATCCGGTCCCGGTGAGCGACCTGTTCGGGGCCAGCGGACGGGAACTCCTCGGCCGGCTCGCCGTCCCGGAGCCCTGGGCGACGACCCTCGCCACGAGCCTCCGCTTCGTCGACGAGCTCGAGGCCGAGATCGACGCCTGCGAGCGGGATCTCCGCTCCCTCGGCGCCGACCACCCGTACGTGGCGCTCCTGCGGACGGCGCCCGGGATCGCCTGGGTGCTGGGCTACACGATCGCCGCCGAGATCGGCGACATCACCCGGTTCGCGAGCCCGAAGAAGCTCACCGGCCACACCGGGCTCTGCCCGCTCGTGCGCCAATCGGGTCGGCGCGATGACCGCGGGCCGCTCGCCAAGAACGGCCCGAAGTACCTGCGCTGGGCGCTCATCGAGGCCGCCACCCACGCCGCCCGGCACCCCGTCTATCACGACCGGTACGAGCGCACCAAGCAGCGCCTCGGCCGCCAGCGCGGATCGAAGGTCGCTCGTGTGGACATCGCCCGCGAACTGGCCGCTGCGATCTGGCACATGCTCACGAAGAACGAACCGTTCGCTCCGGCAGGCCCCGCCGTTTCCTCTGGTCGCGTGACGACCCTGGTATGAGATGGGCCGCCGGAGCATCCGATCCAACCTGGTCCTCCCACCGAGGAGGCGATAGAGAGATGAGCTCGACTCCTACCAGCACCGAGATGTCCGCGCGCCAGCCCCAGAACTTGACCACCGGCCCTTCTTCATAGAGAGGATCGCCCCCGGCGGCACCGCCTCACTGCGGCCCCGGACCCCGGCCGGCCGCCGGCCAGGCTGGTCGGGCGACGGTCTACAATCCGGCGGCGCGCGCCTGTAGCTCAGTGGATAGAGCGGATGGCTTCGGACCATCAGGTCGCGGGTTCGAATCCTGCCGGGCGCGCCATCCCTGCTAGATTCGGGACCCGTGTCCGATCCCAACCAACCCGGTCCGCTCGACCGCGCGGCAGCGGCCGACCTCCTCGCCCGCGCCGACGCCCTCGTCGGGTCCGGCGAGTTCGCGGTCGCCGAGAGCTACTATGGTCGCCTCATCGGCGCGGGCGACGCCACGATCCACGTGGCCGCGCTGCTGGGCATCGCCGAGTGCCGCTACCGGCTCGACGACGAGCCCGGCGCCCGCGCCGCCTGGGAGTCCGCGGCGGGTGCACCCGAGACGGCGCTCAGCTGGCTGGCCTGGAAGCGCCTGGCTGCCGACCGGGTCCGGGCGGGGGACCTGCGCGGCGCTCTCGATGCCTACCGCCAGGCCGAGGCGCGCGCCCCCGCGGACGAGCGTGCCGAGCTGGCCTCGCGCCTAGGCTGGCTGAACAAGGAGCTGGGCAACGGGAACGCGGCCGAACGTGCCTTCGGACGGGCGCGTCGGAGCGGGGCCCCGACCCCCATCGTCACGTGGGCCCTGCTCGCGGTCACGATCGGCATCGGCTTCTCGTCCATCCTCAGCCCCGACAGCCAGGCCTTCTGGTTCACGCTGTTCGGCCTGGACAAGCAGGCCGTCGCCGGGGGCGAGCTGTACCGGCTCTTCACGGTCGTCTTCGTCCATGCCGGGCTCATCCACCTGGCCGGCAACATGTATGCGCTCTATCTGGTCGGGCCCCTCGTCGAGGGCCTGTACGGTCACACCAGGTTCCTGGCCTTCTATGTGTTCACGGCCATCGCCGCCTCGACCGCGAGCTACGTGCTCGTGCACGAGGACGCGGTGGGGGCCAGCGGGGCGATCTTCGGGCTCTTCGGGGTCCTCTTCGTGGTGCTGCGTGTGCACCGGCCGCTGCTCGGCCGCGCCGCCCGCAACCTGGCCAGCCAGGTGGGGGCGCTCATCGTGCTCAACCTCATCCTCGGTTTCGGGCTCATGGGCGCGGGCTTCGGCATCGACAACGCCGCGCACGTCGGCGGTCTCCTCGCCGGTGCGTGGCTCGGCCTGCTCATCGCGCCGCGGATGGCCACCCTGCGCAACGCCTTCGCGCGCCCGGGGACGGCGCCCGAGGGGCCAGGCACCACGGCGCTGTTGGTGAGCGTGGCGGGCATCCTCGCGCTGCTGGCGGCGATCGGGTTCGGCCTCGTCCTGGGGACGGCCGCCCGCGTCTAGGGGCGGTCCACGACCAGGTCGTGCCGCCAGCCGAAGCGGTCGATGACGCGGTAGAAGTTGCGCCGGCTCCTCCGGTCGCGCTCGGCTTCCGGGACGCTCATCGGGCCACGGTGCTCATGGCGCAGGGCGGGGAGGGGCACGGTGACCGCCCGGCGCGGCCGAGCTTCCTCGCCCTCGTCGCGCAGGATCAGGCTCCACCAGATGTCGAGGTGGCGATAGGACCGGAAGTGCTCGTCGAGCGGGCCGCGGGCCACGTAGTCGGCGCGCCGGAAGGCCTGAAGACAGCCTTCGACGACGGCCGCGTCCCCCGCGGCGGCTTCGTGGAAGTGGCGCAGGTCGGCCGAGATGAGGCCCCAGCCGCCGGCCACCGCCACGGACGGGTCGGCCAGGACCGCGATGAGCGGCGTGACCACGTCGCCGCTCGGCTCGACGCTCGTGTCGAGCAGGATGACCGCGGCCCCTCCGGCGCGGCGGATGCCGGCGTTCAGGGCCGCCGCGTGGCCCAGTCGGGCGCTCGTCCAGACGACCTCGTCCTGGCCCCCAGCGCCACCTTCGAGCCCCTCCAGCGCGGCTGCCTGAGCCCCTGATGGGGTGTCGGCCACGACGACGACCTGGGTGTCCGCTGGGGTGTGGGTGCGCAGGCCGGCCAGGCTGCGGGCAAGGTCGGCGGGCCAGTCGGTGGCGATCAGCACCACGGTGGCCGGGGCGCTCGGGGGTTCCGAGAGTCGGGAGGGCACCGATGCGCTGGCCCCGTAGCGGACGCGGACGCCGTCGGCGACGTCGGGCGGCCTCGCTGGTGCCAGGTGGAAGTCGATGCCTCGGTCCACGACCTTCCAGCCCGCCGCCTCGATCTCACCGCGCAGGCGATCCGCGGTCGCGAAGTCGTGCGCCGCCCGGGCCTCGGCGCGGGCGCGGGCAAGGGCGACGATCTCGTCCGGGGCGGTGGCTGGCACGGAGGCAGGATAGCCGCGCCCGGTCGTGACCGCGACAGCCCGACCGGCTACCCTGCCGGGGATGGATCGCTCCCTGTGGGCCGTGCTGGTCGGCACGTTCACACTTCGCTTCAGCACCGGTCTCACCGGGGCGCTGCTGGGCTTCTTCCTGGGGACCCTGGCGAAGGAACGCCCGGAGGCGGGTATCGACGCCGTCACCGTGGGCCTCATGGCGGCCACGTTCTACGTCGCCGAGCTGGTCCTGGCGCCGCCCTTCGGACTCCTCTCGGATCGCATCGGGCACCACCGGGTCATGCAGTTCGGGCCGGTCTTCGGGGCCGTCGCCGTCGTGCTCACGGCGGCCAGCACGAACCTCCTGGGGCTGGCTCTGGTCTTCCTCCTCGTTCTCGCCCTGACCCGCCTCCTCGAGGGCGCCTCGACGGCCGCCTCGGTGCCCTCGATCCTCGGTTACATCGCCCTGGTCACGGCCGGCGACGAGTCGCTCCGCGGCAGGGCGGCGGCTCGCTTCGAGGGCGCCACCTTGGCCGGCCTGGGCGTCGGCTTCATCGTGGCGCCCAAGCTGTACGAGGCGATCGGGGCCACGGCCTTCCTGCTCAACGCGGGCATCTACCTCGTCTCGCTGCTGATCTACCGCTACGGCGTGGCCGACCCGCGCGGCGAGGCCGACCTGCTCGCGGCCTCTCATCCGGGCTGGCGCCGCTACGGCGATCTCGTGGGCAGCACCCACGTGATGCTCCTGGCGCCCACCTGGATCGCCATCAACGCCGCCATCGGGCTCTGGTTCAGCCAGTCGATCTTCCAGTTCTCGCGACGGGACGCCCGCTTCCCCGCGCAGGTCCTCCACGGCGGCTTCGACGCGACGCAGATCACCGTCGCGGCGATCGTCATCGCCGTCGTCTTCGCGGCGGGGCTGATCTACTGGGGCAACCGCTTCAAGAGCATGCGACGCACGACGATCATCCTCTACGGCGTGCTCGGCGGGGCCGGCATGGTGATCGCGGGGCTGGCCCTCAATCATTCGGCCGCCCTGCCCGAGCTCGTCACGGTCGCCTTCGCCCTGGCCATGGCCGCCGGTCTCTTCGTCCTCGCAGGCGCCACCCCCGCGGCTCTGGGCTTGCTCGCCGACGTCTCCGAAGCGTTCCCCGCGGACCGCGGCGCGATCATGGGCCTCTACAGCGTCTTCCTGGCCATGGGCCAGATCACCGGCAGCCTTATCGGCGGGTTCGCGGCCGATGCCCAGGGGATCGACGGACTCTTCGTGTCCACGGTCGTGCTGCTTGGCGTCGCGCTGGTTCCCCTGTCGCGCCTGCGGCGGGCGGAGCATTTCGTGGGTGGCCCCGGCACGCCGGTGACGCTCGATTGAGCTTCGGCCTTCGGCGAGGCCGATTGGGCCCCAGGGCGCCCGGTCGCTCCGCCGGCGCGGTCGTCCGGCTCCGTGGCCGGGCGCGATGGCCCGCCGGCGCGGTCGTCCGGCTCCGTGGCCGGGCGCGATGGCCCGCCGGCGCGGTCGTCCGGCTCGGTGGCCCGCTGCGGGTTTGACTGCCCGCGACAAGAGTCAGCGTCGGCTTCGCCACCGCGGCGGTGATGACGTTGGACACATCAAACCTCGTTGGTTCGAGATCATGGCTTGAGCGTGATCTCGGCATTGAGCGCAAGGATCAGGGACGCCACTGCCGCGATGCGCATCCCGGGGGCCAAACCTCTCTCTGCCCGGGAGATCTCCGACTGATGAACGCCGGACACGGCCTGCAGGTCGCGCTGGGACCAGGCCCGTCCATGCCGGGCGCGAAGGAGATCGGCACC